>Ga0209579_10000089_pt1 | contig 173212 bp, 140 predicted proteins | sample Coa_R1_2_FD_187152 | JGI IMG/M metagenome (GOLD analysis project Ga0209579, IMG submission 187152) | Surface soil microbial communities from Centralia Pennsylvania, which are recovering from an underground coalmine fire - Coalmine... | ecosystem: Environmental > Terrestrial > Soil >... | reverse complement strand
GGGGGGGGGGGGGGGGGGGGGGGGGGGGGGGGGTGATGATTCCGTTAAATTGGCGGAAGCATGGCACAGAAGCGGCAATTAAAGATTTTGAAAAGATATAACCCGTATTGGAATTACCTTGCTAGCCTTTATGTGGAATAAAGGAGAAACGCAAATGCCTAAATCGAAAAAACCAAAGACACACTTCGAGCAGGTTCCGCTCGAAATCATCAAAGACATTCCTGCCGAATTGATTCCTGACGAAGAGACTGACCAGGAGGATCCGGCAGTCGAACCACCCAAGAGAATCAAGCGCCATTCCCGGGCCCGCTCCAGCCGTATTCAACGCCCATCGGCAAATCGGGGCAGACGCTAATGGAGCACGGAAAGGTGACGATTATGGTGAGAGAGACGCAACCCGGCGGCGAGGCTCAAACCGCCAGCCGGCCGAAGAGCCCATGAAGCCCGGGGATGGAAACCAGAAACGATAGAAATAGAAATGAGAGGTTCTGATGAAGAAATATATGAAAGCACCTGAAGCTGCTGTGGATGAAAAGAAAAGACAGGCCATTGACTGGGAGAAGCTCATCGGGTCATTTACCGGTGGGACAAGATATGTTGAGTACGGCGCCAACCGGCGTGTCTTTGCCCAGGGGGGTCCCGCGGACTCATTGTTCTATGTCCGTAAAGGTAAAGTGAAAGTTTCGGTAACGTCCGCCCAGGGGAAAGAAGCAATTGTGGCCCTGCTGGCCGAGGGCGATTTTTTCGGCGAGGGTTGCCTCGCGGGCCAGCTCTTGCGCATCTCCTCGGCCTCGACCGTCACGGATTGCTCTTTGGCGAGGATTGACAACGTGCAGATGGCGAAAATGCTCCATGAACGCCACGGCGTCTCGGAGCTGTTCGTCACTCACCTGCTTTCGCGCAACATCCGGTTTGAAGGGGATCTGGTGGACCAGCTTTTTAACTCGAGCGAAAAGCGTCTGGCGCGGATTCTCCTGTTGCTGGCTCATTTTGGCAAGGAAAGTAAATCCGAGTCCGTCCACCCCAGAATCAATCAGGAAGACCTGGCCCAAATGGTAGGCACGACGCGGTCGAGGGTCAGCCATTTCATGAACAAGTTTAGGAAGCTGGGTTTTGTCGATTATTCCGAAAACGGCGGGATGTCGGTGAACAGCGGCCTGCTGAGCGTGGTCCTGAAGGATTAGGGTTGGAGTTGAAACCTTTGTTACCATTGCCACCTTGGGTTGCGCAGGGCCATGACCCGGCCCGCAATCAGTCCCCAACGCCGCAGGCACTTGGGGGGACGAAAGTTCTCGAAGGAAAGCCCGCCCTGGATCTCCCCTTATTCCGTTGAATTGAGCAATAGTGCTCATACGGGTGAGCAATTTCGCACAGACACTCGAAAGATCCTGCCTTAATGTACGACATGGAGGACTACTTCCATGGGCATGTCAGTTGAGAACAACCTGCCCGGCTATTCCGGCTATTCCGTCCTGCTCGTGGATGACGAGCCTGGCATTCGGGATATTCTGGCGCTTGAGTTGGAAGAAGCGGGGTTAAAGGCACAAGAGGCCCAGGACGGTATCGACGCCCTGATAAAACTTCGAGCTTCGCTTCCCCATGCCATCATATCTGACCTGGATATGCCCCGCATGTCGGGCATCGAGTTCATCAGCGTGGTACGCCGGAGACTCCCTCAAATACCTGTGATTGTCTTTTCGGGATCTATTCCGAACGAGTTTCCGGAGAGAGCCAGGCCCGATGTTTGGTTCGAAAAAGGCGCCCGCCAAATCCCCGATCTGTTGAAGGCGGTCCTTAATCTGGTTTTAAAAACACCCGTGCACCCGTCTGAAACAAGCATTCAAAGCGCCCCGGGCCGGACTGAGCAGGACGATGAGGGCTATTTCGTTCTGGGCTGCACGGAGTGCCTGCGTAAATTCCGCATTCCGAGCACCCCGGAGGATCAAACGATTCAGCGCACCGCCACCTGTCCCCACTGCGAAGCATGCGTACCTTATTTAATTGAGAGTTCAGACCCCGAGTACGAGGCTGACCCTCGGCACGCGACAGATTCCCATCAGAAGCGTGCTCCGATTGCTGGATGAGACCGTTAGGAGTCAGTCATGAAAGGCAAACAAACCCGGTATCTCAGTTCTCTGAATTTTCTTGAGACGATAGGCACTCAAAGGACGATCCGGGATTATCGAAATAAACAGGATGTCTTTTTGCAGGGTGATGCCGCCGATGCCATGTTCATCATCCAAAGCGGCAACGTGAAGCTGACGGTCAAATCCAAGGGCGGCAAGAACGCTGTGATCGCCATCCTGGGGCGGGGGGACGCGTTTGGAGAGAGCTGTCTGGCCAGCCGGGCGCGGCGCAAGTCCACGGCCACCACGGTTCAACCCTCCACCATCGTCCGGGTGAAAAAACAGACGCTGGCTCGCATCATTCGCCAAAACCGCGCCTTTGCCGAACACTTGATTTCCCATCTGCTTTCCCGCGTGGACCGGATCCAGGAAGATTTCGTGGCCCTCTTCTTCAATTTAAGCGAGATGCGCCTGGCCCGCGTGCTTTTATCGCTGGATCACTTTGGCAACGGGGGCAAGCTCAAGCGCGTCATCCCGCATATCGATCAGGAGACCCTGGCGGAGATGATTGGCACCACGCGATCGAGAGTGAGTTATTTCATGAACAGATTCAGGAAGCTCGGATTTATCGACTATAACGGCAGCGGCTTAACGATCTACAGCGGCCTGCTCAAGGTGGCCCTCAACGCCTGACGCCTGCCCCCATTTCCAGGCCCATTCACCGGGGGATGAGCAAAATAAATCATCCCGGTGAGCAATAACGCACATACATACCCATCCCTCCGGCAGATAATCGAATGAAAGGTGATCTCCCAATTCCTTGCTGAGCCCTGCTGGCAACACGGGAAATTGGGCATTACTGACTGTACGATGGGCCCGGGATGCGAGGAGGGTTATGACAAAGAGAAATGGAAATGGAAAGGTTGCAATCTTAAAAAAGAAAAAACCGTCGGTCGATTGGGAAGGACTCATCGCCACATTTGCCGGCGGGGCCAAACATGCTGAGTACGGCGCGAACCGCACCATCTTCTCGCAGGGGAATCCTGCCGACGCACTATTCTTTCTCCGCAAGGGGAAAGTGAAAATTTCGGTGACTTCCGCCCAGGGAAAAGAGGCGATTGTATCCATCCTGAACGCCGGCGAATTCTTCGGGGAGGGATGCCTGGCCGGCCAGCTTTTACGCATCTCATCAGCCTCGACGGTAACAGATTGTTCTTTGACGAAGATTGACAAGTCATTGATGGCGCGAATGCTCCACGAACGGCACGGAGTTTCGGAACTGTTCGTCACCCACCTGCTATCCCGCAACATCCGGTTCGAGGGGGATCTGGTGGACCAGCTTTTCAATTCCAGCGAAAAGCGTCTGGCTCGAACCCTCTTATTGCTCGCTCATTTTGGCAAGGAAAGTAAATCCGAGCCGGTACACCCAAGGATCAATCAGGAAGATCTGGCTCAAATGGTGGGCACCACGCGGTCGCGAATCAGCAAATTCATGAATAAGTTTAGGACGCTGGGGTTTGTCGATTACGCGGACAACGGCGGATTGTTCGTGAATAGCGGCCTGCTGAGCGTGGTCCTGAATGACTAGCGCCATTCCAATTCCTGCCCCTTTGTCCCGTGCCCGCATAGTGCGGGCAGAATCTCGTTTGTCCTGACAAGACCATGCACCAGATCCAGGTCCCGGTAAAGACCTTTGACGGGCAGATAAGCGCCAATCGGCGTCATAAGACGCTGGGCCGCACTTGGGTCTGGCGCCTCGCCACGTTTGTAATGCTGGCCATGGTCTTCTGCCGGACTATGGTCCGCGCGCAAACAGGACCGCAGCCACCCTGCGGTATGGAACCCGTTCCGCCCTATCCCGGTCTGAATGATTCGGCCATCGTGAAGTCATGGAGCAAGCCTGATTTCGGCTTCGACTGGAGGCCGCCCGCATGCACCGGGTGGGCTACGGTCGGCTTTTCAACATTGGTGACGACAAGCGCTCGATTTCGAAATGCCTCGGAAACTGAGGGCCTGCTTCGCCACATCGGTGCAGTTTCAGGACTCGCGGGCATGCGCTACTGGTCGACCACTCACAAGCAATGGCAAACACTCATTGTGGACGCCTACGCTTTGACCGGCTCACAGTCGGGCCAGCGCCGCGCAGACTTTACGCCCGATGAAATGAAGGAAGGCGCGGTACTTTACTACGAACAGGTTGATAACCGTACCGGCCAGGAGGTCTACCGAATGCAGATTGATGAGGCTTCGACGGACCGCCTCATTATCGATGTCCGGAATGTCAGCACGATTCGCTATCTTTTCGTGCCCCTCTTTCCACCCGGCGAGGTGCAGTCGATCTACTTCCTGGATCGAGAGTCGGAAGACGTTTGGCGATTCTACAGCATCGTTCGCACCGGAAAGAATGCCAGCCGGTTAGTCACGGGAAATGAGTCCTCCGCAATCAACCGTGCCGTTGCGTTCTATCGCTACATGGTCGGCATTCCCACCGGACAGGAGCCGCCGGCAGCGCGATGAAGGCAAGAGTTGCAACTGTCACAGCTTTGCTCGCAGAGTCGTCCTGGCTGAGCAGTATTGACCAAACAGGTGAGCCGGACTGAACAGACGAAGCACTCGTCCCGGGATATAAAAGTGATGCCACTTGAATCAGGCAGCGCTGAACGCCTCGAAAAGGCTGCGGTGATTCCGACAGTGGAAATCCGGACCACAGAGGACTGCAAAATGCACCAAGCACATCGTTACGTCGCATCATTGCTCCTGGCGGCTGCCCTTACGGCGCCGATCACCATGATGGCAGTACCCACGCCCGAAGAGCACAGCGTTCAGATCCGAGTCTACGACCGGCACCACAAGGACTACCATAACTGGGATGACCATGAAAACCATGCCTGGGGAGTGTATCTGACTTCTAACCACAGGAGACATTACGAATACGCCAGAGCGCACCGCAGGGAGCAGGACCGATACTGGAATTGGCGCCACAGCCACCCCGACAGGGACTAACTAATTTATTAAACATTGGAAACGGAAACTTCAGAAGGCCGAATGCGTCCTCTCCCTCCACGGGGACGCTTCCGGCTGGTTCAGGACTGCTCCTCGGAGTCAACTTAACATGAGAGTTTGGATGCTGATGATGCTGGGCACGGCGCTGGCGTTTGGGCAGACTAAACCTGCCGAGTCCCTCCAAAAGTGCCAGAAAATCCTGGACGCCGCGATCCAAGACAAAAATCCTGATGGTCGAAAGGGCGCGGCGGAGGCCCTGAGTCTGGTGGGAGTGAAAGATAACGCTCTCCAGTATCTTGCCCCGATGCTCGATGATCACGATGTGTCGGTCCGGATTGCCGTGGTGGTAACACTGGGGGACTTCAAGGACAACCGGACCCTTACTCTTTTGAAGAAAGCCCTCCGGGATCCTGTTCCCGAAGTCGACTTGGCCGCAGCCAAGGTGCTTTACCAACTCCACGATCCCGATGGAGTGCGGTTTCTCCTCGACGTTGTGAGCGGAGATGAGAAAGCGTCCTCAAGCTATCTCAGCAAAGAAAAGCGCAGCGCCTTGCGCATGTTGCACACCCCAACCAAGCTTTTCATTTACATCGGCCTCCAGGCAGCGGGCTTTGCCCCCGTGCCGGGTCTTGGGTACGGAATATCGTCGGCGCAAGGGATCCTTTCGGACCCCGATTCTTCGGCACGGGCTGCCACTCTGCTGCTCATCGGAAGCTCGAAAGATCCAACCCTGGCTGATGAGGTGGAATCAGCCTTGTCGGACAAGGAATGGTCCGTGCGCGCTGCGGCCGCCCACCTGGTTGCGATGCATCCCTTCCCACAATTCCGCGAGAAGTTGGTTCCCTTGCTGGATGACAAGAAAGATGCAGTACGCGTCCGCGCCGCCGCAGCCTACATTAGACTCCAGCACGTTACGAAGATTCTGCCCGTGAAATGAGCAGCCTGCATTCCTGAACCACACGCTGCGGTTGGCGTTCAAGCAATTCCTCGTTGCCCCCACGGTAGGCAAGTAGATCCGCCTTTAGCAGTTCAATCTGGTTCTTACTGTCAGCTTCGAAAGCAGCCAGTCTCGTCGATCTTGAAGACGCTGGAAGGCAGCAGGCTTCGCGGTTGATCATTTGAATCGAGTCACTTTAGACAAAAACCAAACCTGGAACGATTTGCAAAATAACACCTGCGCCACTCGTCCCCGGGGCGCACGCTGCATTCTGCCGTATGGCCTGGGGTGAGCAGTTCTGACCACACACGTGAGCCTCAGTGGGCAGACGCCAATTCTCAAGGGAGGTATAAGAGGTGTGCCCCTGACTTCCAGCCAGGATCTGAACTAAAGCGGAGGTTAGGGAGGAGGATCGATATGCTTTGGACCATTTTCGTTGTACTGGTCATCCTGTGGCTGCTTGGTTTTTCGCTTCATGTTGGCGGAGGGCTCATCCACACCTTGCTCGTGATTGCGGTGGTTGTGTTGATTTGGAACGTGCTGACCGGCCGAAGATCAGCAGTGTGACACGGGGAAAAGCCAACCTCCAGAGGGTGGGGGGACTTCATCCCATCTGCGGTCCTCGGTCTGGCCGTAGTGAGCAATTCTGACCACACGGCAGAGCAGTTGTGGACTGACACGCGGCTGATGCCGGCGGTATAAGCAGTGTGCGTCGCGTTTCCCGGAGGAATCAAGATGGGAGGCGGATGCCGGGCTTGGGAGCGGGATGTTTGGACGAGCGGCTTACATCAAAGTAGATCCCGGTTGTGAGACGGATCTGAGCAGAACCTTTGAGCAGGAGGTCATTCCTCTCTATCAAAAGGATAAGGGGTTTCGCGGCCTCTTCGCTTTCATCCTGCCCGGTGGGAACAAAGCGCTCACCTTAAGTCTTTGGGATCAAAATGCTGAAAACGAGGGCAAGCTGCCAACAACTTCCGGGGCCCTGCCGGCTTGGCGAGAATGGTCCTGGAAATTTTGTCGGTCCAACTCAGAGTAGTCGCGAATTCCACATGTCAGATGTGAACTAAACCGAGCGTGAATCCAGAGGTGGGCCTTGATTCAGCGGCCTACTTCTTCGCAAGGCGAAATGTCCATTGCAATTCGGCAGACACCTGCCACAAGGAGATACAATGAAGATAGGAATCTTGTTAACACTCGCAATTGGGTTGAGCCTGACCGCATCGGCCCAATCCAGCCTTCAAACCACACCCAACGAGCTCGAGGCGCGGAAGCACAGTTTCCGCGTCAACGTCATCAGCCGCGACGTGCAGGCAGTGAACTACAGGCACCGCGGCGGATCTACCAAGGTCGGTTTTGCAGGCACGGACCTGATGCCGACAGCCAACGGCGAAGCCAAGGTGGAAAGCAGACGCGGCGCCATTGAGATTCAGGCGGAATTTGACAACCTGACGAAGCCCATCTCTTACGGCAATGAATACCTCACCTACATCCTCTGGGCCATTTCGCCAGAGGGCCGGGCGGTGAACTTAGGAGAGGTTTTGGTGGGCGATCACGGCCGCAGTAAGCTGGACGTGACCACGGATTTCCAGGCTTTCGCGATGGTTGTGACCGCCGAACCCTATTATGCCGTTCGGCAGCCCAGCAATCTCGTGGTGCTCGAAAATGTTGTTCGCGAGGATACCAAAGGAACCGCGGAGGCCGTTAAAGTCAAGTATGAACTGATGGAGCGCGGCGGCTACATTCCCACCGGCTACAAGTTTGACCCGGTGGTCTTGAACGCCAGGTTGCCGCTCGAATTCTTCGAGGCTCGCAACGCGTTGCGCATCGCGGAGTCCGAGGGCGCCCGGCAGTATGCCAGCGAAAGCTATCAGCACGCCGACCAATTGATGAACACGGCGGATGGATACGCCACGCAAAGGGACGTTCCAAGAAAGCAGTTGATCGCCGTTGCCCGCGAGGCCGTCCAAACTGCCGAAGATGCGCGCGAGATCGCGGTCAAGAAGATGGGCGAGGAGCATATCGCCAACGAACGCCAGGCTTCCGCAGACGCACAAGCGCTGTCGCGCGATCAAGCCAACGAGGCCAGAAGGCAGAAGGACAAGGCCCAGTCCGAAGCAGCCGAGGACGCCGCCAGGGCGAAATCCGAATTGGCGGAGAGTCAGGCTGCATCGGCAGCTGCGATCGCCGCATCTCAGGCCGACGCAGAGAAAGCCCGCTTGGCTGCAAAGGCGGAGAACGAGCAGGCACGCCAGGACGCCTCTGACCAATCCGAGCAGGAGAAACAGGATCTGCGCAACAAACTTTCGGCCCAGTTGAATTTGATCCTGGAAACCCGCGACAGCGCGCGGGGCTTGATCATTAACATCTCCGATGTCCTGTTCGACACGGGCAAGTACACTCTTAAACCCGGGGCTCGGGAGAAGCTGGCCAAAGTCTCAGGCATCATCCTGGCTTATCCCAGCTTGAACCTTCAGGTGGAGGGCAATACGGACAGCGTCGGAACGGAAGAGTCCAACATGAAATTATCCGAAAACCGCGCCAACGCGGTGCGCGACTACCTGGTTGGACAGGGGCTCAATTCCTCTTCGGTGGAAGCCCGTGGTCTCGGCCAAAGCCAGCCCGTTGCAACCAATGATACGGCGGCGGGACGGCAGCAGAATCGTCGAGTGGAGTTAGTCGTCTCGGGCGATGCAATTGGAACGCGCATGCACCCCGTGGCGAGTGGAGCGAAGCTTCAGCAATAGCCTCAGAATGGCGGCCCTGGACCACATATGTCCTCGCGAGAGGTGGTCCAGGACTCCTAACCTGCATTGAAGATCGTCGTTTCCGGCACTCAAGCCGTCTTGCTCGTCCGGTTCGGGCAGGACAAGCTGGAGGTTCTCATCCTCGCAGTGCTGGCGGTCATCGCCGTTGTCGGCGGACTCGGCTCCTCCAGGGAGAATCTCACAACTAAATCGTCCAATGGGTCATGCACGGCCTGCGGAGCATGCTCTTTCACCAACTGACGCCTGTCGTTGGCCGAACCCGACGAGAAAAGGACCTGCGACCTCATGGGCAGGATAACAACTCATGGCAAGAAGAGATTTTCAAATTGCTAGACAAGGTGAACGGACCAATGCTGCCGGAAAGCCGGTCAGCAACAAGCTCCTTCTGTCGATTCCCGACAGCGAATACCGCGCCATCCGCCCTTACCTGGAGTTTCTCAACCTGGCGCACCATCGCAGCCTTTACGAACCGAACTGCCGCCTGGAGTTTGTACATTTCCCCAATTCGGGCATGGTATCGCTGGTCATTGAGACCGAAGATGGAAGGACAGTTGAAGTAGGGGAGGTGGGAAAGGAAGGGATTGCAGGAATACCGGCGGCGATTGGCATGAAAAAGAGTCAAGTGCGCGAGATCGTACAAATTGGAGGGAATGGGTTCAGAATGAGAGCGGGCGACTTGCAAGGGCTCTCAACTTCCACTCCACAGTTTCAATTGATGCTAATACGATATGCAGTGCTTCAGGGACTTCAGATCGCACAAACTGCCGCGTGTAATCGGCTTCACAATATTGGACAGAGGCTGGCGCGCTGGCTGCTGATCACACAGGACAGGGTGGATTCCGCAGAGTTTGCCATTACTCAGGATTTCCTTGCGACGATGCTGGGCACAGACCGGCCCACGGTCAGCGTGACTGCCGGCGTTTTGCAGAAGAAGCGGATAATTGTGCTCACTCGCGGTGCAGTCCAGATTCTGAACCGCGCAAAACTCCAAAGCTGCGCGTGCGAGTGCTACCAGGCTATCCAACTGGACAGATTTGGCGAAGGACCCTTGCGTCAAGGAAAGACTTTCAAGATTCGAACCAGCCACATGGGCTGACGAATTTAAGCTGAAATCCAATACGCAGTGAAATCCTCGGGCCGAAAGCCAACAGAGGTAACAGCCCGACCCGCCCCCACATGGAGTTTCCCAGCCTGCCATCCATCTTCACTCTTCACAAACCTTAGTGACCGGCTAAGTTTGTTGATGACCCCGGGTGCCGTTCAGATTTTACGGTCAACCTGGGAGGGGTAAGACCCGCTGAAGCAGTCCTCTGAAAAGATTGCATTTAGTGTTCGATATCCGACAGACAAGATCCAATCCCGAAACATAAGCTGTTGCCTGGTAACGGGTCTGGGTGAGGATCTGAAGGTCCAAGGGATTGCCTTGAGGGTCCTGTCCCGCCTCTCGGCGCGCATCGAAATTGTGTCGCAGAGCTTTTTCAGCCCCGACCACAGACCCTGCCCTAAAATTGATCATATCGATGCTAGGGACTCACCTTCAGTAAGGCGAATCAGGTCGACGTGTCGAAGAAGAAAAAACAACCTGAAGTGGTCAGCGCTGCCAGGAAAAAGCACCCCATCGATTGGGAAGAGCTCATCGCTGCGTTCAACGGCGGGACCAAATATACTGAGTACGGCGCGAACCGCGTCATTTTCTCACAGGGAGATCCAGCGGATTCCTTGTTCTATATTCAAAAAGGCAAAGTAAAAATCTCAGTGACGTCCGCTCAGGGCAAAGAAGCGATTGTTACCCTTTTGAGCGATGGAGATTTTTTCGGCGAGGGATGCCTGGCCGGCCAGCTTCTGCGCATTTCATCGGCCTTTGCTCTTACCGATTGTTCTTTGGCCAGGATTGACAAGGCCCTGATGGCTCGCATGCTCCACGAACGCCACGGCGTTTCGGAGCTGTTTGTCACTCATCTGCTTTCGCGCAATATCCGGTTCGAAGGAGATCTGGTGGACCAACTATTCAACTCCAGCGAGAAGCGTCTGGCTCGGATTCTCTTGTTGCTCGCCCATTTTGGCAAGGAAAGTAAATCGGAGGCGGTACACCCCCGGATCAATCAGGAAGACCTCGCCCAGATGGTGGGCACCACCCGGTCGCGGATCAGCCACTTCATGAATAAGTTCAGGGAGCTTGGTTTCATAGATTACGCGGACAGCGGCGGATTAACCGTGAACAGCGGCCTCCTGGGCGTCGTCCTGAAAGACTAGCGCCGTTACTCCATTTCCCGGCTAATTCTGCGCTTCGTCCGCAGGTTTTATACATAGGCGAATCAAATTGGAACGGCATTAACGCCACCTTGGAACCCTCCGGAATTTCGCCCTCCACTTCATTCCCCCGCACCGTGGACCAGGCTGAGCACTATTGACCTAACCGGCGAGCCGCAGTGAACAGACATAGAATTCACGCCCGCGTATAAAGGATGTGCCTCGGGTTCCCAGCCGGAATCAGGTTGGGACCGTGTGCCAGGGGAAAAAAGCAGGACGATTGATGAACCCTCCTATCCTAAAGACCACGCCTGGCCGCAAGTGGAGGGCCAGGGCCCCTGAAAGTTATCCCCCGGCTTAACGGGGTAAATGAAGCACATGGGGCCGAGGTTTCTTACTCCTGTTGAACCGATTGAACACATCGTAACGCGGATTTTTGTTTTGACGGGGCAGAATCGATCGCCCCAAAGCAGGACTGAGGTAACACCAATGAACAGAATGAATCGAGTGAAAATGCTGGGCATGATTTTTGCCTTATCACTCATCGCCCTGGCGGTTCCATCCGGAGCCAAGGCTGACGAGTGGAACAGGAAAACAAAAATGACCTTCAGCGGACCAGTCGAAGTTCCGGGCGTAGGAGCGCAGACTTTGCCCGCTGGCACGTATGTATTCAAGATCCTGGATTCATCATCCGACCGTCACATTGTCCAGATCTTCAACGAAGAGGAGAACCATGTTTTTACCACCATCCTTGCCATTCCCAATTATCGTTTGAAGCCTACCGACAAAACGGTGATGACGTTTAAAGAAAGAGGCGAGGGAAAACCGGAAGCGATCAGGGCATGGTTTTATCCCGGACATCAATGGGGCGAGGAATTTGTCTACCCCAAGTCGAGGGCAATCGTGTTAGCCAAGGAAGTCGAGACACCTGTACTTGCAATGCCCTTGGAAGCAGAACCGACCGTGGAAGCATTGAAAACCGTGGAGGTTGAAGCGGTTAAACCGACGGGAGAAGAAGTCCCCATAGCCGAAGTGGTTCAAGCTCCACCGGTACAAGAAGCTGCACCGGTAGCCGCAGTCGAGCCGGATTCCAAAGCTTTGCCGGCCACAGCGAGCCAATTGCCCCTCCTGGGCTTGATTGGAGTCATTTCGCTGGGCGCAGCCTTGGGTCTTTCGCTGATCCCGAAGCGAGCTGCTTAAGCCAGGAGAGTGCGTCCATTTCCGTGGACCGCTAACCACGATCCCGTACGGCTGTACCGGGCATGAACCCGTTCACGCCGATGCGGCTTACGCTCGATTCCACAATGTGAAGGGGGATGATACGTGAGTGTCACCCCCACCCACATTTAGTTGAATCAACATGTTTTCAATCTGAAAACGATCATCCATTTCTGCGGGGAGTGAAGATGTTTATAGTCTACGAATACGCCGGTTGCGTGGTCTTGGCCATGATCGTTGCGGCGCTGGCCGTATTGGCTTGCGTGATCTTGCCGCTGCTGAACACGGGGCGCGGTATCATGGGACGTACGATGCGCCGACTGGCCCAGGTCGCCTCATGGCTCCCGGGCGCAGAGTTCGAGGCCAGGGTACGCAAAGAATAGCGACGGGTGATATTTCTTGCGGCGATTTCAGGTGTGTCCGGTGGAATTCTTAACTGCGAGAATAGGCGTTGACGGCTGTGATTCCAAGCGCCGTTTCCTGGTCCTTTTCCTAATCCTGATTTTCCTGCCCACGAACGCCCGGCCGCAGCAACTCTCCGCGCCGTCAAAGCTCAAACCTGATCCCTACACCATCAAGATTGACGTGAGCATGGTTGTGTTGCATGCAACGGTGGAGAACCACCGGGGCGTTCCTGTTTCAGGCCTCAGCCAAACCGATTTTCAAGTTTACGAAGACGGAGTTCCTCAGGAAATCAAATATTTCAGCCATGAGGATATTCCGGTCACCGCCGGACTGGTGATTGACAACAGCGGAAGCATGGGCCCGAAGTCTCGGGAAGTTATTGAGGCTGCCCTGGCGTTTGCGCACTCCAGCAACCCGCAGGATCAAATGTTTGAAGTCAGTTTCAACGAACACGTTCGGTTCGGCCTTCCGGCAAACACGCAGTTTACTGATCAGCGGTCTGAATTGGAGGCTGCCCTTTCGCGATACAATCCAGACGGCGAGACAGCCCTCTACGACGCTTTGGCTGCTGCACTCGAGCATCTGAAAAAGGGCAATCGCGACAAAAAAGTCCTGATCCTGGTTAGCGATGGAGCCGACAATGCCAGCAAACATCGGTTGACCGAGATCGAGGTCGCCGCGGGACAATCCAATACAATTATTTACGCCATAGGGCTATACGATCGGGATGACCCGGATCGGAATCCCGGCGTATTGAAGAAGCTTGCCAGGGCCACGGGGGGCGAGTGTTTTTTGCCGGAGTCAATAACGGAAATAGTTCCCATCTGTGAGCGCATTGCTCACGATATTCGGAACCAGTACACCCTCGCCTATATCCCCACCAATGGCAGGCAAGACGGCACCCATCGCGTGGTACAAGTGAAAGCCGAGTCGCCGGGCCGTGCAGGCTTGGTGGTTCGAACCCGTTCCGGTTACGATGCGCCCAAGAACGCCCAGGCCACTGCGAGCAGCAGACCATGAGGCTCAAGAAATGGGTTCTGTTCCGCTCAGAACGGGCGCGTTCCGCGTTTCGCTGGTGCCGATACCCCTTTTTGATCGTTGGTCTTTGGGCGCTCGGCTATTGCGGCTACGTGTTGCTGGATGCGAAGGCTTTTCAGGCCTATGAAACCTGGCGATTCGAACGGGCAGTGAAAAACTTCAAGGCGTCTCAGGCCCAGGGGAAAGATCTTTACCCTTCTCCGAACCCTCCACTATCTGCGGAAACCAACTCAATCAAAGCCGGGAGCGCGGCCAGCGCTGCGTCCGCAGGCTTCCCCCTGGGACAATTGGAGATCAGCAGCATCGGACTTTCGGTAATGATCATTGAGGGCATTGACAGAAAGACTTTGCGCCGCGCGGTTGGGCACATTCCGGGAACATCGCTGCCCGGTGAGCAAGGCAACGTTGGGATTGCGGGCCATCGAGATACCTTTTTCCGGCCGCTCCGGAACATCCATAGGGATGATGTGATCACCCTCACGACGTTGAAAGGCGTATACCGCTATCGCGTCGACACCACGGAACTGGTGGAACCGGAAGACATGTCCGTGCTCAACAAATCTGATGAAGCCATCCTGACCCTGGTGACCTGCTTTCCCTTCTATTATGTGGGTCCGGCACCCAAAAGGTTCATTGTGCGGGCGGTCGGAATTCCTGAAGGACAAGACTCAAAATTAGTGTCCGAGCCTCCTCCCAAGTTGGTCTCCACTCCCGATCCGCGATAATTTCTCCCCTGTCAAAATTCCTTCATTCCCCGGTGTCAATTGGACTGTTCAATTTTGACCATTGAGCTGTTCCCTTCTGAACAGACGCGCCCATGAGATTCAGCTAAAAAGGATGTGACTTAACGACTCAATCCACCCACATCGAGGCGGAGCTGGAAATTTTATAGGAGCTTGACAGATATCTTCCGGCTCCGCTGCCCGCCTCAAATTCCTGGCGCGTGAAAAGCTGCCGAGTGGACGACACGGTTGCACCCTGGCGCACAAACCCGGGGGCCCTTGCGGGAGGCATCGCCGTGACCCAATGGGTCAATTTTGACCATACAGGTGAGCAGGAATGAACTGACGCGCGCGCCCACCTCGAATATAAATGTTATCGAACCGGAATCGAGGGCCGCGATCGATCATCTCCCTTGCGAAGGGGGAGACGAGCAGCGGGTTGGGCCTCGAACGGGAAAGGCGGGAATGAATGGGACCGATGGCATCGTCCAAACGGGGTTCGAGCAAGACCTACGAAAGCGGAGCGCTCGCGTCCTGGCATCACGCTCAAGTGGACGAGGTTGTAGTCACAGACGAGAGTTTAATCCAGCGAATCAATTCCAGGGACGAAACGGCTCTGGCAATTTTGTACCATCGGCACGCCGAAATGGTGTACTCGGTAGTCCGCCCTATCCTGTCAGAGCAGAGCGCAACCGAGGAAATTGTTCCCCAAATCTTCTACCGGATTTGGTTGAAGGCCTCGGATTTCAAGCCCGCGGTTGGTACCGTGCCGGAATTTCTGAGAGTTACAGCGCGCAAATGTGCATTCGACCAATTCCTTTGCCGCGGATTTGAGAACGGCGGGCTTCTCTCGGCTTATCGCAACATTCCAGCCTTCAACGTCGAGCTGATGACGAGAGTAAGAACCATAATGGCCGGCCTGCCTCGATTGGAGAAGGCAGCCGCCGCGACCGGCAATTTCGAAGGGGCGAACTGGGATCAGTCGGACCAGCACGTGGAACAACTAATTGACGCGCTCAAAGCCAAAATACGGGCTGCCCTAAAAGCCTTAAGGGAGTTGCCGGTGTGGGCTCCTGACGTAGTTGACTCGCGGAAACAGGAAAAATCATAAAACCAGCATGACAAGATATGAGGCAAGAATGAATCCAGACTTACGGGAGATTTCAACATGGCGGAAAAAAGCACAACCATCTTGGGAATCTATCCTTATTACTCAAGCGTCGAGCATGCCGTCCAGGCTTTGAAGGAAGCCGGATTTCGGAACACGAACATCTCTGTCGTATTCCCGAGAAATGCTGGGTCGATGAATTTCGCACGGGAATTGACCGAGAAGCCTCCCGAGGATGTTTTGGATGGCGGAATAACGGGCGCGGTGGTGGGCGGCACCCTGGGTTGGCTGGCGGGAGTGAGAGCTTTGGCAATTCCCGGCCTGGGGCCGGTGATTGCCGCCGGCCCCATCATGGCCTCCCTGGCCAGTGTGGATTTGGTTGGTACTTCAGGCGGGATAACGGGCGCGCTGATGGGCATGGAGATTCCCGAAAACGTTGCCCAACGCTATCAGGACCGGGTGAGAGACGGGGGAATTCTTGCCTCGGTACTTTGCGACGATTCAATTTGGACTCAGCGCGCCCAAGAGATCATGGAACGGTCGGGCGCGCAAGATATCACCTCCACCGGAGGAGCCATACCGGATTACGCCCGGAGCGGTGGGCCTCATGCGCAAAGCGCACCTGGCAGCGTAGGAGTTTAATTGAGGCAGGCGGCCGGGACCCGGCGGGTCCGACTGCAAGATTTTTGATAGCTGGTCGGCCATGGCTCATCAAGTTGCCCGGGGGAAACAACCCACCCCCATTTCCCCTCCAAACTTTAAAAAGCGGCGTTGGCCTGGGGCTCGATTTGATTGAGCACTATTGACCTAACAGGTGAGCCGCACTGAACTGACACCCTTTCGCGCAAAGGGTATAAGTTGAAGTGCCTCTTGTTTCAGGTGAGAGGCGAGTTTGGATTCATTGCATTGGAGGCAACATTATGAAGTTCGTTAGACTTATCAGCACAGCAGGGCTGGCTCTGCTTCTCGGAACCACCTCTTCTGTTTACGCGCAAAAAGATCAGAAGGAAAAGGGTGGGGAGGAACAGAAACCTCAGCAGGCCCAGCACGCCCAACAGCCACAACACAGCCAGCAGGCTCAGCGCACGCAACAGCCCCAGCGCGCCCAGCAGACTCAGCAGCCACAACGCACCCAGCAGGCGCAGCAAACACAACAGGCACCGCGCACGCAGCAGACCCAGCGCACGCAACAGCCACAACGCACCCAACAGGCCCGGCAGACCCAACAGCCGCAGCGCTCGCAGCAGGTCCAGCGCACACAACAACCACAACGGACGCAGCAGGCTCAGCGTCAACAGCCACAACGCACCCAACAGGCTCAGCAAGGTCAACACAGGGCACAAGGACAGCTAACTGCTGGCCGCATCCCTGACGTCCGATTCCGTTCCAATTTCGGTCGCGGACACCAGTTTCATATGAACAGGCCGGTTTACTACGGCGGGTATTCTCAGTTCCAGTACAGCGGCTATTGGTTCGATTTCAATGACCCGTGGCCGTCGGACTGGCAGTATAGCGACGACGTGTATGTGGACTACTACGGTAACGTATATTACCTCTGTAATCCGCGCTATCCGACGGTTCGACTTAGGATCAGCATCGCGATCTAATAGTTGACTGAAAAAGATTCGGAAGCATGTGATGGTGAGCGGAGCAAACGATGCAGGCTTCTAATCTCCAGTTAGAGAGAAGTTGCTTCGCTCGCACTCATGCCCGGAGTAATTTGTTTCCTTGCCTTCCCCACCAGGAGCTTTAGCCGGGTGGACTTTGGAATAGCCAAACCTTGCAATTCAGTTCCATCCAACATACCCCCTCACAAACTCAAGTGAGCACTATTGACCTTACAGGTGAGCCGGAGTGGACTTACAGGCGCTTGGCGTTCGGATATAAATGTTGTGCAGGCGAAATCCTCCGGGGCATACGCCAACAGCCAAACAGGATTTTAAGAAGTAAATCGATGGATCGATGGGAGAACTTCAATGAAGAACAAATGGTTTATCACCGCAAGCGCAGCGGCGCTGCTGACCTTTACCGGCCTGGCGGCAATGGCACAAGACCGCGATGACCAGAATCGCGGCCAAAGCCAAAGGGATGAGAATCGCGGTCAGACCAAGAAGCGCTACCGCCAGTTCAACGAGAATCAGCGCCAACAGGCTCGCACTTACTACAATCAGAATCAAAACAATGAGGTCTTCAGACGGGATGACCGATGGAATGACGACTACGAGCGCAGAATTCAGCCGGGCTATGTGCTCGACGATGACATGCGGCGGATGAGCCGCCCGGCGCCCTATGAGTTGACGCGTGGTATGGGGCGTCCCCCTCGCGGCTATCGGTACGTCGTCATCGGGGGCCACGTGGTTCTTATCGACAGTGGGTATCGCGTTCACGACGCAATCCACTTCGAGCTCAACATCGGACATTAACTTGTAAGAGACAGTGAATAATCTCGATTCTCACTTTTCCGGGGCTTGGTGATTTCTTCAAGCCCCGGAATGCTAGTTTTCGTTTCATCAATCCGATTGTGGAGAATAAACCATGACAACTCAGTGGCTATCTAGGATTCGTAACAGCGCCGGGGCAGTTTGCATTGCCGTTTTTTTCAGCGCCAACCTTGTGGCTTTTGATCGCATGACGGTTCCGGCGGGAACTGTCGTCGAGCTGCAAACGACTTCAGCACTCGACTCAGGGACTGCCCAGCAAGGCGACACTTTTTCGGCGACGGTCCGACGCTCAATTTCTATTAACGGCGTCGGGATCATACCCCTATCCAGTTCGGTGGATGGTCGCGTAACAGAAGTCAGACGGGCCGTTCGAGGTTCGCGGTCTGGAGTGCTCGGCGTAGAGTTCTTTCGCTTGGTGCTTGCCGATGGGACATCATTTGACATTTCCGGTGAGCTGACAACGCGAAGGGTGGATGATAACGGTCAGGCGAATAATCAGAATGGCCAGCTCGGGCAAAGGGATAATGCTAACGTGCTGATCGGCGGAAGTGACGGGACGGTGATCGGAAGTGTGCCCAGGGACTCACGCCAAACTATTGGTGGCGCGCTTGGGGACCTGTTGTCGGGCGGAAGGGAAGCGCAATTGCCCTCACGGTCCATCATTTCGATGGAACTCGTGAACGACATTACAATTAATTTCAACGACCAGGGAGATACCGGCCTCGAGCTTTCATCTCCGAACATGATCCAGGGAGCTCAAGAAGCACTACACAACCAGAATGCTTATGACGGGCCGATAAACGGTCGGCTGGACAACCAGACTCGCCAGGCCATTTCACGTTACCAAAGACGAAACGGACTGCCGGTGACCGGGCAATTGGATCAACAGACTGCCGAGAGTCTCGGCTTGATGGGTGACATTCGGGATGACGGACGCCGGAGATCGAAATTGTTCGACCGCCGGCTTGCCGCTTCGATTTACCGCAAGGCGCAATCCCTTCTCAGCATTTACCAATCCAGCCTGGGAATCAGCGTCAACGATATCAGCGCGGGGCTAAGCTCCAACCGGGATTTGACCGAAGGGGATTTAGACCTCCTGCTCCAAACCAGTAGTTTCTCTAATGCCGCGGCATGGTATCAACAGGCCATGGCCAGTGGTCGTAACGATGCGAGTGCCGATGTTGCCGCGCGCATCATGGTGAGCAGCGCCCAACGGGTGGATGCGAGTTTGCAAAACGCACAGAACAATTCGCAATTCGCACAAGCGTGGGCAAGTATTCAGTCGGACCTGGGCCAGATGGGGGGAAACAAGCCATCTGAGAACAATATACGGTCGAATTCGGACAACAATTCAGTCCCGAGCGGCGGTGACGATTCAGGGCAGGTTTCAGGCCCGGGCCATTTTCAATGGCAGGGTCTGGTGGATGGCAGTGATAACATCAAATTGCACGGCTCCCAAGTGACGATGGCGCACTTGACGGCCTCGAATATACAGGAGGCCACCTATCAACTCTCAACAGCGCTTCCTTTCGGTGAGGTGCAGGTCAGCTTGCAAAAGGTCCGCGGACGAGGAAGCATTCGTTTGTTGGAGCAGCCTTCCTCATCCAATAATTACACCGCGGTTGTTCAAGTGAATGATCAGGGGAACTCGGGACGTGGATGGTACGAATTTACGCTAGATTGGTAGACCCACAAGTAATGTCGGACTGCCGAAGGCGTCGTTTGCCTTGGCGGTCCGTTCCAATGGTCTCGTTTGAGTGATCACGGTGAGAGGTTTGAATGAACAAGTTCAATGTGGGAGTTATACTCTTGATTTTAGGTGTTGCTCTGCTGTTGCTTGGCGGGTTTGCATATACCAACTAGGACAAAACCAGCATTGGACCCATCACCATCGATAATCCCGTGGAACATCACCTTCCCTATTCGCCGATTGCAGGTGCCCTTTTGGGCGTGACGGGCGCGCTGCTAATGTTCACCCAACGCGCATACCACCGGCGCCAGCCTTAATGGGTTATGAAATAATGTCTCGCCTGCGGGCATGCCTGCATGACGGCGAATGTCGCAGAAATTTGGCCGCTCCTCTATCACATATTTGTTGTGCAGATTGGATACGTCCTGCTCTACCTTCGCCCAAGCCATCTCAATTGACCGGCCCGACGATTGAATGAGCCCTTTTGACCATAGAGGCGGTCTATACACGACAGACAATGAAATCAACGCGAGGTATAAACGATGTGCCCCAAGTTGAAAGCAAAGACCTGGTAGGAAGCTAACAACGCTTTCCTGGCTTTGAGGGCACAAAGGAGTTTTAAAATGAAAAGGCTTGGTTTGATTCTTCTGTTACTCACGTTGTGTGTCCCCGCATTCGCGGGTGAAAGCCAATTGCAAAAGGCAAACAACATCGTGAACGAGATTATGGGAACTCCCGACAAGGGCATTCCGGAAGAGTTGATGGAGAAAGCGGTGTGCGTCGGCGTCGTTCCATCTCAGATGAAGTTTGCCCTTGGAATCGGCGGAACCTACGGACGCGGCGTGCTCGTCTGCCGCAGAGGTGGCATCGGCGAATGGGGCGCGCCATCCATGTTTACCCTGGGCGCGGCCAGCGTTGGATTTCAGATTGGCGGCAAGGCGACCGACGTTGTATTCCTGGTGATGAATCCCGAGGGCGCGCGCAAGCTGGTGCAGGATAGCGTGAAGCTGGGCGCGGAAGCTTCGGTGGCCGCGGGACCGGTGGGACGATCGGCGGAAGGCGCAACCGACGCTCAACTGCATGCCGAGATCCTCAGCTACTCCAGAACGCGCGGCTTGTTTGCCGGCGTGTCACTGGATGGAGCCGTGATGAAGCAGGATAAGGACGATAACAGGAAGCTCTACGGACGCGAAGTAAGCGCCAAAGAGATTCTGATTGAAGGCACAGTGAGCTCTCCTAAATCGGCGCGGGCGCTCGACAACACTCTGCGGAAATACTCGCCCCAGGGCGGGCGTTCCTTTGGTCGGGTGTAGTCCATCCACGCATCCAGCCAAGAGCTGTCATATCGCAACATCAACTGCGCCAGGCCCAACCAAAGCCTGGCGCATGAATTCCTGGACCACCTTAAGTTTAAGGAAGAATTGAGCATGAGAAAAACCCTCGCGATTGTCTTTCTGCTCTTGATTTCTCTGATGTGCGCCGACAGTTCATTCGCATACTCAGTCCTGACCCACGAGGAAATTGTAGACTTGCTCTGGAAAGATGAGATTCGGCCGCTGCTGCTCAAGCGATTTCCAACCCTGACAGAAGAACAGATCACCGAGGCGCACGCCTATGCCTACGGCGGCGCCGTCATTCAAGACCTTGGTTATTATCCCTTCGGCAGCAAGCAATTCAGCGATCTGGTGCATTACGTTCGCAGCGGAGACTTTGTTCGCGAGTTGCTGGCGGAAAGTCAGGATGCCAACGAGTACGCATTTGCCATGGGCGCGCTGGCGCACTATGCCTCGGATATTGCCGGCCATCCGGCCGTCAACCAGTCTGTGGCCATTGAATACCCAAAATTGCGGGCGCAGTTCGGCAAGTCCGTCAACTATGCCCAGGATAAAACAGCGCATATCAGAACGGAATTCGGGTTCGATATGGTGCAGGTGGCAAAGAGCCGCTATGCTTCACAGCAGTATCACGATTTCATCGGGTTTCAAGTGTCCAAGGCCCTGCTGGAACGCGTCTTCCCGGTTGTTTACGGAGTGGAATTGAAGGACGTGCTTCCTCGCGAGGATCTCGCCATCGGTTCGTACCGTTACTCGATCAGCAAGATGATCCCGGAGATGACACGGGTTGCGCTGCGTACTCATAAGAAGGATATGATGCGCGAAGATCCCACCTTCTCAAAACGGAAGTTCCTTTACCGGCTTTCGCGCTCCGACTACGAAAAGAACTGGGGGAAGGAATACACCAAGCCGGGATTCGGTGTGCGCGTTTTGTCCGTGTTTCTGGAATACATGCCGAAGGTGGGGCCGTTCAAAGCGATGGCATTCAACAGCCCTACCCCGCAGACCGAGGATATGTATTTTAAGAGCATCAACACGACCGTGGATCAGTACCGGGCTTACCTCGAAGCCGTGCGGACAGACTCTCTCCAGCTCGCCAATGTTGATTTTGACACAGGGAAACAAACCAAGGCGGCGGAATACACTCTCACCGACACCGCCTACGCCAAGTTGCTGCACAAACTTTCAGAAAACAAATTCGATCGTACCACTCCGGAACTGCGCTCGAATGTTCTGGATTTCTATGGGGACCTTTCGGCGGCGTTCGAGACCAAAAAGGATCCCAACGATTGGAAGGCCGTGTTGGCGTCGCTCGATCAGTTGAAGTTGATGACGCCGGTTCCCGCTGTCGCGGGCGCCCCTTCAGTAACCGAGCCCTCAGGCCTGGCAACGACTACCGGACCCAAGGTGCAACGTCAGGTTCAGCCATTAATCCGGCCTTAGCCGGCGAGCCGTTCGTACAGAGAAGAAAGTAAAACTACAGAGGAGGTACGGAAATGCTCGCGACCGTTTTAATCGTGGTCATGGTTCTGATGCTTTTTGGTTCTCTGCCGAGATGGAATCACAGCCGGAGCTGGGGATATGCCCCCAGCGGCGGAGTGGGTCTGGTGCTGACCATACTGGTCATCCTGCTGCTCTTGGGCCGGCTGTAAGTTTTCAAGCGCAACTTGGGAGGCATTTATTTTCAAAAATGAGGAGGTAATTTAAATCATGGATTTAATTCATGTAGTAGGTGTTCTGATCGTGATTGGTGTTTTGCTTTGGCTAATCAATGCTTTCATCCCGATGGCACGCTCCATCAAATCGATCCTGAATGTCGTCGTGGTGATTAGTGTTGTCTTGTGGCTCTTGAATGGCTTTGGCTTTCTGCACTCGCTCTCCCGGTACCACATGCGGACGTGATGACTGTTCTTGGGGGCCGGTTGGGCTAAAGCATATTCCCATAGCGGCGTATGGGCGGAATTATGGCCAAGTGGCTCGGTTCCAGGAAGTATGCAGGGGGCATTCCGGGCCGACAGCACAAGATTTCCTGAGTTATCCCTCCCTGATCCGCACTCTGTGTTCGTCAACAATCCACAGCCGCCCTTTTATAGGTTCGCTCTTCAAAAGACTCACCACCCTGGGGAAAACTGCCATAACGCTTAGGCGGCTTTGATGGACAAGACGGAGAATAACCAGTCCGGGAAACTGTTGCGGTGGATAGGCACGGATGTCGGCAAACCCCAGATCGAGAATTATCAACGCGCGTTGTTCCGTCTGGCAGACGACCGCGAGGTCAGAGTCGGGGCGTCCTCGCATACCTTGGTCCCAAACAGTTAATGCGTCGTGCCCATTTTCGCGAAGATATTCGGCGAGTTCAGGATGGATATTTTCGTCGGTCTTGAAGCGCATCAATCCGCACCGACACCAAGCGGGACAAAGCGCTCCTTCGCCAACTCGGCAGCGTAGAGCAGAGTAGCCTGGATATCCTCGGGAGCCAGTCTATAGGCTGTGGCAATGTGCTCGGGTGATTCACCCGCGCCTAGATTATCAAGCACGACGGACACCATAACGCGCGTCCCCTTGATGCATGCTTTGCCATGGCACACAGCCGGATCGACTGTGATTTTATCGCGCCAATTCACCTTACGCCTCGCAATGACCGCCGGTTAAATTATGCTCGAATCAGTCCCAAAAATCAAAAGGTTCGGCGGAGAAAAGCCCAGGGTTAGGGATTGCCGTTTTGCACGCACGCCGGAACCATTGCGATATGGCGGCGATTCTGAGAGACCGGGAAGGCTGGTAGTTGAGTAGTGGTCGCAACGACCGGTACACCAGCAGCAGGTGCCTTGGCATGTGCTCCACATGCATCTATCTATCTTGGACCCATGCCGGTTATGATTCAAATTCGCCACCTACCCGGACCTCTGAACGCAAGTTGAAGGCGCGAGCGGAGCGGGAAGGCAAGTCTCTCAGACTACCTGCTCGGAGAAATTGAGCGCATTGATTAGCGGCCGACGATGGATGAGATAAGGGCGCGGCTGGCGCGCCACTCTCGAGTCCATCTGAGCGTGAGTCCCGCCCGGATGATCCGCGCCGAAAGAGACAGCCGGTGACTGTGGTGGAGGCTTCAGCGCTGCTGGAAGTATAGCTCCGCACATCGCGTGGTTACGCGCTTCTTGATTATCCACGCTCAGGTGTTTGAAGAAACCAAAACACACCGATACAGCTAACTCCGAATATCCCTGATAAGAAATCTTGACTCCCCGTGCTGGTGAAGTTCCTGACCGCTGAACCTATGAGAATATAGCCTGCTACTAGAAAAGGGACCAGGAAGAAAGTAGTCAACGAACTCTTGAGAAGAGTCATGAAAGGTGGCGCGGGTTCAAGGTTGTGCTCAGTGGGCCTATACAGGATTCTTGAAAGAAAGGCCGTTAAAAGCGCCGCCAGAATTGCCCAAGCGTAAAAGCCTATGAATGGATGGCTTTGGAACAACCACAGAATCAAGCAGGAAACTACGACCAATACGATGAATAAAATGCGAAATTCAAGTCTGCTTCTCACTAATTTACCTCCGTTTTGGAGCTAATCTGTTCCCCAGGGTGTCTCGACCATCCAGAAAACAGCGCAAAATAATAGGAGCGACAAAGAAAAAAGCGGGCGGAAGGAGCACCGCCCGCTATGAGATAATCATAACTTCCGAGCAAATCTTTCTTGATGGCTACTTGCCTTTCACTTCCATCTGAATGGGACGCGCCACCGATTGAACGTCGGGAGCATAGTATTCATATACGCGTGACGCAAACGTCTTGGCATGGATGGGATACTTGGCGCGCAGGCGATACTTAAACGTAACCGTGTCACCGGGTGCGAAGGAATCGAAGTAAAGGATGGCCTGGGTGGCCGTCAGGCTGAACTTTTCCATTCGCCCGCTTTTGAGTTTCGCGCTCTGCTCGCGGTAATCGTCCAAGTCTTCGCTGAGAAGATCGAAGCCGGGAGGAATGCCCACATCCACCATCACCATGTTGGCTGCCTTGCGCAGGTTGTTCTTCACCGTGACTGTCGCCGTGGCCAAATCATCCTGCGCCAGGCGCGTGCGGTCGTAGGCTACATCAATCGACATGGGCTCGCCCTGCGGCTTCTGGTCCCAAGGGAGGAAGTACTGCCCCACCAGTTGGTACGCCAGCCCGCCTTTGCCTTCGAACTTCAGCTCCACCGTGTTCGAGCCCTTCTGGTCGAAATCCTTGAAAACGAATTGATGCAGCAGATCATTGTTCTCTTCATTCAGGGCCAAATGTCCGGCCGGCTTTCCATTGATGGCGATATCCACCGTGCCGCGGACATCCGCTCCGCCTTTCTCGGTGGCCAGCAACAAGGCGCGCAGAGCCATGATGGTGGCTTGCGTGGTGCCCCAATTACCCGAGGCGTCTTTCTTTGAGGTGATAAAGTGCAGCGCCTTGCGCGCCACGTTTGAGGCCTCGCCCCACTTGAGCAATGCTTGTACTGCGAGTCCCGTAGTTTCCACGCTGGCGCTGGCTCCGGTGGAATAGACGGCGGTTTCTTCCGCGTTCCAACTTACATCGTCCCCCGCTTCGACGCGCGTCTCGAGCAGGCGGCCCATCATGGCGCGGGTGAACTCGCGATCCTTGCCGTAGTCGATGGCGAAGTTCGCCAGCACTGCCAGCGTGTAGCTGTCCTGCTTGGCTTGCAAATGGTCCTCAATAAACTTCTTGGCGCGCTCGACCGCCGGACCCTGGTAGCCCGTATTCTCCAGCGACCAGGCCAGATAGGCGGTGATGCGAAGCACGTCGGAGTTATAGCGATTGGTCGCGCCTTCATTGATGAATTGCGTGTCCGGCTTCCAGCTTCCGTCGGCTTGTTGCTGGCCGGCGAGCCACGCCTGAGTGCGCGCGATCAGGTTCGGATCAACCTCATAGACTTTGGACATGTCGTAGAATTCCATCAAGCCGTAGGCCGTCAGGATTTTGTTGGCGGGCGGATTGCCAAACCACGAAAACCCGCCGCCCGGAACTTCAAAGGTGAGCAGCCGCTGGTAACCGTTGGCGATGAAGCCTTCCGCCTTGGCGTGAACTTCCGGCGTCAACTTTTTCGTGCGTTTCATGTAGTCGAGGGCCAGAACATTTGGATACGTGCTGGATGATGTCTGCTCAAAACAACCGCCGGGCATGCGCAGGATGCTGTCCATGCCTTCAATCACCTGGCTCAGCGGGCCGGGATAGAGTTTGATGAAAATCTTGCTGGCGTCGGGAATGGCGTTGGGCGGGAATGTTACTTCCTGCCGAAGCACGTTCTCCAAACGGTCGTTGTACACCAGGTTTTGTTCGCGGCCGTTGGGGACCACTTCGATCTCGCGCACCACGATGTCGGCGCGATTTGCGTCGCCATTCATGCGGGCCGAAAGGGTTAGTTTGAATTTCCCGATTCGTCGAGCCACGATGGAAAATTGAGATCCACCCACGCGGCCGGCATCCACCTTTACATTCTTGTCCGCACTATCGTCCGTAAGGTCATACCAGCCTTCGGGCTTTAGCTCCAGGCTGACATCGCCCGCGGCGCCGGAGTAGTTGTAAACCGCCACCGGGATCGAAACGCTGTCCCCCTGAGTGAGGGTAACGGGAAGGTCGAGATCGACAAAGAAATCCTGGAAAACTTTCAAACTGGAATTGGAACTGCCCAGCGCGCCGTCAGGAGTGGAGGCCATCATGGCCATGCGCCAGGTGGTGATGGAATCCGCCAGCGGAATCACAATGCTGGCGCGGCCGTCACCGTCCGTAATAATCTCCGGGTTGATGAAGAGAGCTTCGGGAAAGTACGACCGCACGCGTGGCGCCGCGGAATCCTCCTCTTTAGAAAGGGAGGCTGTACTCATGGGCGCCCCCTGGTCCTTTTTTTCATCGTCGCGGACCATTTGTTTGAAATTGGCTGGGGCAGGAGGCGCCATCATGCGGTTTTCGGCTATGCCGCCTACCATTCCCATTGCGCGGCGGCCTCCGACGGCCATGTTTTGCGCTCTGTCCATAACCTCCTCGGCTACCGCGCTCTGGAAAACTCCATATGACTCATTCACCGCGACGACTGTCTCGGCAGCATCTCCGCGCAGAGTGACCGCAAGGTTGAATTGGTCGCGCGCACGCAGATTTACGCTTGGCGCCGAAACGCTTTCAAAACCCGGCATGTAAATTTCGATTGAATAAGCGCCTTCCGGCAAACCGCGCAGAGAGAAGTATCCACGAGCGTTCGAGCGCGCGATTCGCGTTACTCCATTACCCGTCGCCCGGACATTAACGGTGGCGCCTTCCACTGCGGCGCCTGTCCTGTCGATGATGGTTCCGTCCATCTCGCCCCGCGAAGTAAACGGGCCAAAGCCTTGCTCGACGTCGATATGGATCGTGCTTCTGTCGATCGCCCGCGGCGGCCCAACCACGCGACGCCGGCGCGACTCGAAGTAAACCCCCAGATCGTCTCCCGTGCCTGCCTGTTTGTCCGGACCGTTGCTGACGAGCATGGTGTAAGTCTTCTGTCCATCGTTCCAACCGGTGGGTTGGAAATGCATTTCAGATCCCCACGCGTCGCGCAGATTCACCCGGCCGTCCCTGGCCATTAGCGTCGCGACTTTGGTCAGATCCCCGCTGTCCGGATGCTCGACGTAATAGGTGTTGAGTGTCCGGGCAAGGTCATGCGCCTGTTTCATAAACTCGGTGCGATAGCGGTTGGCATATTCGTTGTATTTCGTGGACGGAATCGTCCGCCCAAATTCGGTTTGCATTTTGTTGTTGTTCACCACTTCCGTGGCGGCGAATAGAGCGCGTGCGGCCCGATCTTTTTGTTCTACCTCCGATTTCTCCACCGGTTCCACAATCTCCGGCATTCCAATGGAATGGATTTCATACCGCGGCTTCAGGACTTCCTGCTCGAGATAAAAAAACACTTTGGCAAAGCCCGGTTGTTTTTCCGCCAGTGCGAATACCGCTTCGTCCACCACCTGGAGTCCTAGCGCGGCGCGCACACCCTGGCCGCGCGCGTTGGTCACGCGGAAACGGATTCGCGCGTCCTGTCCGGGCCGGTACGCACCGGCGTCGGCCACAGTTTCAATTTTCAATTCTTCGGCGGGCTGCACGAAAATCAGGCGATGGTCTCCCACCGGCACCGCGTTCCGGCTGAATTGGTAGGCGTTCACATCCACCGTGCCCGCCAAGTCAGGGCTGGCGGTCAGGTTCAGGTCCGCCACTCCATTTTCAATGTCCAGATCGCGGGTTAGCACGGTTTGCCCTTCCTTCACCACGTCCACGTAGACCGTTCCGCGGCGATGGGTTGAAAAGATTTTCAATCGAATGGGATCGCCGGCATGGTAGACCACGCGCTCCACGCGCAACAGCACCTGGTCTTGGCCATCGCGCAATTCGAGTTGGACTGTGCGTTTCGCGGAATTGCCTTCGCTGTCGCGCGCTTGGATGTCGAGCTGCGCCGAGCTGTCTCCCGGCGTCATCCTGACCACCGCCACGCCGCCCGCGTCGGATGAAGCGTGCTGTTCAGCGAGGCCGGTTCCGTGCACGGTCAAATCGGTTTTGGCAGGCGAGCCGTCGGGATAAGAAGTGAGAATGAAGACTTCGTTTTCAATATTGCGAACCAGCGTTCCGCCCTCGGGTACCGCGGTGATGATGATCGGAGATTCAGTCACGGTGAGGGGTTCGCCGCGCGTTTCAGTGTGGCCGGCGGAGTCTTTCACGCTCGCCTCCACCAGAACCTTGGCCGCGCCCTGGTCAAGCGGCCGTCCGGCAAAGTACTCAGGTAGACGAAAATCGAAATGGTAGGTGCCGTCGCCGTCCGTCTTCCCCTGCACCGAACCGGCTTCGAAAAGAGCCACGTCAAGGGCCGTCGCTTTGATGGTCACCTCAGCACCATCCACGGGCTTGCCAAAAAAATAGTTGGCGCGCACTGTGCCCGTCACTCGATCGCCGGGGCGGTAGCCATGGGTGGTTTTGCCGTGGTCGCCGGAAAATTCCACCGCCACTTTGAATTTGGGCAGGACGTAGCGCTGAACGTTCAGTGCAATCTCAGCGCTGTTGGCGCCCGCCCCCTGCTCATCCCCAAGAAGCGCGCGCAGGTGATAGGTGCCGAGGTTGACTTCGTCCGCCAAGGCGAATTCCGCAGAAGCGATTCCAAACTCATCCGTCGCCGTGAGTTTCTTGAAAACTTTATTGCCGCGGGAATCTTCCACTTCAAAAGTGAGCTTGCGTGCGTTCGTCGCGTGATGGTCTGAGCGATCCAGCACCAACGCTCGCACGTGGATGGTCTGGCCCGGTTGATAGATTGGCTTTTCCGTGGTGAGCAGAATCGATTGCTTGTCTTCGAGGCGAAGTGATTGGGTGAATTCCGTCGCGCCAATGGATGTGTCCACGCTGTATCGCAATTGGAATGTTCCCACCAATCCCGCGGGCAGACGGAATTGCGCCTCCGTGGTGCCGCGCCGGTCGAGCGGTCCCTTAAATAGCAGGCGCGAGAGTTTTTCCGACTCGAGCAATTCAATCTTGAGACTTCCGCCGCTCAGCAATTCGTTCCTGGAGTCCGTGGTGATCACTCGAACCGCCGCCTCACTTCCAGCCAGGTATGCTTGCTGGCCGAGAATATGGACCACGGGGGTGCGCAGAATTTGCGAAATCGATTCAGTCCCCTCGATGGGCGCGCCCGTGTCATTCGACCGGTCATCGTATTCAAAGCGATAGCGCAAGCGGTGCCAGACAAGATCTTCGACGGGCATCACACTTGCCAATTGGAGTTCGGAGTGCCACCTGCCGCTCCCCTCATTCACTTGCACGTCGCGAGTGGTCTGGGCCACCACATGATCTTCCGGGTCCAGGATTTCGAGCCTTAACCGGCCCGATCCCGCCTTTCCTGCGTGGAAAGGAATAGCGACGTTGACGCGGCCATGGGTGTAGGTGACCACCGGGCCTTCGTTGCCTTCCGCCGGCGACGATTGCAGAACGACTCCCAGCGCGACCAGGGCCAATGCCCCAATCAAGGCGATGATCCACAGCGAGGTTTTCCGCGGACTCATCGGGGTGTGGGCAATCCGTTGATTTCTTGAGGACTTCATGGTGGCTCTCCCTTTTGATCCTGTGGCGCAGTCTGACAATGAGCGCTGCGCAAACATTTCGGCACGATTTACTTCTTATCGCGCTCAGGGAAAGAACGGGCGAATAGGAATATCTTGCGAAATAATTTGTGGCGGGAGAATTGGCACAATCCACGAGGGCGCGTCTGCCTGGACTCGCGAGCCCGCAGGATGAAGCCCTGCGTGATTAAGGACGCAGGCGGCTGCAGTCATATTTAGACAGACAACCTAATCTCAACCTGCTAAACTGCGGGCAGAAATCTTCCGATAATGGATATTACGGAGGCGTCGTCATGCCCGATGATGCTCGCGATGTTGTGGAAGTTCTCAAGGCTGAACTCGATTTCATTGAAAAAGGTGGTTACGGGCGCTCGGTCCGAACACCTTGGCTGCCCACATCAACTTTTCAAGATTCCCTGAGTTGTCTCAATTTCGGCGATCCCGAACGCACTCGTCCCTGCGATGAGTGCATCTTGATGCAATTTGTCCCGGCCGAACAGCGTAAGTCGAACATTCCCTGCCATCACATTCCCGTCGGTCCATCGGGAGAAACTGTGCACCAACTCGAGAGAATGGAAACCCAGGAAGAAATGGAAAACGCCATCAAGCAATGGCTGCGCGACACCATCAAGCACTTGGAGCAAAGGCGGGCCCAACCCCCTTCGAAGTGAAGCCGGCGCGAGCATCCTCCTTTCATAGCTCACGGCATCATGATTTCACCTTTAACCTCCGCGCCCTATGCAATCACAGCGCAATGTCCAAACGGCTGCGCTAGTCCCAAAATTAAAATCCTTGTAACAATTGTGCAACCGGCAACTGAGGTAAAATGTTGTTTCGCGTGATCATAAAGTTTTCATCGAGTGCGCGTGAACTCATGGGAAGGATGGTGATCTATGCCCAAGACTAGACCTGCGAAACCTCACAAAAGCAATTCAAAGAGTCAAAAGTCCGCCGTCAAACCAGTTTCCAGCCAACCGCTCTCGCATGAAGAGTTGAAAAAAATGAACGCCTACTGGCGTGCCGCCAATTATTTGTCCGTGGGACAAATCTACCTGCTTGACAATCCGCTGCTGAGCGAGCCTCTCAAGTTGGAGCATGTTAAGCCGCGCCTGCTCGGCCATTGGGGCACAACGCCCGGCCTGAATTTCATCTACGTTCATTTCAACCGGCTGATCAAGAAGCACGATCTGAATGTGATTTACGTTACCGGGCCGGGCCACGGAGGGCCGGGCCTGGTGGCTAACACCTATCTGGAAGGAACTTACAGCGAATTCTATCCCAACATTCCCCGCAACGCGCTCGGCATCAAGCGGCTTTTCAAGCAATTTTCGTTTCCCGGCGGAATTCCCAGCCACGTGGCGCCGGAAACGCCGGGTTCAATCCACGAGGGTGGCGAGTTGGGTTATGCGCTGGTGCACGCCTATGGCGCGGCTTTTGATAATCCCGACCTGCTGGTCTGCTGTGTGGTGGGCGACGGCGAAGCGGAAACCGGCCCGATGGCCACCAGTTGGCACTCGAACAAATTCCTGAACCCGGCGCGCGACGGAGCGGTGCTGCCCATCCTGCATTTGAACGGCTACAAGATTGCCAACCCCACCGTGCTGGGGCGATTGAGTGACGGGGAGCTGACCTCTCTCTTCAACGGCTACGGCTACAAACCCTACTTCGTCGAGGGTCACGAGCCCGAAGCCATGCACCAGCTTATGGCCCACACCTTGGACTCTTCGTTGGCCGATATTCGAGCGATTCAGAACGAAGCGCGCAGTCACGGATTCTCCAGCCGCCCCACCTGGCCCATGATTATTATGCGAACTCCCAAAGGCTGGACCGGGCCAAAAGTTGTGGACGGTAAACCGATGGAAGGAACCTGGCGCGCGCACCAGGTTCCACTCACCGACTTGGCCACCAAGCCGAAGCATCTGAAACTGCTCGAAGAATGGATGAAGAGTTACAAGGCCGAAGAATTGTTTGACGGCGATGGCAAACTAATTCCTGAACTATCGGAACTTGCGCCCCGGGGCGAGCGGCGCATGGGCGCCAATCCGCACGCCAACGGAGGCCTGCTGTTGAAGGACCTGGCCATGCCCGATTTCAGCCGGTACGCAGTCCCAGTGCCCAAGCCCGGCGCCGTGACTGCTGAGGCTACGCGCGAGTTGGGCAAGTTTCTGCGCGACGTGATGAAGCTGAACGCCGGTTCGAATAACTTCCGCGTGATGGGTCCCGACGAAACGGCATCCAATCGGCTCGACGCGCTTTATGAAGTGACCGGGAAAGAATTTACGGAAACCATACTGCCCACGGACGAGAACCTCTCGCCCGACGGCCGGGTGATGGAAGTGCTGAGCGAGCACATGTGCCAGGGATGGCTGGAGGGCTATCTGCTCACCGGCCGCCACGGTTTCTTTTCCTGTTACGAAGCGTTCATCCACATCGTGGACTCGATGTTCAACCAGCACGCCAAGTGGTTGAACGTTACGCGGCACATTCCCTGGCGGCGCCCCATCGCCTCGCTCAACTATCTGCTGAGTTCGCACGTTTGGCGGCAGGATCACAACGGGTTCAGCCATCAGGATCCCGGCTTCATCGATCACGTGGTGAATAAAAAGGCGGACGTGGTGCGAGTCTACCTGCCGCCCGACGCCAACACGCTTCTCTCGGTGGCCGACCATTGCCTGCGCAGCCGCCATTACGTGAATGTGATTGTGGCAGGCAAGCAGCCCGCCCTTCAGTGGCTGAATATGGAAGAGGCCATCGAGCACTGCACGTCGGGCCTCGGCATTTGGAGTTGGGCGTCAACCGATGAGGGGACGGAGCCCGACGCCGTCATGGCATGCGCCGGAGATGTGCCCACTCTTGAGACGCTCGCTGCCGTGGACTTGCTCCGCCAACATTTTCCGGATATCAAGCTTCGCGTGGTGAATATCGTGGACCTGATGACCTTGCAACCTTCCACCGAGCACCCGCACGGGCTCACAGACTACGAATTCGATTCCATGTTCACCACTGACAAACCGGTGGTGTTTGCCTACCACGGCTATCCATGGTTGATCCATCGCTTGACCTATCGCAGGACAAACCACCCCAACATGCACGTACGCGGCTACAAGGAGGAAGGGACCACCACCACGCCTTTCGATATGACGGTGTTGAATGACTTGGACCGTTTCCATCTGGCGGGCGACGTGGTAGACCGCGTGCCTCGCCTGGCGCGAGTTGGCGCCCATTTCAAACAGTTCCTGCGCGATAAACTTGTGGAACACAAGCGCTACATTTGCCAGCACGGCGATGATATGCCGGAAATTCGCGATTGGAGTTGGAAGTACTGAGAGAAGTTTCTCAGTTTGTCAGTATTTCAGTATTTCGATCTTCTTAAGGCTTGCCAATTATTGTGACGACTTCTGCTGTAGCGCCGGTGTCCTCACCGGCGTTTTTCGGCATTGAGGACAGCGCCGCTAAGGAGAGCGACAAACTGAACGACTGAAATACTGACAGACTCAAATGCTGACCGCCTGAAATACTTCTCGAAATGAAAATCCTCGTCCTCAACGCCGGTTCGAGCAGCCAGAAGAGTTGCCTTTTTGAATTGGGTGATGGGTTGCCTCAATCTCCGCCCAAACCGCTTTGGGAGGCGCAAATTGACTGGAGCGCCGGAGCGGGGAGCGCGGAACTCCAGGTGAAGAGTTCCGCCGGCCCGGTCCTTCACGATGTGTTGAAGGTTGATTCGAGGGCGACGGCGATTAAGACAATGCTGGAAACGCTGTGGAGCGGGCCGACACAATGCATTCGCCAGCGGTCGGGTATTGATGTGGTTGGCCATCGAGTTGTGCACGGTGGGCATGATTTCGAAAAGGCAACCATGGTCACGCCCGAAGTGAGGGCTGCCATCGCCGCCCTGGCCGTCTACGCTCCGCTGCACAATCGCGCTGACCTTGAGGGCATGGAGGCCATTGACAAAATTCTGGGGCCGGTGTGTCAGGTCGCCGTGTTTGACACGAGTTTCCACAGCCAAATGCCGCCGGCCGCGGCAACCTACCCAGGGCCGTATGAATGGATTGAAAAGGGAATCCGCCGCTATGGTTTCCACGGAATCAGCCACCAATACTGTGCGCAGCGAGCGGCTGAAATTCTGGGACGGGACCTGACTCAGTTAAGGTTGGTCACCTGCCATCTGGGTAACGGATGTTCGCTGGCGGCCATCAAGGGCGGCACGAGTGTGGACACCACCATGGGATTTACACCGCTCGAAGGGCTGATGATGGGAACCCGGTCAGGTTCCGTGGACCCGGGAATTCTGATCCACCTCTTGCGCGAGGAGAAATATTCGGCCGATCAACTGGAGGAGACGCTCAATCAAAAATCGGGCTTACTGGGCATATCGGGCCTCTCGAGTGACATGCGCCAAATCCTGGCCACGATGAATACCAACGAGCGCGCTCAGTTGGCGTTTGACATTTTCACGCATCGTCTGCGGTCATCCATCGGCGCCATGTTGGCATCGCTAGGTGGACTCGATGCCCTCGTGTTTGCAGGCGGGATTGGAGAGAATTCCCCCCAAGTGCGCGCCGCCGCATGTGACGCGTTCGGGTTTCTCGGCCTCAAAATCGACGCGCATATAAATGCCGCTTCCCCCGTCGATATGGATATCTCTGCGGAAAGTTCAACCGTTCGTGTGCTGGTAATTCGAACCCAGGAAGATTGGGCCATCGCGCGGGAGTGTTGGAAACTTGCTCGCATTTAATTCGGTATAAATTCCCACAGTCACGAAACCTCGCCGCGGCGAGACTGGGCTACCCGCTTAATAATGGGGTGTCAAAAGGCCTTTTTGTAAGTCAACCGTCCCTCCTCCTTGAACCCCACAACTCTGAACGCGAGTCTGGACTTGCTCTATAATGGGCATTAAACTTGATTGGGTTACCCGCGAAGATCAGTTCACCCTCGAAGGCGGTCCACTTGACCAGAGAGCGTGGCCTCGACAAGTCGACACCTCCCCCGCCCACGGAAGCAGTGGCTAGCGGCAATAAAGAGCTATTTCCAAGTGCGCTCCAGGACCTTGACGTCGGTGTCGCAGTGGTTGGACCTGGCACCGAGGCGTTGCTTTTCAATCACGCTGCCTTGGAATTGCTGGACCTCACCCCCGATCAACTGAAGGGCCTCAGCGCTTTTGACAAACATTGGGATGTTATTCACGAGGATGAATCGAAGTTCACGCCTGACGATCATCCTTCGGCGCGTGCCATCCGCACCAAGCAGCCCGTGCGAAATGTGGTGGCGGGTGTGTACCGGCCCTCCAAGGGCGACCGCATCTGGCTGTTGTGCAGTGCCGTGCCTCATCTTGCGGATGATGGGAGCGTGACCAGCGTTGTCTGCAGCTTCAGTGACATTACTGCGCTGAGAGCACAGGAGATGGAACTCCAGAAAACCGAGGAACGATTTCGCCTGCTGGTGGAGGGTGTACGGGATTATGCAATCTTCATGCTCGATCCCAAGGGATACATTCTGAGCTGGAATCCCGGGGCAGAGCGGATCAAGGGGTATCGGGCCGACGAAATTATTGGAAAGCATTTCTCAGTCTTCTATTCCGTCGAGGATATCGAGGCAGGCAAACCGGCTCGCGAATTGGAAGGCGCGGCGGCCGCGGGACGCACCGAGGATTTCGGTTGGCGTTTGCGCAAGGACGGTTCGCGGTTCTGGGCCAACGTTGTGGTCACAGCGCTTCGCGACCCGGCCGGTCGCATACGGGGGTTTGCCAAGGTCACTCGAGATCTCACCGAGACTCAGAAGGCGGAGGAGGTGATTCGAGCATCGCAGGAATCCCTGCGCGAACTCTCCGCCCAGCTCTTTCGCATTCAAGACGAAGAGCGGCGCCGCATGAGCCGGGAACTTCACGATAGCCTGGGTCAAAAACTGGTGATGCTGAAAATGCATCTTGAAATGATGGAATCTGGCGCAGGGCTGGCTGAAGGATTGCGGCAGAAACTTTTGAATTGCGTTCGTCTCTCGGATGAGGCTATCAAGGAAGTCCGGACAACCTCCTACACTTTATACCCTCCGATGCTGGAGGAAATGGGGTTGAATTCAGCCATCCCGTGGTTCCTCGATGGGTTCATGGAGCGCAGCGGGATTGTGATCAGACTCGAAATCTCTCCCCAGTTCACCCGCTTGCACCGCGATGTGGAATTGGCCATCTTTCGGGTGCTTCAAGAAAGTTTAACCAATGTCCTCCGCCATTCCGGAAGCAAGGTGGCGAGCGTCAAAATGGAGATGAAGGACGGCGCCATCAGGTTGGAAGTTCACGATCAGGGTAAGGGGATTCCTCCCGAGATATTGGATGCGCTTCAGCACGGGTCGCTGGGCAAGCTGGGGATTGGACTGCGGGGCATGAAAGAACGCCTCCGGCAACTCGGCGGCAAACTTGAAGTATCTTCAACCGCCGGCGGATCGATAATCACCGCTACCGTTCCTTGTGGAAAAGGTTCATAATCGGCAGCAACGCTGGGCGCCACGGGCAGATATCCCGGATTGTGGGAACACAATTTGAAATGGAACGCATGGAGGATCTCAAATGGGGACCACGATTCTAATTGTTGACGATCACGAGATAGTACGCCAGGGAGTCCGCAACCTGATCAACGTGTCGCGGCCCGAGTGGGAAATCTCTGGTGAAGCCACCAACGGCGTGGAGGCCATTGAGGCCGTCAAGGCCTTGAAGCCTGACGTGGTTATCCTCGATATCACCATGCCTTCCATGAGCGGGCTTGAGGCCGCTTCCCACATTGGCAAACTTGGTCTGGGTAGCCGCGTGCTCCTGTTCTCGATGCACGAATCCGAGAGGCTGACTGCTGAGGCGCGCCAGGCCGGAGCGCAAGGCTTTGTGATGAAATCGCAGGCGGCCCGCGACCTTATCTTGGCGATCGACCGGGTGCTGGCCGGCGGTACATTCTTTGGGCCTTCAGCGCCCGAGGTCAAGCCCATTCCTGGGGAGGACACGCCGCCCATCGCCGGTGCGGTATTTTGTTTGGACTTGGGATTCTGCGGGGCCTGATCCGGGCTGATGCGCTGTGACTGTGGCGCGAAACCGCAGTTTGATCGAGGGATGGCCATGCCGCTGCGAATTTTGCTTGCAGAAGATAACGATGCACTCCGGAGTGAACTGCGCGCGCTTCTCGAGTCCCGGTCGGGATGGGAGGTAGTTGCGGAAGCTGAGAACGGGCGAGACGCCGTCCAAAAGGCCGGGCAAGTAAGGCCCGACGTTTTAGTTATCGACTACAGCATGCCCAATCTTGACGGAATCAGCGCGATTCCGGAACTCCGCCGGGTTGCGCCGGAAGCTGAAGTTGTTCTTCTAACCGTCCACGATGCCCGGTTCACGATGGCCCGGGCGATGGACGCTGGCGCTCGCGGTTATGTCGTGAAATCGCAGATCATGAAAGATCTGATGCCGGCCATCGAGGCTGCGAGCAAGCATCAAACCTACCTCAGTTTCGACGTTGCGGGAAAAGATCGCACCGCCGGTCAAATGTCTCCAATCAAAAAATCCGACGGGTAGAATACGAACACCTCTGGTGCCGTGTCCTACTCAATTGTTTACATGCGTCCGGGGCGGCAGGCGCGGACTTCGATCTGTGATGTCTGCTGCGCGCCCGCATCCGGTCCATAGGCAGCAGGGTGGAATCATTCAGGAGAAAAAAACTCCACCTTGACCAGGCCGGCTGGTAGGGGCCTCAGAATGCCAGCGCCAGCCGGCCAGTTTTTGCCCCTTGTTCGCAGACATCACACCGATGTCTGCGCCAGCCACGGAGTCTGAAAGACCGCAGACAATGCGCTACCGGGTTGTTCGCTGCTCGTGGACGCTGGAACTTCAGTCAATTGGGCCGGAGGAGGTCCTTTCCTCACAGCAGGTAGCCGCGGGACAGCAATAGTATTCCCCATCGCAGCAGATCCATGGACAACCACCGGCTTGTCTTTCCACAGATCGATTTGAAACATCTTGTAGCTTTAAACCAACAACCTGGAAAGCCATTCGATGCCCTTTGCCTTTGAGGCCCGAATTGATGAATTTGTTTACTGCAGCGGTTATATCAGGCTGCATGTCATTGAGTATCTCAAGGGCGTCACGCTGAAGTTTAGTCATCTCCGACGGAGAGAGGGCACGGTGCTTTCGAGTCTTTTCGTGGCAATTGCAGTCACGGTGCTTCAGGCTTGATTCCAGCAATTCGACTCGCGAACGAAGTTCACCCAGTTCTTTGCCAATCTGAAATCCAATTTCCATAAGAATTCTCCTTAGATAGGATTTTGCGGTGAGAGCCAGTAGCGCGGACCGCCGCCCCGGCGGTCCGCGTTCATTCACCGTCGTCCCGCCAAACTTTCCGAGCCCAATTCCATTCTATTGGCGGGTGGTGTTTAGATACAGCATTATATAATGTATTTTACATCTAATACTGATAAACTACCTGGGGTGCCCTGGCAGTAGGTAGCCATCCCGTCATGAATTTTCTGCCGTGGGCCTTTTCTTCGCCGCGACGGTACGAACCCACGGCATAAAGGACTTGCCGAGGCCACCTGCTAGGTTCTTCGGAAGGAGGCTCTGAATGAAAATCCGCATGGCGCCACTAATTCTCATCACGCTGGCTGGGATGCTTCCCCAACCGGCCGCAGCTCGCAAGCCTTTCGGACAGGTTCAGGATGCTCAGGGGTTAGCGCAAATACACAGCTTCTGCATCGACTTGAACGGCCATTCGGTCTCGGAGGTCAGCGAAACCCGGAAATTCCTGGAAAGAGAAAACAGCCCCGGCAAGGTGCTCGCCAAGCTCGGATGGCAATACGTTAGTGATTGTTCGAAGGCGGACGCCACCATCAAGCTGACCTTCATTCAAAAGGAAGAAACGGAACAGACGAGCGCCGTCGGCACAATAGCAGGCACGCCGATGACGAGTGTTCCTATAACAGTGAATAAGGTGGACTTGACAGTCGTTGCAAAGGATTCAGTCAAGCCGCTATATAGCGTGGAGGGTGAGTCGTCGAAGCGCGACCTCAGCTACTCCATCAACAGCCCCTACTCGAAACTGGAGCGAGATCTCAAAGTATTGGGCTCCTCGAAGCACTGACTCGCACTGCCTCCAGTAACGCCAGGTGGCGCCCCGAGCTATGGGGGCGGTTCGCCTTTGCCGCATCCGGTCGATAGGTAGCAGGGTGGAATCATTCAGGAGAAAAAACCTCCACCTTGACCAAGCCGGCTGGTAGGGCCTCAGAATGCAATCGCCAGCCGGCCAGTTTTGTCCCTTGTTCGCAGACATCACACCGATGTCTGCGCCAGCCGGGGATTCTCCATCTGCGTTACCCCCCATTGTAGCGCGGGTGTCCTCACCCGCGATTAATTCACAAAAACGCGGGTGATGACACCCGCGCTACGTGCTCCATGGCTCGACCTGGAACAATATGCAAAGGCCATTAATCAGGAGGCGCTCACGCGCTTGGGTTGCCATCCAACACAGCACGCACCTTGCGTAAGACGTTAACCGGCGTAAAAGGCTTTTGAAGAAAATTTGTGCCCGGTTCCAAAATGCCGCGGTGAGTGACGGCGTTGTCCGTGTAGCCTGACATGTACAAGACTTTCATTTCCGGGCGATGCGGCGACAGTCGGTCGGCCAATTGCCTCCCGCTCATTTCGGGCATAATCACATCGGTCATCAGCATTTGGATGGGGTCTTTATGTTCATCACAAATCACCAAAGCTTCCGCCCCATGTCGCGCCTCAAGCACATGGTATCCGCTCGATTCCAGAACCCTGCGCACAAGGATTCGAACCGCTTCTTCGTCCTCAACCAGGAGGACCGTTTCCGACCCCGGGCGCAAATCAGGTTGGGCCAAAACCGGCTCCACTTGCACCAGGGCTTCATCTACGCGGGGCAAATAAATTTTGAATGTTGTACCCGCCCCCAATTCGCTATATACCCAAATGTGGCCCTTGCTCTGTTTGACAATGCCGAAGACAGTCGAGAGACCCAATCCAGTTCCCTGGGCAGGTCCTTTCGTCGTAAAAAAGGGCTCGAAGATGCGCGATTGTGTCTGGGCGGTCATTCCCTCGCCTGTATCGCTAACCGCAATCATGACGTGGGGACCGGGTTTGGCAAGAGCATGTGCGCGTGAGTAGCTCTCATCCAAATCAACGTTGGCGGTCTCGATGGTAAGTTTCCCGCCTTTGGGCATCGCATCGCGGGCGTTTACGGCCAGGTTCATGATGACTTGTTCGATCTGGCCCGGGTCGGCCTTGACGTTCCACAGGCCCTCACTGGCCACAGTCACCAGGTCAACATCTTCGCCGATGAGGCGCCGCAGCATCTTGTCCATGTTCTTAACCGCGGCATTCAGATCCAGTAACACGGGGGCCAGCACTTGCTGGCGACTGAAAGCCAGGAGTTGGCGCGTAAGACTTTCAGCCCGCCTACCGGCAGCGACTATTTCCATTACGTAGCCGCGGTGTTTGTCATCAGGGGCGAGCTGCTCCAGGAGGATGTCGCCATAACCGTTGATGATTGTCAGAAGGTTGTTAAAATCGTGAGCCACTCCGCCCGCCAACTGCCCCACGGCCTCCATTTTCTCTGCCTGGCGAAGCCTCTCTTCAAGGTGGTTGCGCTCAGTCACATCGCGGGAAACCACGATCACCTTGGCGGCGTTCCCTTTTTCATCCGGAATCACGCTTCCCTGGGACTCGATATACCGGATGTTTCCGTTTCCAAGCAAGAAGCGATACTCGGTCCTTTGCCCCCGCCCCGTCCGCACCGTTTCCTTGAAGACATCCATAATCCTTTCCCGGTCTTCGGGATGAATCTCATTGAACGATAATGACCCCCGTAACGCTGCCGGGTCGCCCAGGATGTCTTTGTAGGAGGGGCTGTTGTACAAACGCTTTCCTTCCAGGTCGAGGACAGCAATGAGATCGCCAATGTTCTCCGCGATCAGCCGAAACTGTTCCTCACTTTGACGAAGTTGCTCGATCGCCACCTGACGCTCCGCAAATTCCGCCCGAAGGGCAGCCGTTCTCTCTCCCACCTCCTTTTCGAGTCCCGCCGCAAGCCGCCCGAGCTCTATCTGCCTCTCAATCAGTTCCGCATTGATTCGTGTCGCGTCCTCGTAGGTCGAAATCAGCAAATCAAGGACCTGTTGCGGCGCGGAGTTGATTTTATGGATTTTGCCGCCCATCGAAATCTGCAACGACACATCCACTTTTTCGCGCTCGCGCAACTTCCGGTTGGAGAGGGCGTAGTCGATCCGTGAAATAAAAGCCGCCTCGTCGTACGGCTTCCTGATAAATATATCGGCGCCGCACTCCAAACCCTTTACCACTTCCTCAGGGCTGGTGAGCGAAGTCATGAGGATTGCCGGAACGTACTTCAGCTCCTTCTCTGCCTTGAGTTGCTTGCAAAGCTCGTAGCCATCCATCTCCGGACTCACCATGTCGATGACAATCAGCGTAGGTTTGCGAGCCCGCGCGGCGGCCAGAGCCTGTGTCCCGTTCATGGCTACAATCACGGCATGCCCGCGGTTTTCGAGCACAAGCTTCAGCCGCTCGGCTTGAGTGATGTTATCTTGGGCTATCAGGATTTCTATGCCATGGTTCGGCGGCGTCGTGAGAGCGCTCATAGGTTTATTTCCCTCAATCTAAATGAACGATGCCTCTATGATACACCAATAATCCTTCCACGGGGCCGCGGGTGGCGCCTGCGATTCGGACTTTGAAATGTAAGCGACCTCGAATCCGGAAATAAGGCAAGCGTCAACTCCTGGTTTTGCGTTCTTTATCGGAGGCCAAACCCACGCATCGCAAGAAACATGAGGGATGGGCCACCCTGAGGAAGTCGTAATTTCCAGGCAACGATTTCGACGACTCAACTTATTGGCTGGCAAGCAATTTTCACCTAAAATAGTCTCTTGCACGCGGGCCTTACGTTCAAATGTGCAGAAGGTCTTCATGGCTAGCCAGTTCCAATCTGATCGCGACTCTTTTCGTTCTTCCCTGCTATTTTCAATGTTCACCTCTGCCCTCTTGCTGGCTGCCACCTCCGCGGGTGCGGTTGCCCGAGCGCTGCCGCCGCAGATCCGCCGCCCGGCTGGTCCGCCTGCCGACACGTCCTATCTCGCCGGAATGCCGTCGGTGGACAAGGTCAAGCAGGTCATTCAAGGAAGCAATCCAACCGACACTTTGGCGCGCCAGGTGGCCGTGTTTAATTTGATGCCCACGTTCATTCAGCGCATGGGCCTCGCCCCCGGCCGGCGCTTTGGCGACACGACGCCTGAGGAACGGGGCTACTTGAATCAGTATGCCGCGGCGGCCTACCAAATCTCGCAGGACTATGGCAAATCGCACACGCCGGCCGAAGCGCAGGCATTCCTCGGATTACACAATCACTACGAGAGTGATGAGGCGTTCTACAAGGAGTTGTTTGACAAGCTGTTCACCACGAAATTCCTGGAGCCGTACGCGAAAGTAAATCGCGACGCGGCCGCCGCCTATCAGGCTCAGCTCGAAAGGGAGCGCGCGCAGAATACGTCTTCCCAAAATCCGTTGGTACTCCCGGGGAAACCGGACGCAAGCGCCTCACCGTCCGGGCTTGGCAAAGACGAGACGCGCTGCCTTGAGCTCGGCGGCAGCAAAGGTCATTGCGTAAAAAATTCTTTAATGAAGTTTGGGGACGCAGTGGGCAAAATTTTCGGGGGTCCTGAAGGCGGCAAGCCCCCGCCTGCGCCTCACGGACTGCAAATGAATGGAGAATACGCGATCGGTACTGGTATGGTGCTGGACTTTACCGCGGGCAGAATGATCGATGGCATCCGCAACTATGGGGGAGTGAGCCTATCTGGCTGCAGCAAGCTTGTGATGCAGACCGTCGGCTACTCGATAACGCCGCGCGCCAATCAGTACGTTGTGCAGATCGGAACCCACCCGCAGCCCGTGGCGATGGCCTTGAATCCGAATGGCCAGATGATTGGTCCGGGCGCAGTGAGCATAGCCGGGCAGATCATCACCGGCTACAACCTGATCGCCCACAGCAAGCGCTATAGCGACGGCACCATGGTCCCCGGCAGCGCCTACACGGAAAAAGTTCCGGTCTACGCCCCCGCAACCGCGACTTGCTCATTCGGAGCGTTCCAGCCCGTGCCTCAGACCTATGCCAAGCAGGACCAAATGGCAATCAGTATGGTTGGCGTGAACGACAACGCCGGAAAACCGATCCCTACCGGTCCCATCATGTCCGGCGTTTACTCCGCTGCCGGCGGCCTCCGCGTTGATTTCCAAGTTGACGACGCTGTTATCGATTGCGGCGCGGCGCATGTCATGGCGCAGTATTCGGTGCGGAATACCGGCGGCCAGGTGTCAATTGCGGTCGCCAATGGTAAGTCTCTTTTTACCCTGGCGCTGAAGCCAGACGGAAGCCTCGCCGGCTCCGGGACAGTCGAGGTCGATAGTCGCTTGCTAACTGGGCAAGATGCCAGCGGCGAATACACTTTCAAACCGGTAAGCGCAAGCTGCAACGTCAGCGCCTTAGCCGTAAATTGAAATCATCGGGCGGGCGGCCGCGTAGTGAAACTAGTAGCGCGGACCGCCGGTTTTGCGGTCCGCGGATCTTCTCGCAATCGTGCGCACGACATCGGGTTCTAGTCCGTCAGCTGACGGATCCAGGTTCGCGGGTGGCGCATACGTTCCGCATTATGGAATGTATGCGGCCTTTAATAATGGTAAGCTAACCGCGTGCCCCGGCAACGACACTTTTACGGATTGAACCATCTTCACTACCTGACCCGCAGCACTTATCGACGCGCCCCTCTGTTCGACTCGGAGAGGTTTAAACGCCGGTGGGTCGGGACTCTGAACGATCTGCGAAGCGAACTCGGGTTCAAGATCGTTGGGTATGTCCTGATGCCCGAACACTTTCACCTGTTGATTTGGCCCTCGATTGAGCCCAACCCGTCTCAAATCATGCAAAAGCTCGAAGTACGCACCGCCTTGTTTGTTTTGAAAAACTTGAAAGAAAACGTGAGCATTCCCTGGTGCCGGAGGATGCTCACTCGCGTGAGCCTTCCACCTGCGGTTCATCATCATGCCCATTTCCGGGTCTGGCAGCGCGGCGGATATGACTTAAACATTTGGAGCCCTAAGAAGCGGCTGGAAAAACTGAATTACATGCATAACAATCCGGTGGCGCGAAAGCTGGTTGAAAAGCCGGGTGATTGGCCGTGGTCGAGTTGGAGGTTTTATTTCCTGGATGACGCTTCCGTACTTTCCATTGACCGGATGGTGTGACCGATAACAATTGGGGCTGCCCATGAGTGTAAGCTTGAAGAGCGCATACATTCCAGAGTGCGGAACGTATGCGCCACCCGCGATATCTCTTTATTACAGTGGGCCTGCGCAGCGATTTAAATATGGATAATGCATATATTAGGATTATATAATGTAAATCCAAACGAAAAGCCGCAGACCGCAAGCACTGCGGTCTTCGCTACCCGGCTTGCTCTAGGGGACCCGCAAGCTCCTGCTGCGCAGATATCTTTTTTCGGTGGTTTATGGCGAGCAGGCAGGGCAAGTCGTGGAGGCGCCTCGGCCCCCTGGCCTGCTTAACGGTTTTTTATCAACCATTCTCGGCGATTCCAAGCTGGTGAGACTGCGCCCAGCGGTCCAAACTGGATGTCAGGATTTTCTGTGTGCACTAGCGTTATGAGTCTTCTGCCGGTTAACAAGAAAAACCTGCACGCTCTCACCAGGACATCAAGCAAGATGTCGGCCTTGGTGAGGCCATTATGCCCCAATGCCGAGCCGGCGCCACTCGCATAAATATTGAACCTGCGGAGTACCAACACCGCACCGCCGTCTTTGCGGATTGGCAAGTCCGATAAGCAATCCTCAAAAGCGTCCATGTTATGTCCCCATGTCGGTCCCCACCATTCCGAGAATCGCATCACCCGCTCAAATTCAGAGTACATCTCATCCTCCGAATTCCATCGTCCGCAATCGAATTCGTAAATCGTGTAATTCTGGCCCGCTAGCCATTGCATATCGTCGGCTAAATACTCATTTCGCCTGTACAGGGAGATGCCGCCCTCGCGAAGCATCTGCCAGTCACGCCTCTGCCAGTCTTCCTGCCTGTTCGTGAAATGGGCCATATTACTTCCTATGGAAGCCCGCGGGCAGCGCCTACGTTCCGAACTTTGGAATGTAGGCGACATCAAAACTATGAACTAAACAGGTGTCTTCTTCTAAATTTGTAGTTTGTCCCTGAGACTTAAACCCCTACGTCGCAGAAAACGCGACGTGTGGGCCCCCGCGACCTAGCACCCCTTAATCAGCACCAAGTTTGTGGCCTTGTCACCGTCAAATACTATCATCCATGGACTCTGCCCAATGAAGAGCACCTCCCTGCCTTTCCAGGATGAGTTCTGGTAACAGCCCCTGAGGTACGGTGAAGTTTCCGCAGATGAGAGGAGTGACCCGAATCTATCTCGAAGCTGTGTTTTCGTCTTACCCACAACGAGCTTGTCCCTGCCGGGGTCTCCGACCATCACGCCAGTCGCCGCGTCGAAGTTCAGCCTGTAGAGCCCGGCCTTCCAGAGAACGTACTTGATGTTCTTCGGATCGCCGGAAGATGGATACGTCAGCACCCATCCACCGACGCAGACAACAAGCAAAGCCAAGAGGAAAATCACGATTCGCACATTCCGTCCCATCATTGGTCGCTCCTGACGTAAAGCGGCCACGGTCAGTGATCTTCTGACCGTGGCTTTTCTCACCCCCGATACGAATTGGGCATTTGGACATAATCAATCTGGATGGGGCAAGCAGCCGACACCGGCCCAGAGTATCACTGCTACCGTTGTATTGAAAGTACCCACGGTCAGCAAATCACTGACCGAGGCTACCGGCGGCAACACAAAAACCGCGGACCGCAACGTCGGCGGACCGCCTGCTCCCATTCAGGGATTAATCTGGGGAAGACGAATATTCAACTTATAGCAAATGTAGAGAACCAGGATTGCGCCCAGTGTGGAGAAAATGAGGCCGGCAGGATGAAATCGTTCGTTTCTCGGGCGCGAAAACATGTGGGTAACGGAGCCGCCGAGGATTGATCCGATGATGCCGAGCACGACCGTCCAGAAGATCGTTAGGTGCACATGCATCACAGATTTCGCAATAACCCCCGAGATGAACCCAATAAGAATATACCAGATTAAGTGAAACATACTTTTTCCTCCATCGTTTGCCTTCAGAATGTAGTCGAGCGCCGGGGAATAACTTGAGCAGGCAGGTCATGCATAAGCCCCGGCGGTTTGGTCAGTAGGTCCGTTCCGCGCCGCAACGAACAAACAGCTTGTGCATCAAGTTTTTGTTGTAAGTGTCCATGGTCTTAACAGTGAGGCCCAGAATGGGTCCCATCTCTTTAACAGTCTTTCCCTGTTCCACCAGCCGAAAGACTTCAACTTCCCGCGGTGCAAAATCTTCGATGCCCTTGACCTCTTTGTATAAAAACGCCCTAACCAGCGCCCGCAACGCATCGGGGCTAAGAAAGAAATTTCCGAAATTGACCTCCCGGATGGCCCGAAGAAGTTCGGCGGCGGCGCGGGATTTTAGAACGTATCCACGAATTCTCGCATGCAGGGCCTCAAGAATGTAAGGGTACTCGTTGTGCATGGTAAGCAGAAGAGCCTTGGTGTGAGGAACCATTTTGCCAATTTCCCTGGCCGCTTCAATCCCGTTTAATTTCGGCATCGAGAGGTCAAGAATGGCGATATCGGGTTGCCGGTCAATCGCCTGACGGATTGCATCCTGGCCGTTCATCGCCTCTCCCACTACATCGAAACCCCCATGACGCAGAATGGACAGTAAACCCTGAAGGAAAAGATAATGGTCATCCGCTACAAGAACCCTCAGCGGAGAATTTGAAGGGCTGATATTTTGAAAAGGCGGCTCGATATTCGTCCGGGTTGGGAAACGGCCTTCATGTTCGACCTCGTTGGGTCGGGTTGGTTTGGATTGGGAAGCCATAAAAGACACTACCCCATCGCCAGGATCAGACCAAATTCTAGCGTTGCGCCGAATCCACTACAATCGGGACATTACCTGAGTATGAGTCTGGGGCGAGGGGGAGGCCGTTTTACGCTGGGAATAGAGACTGTATGTTGCTGATCTCGCGCTGATTGAGTCAAGTTTCTGGTCCTGTAGGCGACAGCAAAACTAAACGCTAAATACATATCCTCTTCTGAAATTGTAGTTTGTCCCGGAGACTTAAGCCCATACATCATAGAAAGCGCGATCCCGCCTTGCGGGAGGCCACCCGCGGCAATTTCGCGCAAGCTCAGGAGAAAGAGGCCGCTACTCGCCCGACATGAGCATTGGTCGTATTAAAGATAAGCGGGAATAAAGCGGGATAAATCAAGACTGGAAGGCGGCAGGCCGACATACTACATTCGACCTGCCACCTGCCTTCTTCAATCTACTTTACGGGGGTTTCAATGACGTCAGCGCCCGTCCTACTGTTTCTTCGCGTCGTTACCTGCGCTTCCACATCCAGATCGCGGGTCAACTGATAATTCATTTGCGTGCCGGTGGGCAGAGCGAGGTCAGGACCTCGCTTGCGCATGGTGTCTAGAAATCCGGGCAACATTCTTGCCAATCATTCTCAAGCAGGAATATGAGGCTAGGACTTCAACTGCGGCAGACAGACTTAGTTAAGCGGACGGTGGACGCAGAACCGAAGCGAGTTTATGGTGGCGGCGCTTGGCGGCGAAGGAGCTTTTGCCTTAAATCTTGCCTGGGTACTGAATCGAAAGACGATTGAAGTAAGACCGGAAGAAACCGTGGTCGCGGGTGAGTAATTGATCGGCCTGGCAGAGGCCATGGGCTCCGATCAGAAAATCGGCGGCCACCCTGGCCCTTTGTCCACCGTGTTTTCGGTATGCCTTCCATGCTTTGCCCGCTTCCAAAGCGCTTTCCATGGTGAGGGGACTGAAATCGAGTTGCAAGCGCTCCATCGCTTCCCGCGCCGCGTGTGGAGAGGCAAAGAATCCCGCCACTTCTGACCAAACCACTTCACACGCCACCAAGCGTCCTCGCGCGATACAAGATCGCAGTGCTTCCTTGGACGAAGAGCCAAACGTCGGATCGGCCCCAAAGACATCAAGGATTACGCTCGTATCCACAGATGTGATCACTTGTTCTCGGGTCTCCCGCGCAGGGACGTCATCACTTGATCTGTTGGCCCGCCCAGGTCCAGGATGCCGAAGACGCTTTCCACCGAATCGGCGGGCTCAGCCTTGGTGAAGACAAGGCGGCCACTTTCTTCCTTCACCTCGAGGACTTGCCGGGCGCGAATCCCCAGACGAACACGGAGAGGTTTTGGAATGGTGATTTGTCCTTTTTCTGAAACAGTAGTTTTCATACCTAAATAGTATGAATTCCTACATGAATTGTCAAGCGCCTAGCCTCGGTCTGCGTTTCCTGGCCGGAGGCCCTTTCTTCGGCCCGCGAACCCAAAGTCTATCCCGCCTGGCGGGAAGAATGCGCTTAAACCTAAGGGGGATGACATCAGTGTGATGAGCAAGCAAGCTTGCCTTGCCATGCCTTGCGTGGAGTAATCGAAGTGAATCCGGAAGGCGGCAGGCCGACATACCACATTCGACCTGCCACCTACTTTCTTCAATCTACTTTACGGGGGTTTCAATGACCTCAGCGCCCGTCCTACTGTTTCTTCGCGTCGCTACTTGTCCTTCCACATCGAGATCGCGAGTCAACTGATAATTCATTTGCGTGCCGGTGGGCAGAGCGAGGTCCGGACCGCGCTTGCGCATGGTATCTAGAAATCCGGCCGCGCCGCCGATGGCTCCGCCGATGATGGTGCCGGTAAAGCCGCCGAAAATGGTGCCCACCAATCCGCCGCCGCCCATGCCCGCTCCAACTTCCTTCACGGTTCGCAGCCGCGAATTCGGGCCTTTCACTCCGCCCTCTTCGCCGTGCACATTGCCTTCCGTGCCATAGACAGCGGCCAGAATGGCGCTGAGCGGATAAGAGGCGCCATCGGGCATCACCACTTTTTCCGCCGTCAGGCGCATTTCCCCCACGCCCCTGATGCGGCCCGGACGCTGCAATTGCGCGATGCGCCCTTCGATTCTGGCGCCGGCGGGAATCACTTCACGCCCGTCAATCACCAGCGGGTCAGTGACGTTGGCGGTGAATGGATCGCCCTCGGCGTTTAATCGGGTGGAAAGAGTTTGGGTGAGGCGGCAATGGAGCACGGAGCCGGCAGGGATTGAATTTTTAGCCGCTCTTGCGAAGGATACGCACAACACCAAAAGGCCAACGGACAACAATACGCGCTTGACCATGACTGGGATACCTCCTCAGGTTTCCACATGGCCGGACCCTGGCGCTTTGTCCAGCTTGGTTTCAGATGGGGCCCGAAATCCGCGATGCGCGCTGACTTCGTGGCCGTCGGGAGCTTGCTTTCGTCAGATGATTTTAGCCGCCGCCCTCACGGCGCCAAGCCATCCGCCTTGAAATCTTCGGGGATCTCGCTCTTCCCCCGGCTTGATTTCATTGTAACCGAACTTGCCGGCGCTTCGCAAAAAATTTTGTTCGCCTGATCTATTCGTGACCCGCGGCGCCTAAAAACGGCAAGGAGCCTGCAAACCGCGCAGGCTCCGTATCCGTACCGTCCAGGTATGCGTCCCGATGGAATTTACTTTCCGCCCGTAGCTGCGGAAGCAGACTCCATGTTCTTGGGCGTGCTGATATAGCCCTTGATTTGGTTTTGCGACACCGAATTCACCACGAGTTCGTAGAATCTCTTGGAATCCTTGACCGCGAAAAAGATCGGCTCATTGACGGTTCGGTTCTTCTTTTGAATCGTCATGTCGTCTGCGACAAGGTTCACATCAAACCGGTGCCATTTCACATTGGCCTTTTTCAGGACCAGTCCCACGCCCGCCACCGTCTCCTGTTTGTTGCGAGGAAGGGTGAACTCAAAATAATCGCGCTCGCCCATCTTTCGCAGTTGCTCAAGGTCATCGTGGTTGCGGGCAATGAGCGTTCCGAATTCGCTGCGCGCCATGCCGAGGTCGGTTTTCGTGTCGGTCACCGCCTTCTTGGTGTTCTCCAAGTCGGATTTGGTAGCGGAGACATCTTCGGTGAGCGCGCCCACCTGTTGCTGGTCAGCCTTGGTGGAAATTTCCTGCTTCAACTCGTTGGCCTGGTCCTCCTGATCTTTCTGGAGTTTGGTCACCAGGAGCTTGGCGTGCGCGAGTTGCTTGCCGGTCGATCCCATGCGATCAGAAGTGTTGTCGAGTTCAGTCTTCATGGCTTCGAGCGCCTGGGCACTCGAGTTCTCCACTGCGGCAACCTTGGTAGAGAGTTGATCTTCCATGTCCGCGCGATCCTTGGCTTGGGCGGCGGTCACTGCGTCATGCACAGAGCCAATTTGTTTGATCGAGTAAACCTCACCCACCACCAGTCCAGCCAGTATCAGAAATATGACCATGAAAATGCTGGTGTGATTCGATGCGCCGACTGAATAATTGTTCTGCGTTCCTTCCGTCTTCACTTCGTCGATGGCCATTGTTGCTTCTCCTTTTTTTTCCGAATCTTTTCTTTGGGGGAGCTTTTCTTTCTCTGGCGCTCTCAACCCTCGCCCTCCTAAAGCAATGGAAGTGCCAGATTGGTTCATTCCTAAATCATTGAAACCAAGTGGGATGCATTAAGGCCTCTGGCCGCGGCGCCGCTCGTGGCGCGAATTTCTTACCGTGGCAATGTAAAAAGGGGAGCGAAATTGGCGGCGTATACGGCCCTTGGCGGCACTGGAAAGTTGCGCGCCTCTGCGCCTCAGTCCCGCTTTGCGGTGAGAGCGTGTTTATTTTTTTGTCTCACACTGATTTGCAGAGATCTCTTAGTCGGTTGGAATTTACAGTCAGAAACGCCGGGACAATCCCTATTGAGCGTGGCGGCAGTTCAGGCTTTGTCCGCTTCTTTGGCCGGAGTCTTGTTGAAACTTTCAAGGGCCGAAGCTTCGTCGAGATGCATATCGAGCAGGCGGTCGAAGTTGGCTACGTGAAAAAGATAGGAGACTTCTTTCGTCACTCCGGCCAGCTTGAATAGTCCGCCGACCTTTTGGATTCTGGAAAACGCGCCCACCAACTCGCCGAGGCCGGAGCTGTCGATATAGGATACTTGCGCCATGTTTACCAGCACCCGTTTGCTCCCCGCCTCCATCGCCTGCTTGATGCGCTGCCCCAAAGCCTTGGAAGATTCGCCCAGGGTGACGCGGCCCGAAACATCGATGATTGCCACCGTGCCGGCATAACGCACGTCCGAGGTGGCCGCGAGCTTGGCCTGCTTTCGCGCTTTCACCCATCCTTCTTTATTCACCTGCGGAGCGCGCCCCAGGGCCAGCGATTCGGCCGGAACGTTTTGCGTGATGGTTGAACCCGCGGCCACGTAAGCGCCCTTGCCCACATTTACCGGCGCGACCAACATGGAGCCGCTGCCGATAAAACTTCCGTCATCAATAACCGTGTGGTTTTTTTTCTCGCCATCGTAGTTGCAGGTCACCGTGCCCGCGCCGATGTTCACTTTCACTCCCAGCGTCGCATCGCCCAGATAAGTCAGGTGCCAGGCCTTGCTCCCACGTCCCACGCGCGATTTTTTTACTTCCACAAAATTGCCAATGCGGGCGTCCTGCTCGATGGCGGCGCCGTCGCGCAGGTGCGCGAATGGCCCCAGAATCACGTCCGCGCCGACTTCGCTGCCGGTGATCACGCAGTTCGGGCGCACCATCACGCGGTCGCCAACCACCGAATCGGTGATGGTTGAATGTAGTCGAATCGTACACGCGCTGCCCACCTTGGTTGCGCCCAGCAGGCTGACGCCAGGCTCAATCACCGTGTCGCGCCCCACCGTCACGTCGTCATCAATGTAAGTCGCGTCCGGATCGACCACCGTCACACCCTCGCGCGCCAGCGCTTCCGCCTTGCGCCGCCGCAGGATGCGCTCCATCTGTGCCAGCTCCACGCGGTCGTTTACGCCCAGCACTTCGCGGGAATCGGCTACCTCGAATGCCATCACGCGTTGCCCGTGCTTATTGAAGATCTCAATCATGTCGGTGAGCAGATATTCCTTCTGCGCGTTATCGTCGGAAAGCTCACTCAGATGCTTCACAAGCTGCGCGCGCGAAAAACAAATGATGCCGGAATTAATCTCCTGCACTTTGCGCTGCGCCGGCGTGGCGACTTTTTCCTCCACGATGGCGCGCACGCGATTGCCTTTGGCCGGCCCGGTGCGAATCACCCGCCCGTATCCATGCGGATTGTCCACGCGCGTGCTGAGCACAGTGGCGGCCGCGCCGGACTTGGTATGCGCCGCCACGAGTTCACGCAAAGTTTCGGCGCGCAGCAAAGGCGCATCCCCCACCAGCACCAGCAAGTGCTCGCTGGGGCAGGCTTCGATAACTTTGCGCGAGACAATCAGAGCGTGCCCGGTGCCGCGCTGCTCCGCTTGCTCGATAAAATGCAGGTTGGCGCGCATAAAAATCTTGCGCAAGGTTTCCGCCTCGTGACCAATCACCATGTAAATCCGCTGAGGGACAATCGCCGCCGCCGTCCGCAAAATATATTCGCCCAGCAGCCGCCCCGCCAGCTTGTGCAGCATCTTCGAGTGCTCGGACTTGAAGCGCGTCGCCTTCCCCGCCGCCAAAATCATGACGGAAAATCCGTGCTCAGCCTTCAGACCTTGCTTAGCCATTGTTTTGCCTGCTTTTCAAAGGTGTGGGCACCAATCTATCCTGATTAGGGGCGGATGGCAAGGGTTTGTGGTTGAGTGTAGTGGTGTCATTCGCTTGGCGCGGGCGTTCCCTCGCCGCGGCGAGCAGTCATTCCCGCGAACGCGGGAATCCAAGCTCGTAAACCATTGTAGAGGCGCTAACGAAGGACTGGATTTCCGCTTTCACGGAAATGATAGGCGCTTCGAAAGGAATTCCATTCCGAATGACATCACTAGCTGGCTGAGATTTGAGATTCTGAATCCAAGGTCGGATGGTTGAGTTTGAAATCTGGAATTTTGAATCAGAGGCTCGATTTCCCGTGTGCTTTCGTTCAGCCTGCAGTTTGGTTCCTTTTGTGATTGAAACCTGGAATCTTGAATCTGATATTTGAATCTTGAATGCTCTCCCCCTGCCTTCTGCCTACTGTCTACAGTCTACTTTTACTTAGCGCCCGATCCCCGGCACATCAATTCCCCGCCCCTCTTTTAATTGGGCGCAGATGGCGTCCAATTCATCCGAGTGCGCAGCCACGTAATCTCTGGCAGTTTTCTGAAGGTTGGCAAGATTCTCCGGCGTCACACAGTCCATCTCGTTTTCCGTCGCCTGCAAGTCTTCAACCTGAAGGCGACGGTAGGTGCATCCCGGCATGAGGTCGAGTTGATAGTCAACTGCCTCAGAAACGCTGTCCATCATCACCGGAACAATCTGCCGGGCCCAACCCAGCAATCCCCATTCTTTGGCTTGAGCATAGGAGATGCTATCCTGCCGATCGCCCGTGCCCACCGAGACAACGAGGAATTGTTCCGAGCCACGATAAAGGTGTCGCGCTTCCGCAAAAGCCGCCATGGCCGGATTGTTCACGAACACGCCGCCATCCACCAGCGCGTAGTCTTCGGCCTCTTTGGTGAGGTGGAGCGGCGGGAAAAACGTGGGCGCCGCGGAGGTCGCTCTGGCAATGGACGTTACCGGCCAATTGTAATTCGGCTGGGCGGCGATCCGGTGGCTCTTAAAGAAGAAAGGTAGCTGGGTTTGCAGATCGTAGCTGGAGATCAGCAGCGGCGTGAGCGCCGTCTTAAATTCCGTGGCTTCGAAGAATTCCGCCAGAACGCGTTCCAGACCGTCCGGTGAATACTTCGGCAAAATCAGCTCCTTCTCCGGTGTGAGGATATTCTTCTTAAAAATCGCCGGCCCATTATCAACGTAAAGCTTCAGCAATTCGTCCGGTGTGTATGGCTGCCCTTTGTTACCCGTCGTCCCAATCCCCAACGCGATAATCCCCCCCGTCGACGTCCCCGCAATAAGATCAAACACCTCCCACAAATTCCTGCCCACCCGCTTTTGCATTTCCCCCAGAATAATCGCCGGAATAATCCCGCGTATCCCCCCGCCATCGATTGAGAGAACTTTGATGCTCTTCACGTCGTCACCCGCCACGTAGATCGTGCGCGATTGTAGCGCAAGGCTCGCTATCTAGTCCGTCAACCGACGGACGGCTCTTCCAAATCTTTATCCAAAGGATATGGAGAAGCCGCAGGACCGAAGAGCGGGCCCTTCGTTACAATTTTTCTTTTGCATTTCGCCCAGAATGATCGCCGTAATGATCCCGCGTATCCCCCGTCGTCAATCGAGAGAACCTTGATGCTCGGCATTTGAGTGGCCTTCGCAGAGGGTGACTACCCGCTGAATGCCATCACGATGGATTGCACGAAATATCTACCTTTGCCGTCCAGCCGGGAGGGTGAGTAGCAGTGTTGATTCCATTTCGGGCATAGAAGGTTTCCAATCGCTGGCGCGCGAGACCCGGTTTCCTCAACCCTATCCAATCAACGGCATTGTATCCAAAGAAGCGCTCCGATACTTTTAGTCCGTCCTCAGTTGAGAACCTATTATCCAGGTCATTGTACAAAGTAACGAACTGTTCGAGATATGATTTTATGTCTCCGTAATTCAGGAGCAGATTCCAGTCGCTCCCGTACATCATATGGTTCGGAAGGACCGCGGTTCCGGATCCAGGGCCTGATGTGTAAAAGCTGATGAAGCGCTCTTTAAGCTCGTCCAAATTGTTAATCACGTCTGAATAATAGGCTGCGTCCCCGTAGGCATGCATGCCCGATTGCTGGACAGCAACACTCCCCATTAGTTTGACGAATTTTGTTGCCTCTGTAGGCTCCGCATCAACGTCGGGGAAGTCGCCAAGATGCCCGAAACTGATCCTCAATTTCGGAAACTTTGTGAGTGCCTGCTCCCAGTGCTGAGCTCCAGCCAACGCGTCAAATTGCTGTATCCCGCCATTTGACATGTGCGAATGGGCCATGATGGGAACTTCGTTTGAACAACACCAGCTATAGAGCTCGGCGAGAGCTTCATCTAAACGCTGCCCAAAATTGGCTGAAGTATTGTCGCCCTTATAATGAATCATTTTAGCTGTCCACGTTGGGAGATCGCGTAACTTCAAGTACTCGGGATGTTGGGGCCATATGTCAGAATTTCCATAGGGAGCAAATCCCATGGGGGGATATAACTTCACTCCGATGCATCCTCGATTCAGAATGGCATCTTGCACCAATGCCAGGGATGAGTATTTTGCCCGGCGCTTCTGGGCTTTAAATGCAACTTCCCGTAGCGGGTCAAAAGGAACAAACCCATGCACTTGTCCGTGGGACAGGACGCTGATCTGCTCCATTACCGCCACCTGCTCGGGAAGCGAAGTTCTAGTGCTCTTGCCTTGGGCGAGCCACCAGTCATAGTCCACCATGCTAGCGAGCATCAAATCGATTCCGCGTCCATTTGTTTGGGCAAAAGTATCCAAGTAATCATGCATCGCAACATATCGATATTGAAAACTTTCTACGAAATAATCCAGAGTGCCGGCCAGCGAGAGTTGATCGGGAGTAGTCGCTTCTGAAGGAGTAGTTACGGAGGGCTCAACCGAAGGACCTGTGCTCTTTCCTTGGCCACCAGCGAACTTGTGCCTTCGGTAAGTTCCTTCTCGGCTTTGAACATATTCACTACGAGTTCCTTGCAGCCTTCGGTGCAACTCAGCCCACATTCTATCCTCGTAATTAGCTGGAATGGCTGTTCCTGAGAACTTCGCTTGGGCAAGGTTTCCACGCTGTATATATGAACGGTATGCCGCTGTTTTCATTAATGCCTGTTTAGCTCTGCTGTAGCCGTTCTCTCGGTGACCTTCCAGATTGTTCGTCAGCGTGTAGCCGCGCGCACAGGCAGTCAGGGCCTTGAGTATCTGAAGCTCCTCTTTGCCATCCGGGGCATTGCCCCACACAATGTCCTGCATGATGGATCCAAAAAGGCTCACCACCGAATCCAATACGCCCTTCTCCCGGAGAACGATCTGCTCGATGAACTCCTTCGCCTGAAGATCTGTGCCATTGAATATGTGACAGTGTGCATCGATTGTGAGTTGAGGTTTTGGCGGGAGAGGGTCAGGCGCAGTTTTGCAAATAAATTGCGGTCGTTTGGTAAGGATCGACGTACATCCGGACATCAAGGCGCTGAGGCCGGACACCCCCGCTGCCTTTAGCGCCTCTCGACGTGATGCGGAAGACGGAACTTGCTTCATGGAGCGCTCCTCTTCGCAAAACTCCTTAAGGATTCGCTGAAGGGCCGGACATGCCGATGATTCTATAGCTGTTTCGTCAGTTAATTCTCCGCCAAATCCTCTGTTTCAGGCAATCACACTGACCGTATTCCAAATCCGGAGCTAGCGCGTCTAGTTCTTGATAATTTGGCCGGGAGGGAGAAAGGACTGCAGATTTTCTAGGGAAGGAGAGCCTGTAATTTGGTTTCGCCGGCAAAGGGACTCTCCTGAGAATCACGAAATGAAATTGCCCTGTAACGTGATTCATTATTCGACACAGTCTAAGTCTTCACTTACTCAAGTCTCCGGACTGTCCTCCCGATCTTGGAAGCTGACCTAAAGGGAGCCCCGACAAAGATTGTAAGGTCAATGCAGCTGGCCAAAACCCCTCTTCCTTCAATGCAAAGACAGCTAAGGTTCCTCCTGGAGGGGGAGCAAAGACTTGGGAATCGTGACCCCCGTTCGAATTTATCGGATACCGCCCCTCGGAGTTGATTGCCAAATAGTAGGTGTCGGGTTCAGCGTGCTCCCGAAACGGCAGGTACCCTCGGCGAATATAGCCTTTGACAAAATAGAATACTGGATACCCTAAGCCCGCAACCCCTAAACCGGTTTTCCAGGTGTTATTGGTCGCCTTAGAAGTGGCAATTATGGTGGCTGTGGCGGAGGTGGCTGCGCTAATGACCGTTGCCTCATCGGTCCCTAGATGCTCCAAGGGCCTGTACCCGAAGGCGGGCGTGGCTATTTCGTCGTACTTGCGTTCGTATGCTCTCCAACCTGGCGATTCACGGATCGGGACGCAAAATAGAAAGTCATTGTTCCCTATTCCGTTCTTAATGATTAATTCTCCCTCAACCGGCCGCTTGGGATAGTCATCCTTGTCAAAAGCGTCGTCCCGCATGTCAACCGTAGGGATTGGTAAACACTTCTGATCTGCCCCCGTCTTCACTGGACAAACACCCTTGTTATCGGTGGGAATTGTTATAGTCCCCTCCACATACCAGTCCTAAAGCGCAGCGATGCACTCCGGCTGCGCCGGCTTCTGGGCAACCGTGGGCAGACAAAGGGCAGCCAATGCGACAATAGCGAAGGTTACGGAACTCCTCATGAATGCCCCCTCTCGGGAATTCTAATTGCAAGCCTTATCACCGAGTTTTTGTCGTTTGAATCTTCTTGAAGCGTTTTCCAAACTTCCTGGGAAACAAAGCCTTTTACCCGCCGCCGCCCTTTTTGGTGGGCGCAGCCGGGGCGGCTGGCGGTGAGCCACTTGTCTTTACTGTGATAGTTTTCGCCTCGATTTCTGTAGTCGGCGTCCAGAAGCTATATTTAAGATGATATGTCTTTCCGGATGTAGCGCCAAGGCCGCTCAGTGTGAAGTTCACTTGAATCGAACTCCCGCCCGCTTTGCTTGACTGAAGAGTTCCATGGACTAGCCCCCCGCTTTCGTCCACAAGGGACGCGTCCTTAACCAAATCAAGATGACCGCCGTTTAGGGTAAGTGTTGCGGGGTCCTTCGCCATATCCAGCGTGCCGTCGCTTGCGCTCCCTTTCACATCAGTTACTAATGGCTGAGTTTTCAAAGCAATGAGTTGCCCGGAGTCCGTCTCCGTACTCGAGTTGTCCACGAGATAGATGGAATAGTTTCCGTCCCCAGAGCAGAGTTTAACCGGGTCGAATTGCAGCGTCGCAGAGTTCCCATCCGCGGCAGCTTTGATCTTTCCTGCGATCTTCTCCGATCCTTTTTCCAACGCCACGCTCGACACTTTGTCCAAACTATTTCCGGTCACGGAACAGCTAACAATCCCGTCCTTGGTCTGGGAAACGTCGACCTCACCGCTCGAGAAGGTTGGACAATTAAGATTAGCGATCTTCGATGTTCCCTGGACTTCCTGGATATGGACGCCACCGAGGACGACGAAAGTCCGGTTCTGAAGTATTTCAAGCGCGAGCGCCCTCCATTTTCCAAATGGAAGTTCGCGGGGAGCCGTTGCCATAGACGCTCCGCTTGGGGAGTCAAGATCACAGGCATCCCGGCCTGTGTGGTCCGCGCCCTTCTTTTGACCGCACCAGGCGAATGGTAGCTCTTCAATGGGTCTTTCAGCGATAAACGTAACCAGAGGAACAGAACCCTGAATCGGAACAAGCACTTTACTGGTAGAGGACGCCGAGAAAACGAGATCGTTGATGTGGTTTAGCTGTTCAACTGTGTGGTCAGGAAAGAGTTTATTAAAACCCGGAATAAATGCGCCCTGAAATACTGCCACTGCTGTCTTCAAATCCCCGCCTTTTGCCGATACGGAGCCGGTCGCTGCGACGGCGCCAATCATCTCTAATGCATTCACCGCGAGGTTCCTGCGGTCTTCCGTCTGACCGCGCTGAGCTACAGCGCGCACCAAAAGCTTGTCGCGCCCAGCTTGAAACCTTCCCAGATTCTTGTTTTGGTTGATTCTTTGGGTCTGGTCGCCATTCGCATCTTGGTCAAGAGCATTCACGGGTACGCCAGTGTCTATGGCCACTTGGATATCATGAATGAGGAACTCATTCTTGTTATTAAGATTTCTCACGTTCACCTGAACAGCAACATAAGTATTCGCTACTCTGCGGCCAAATGTATCACTGGTCTCTTTCCACGATAGAACTGACATTGAGCAGCTAACGTCGTCGGGCGCCTTGGGCGTGGGCACTGTCCCACCAACTCCGATTAGCTTGCTTGCCGCAACAGTGACCCCTTGAAGCGCGGCAGCGGCAGCAGCCTCGATCTGCTGCAATTGTGTTGGAAGCAGATAGCCTTGCGACGAAACTGGATGCACTAGAAACTCCTTGTTGCTGTGTATTCTATTCATAGCGTCACGTGCCTCGAGCTCGATGGCCTGCCTTGCAGAGTCGGGTGTGGAATTCTCGATGTTCGGGATACTAAGGTTCATAAGGAAATCATTTACGGCGGTGCGGTCATCAGATTTGGTTTTGACAGCAGTAACAGTTGCATCAATCAGTCGCCGGGCACCTGAACCGCCAATCGGGCCAGCACTCTTAGCAAATGTCACAGCAGCCATAGCTTGCTTGATGGCCGCAATCGCGTCGGTCGTATCCTTTGTATAGTCTTCCGGCTTCGGTGTGTAGATTGATGACTTCTCAACATTGGCTTCGACCTCTTTAGACGCCTCCTGCGCCTTTTGAACGATCAATGCATAAGCCTCGATCGGCATTTTATCCTTCAAATCAGTCGGCTTGACTTTTTCGGAAAACAATACCAAGAACTGCTGAGCCTGTTCCTGTGCGGTACCATCGGCCGAGGTTGCTAACTTCGCAATGGCATCAGTGGTCGACGCATAGATCTGCATGGCCATTGCATCGTCGATAGGCTTCGGTTTAGGTGGAGCTTTGGTGGGGCTGTTCAAAACGTGCATTTCCCTATTCTCTTCGGAGCTGAATAGACACGGGATGAAATCTCCCAACGGCCCGTGCGAAGGGCCGAGAGTGGCACCATCTATTGGGGCCGCTTTTGTCTGCAACCTTATGGATGGCCCAATTAAAATGCATGCCGTGCACGCCAACACCACACGAGTCTTGCGCGCGGAAATAAGTCGAGTCATAATTCGCCCCTCCTATGGCCTTAATCCTCATTTTCCCTAAGAAATACTAGTACCGGCGGACACGATCCAAGCCTATCCCCCTGACTAACAGGAGAAGGACCTAATGGGACGCGCCGCCCTTCGCATATTTGAACACCGAGGATTCTTCTGTGACTCCGCTCAAATCGGGCCAACTCGAGGTCAATTTGGGTCCAGTCTATCAGGTCTCTTTCGATTGTTTTGGTTTATTTCGCGCCGGTAGATTGGCGACCCCGAATTAATAACATTAGTTGATATGTCAACAAGATAAAATCATTAGCGGATTTTGCTGTTTGTTGGCGGGCTTTGCTGCCTGGGGCAACAAACAGTAGATCGTAGTCTGTAGACAGTAGGCCGGGTCTTCCTCTAATCCCGAATACCCAATCCCCAAATTCTAATCCCTATTCCCTACTCCCGACTCCCCGCACCCGACTTCAATCGATACCTTGCCGGTGAGAGTCCGTAGATCATTTCGAAGTCGCGGACGAAGTGGCTGACGTCGCCGATGCCCGCTTGGGCGCAGATTTCCTTGACGCTGAAGAATGTGGTTTCGAGCAATTCCCGGGCGCGCTCCATTCGGAACTGCTTCAAATAGTGGGCGGGGGCGTGGCCGGTCTGGCCTTTGAAAAGGTGCGAGAGGCGGGAGACGCTCAAGCCAGTCTCGGCGGCCAGCGCCGGAACCGTGATGCGGCGGTGCATCTGGCTGCGGATGATTGACTTGGTTCGCGCCACGCGCGGATCGGAGAGCAAGGGGGGCGGGAATAATCCGGGTTGGGACACCGCCGCCGTTCCCTTCAGAGTCGGGTAGCGAGGAGTCTCGCTGCTTGAAACTCCGCGACGGGTGACTCCGTTGTTAGGCTGGGGCATGATTTAAGTCCGTTAGGTTGTAATTCTGATCCCGCAGTTGCGGGAGAAGTCCGATCTTCGGACTCCGATTGTCCCGATGCATTGGGATCTGTGATCGGAGAATCCCTGCATTTCAGATTGAGCCGCTTCCAAGAATTTTCGTCGGCCGCCGCGGTTTGTTCTTCCGTTATTCGGCTGGGAAAGTGCTCCGGCCATGTGAATCACTCAGAAAGGTAAAAATGGCGATGTAAAATCGCCGCTACAAAAGGCGACGGAAACGCGGGATCGCCGCGACAAAGGTTGCCGCTTGCCACGACAATAAGCACTGCGGCCCCGCCAATTAGAATGGTGGGGTTGGCGTGCTATCCGCAGACACCCATTCGCGAAATCCGTCAAACTCGATTCTCTCCGTTTCTCAACCCGTTACCGCCGCAAGATCAGCCTGGAGCTCCGCCATATCGAACCAGCGGGCGCGTGCCAGTCCGAAGCAAGCAGCGCATGGGCTTTGGCGAATCATGTCACCCGGATTCCCGGTAGTGGGTCAGTTTGATTTTTTTGTAGCGGCGGTCTCTGACCGCCGTCTTTTGATTCAATAGGATCCGGCGGTCAGAGACCGCCGCTACAACAAACTGATCCATTACCAGAATCCCCAGGCCATTGTTCTTGGCGCGCCATTGGGGGACGATAAGATCATTTCAGACGGCGGAACACCCAAACTTCTTACACGGACACAAGGCACTGATTTACGCAGTTCGTTGAAAAATTGCTGACGCTTAACTTGTCATTCAATATCGAGGAGCGCCGATTTGATCGGGACCTGGCTCGGTCCGGTCGAACCCTGTCGCGATTTGATCCGGGGCCGTCCCGATTCAATCGGGAAGGCAAACTTATTGTGGTCCCGGCTCCAGCCGGGGAGCGCGTATGTGTTTGGCAATACCTCTGCCGCTTTTACGTGCCTGGGGAAAGTAACTTTATAATGACGGGAGAAGTGAACGGCGGGATACTAGTCAGACGGTAATCGATTGTCAAGCACTAAATTGGCGTATATGTCTATAACTTATCCAAAGAGAAAACAGCTTAATGGGAAGGTCATGGGGCCACGCAACGGATGGGCAAATCTGGTCCTAGCTCAGGGCCGGAACTTTGGATTGTTAGCGCTATACTACAATTATAGTTTATATGTCCGACTGCTGCCCGTCAGGCCAGCTATCTCACTACAGTCACTAGAGTCACATGAGAAACCTCTGGCTTCAACTTTCCAAGACTAAGCAACTTAGAAGGTGGGTCGTATGCCAAGAAAAGAAGCAAGGACACTTTTTGGCCCTAATTACCCCTCAAGGTTTTGAGGCCAAGTCGAGCAAGAGTTGGGCAAGGCGCGGGGAATTGTGTCGGGCGACCCGATGCTCATCAAGCAGGTCGGCGCAGAGCGGTTCCACGCCCAGGGCGCGGATCTCGTGCAGGTCGATGACTACGGGTTCCGCCTCCTGCGCCCGATACCGCTTGCGCATGGCCGGCGAAATGGGTTGGGTATTCAGCACCACGCGATCAAAGAGGACTCCACCGGCGTGGTCATTCAGAGCGCGCACGTGGTCCGCAGCCGTGTAGCGGCGCGTTTCGCCGGGCTGGGTCATCAGATTCGCGATGTATACCTTGAGCGCTTTGGAGCGCATGATCTGGTCGGGGATTCCGCGCACCAGCAAATTCGGGATCAGCGAGGTATATAGTGAGCCCGGGCCCAAAGTGATGAGGTCAGCTTCTTCCAGCGCGGCGAGCGTTTCCGGCAAGGGGCGGCAACGCCCGGGGACGATCTGCAAACGGCGAATAGGCACGCGCGTTTTCGTGATGTCAGACTCGCCTGCGATAATGCGGCCATCCTGAAGGCGAGCCTTGAGCCGCACGTCAGAAAGCGTGGAGGGAAAAATCTCTCCGCGAATGGCCAGCACTTCACTTGAGACGCGCACTGCCTTGGCAAAATCGTGGGTAAGCTCGGTGAGGGCGGCAAGAAACAGATTGCCGAAACTGTGGCCTGTGAGGCCTCTCCCATTGGTGAACCGGTAGTTAAAAAGGCGGGTGAAGAGCTTCTCATCTTCAGCCAGCGCCACCATGCAATTTCGAATGTCGCCGGGAGGAAGAATCTGGAACTCGCGGCGCAGACGGCCGGAACTGCCGCCTTCGTCCGTGACGGTCACGACCGCAGTGAGGCGGGAAATGGTGGCTCTAAAGCGACCACGGCGCGAAGGCTCGGCGACGTGAAGCTTGAGCCCTCTTAATAGGGCGGATAGGCCCGTTCCTCCCCCGATGCTGACTACTTTCATAGCCCCGTCTTGCCCACCAGAGGTTATATCGTCCACCAGCCCGCGCCGCAGGAGGATGTCAGGATTTTTGTCCGTCTCCCGGGGAAACGAGGCGCTGAAAACGAGGGTCGGCTGTCAATGATTGGAAGTCATCATCGTATCGAGCCTGGTAGCGGTTTCCGGAACGGAGAGCAATGGCGTCTTTCAGGTGCTCAAGCGCGGCTTCGATGTTGCCTTGGATCGCATGAGCTGCGGCCAGGGCGTATTGGATGTGCTCGCCGTGAGGATTGGCTTTATCCGCCTTGTTTAGGAAATCGATGGCTTGTCCCAGATCGCGTGCGTTCAACTTCGCCACTCCCAAGTCGTAATTGTCAGAAGCGGTCTTGGGCGCCGGGCCTGGCCGTCCCAATTTTTGTCCGCACAGGACCAAATGGACCCGCGCTCTCTCTGCCAGATCGCGTGCAGCGCTGGCAGCAACTTTTTCAAAAAGATCATGAGCCTTTCCGTAGTCCTGTTTTTGGAAGTATCGTGCGGCGGCGCTGAAGGATTTGAGCGCCGCCTTGAACTGCGGATCGCTTCGGTCCATCTCCGTGATGGCCGGAGCCCGTTTGCCGCTGGCCGAGGCCGCTGGCGTCACATGGCGTGGCGCGGCTTTGGACGCGGCGCGGCTCCGAGCGTGAAGGCGCCCTGCGCCATTGCCATTGTTGGCGGCAGATCGAGCGCGCCGGACCCGACCCTTGCGAGAAGAAGCTTGCATCCGTCCCTCCCAAGACTAACTCATTACATTTCAGCAACTTAGGACCAGCACCTGGACTTGTTAGCCCCCTAAGTTCGAACCCTGCAATACCTCTTATAGCAGGTCTTATGAGACTAGTCAAATCGCGCCTTGCTATCGGAATTTGGGGAAGTTATTGCATGGAAGGGATTCAAGCGCAAAGTTATTGTTAATCGACGAGCGGCATCGAACCTGAAAGCCGTATCGAAGTGGGAGAATCCATCGTTGGGACATTCGTCACCGCCTGGGTGAGCTCGTATAAAGTATCGGGTTGTGGGCGGGCTGGAGCCCTGATGCATCGGGAGTCATACAGCCCTGGATTGTACTTCGGCGCGGCCAACGGGCTCCGAGCGCTCACTCAAACCGCAACGCCACTATAGGGTTGATGGAAGCGGCTCGGCGCGCGGGGATAAACGCGGCGGCAAGCGTGCACAGGGCAAGCACGAGCGCGGCCGAGCCTATGATGAGCGGATCATAGCTCTTCACCCCGTAGAGTTGGCTGGCAAGGGCGCGGCCCGCCGCCAGGGTGGCCGGAATGCCGATGACGAGGCCGAGCGCGAGCTGCCAGATGGCGCCCTTAAGCACCAAGGAAACCACATTTCCACGCTCCGCCCCCAGCGCCATGCGGATGCCAATCTCGTTGGTGCGCCGGCTGACGGTGTAAGACGTAACTCCATAAAGCCCCACGCAGGCGAGGATAAGCGCAAGAAGGCCGAATAGCTCAGTAAGCCGCGTGATCAGGCGCTCTTGATTGAAATTGCGGCTGATCTGCTCGGTCAAGCTCACCACGTTGAGAACGGTGAGGTTGGGATCAATGTCGGCGAGTGTTCGCCGCATGGTGGATTCCAAATTCTCCGGATGTCCGGCCACGTGCAACTCGATGTCGCCAAGCTCCTCGGAATAGATCAGCCAGGATAGCTTGGGATCTTTCGCCATTTGCCCGAAGGGCAGGAAAAACGTCGCGTAAGCCGGCTCGCGCGCGCTCTGATATTTCGCATCCTCCACGACGCCCACAACCTCATAATCCCCGCTGTTCTTCGCATCTCCCATGCCAAAGCGTTTGCCGATGGGGTCTTCTTTTGGAAAGAATTTGCGGGCGAAAGTTTCATTGATTACGGCGACCTGGCGTGTGGCGGGCGTATCCTCATCGCCGATCACGCGGCCGCGCAGCAATCGCGTCCCGATTGTCTCGAAGTAGTGCGGGCTGACGCGATCCCATGAGGCGCTGATCCGCTCATCGGGTGGATGGCCTTCAATGTGAATGCCCATGGACCAATTGTCCCCGCGCATCGGACTGTATAGGGAGAAGCTGGCGCTCAGCACTCCTGGAATTTGAGGCAGGCGTTGCTCGAGTTTTTGGTAGAGTCCGTAAATTTTTTCGGGCGCGTTTGGGTCTAGGATGGGATTGACCCTCACCACTATCCGGCCTTGGGGTTCGAATCCATAATTTTGATTTTCAAGATGGCGCAGGCTTTCGGTGAGCAGGCCAGCTCCGATTAGAAGGATGGCGGAGAGGGCCACCTGCAAAACCACCAGGGCTCTGCGCGGCAGCGACGAACGGTCGCGCGTGGAACGCCCTGCTCCGCGCAGCGCTTCAATGGGATTGGCGTGCGAAGTTATCCATGCAGGCGCGACGCCAAAAACGATTCCGGTAATCAATGACAATAAGAAAGCAAAGCCAAGCACCGGCCATGACGGTGTGGCCCTGATGGGAACATAATTCGCGCCCCGGAACGCAAGCGCCAGAATGGTGCGCGTCCCGGCAAAGGCGACAAAAACTCCGGCCACGCCGCCAAGGACGGCAAGCAACACACTCTCAGTAAGTACCTGGCGGATCAAGCGCCGGCGAGGCGCGCCGAGCGCCACGCGGATGGCCATCTGCACGCGCGCGGAGGCGCCGCGAGCCAGCAACAGATTGGCAATGTTGGCGCAGGCGATCAAAAGCACCAGGCCCGAGACGGCCATGAGCAGTCGAAGGCCGATTTTGTAGTCTCCTTCGAGGTTCGCTACCCCGCCGCCGGCCGGTGAAACAATAATGTGCTGCTTGGGGATCGCGGCGCGGTCGTGAGCGTCAAGGTCCGGTTGGGCAGTGAGCCAATTCTGAAGCTGCGCGTTGACTTGAGATTGAACACGCGCGGACTGCGTGCCATCGTTCATTCGCCCGATGATATAAAGCCAGTGGGAGTCAGCGCGGTTCAGCAACCCATCCTTGCCATCGACGGTTGGCTCGGTGGCCAGAGGGAGCCAGAAGTCGGGCGGGTCGGGCCGCAAGGTGTCTCCGAAAAAACCGGGTGGCGCGATGCCGGCCACGGTGTAAGGCACGTTATCGACAATAAAAGAGCCGCCGATCACCGTCGGGTCGAGCCCAAAATGATGCTGCCAGGTCCTGTAGCTCATCACCAGCACCGGCGCGGCATTGGGCTTGTCGTCTTCAGGAGAAATGGTTCGTCCGGCAAAAGCGCCGATGCCAAACATGTTAAAGTAATTCCCGGAGACGAATTCGCCCACATAAGGTTCGGCCGCGCCCGTCGTAACCCCGCGCCGCACACTAAGATTTTGCAGACCGGCCTGGAAGGCGGCCATCTCGCTGAATTCCGGCGTGTGATCGCGGAATTGTTGATACAGGTTATAGGAATAAATGCCCCAGTTGTCCTGCATCCCGCCAATCACGCAGCAATTGTCGTCATTGCCGAGGCGAAAGAGTTGCTTGGGATTTGATACGGGCAAGGACTTGAGCATCACCGCATGGACCAAAGTGAAAATGGCGGTGTTGGCGCCAATACCAAGCGCCACCGTAAGCACCGCGACACCAGTGAAGGCAGGAGCTTTGGCAAGTGCTCGAAAGCCTTGCCTGATGTCCGTGATTAGGTGTGTCATTTTAAATCTCCGCACCTTAGAGAATTGACGATTGACGATTGAAAACAGGAACGAGTTTCGGTTTCTAAGTAATCCGCTTTGCCGTTTTCCGTGAGGCAATGACAATTGCCAACAATTCGTTTGCTTCACTGACTAGATCCTTCAATCGTTCTGGTTTGATCATGCCCGATTCCTCCAGTAGTTCCAGCCAATAAAGATTTTCATCGGCCTCCTCGACAACGATTGAGAGCTTGGCGCTAAAGTCAGCTCGGGATTGAGCACGACAAGCACCCCGGTAATTTGCTCCCACCGAAGTCGCGGAACGCAAGAGTTGTCTTGCTATAACCTGCCCTGCCATACCACGCGGCATCGCGTCCACAAGCTTCATGACGCGTAGAGCAAGCGCCTTCGTTCGGGCCTTGAGTTCTTCGGCGGTCAACTCGAAATCCCCCCAATACGTTTTTCAATCGGCAATCGTCAATCGAAAATCGTCAATTACTCGTATCTCAACGCCACCATCGGATCGATTCTTGTGGCGCGGCGGGCCGGGATGTAATTGGCCGCCAGGGCCACACAACCCAATACGAACAATACGACCACAAAGGTTGCAAAATCATTGGGCTGGACACCGTAGAGCATGCTGGTCATCAAGCGGCTGAGGGCCAAGGCCCCCATCAGCCCTGCTGCGGCGCCCGCCAGAGCGAGAATCATTCCCTTCCCCAATACAAGACGCAGCACATCGTGGGACTCGGCGCCCAGCGCCATACGAATGCCAAATTCCTGGGTTCGTTGATTGACGGAATAAGAAATCACTGCGTAGATTCCAAGGGAGGCGAGAATCAGCGCGAAGGCGGAAAATCCCGAGAGCAGGATCAGTACGAAGCGGCGAGGCGAGACCGCTTTGTCCACCAATATCTCCAGAGGCCGAAACTCGTTGGCGGGCAGGTTCGGGTCTAGCGGCTTGAGGACGTCGCGGACGGCCGAAGCCATTGCGGCTGGGGGCAAGGTGGAACGCACCACCAGGTTGACCGACCACTGGTCCCCACACTGGCGAATCGGAATATACATCTCATTACCTGAGCTTTGTTCGAGCGCGATGTGCCTGACGTCGCCAACCACGCCCACCACCTGCCGTTCGGCGCCACAATCCCCCACGATGGTCTGGCCAATTGGATTCTGCCCCGGCCAGAGCCTTCGCGCCAGCGTTTCGTTAATGATGATGACGGGCTGGCCGGTTAGACTGTCCGCCTCAGTAAAATCGCGGCCGGCTTTTAAGGAAATTCCCATGGCGCCGATGTAACCGTCGCTCACCATCCGGGGAAAGGCTTCAGGATACTGATCCTTCGGGTAAACCTGCCCTTTGGCTCCCGTACCCCAGTTTCGATTGGCGCCAAGGGGCAGGTTGTCTGTCAAGCCCGCACCTTCAATTCCGGGCGCCGCTCTGACGCGGCGCAGCACTTCGTTGAAATAAGCGTTGCGCTGCTCCTGCGTGGAGTACTGCGAACTCGGGTCGACGCGCAGCGATCCGGCTCTTTCAGGCTGGAACCCGAGGTTCACGTCCAGCACGGCAATGAAGCTTCGAATGAGAAGTCCCGCGCCCACCAGAAGCACGCAAGCAAAAGCGATTTCGGATACAACCAGAACGCTGCGAATCCACGCATGCTTCTTGCCGCCGCTCGATCCACGATTTGTGTCCTTCAAGGAATCGTTGAGGGCGACGCCGGGCGCGTGAAGGGCCGGCGCCAGGCCGAAAATAAGTCCGGTCAGCAAGGCGATCATGAGGGTGAACCCAAGTGCTTTGATATCCACCTTCACGCTGGCCAGGAGCGGAATGCTCATGGAGTTCAGGTGCGCCAACACACGAGTCCCGGCGAATGCAAGAATTACTCCGAGTAAGGCGCCGCAAAGAGAAAGCAGAAGGCTCTCCGTCAGCATCTGGCGCATAAGTCGCCATTGCCCGGCGCCGAGCGCGGCGCGGATGGCCATCTCTTTTTGCCGCGCCGCGGTGCGCGCCAACAACAAGTTGGAAAGATTGGCGCAGACGATCAGCATCACCACGCCCACGGCGCAGGCCAGCACAACCAGCGCCGCTCGAAGGCGGGCGCTCACGTAGTCTTTCAGCAGGCTTAATCGGGGCTGAAATCCGTTGCGCTCGGGATGTTGGTTCCGAATTTGTGGGCCGAGTATAGCCGCCTCCGCCTGCGCGGCTGCAAGCGTTGCACCCGCTCTCAAACGCCCGACAATCGCTAAAGTGTTTCCCCAGCGATTGGTTTCCTGAGAAAGCGGAAAGGGGAAATAGAGATCAAAGTGGCTGCCAGGAGCAAAGACGTTGGCAAAATCGAACGAGGGCGGGAGGACGCCCACTACGGTGTAAGGTGCATCATTCAACGTGAGGCTTCGGCCGACGATGCCGGGGTTGGAAGCAAAGCGTCTCTTCCAAAAACCGTAACTCAGCAGTACGGCTTTCGGCCCATTCCACTTGCACTCGTCATCGGCGAATAATCTGCCAAACTGCGGCTGGACGCCGAGTAGCTGGAAAAAATTCTGGGAAACAGGAACGCCGCTCAGTCGCTCCGGCTCGCCGTCTCCGGTAAGTTTGTTGTCACCCACTCCATAAAAGGCGAAATAGGCGGCCATATCGGAAAATGATTTGTTGTCGTTGCGATAGTCAAGGAAGTGATCCACTTGCACCGTCAGGCCGGAAAGATCACCTTCCTTCCCACCATTCGCAATCCAGACGAGTTGGCCGGGATCGCTGAAAGGGAGCGGGCGCAAAAGGAGCGCGTTCACGACGCTGAAGACGGTCACGCTGGCTCCGATGCCGAGCCCGACTATCAAGATGGCAAAAATAGTAAAGCCGGGACTCCTGGCGAGCATTCGAAAGGCATGTCTGAGGTCCGTGATCAGATTTGTCATTTCGCTTCTCCGCGCTTGGGCGAATTGCCGATTGACGATTCCTGATTGAGGATTAAAGTCTCAAAAATGATGGGCGAAACTCATGGGTTTTTCAATCGTCGATCGTCAATCGTCAATTACTCGTACCTCAGCGCCACCATCGGATCGATTTTTGTGGCACGGCGGGCCGGAAGGTAATTGGCCGCCAATGCCACTAAACATAAGACGATGGTAACCACCAGAAAGGTAGTTGGATCGTGAGGTTGAACGCCGTAAAGCAGGCTGGCCATCAGGCGGGTGAGGCCGAGCGCTCCTAGCAATCCGACCCCGGCGCCGACGAGCGCCAGGACCATGCCTTGCCCTACCACCAGCCGCAGGACATCGCCGCCCTCCGCGCCAAGCGCCATGCGAACGCCCATTTCATGCGTGCGGCGCGAAACGGAATAGCTCATCACGCCATAGATACCCACTGCGGCCAAGATCAGTGCGACAGCCGCGAATGTACCAAGCAGAAGGAGGTAGAAACGCGGTTGAGCGGTGGCATCTACAACCACTTGCTCCATTGTTTGCACCTGTGAAACCGTAACCTCCTTGTCGAGCGCCGAAACCTCGCTTTCGATGGCGGGCGCGAGGGACGCAGGATCGCCGCTGGCGCGAACAACCAAGGTCAGATAGGAGAAGTGGGATTGTGGGCTTTCAAGGTAGTCAGGGCTTTGGGGCAAAGGCAGGTATATTTCGATATCCGGGGGTTCCGCCCAATAGATCTGCCTGGCATTCTTCGTCACCCCGACGACGGTGAGCCATTGAGGGTTTGGAAGCGAGTCCAGCAGGGCAAGGCGCTTGCCGATTGGATTTTCGCCGGGCCACGTCTGATTCGCCAATGCCTCGTTGATGACAACGACTCCAGGAGAGTTCAAATGATCGCTTTCGGCAACGTCCCGGCCGCGGAGGATGGGGATATTCATGGTGTTGAAATAGCCTGGCAGGACAGCACGGTACACAGCCTCAGGAGCATCGCCGGGGCGCGGGATGGGTCTTCCCTCAATCAACAGGGGCTTGGTCCACAAGTCTCCCGCAAGAGGCAGGTGATTGATGGCGCTGGCTGACTTCACGCCGGGAAGCGACCGAACGCGCTCCAGCAACTGCCGGAAAAAGGTGGCGCGGCGTGAAGGCTCGGCTGCCTTTGAACCCGTGACCGATACCACCATCGTTAGAACGCCGTGGGGATTGAATCCTGGGTCGATCGATTGAAGAGCGTACAGGCTGCGGATCATAAGCCCGGCGCCGATCAGTAAAATCATAGCCAACGCAAATTCGGAGGCTACCAGCAGGCTGCGCAGCCGGTTGCGGCGAATGCCTTCGGTAGAGCCGCGTCCTCCTTCCTTCAGCGAGTCATTGAGGCTTACCGTGGAAGCTTGCCATGCCGGGAATAGGCCAAATGCGATTCCGGTAAGAATCGAAACACCCAGCATGAAGGCGAGTACGGTGCCGTCCAACCCGACGGTCTCCACCCGCGGAATCCCTGCGGGACTGAGCGCCACCAACACGCGGATGCCCCACAGGGCGAGCAGCAAGCCCGCGCCACCGCCCAGCGACGCCAGCAATATGCTTTCGGTGAGAAATTGATATATCACGCGCGAGCGGCCGGCGCCCAGGGCGATCCGAACTGCCACCTCTTTCTGCCGGACGGCGGCGCGCGCCAACAGCATGTGGGCCACATTGGCGCAGGCGATCAAAAGGACAAAACCGACTGCACCCAGCAGAACGAGCAAGGCGGGACGAACGTTTCCCACCACCTTCTCTTTCAAGGAGCCAACCTCGACGCCGCGGTTGGTGCCCGGATATTCTTTTTCAAGTCGAGCCGTAATAGTTGCCATTTCAGCCCTGGCTGCGACCAAAGTAATGCCGGGCTTGAGGCGGGCGAAAATCCGAAGGCTGTTCCCGCTCCGACTGGTGGCCCGGTCGCCCAGGGCGAGTGGGGTCCAAAGTTCCGCTTTGGTCGCCCAGAAAGGAGCAAATTTGAAGTCGCGCGGCATCACGCCCACTATGGTGTAGGCTTCACCGTCCAACGTCACCGAGCGTCCGATCACTTTAGCATCGCCGCCGAAACGCTGCTGCCAGGAACCGTAACTCAATACGACTTCGTGCTCCTTGCCAGGCTGGTCTTCATCCGGCAAAAATGTGCGGCCAAGAAGCGGTTGAACCCCCAGGACGGGAAAAATGTCCGAGGTTACGTGCAGAGCCCAAATATGCTCGGGCCTTTCCACAGCGGTGAGGTTGGGCGTCCAATATTCCGCCGCGCCCATGCCGTCAAAAACATGATTCTGCCTGCGCCAATCCAGGAAATTGGCGGGGGCCACCGGACCGCTGCCCCAGTGCAGAATCACGACCAGCCTCTCTGCATCCTTATAGGGCAGCGGGCGCAGCAGGACGGCGTTGACCACGCTAAAAATCGCCGTGTTGGCGCCAATGCCCAGGGCGAGCGCGATGACGGCTACGGCGGTGAAGCCGGGATTCTTGATTAGCATCCGCGCGCCGTACCGCACGTCTTGAATTAAATTTTCCAGTGAATTCCATCCCCACATATCGCGGCTCCTTTCTTTCAATAACAATGTGTTTCCGAATTGCCGTTGCGCGGCGTAATAAGCCTCGTCGGGCGCGATTCCTTTTTCAATTTGTTCCCGCTCGCGTTGTTCCAGGTGCAGGCGCATTTCTTCTTCCAGATCCCGGTTGAATCGATCGCGGCGCCATAACATCATCAGCCGCCGCGCGAGTTCGCTGAGCCATTTCATGATGCACCTTATTGAAAGGGAAAATGGAAATTGGAAATTAGAAAATGGCCATGGCAACTGACTCCCGAACTTCTATTTCCAGTTTCTGTTTTTCAGTTTCGATTTTTCGAATTTCGATTTTCCATTTCCGAATTTCCAGTTTCCAGTTTCCAATTTCCGATTTCCTTACGCCGTTTCAATCACCCGCCCGATGGCGGCCACCACGCGCTCAAACTGGGAGACTTCGACGTGCAACTGTTTTTTCCCCGCGGTAGTGAGCTGGTAATAACGCGCCCGCCGGTTCCCTTCCGTCGTTCCCCATTTCGCCGTCACCCAGCCTTTGATCAACATTCTCTGCAAGGCGGGATAGAGCGAGCCTTCCTCAACCTGTAATACGTCCTCGGAAATGCGCTGGATGAAATTGGCGATCTCGTATCCGTGCATCTCTCCCCCGCGCGCGAGTGTCTTGAGGATCAGCAAATAAAGCGTTCCGGGTGGAATCTCGTCTCGATTCAATGTGCGCCTCCCTGCTGACATAGTTAGACTAGGGCAACGATCAAACGGTTAGCCCTTTTTTCACCTTCAACAAAATATTCTTTGGACACATACTCTTCGATGCAGGGGGAGCTGTCTGCCGGGAAAATAGTTGGAAAATCGGGCGGAGTCGAAGGATATTCAGGTGAAGGATCGACTCTGCTTACGGCTGGCTGTCGTCAAGGTCTGAAGGGAGTCGGGGATAGCAGAGGGCATAGAGAATGAGCGAACCCGCAAAAAAGGGGGCGCTCTCAACCAGGCTCCCTCCCATATACCTCCCTACAAAACCGTAAAGCGCAACGGTTTCGGAAAAGACATAACACACAATGAAGTAAGTGCGAAGCTTTGCCATGCGCTCGGCGACCGGGATGGGCGCGTCCGGAACCAGCACTCCGGCGATCATCACAAAACGTACAAAGAGAACAACTAGTGCTGACGCCAGGGCAAGCACTTCCAATCCCATCCTAAATGCGTCCGGCGAATGATCAGCTCTTTGGCCAATCAATTGAAGGACTCCGGCGTCCATTCCGACGGAAAATACCATGACAAAAAAGAGCAGTTTTAGGAAGCGCGCTTGAGCTTGAATATTAAGGGGCTGAGATTTAGGCGTTTGCATTTGGACCTGTCTTTCACAATTATCGATAGGCTTCTTTGCGGTGCTTGCAGGCTATCATCAGAATTACTCGCCTCTCCTCGTCAATTTCATAAAAGAAGCGCCAAGCACCCACGCGGTAGCGCCATGTTCGCGGGTCCCAATTCTTCAGTCGTTTGATGTTGGGACCGATGTGGGGTTCGTCTAATAGAATTGGATAGACATATGTGCGAAGCTTGTTTTCGAGCTGCGCCTGTTTCGCCTGAGCTGCCCGGGCAATCTCAGAAAAAAATTGTTGTGTTTCGAAGATTCTATAGTTTGGGGACGAACCGGCCCCTTCGCCTCTTGGCATCGGCTGAGCCTGCCTTAAGTCGCCCGAGTAGATCGCGGTCCGACAAGATCTCGGCCATTTCTGCGTCGTCCACAAAATTGGATTCGTCAATGTGTCGCAGAGCGGCCGTCTCGATCAAATTGGCGAGGGATCGGCGCTCGGCCTTCGCAGCTCGCGCAAAGGTGGTATAGGTTTCATCATCCAAACGCAAAGTCAGGGTTTTGGGCATGGTGATCTCCTGCAAATGTGTTCGTTTTGAATGTAAACGAACGCAATCCCTCAGTCAAGTCATTCCCTCCAGCCGCTCCGGCTGGTGCGATACTGATTCGCGTTTTTATCATTTTTCCGAAATGGACCGGCCGAAGGCGCTTGATCGGGCCAATCGGTCGAAATATTCATAAGCGAGGCGGGCCACTTCCTTGACGGCGCGCTCGCCCTCTTCATTGGTCGCCAGATAGGACGTCATCACGGTCATCACGAACGGGTGACCGGGAATCTCGATAATGCCCGCGTCGCAGCGCACGGCGTCAAGCTCGCCGGGTTTGTCTTCAATGCGGACGGTCGAAGGCAGCGCTTTATTGAACATGCTGTCTTTGGGCAAACCGATGAGGTCGAAATATTCCTTGGAATGGGCAGGGTCGAGCACATTTCCGCCGTGCACTTTTTCCAGGAGCGCCGAAAGTTCGGCCGGAGTGGAAACGTTTTCACTGCCTCGGCGGGCCGCTTCAATGTCAATCATATGCCGCCGCAATTTTGTTTCGGACAATCCCAAGCGGGCGATTTCCGTATTCACGCTGGCCATCCCCACCCGATCGATCAGGATATTGGTGGCGCCGTTATCGCTCAAGACCACCATGAAGGTTGCCACGTCGCGCAGGGTCATGGTGACGGTGCCGTCGCCCAGCATGTGCAATATGGGATCGGTATCCCCCATCGGTAGTTCGCTGTGTTTGACCGTGTGCATTTCGCCGAGTGACAACTTGCCTTCCTGATCCTGGCGCATCAGCTCCAGCAGCACGGCCAGCTTGATGGAGCTGGCGGTGGGAAATACCAGGCTGGCGTTGCCATTAAACGATTCCCCCGTGGTCAGGTCCTTGATGGCGTAACCCATTACGCCGTGCAGGTGTTCGGCGGCACGGTTCAGGTCCGCATCGAGCTTGTTGTGCAGCTCGGATTGCAGTGAACCCGCGCTTTTAACCTGGGCGCGGGCCGGAATGGCAACGACCAGGGCGCAAGTAACCCAAAGAACTATTGAAAGACGCCGATGGCGCATGAAAAAGCTCCTTCTCCCAAATGTATTTCGAGGAGGGCGAGTTTAGCACGGAGAGAGCGAAGAATTGGGTGTTCTGGAAAATGGAAACTAGAAATTGGAAACTGGCATATTGATCCTCTATCCCATTTTCCAATTTCCATTTTCCAGTTTCGAGTTATTGCAGTTTCCTCACGCCCTCCTCCGCTTCGTAAAGGGCGGTGGTGACAATGGCGGGATTCTGGAGGGAGCCGAGCGACACCATTTTACTCATCAGGGGAACTTCAGGCCCCGGCCGGGCGGGCACGACGCTTCCACGGCCTTCGGTCACACTATTAAACACGACGCGGAAGGGAAAGATTTTCCGGTCCGAGTCGCGGACAAACACGCCCGTATATTCAACGTATGCCGCATCGGATGTGATGTCCGCGGCGCTGAAGGTGATGGTAGTCCCGGGCCCACCAGCCTGCTTGAAGCGCTTGACGTCCACCTCAACCTCCACTTGCATTTCGGTAATCGTCCCATCGCCGAGCCCGGCAAAATGGGCTTTCACGGTGGAAGTGGGAAATGCCGTGAATTTGTACATCATCCCCGGGTCTTTGACTTTCACCAGGCCATCCTTGATGGGCAGCATGAGCGCATCGAAACTAAAGCCGGCGCCCGACGTCGTTTTCATCACCTGACGGCCATTGGCCGTGGATGAAATCGAGCAGTCCAGCGTGGCCTTGCTGGTAAAAACCAGCGGAGGGTAGTTGCGGATGTCTTCCCAAGGGTTCTTGTCCGCCGCAATCACATGACTGGGACCATTCAATCGTGTCACGGCGAAGATCGAAAGGCCGAGAGCGGCACATGCCAGGAAGAAGGTTATTCTTTGCACGAGTATTCCTCCTCTTAGAGGGGACAAACATTCCCAGGCATTCTTGTAAGTAGCCCTAGGTTGGACGTAAGTGTATAACGTTCGAGGGGCAGAGGAAATTATGAATTATAAATTTTAAATTATGAAGTATCAAAAGGCTGGCGCTTTGCGAGTCGGTTTTTGGTTTTTCCTAATTCATAATTCATCATAATTTATTTTTATTCGTGCCTCAGCGCCACCATCGGGTCCACTTTCATGGCCCGGCGGGCGGGAATGTAGCTCGCGGCCAGAGCCACGGAGGTAAGCAAGAGGGAGACACCCACAAAAGTAACGGGGTCAGTGGGCTGAACGCCAAAGAGAAAGCTGGCCAGAAAACGGGTAAGGCCGAAAGCCGCGGCGAGACCTATTCCCACGCCGACGAGGGCCAGCATCATTCCCTGCCCCACGACCAACTTGAAAACATCGACCCGCTCCGCGCCCAGAGCTATGCGTACGCCAATCTCATGGGTGCGTTGAGTGACCGTATAGGACATCACGCCGTAAATTCCAACCGTGGCCAGCACAAAAGCCAGGGCTGCAAAAATCCCCAGAAGTACGGTGTTAAATCGCGGCTCGGACATGGACTGGTAGACCAGTTCCTGCATGGTGGCCACATCGAAAACGGGCAGGTCCGGATCGACGGCTCCAATGGCTTGCCTCGCCTGGTCCGCGATATTCAATGGCTCGGAGCCGGTGCGCACCACAAAAGTAATATTGTGCATCAGGAACGCAACGGGCGCCTGAGCGTAAGGCAAATAAAAGGCGGTGGAAGGTTTCTCAGCAAAGCTGGACTGTTTCACATCGCCGACTACACCCACAATCGAGCACCACTGGTCATTGGAAAATCCCGGCTTGATACGTTGGCCGATGGGATCCTGATGGGGCCAGAAAAGCCGCGCCATATTCTCATTAATGATGATGACGTGGGCCGAGGTCTGAGTGTCATGGTCATCAAAATAGCGTCCTTTAATCAGTCGTATTCCGGCGGCGCGGAAATAGTCCGCGCTCACCACGCTCTTGCTCGGATTGATATCAGCCGGCGGAGCAGGCTGTCCCTCAATGGAAATGTCTCCGCGGATAAGCATGCTCCCGAGCGGCAGGCCAAACACGCCACCGGCGTAATGGACTCCCGGCAATTTCGCCAGCCGGTCCAGCGCATTTTGCTCAAACGCGATCATTTGAGTTTCGTTGGCATATCGGGAATCGGGCAGCTCCACGTTCATGGTCAGCACATTCTGGGGATCGAATCCCGGATCCACGTTCATGAGTCTGATGAAGCTCCGCATCAACACGCCGGACCCAATCAAAAGCACCAGTGCCATGGCGATTTCGCTCACCACCAGAACGTTTCGGATTCCTCGATTGGCGATGCTTGTGGTGGAGGCGCGGTTGCCGTCTTTCAGCGCGTCGTTCAAATCGGGCTTTGCGGAGTAGAGCGCGGGAACCAACCCGAAAATAATTCCGGTGATCAGTGAAAGACCAAAAACGAAGACCAGCACCCAGGCATCAATGTTGACGGCTGCAACCTGTCCGATGAATCCGGGTGGGGCCAAATTCCTGGGGATCAGGGAAACCAAGGCGTCGCGTCCCCAAATGGCCAGCGCCAGTCCCAGCCCGCCGCCGATCAAGGCGAGCAGCACGCTTTCCGTGAGCATTTGCAGGATCACGCGCTTTCTACCTGCACCCAGGGCGCTGCGAATGGCAATCTCCCTTTGCCTGGCCGCGGCGCGCGCGAGCAATAGATTCGAGACGTTGGCGCACGCGATCAACATCACCACGCCAACAACCGCCAAAAGTATGAGCAATGACTGCCGAATGCTTCCCGCCATCTCATCCTGCAACCGGACCGGCGACAAGTGCCAAACTCCGTAATTGTTTTTGTGTGCGGCCGCATCAAGCCGTTGAGCCACGAGCGTCATCCCATCCTGGGCGCTCTTCATGGTGGCGCCGGGCTTCAATCGCGCAACGATTCGCAGGGAAGCGTTGTGGCAATTGGAAGCAAGTTCAGCCGGCCTCCAAAAATCGGCATTGTTGGGAAACGCAAAGCCGGCGGGCATGACCCCAATCACGGTGAAAAACTCATCGTCGAGTTTGACCGCTTTGCCAACCGCCGCGGATTCACCGCCCATGCGGCTTTCGGAAACCTTATGGCTGATCAGCACGACGTGATCGCGACCCGGCTTCTCCTCCTCGGGCAAGAAGAGCCGCCCGGCCGCCGGCCTCACTCCAATCAGGGGGAAAAAGCTCGAGGTCACCTCCCAACCCGAAAGGCGCGCCGGTTCGCCCGCTCCGGTCAAGTTGGCCGTGGCCCCGCGAAATCCGGCCATGTCTTCAAATGCATTGCTCTGATCGCGCCAGGCGGCGTAATCGGGATCGCACACTGAGGCTGGCCCCGAAAATCCAAATTGATCATTCGATCCCCAAAAAGTGATCAGCCGATCCGAACCCTTGTACGGCAGTGGGCGCAGGAGCACCGCGTTGACCACACTAAAAATGGCAGTGTTGGCCCCAATGCCCAGAGCCAGCGTGATCACGGCCACGGCGGTGAAACCGGGACTTTTGGCCAACATGCGAAATGCGTATCTGATGTCCGTGATTAGATTTGCCATGCCGCGCCTCCATGCTTTGGCCAATTGCCGATTGACGATTGATGATTGACAATTAAAGACTCAGAATGCAGGGCAAAACTCATGGGTTTTCCAATCGACCCGCCGCGGAGGGTCAATCAAAAATCGTCAATTACTCGTACCTCAACGCCACCATCGGGTCGACTTTCGAGGCCCTACGCGCCGGTATATAGGCCGAGAGCGCGCCCACTGAAGCCAACAAAACGGGAAACCCGATAAGAGCAAGCACGTTCATGCGGATGACCCCTTCGAGAAGACTGCTGAGCGCCAGAGTGATGGCAATGGAAATGGGCAGGCCAATCGCGAGGCCCAGCCCGGTCAGCTTCAAGGCATATCCCACGACCAGCTTCACCACATCCGGCCGCTGAGCACCAAGCGCCATCCGGACGCCGATCTCATGCGTACGCTGCGCAACGGAGTAGGCCATAACCGCAAAAATTCCGGCCGATGCCAGCGCCAGGGCCACGATCCCAAACACAAGCATCATCCGTGCAGACTGCTTTACACCGCTGAGATTATCCGAGTATAGCTGGTCCAGCGTCCTGATATCGTAGGGGGGTTCTTCCGAGTCCACGCCCCGCACCACTCCGCGCACGGCGGTAGCCAGGGCGATGGGATCCCCAGCTGTGCGTACGACAAAAGCCGAAGAAGCTTGCGGCCGTTGCGCGAAAGGCACATAGGTTGCCGGATGCCCTTCAGCATCCCACGGCGATTGTTTAATATCGCCCACCACTCCAACAACCCTGCGCCAGGGCTCATTGGCATCCGCCGGCCCTAACTTGATAAGCTTTCCCACGGGGTCGGAAGCAGACCAGATTTTGCGAGCCAGGTTTTGGCTGATCACCGCTACAGGTTCCGTGTCAGGGCCGTCCTGCGCGGAAAGAAAGCGCCCTGCGAGCAGCGGAATCCGAAGTGCGTGGAAATAATCAGGCGAGATAAACTGAGATTCCGCAATCCTCAGCTCGCCAGGCGAAATGGGAGGTTGTCCTTCTCCGGAATATTCGGTTGAGTTCCAATCCCAGCCGGAAGGAATTACGGTAACGAGGGCAGCAGATTCCACCCCAGGCAAGGCCTGCAGTTTCTGCACCACCTGTTCATAGAAACTCTTGATGCGAACTTTCTCGCGGTATTTCGATTCGGGCAGCGCGACATGGAACGCCAGGACGTGGGCGCGATCGTATCCCTGGTCACCGTTCAGCAGGTTGCCAAAGGCCTGCACCATCAGTCCGGCGCCCACCAATAACACAAGGGCCAGCACCACCTCGGATACCACCAGCAGAGCGCGCAGCCGGCGGCGGCCTACGCTTGCAGTTCCACCGCGGGCTCCCTCTTTCAGCGCTTCGTTGAGATCGGGCTGGGAAGCATGAAGCGCGGGAGTGAGGCCGCTTACGATTCCGGTCAGGAAGGCGATGGCAAGAGTGAATGCCAGGACCCTCGAATCAATCTCCAGGTGCCTTAGCCCCGCAACGTGCTGGACAATGACAGATGGAATAGCGCGGCGCATGACGTCGAGTCCCCAGGCGGATATAAGCAATCCCGCAACTCCGCCCATTCCGGACGCCAGCACGCTTTCCACCAGCCACTGGCGCGCAATCTGCCAGCGGGTCGCGCCCAGAGCGCGTCGCACCACAATTTCTTTCTGGCGTGAAGTAGCACGGGCCAATTGCAGATTGGCAACGTTGGCACACGCAAGCATCAGAACAAAAACCGCCGCCCACATCAGGATCATTATGAATTTGCCTGAAATCGCGGTGAGATCCTCCACCACACCCACAACCCGAGTCCCATGCCCGGCATTGGTCTGGGGAAACGCAAGCGCCTGACGGCTCGCGATGCCCTTAAGTTCTGCCTGCGCCTGCGATGCCGAGACTCCCGGTTTCAATCGGCCAATCACTTGCAAGTAATGACTGCTCCTGTCTGCTTGCTGCGCCACGCTGAGGTCCAGCGGCGCCCACACATCGACGCCGGTGGGGTAATCCATTTCCGATGGCATGATGCCAACCACATCAAATTTCTGGTCATTCAACAGCACACTGGTTCCGACCACTGCGGGGTTGGCAGCCAGTTGCCGCTTCCAGAATCCGTGACTTAGGACCACCACGGAAGGATGCCCGGAGCTTTTGAAGTCGGACGCGGTAATGAAGCGCCCCAACTGCGGCTGAATTCCGAGCAAGGAAAAGAAATCGGCCGTGACCTGATAACCCTCCACTCGTTCAGCAACTCCAGCCCCGGTCAAATTCGCGTCCCACCCGTGATAGGCCGCGAACGAGGCGAATCCTTTGGCCTGTTCACTCCAATCCCGGAAGTTCGCGGGAGCGGCGCTGATTTGGTCCTCGTCTTGCTTGGGCGCCGTTTCCCACACAAGCACCGTCCGGTCAGGATCCTTAAACGCGTACGGCTTGAGGATCATCGCATTGACGGTGCTAAAGACGACGGACACAGCGCCAATCCCGAGTGCCAGCGTCAGTACTGCGGTGGCCGTGAATCCGGGACTTTTGGCCAACATGCGTAAGGCGTATCGTAGATCCTGGAGAAATGTGGTCATCGGTCAATCCTTTGTAATCAGAGCGAAATTATGAAGTATGAAGTATGAAAAAGCTGGATTCTTGCCAATCGTACATTTTTTCTTCATTCATAATTCATCATTCATACTTCATGCTTCGTTCTTATTCGTACCTCAGCGCCACCATCGGGTCGACTTTCGTCGCGCGGCGGGCGGGGATGTAAGTCGCCACCAGCGCTATAACTGTCAACAGAAGCGAGACGCCGCCAAAAATGAATGGATCGGTCGGGCGCACGCCGTAGAGTAAACTCGAAAGAAAACGCGTCAGAGCCAGCGCCCCAATTAATCCAGCGCCCACGCCGAACGCGGTAAGAGCAAAACCTTTTCCCACTACGAACCACAGCACATCCCGGCGCTCGGCACCCAGCGCCATGCGGATGCCGATTTCGTGGGTCCGCTGTCCCACGGAATAGGAAATGACTCCGTAGATTCCCACTGCGGCGAGCACAATGGCCAGCCCTCCGAACAGCCCCAGCAGAATCATGGTAATCCGTTGCGTGCCCAGCGAATCGGAAACCACACTCCGCATGGTTTCCACTTCGCTTAATGGGACATCCTGATCCACGCCGCGAATCTCGCTTTTTACGGCAGCGGTCAGGTTTTCCGGATTCGCAGCAGTCCGCACCACCACCCTGAAATTGCCGGTGGGATGCTGGAGATATGAAAGGTAAACTTCCCAACGTGTGGCAGCGGCCAGCCCATATTGCTTGGTATCGCCCACAACTCCCACAATGATCAGCGAGGGATTCTTGGGCGCGGGATGCCCCAACAGGATCGTCTTGCCCAGCGCCCCGCCACTCGGCCAGAACCGCTGCGCCAGTGATTGGCTGATCAAAACCACGCCGGGAGCTTCCATGTTATCGGCTTCCGTGAAGTCGCGGCCGCGCAATAGTGGAATGCCCATCGCTTTAAAATAATCCGGGCTCACCACATGAAAGTCGGGGTGGGGGAAATTGTTGATCTCCGGAATGGGCTGGCCCTCAATTGTAATGTCACGTCGCGAGTGACTGTCGGTCAGGGGGAGCTGGGTGCCAAGCGCTGCGAATTTCAGCTCCGGCAAGGCGCGGACTCGCTGCAATGCCTGTTGGCAAAATGCTTTTATCTGTTCCGGCTTTTCGTATTTGGGGCCGCGCAAACTTAAGCGCATGGTCAGAACGCTTTCGGGATTAAAGCCTGGGTCCACGGCGAGCAGGCGCGTAAAGCTCTTGATCATCAGTCCGGCGCCAATCAAAAGCAGGAGCGCGAGCGCGACCTCGGAAACGGCCAGCAGATTCCGCAACTGAAGGCGGTGGATTCCTCCGCTCGAAGTCCTTCCACTCTCTTTAAGTGTCTCATTCAAGTCAGGCTTGGAAGCCTGGAGGGCGGGCACCAGGCAGGAAATGATTACGGTAAGCAGGGATAGGATGGCCGTGAAGGAGAGCACCCGAAGGTCCACCACGATAGGCGCTCCCATCAGGATGGAGTCAGGAATCAGAGCGATGAGACCTGTGATTCCCCATGCGCCCAGGAGCAGGCCGAGCGCACCGCTAATCACTGCCAGCGTCAGGCCCTCGGTAAGCAACTGCCGGATCACGCGAACGCGGCTGGCGCCGAGCGCCGACCGGATGGCAATCTCCCGGGTTCGCGCCGTGGCGCGCGCCAAGAGCAAATTCGCAACGTTCACGCAGGCAATGAGGAGCACCAAGCCCACCGCAGCAAATAGAATAAGAATGGGTGGCCCGCTATCGCCCACAAATTGGTCGCGCAGGGAAACCATCTCGACCCGATACCCTTTGTTGGTAGCAGGATATTGCTGATCGAGCTGCCGCGCGATGGCGTCCATATCCGCGCGTGCCTGGGATGGGGTAGTGCCGGGCTTGAGGCGCGCCACCACCGTCGTATCATCATGCGAACCGCGGTCCATCATGTTCTCGTCCATCCACACTCCGATGGGCGTGAAAACTTTGGCCTCCTCATACAGAATAAACTTTGGAGGCAGGACGCCGATAATGGTGAAGGGCTTCCCGTCGAGGGTAATCGTCTTGCCCACCGCGCCTGGTTCGCCTCCTAAGCGCGTCTGCCACAAGCTGTAACTCAGCAGGACCACCGGCTCGGCGCCTTTCTTGTCTTCATCGGGAAGAAAATCGCGGCCCAAAAGCGGCTTCACACCCAGTGTTTTGAGAATATTGGAAGAAACCGCGGCGCCCCCGATATTTTCAGGTTCGCTGCCGCCGGCGAGATTAAAATCCCTCTGCTGGAAAGATGCCATTTCTTCAAAAACGTGATTCTGCTTCCGCCAGTCAAAGTAGTTTGGGTAAGAAACGGAGACCTGAGGCTGCCGATCGTTGGCTTCGTTCAAAACCATAAGCCGGCTGGAATCGCGAAAGGGGAGCGGGCGAAGCAGCACGGCGTTGACTACGCTGAAGATTGACGTGTTGGCCCCAATGCCCAGCGCCAGTGTCAACACTGCTACCGCAGTGAAGCCGGGACCCTTCGCCAACATGCGAAATCCGTATCGTAGGTCTTGAAGAAGTGTGATCATCGGTCAATCCTCACTGTTTTGGGCCTAAGTATGAAGTATGAATTATGAAAAAGCTGAAATCTTGCGAATCGTGTTTCGTTTTTCGTAATTCATGCTTCATAATTCATACTTCATAATTCGTTCTTATTCGTACCTCAGCGCCACAATCGGGTCCACCATGGTGGCCCGGCGCGCCGGGAAAAAAACCGCGGCGAGCCCGACGGCCCCGAGCAGCAGAGCCACTCCGGCAAACGTTACCGGATCGAAGGCGCTCACACCAAACAGAAAAGATCGCAAAACTCTCGTGAGCGCAAGGGACGCTCCCAGGCCGACAGCCACCCCCACGAGCGCGAGCCTCATCCCCTGGCCGACGACGGCGCGAAATACATCCCCCGGTTGGGCGCCCAATGCGACACGGATTCCGATTTCATTGGTGCGCTGATTGACGGAGTACGACATCACGCCGTACACGCCCACCCCTGCCAGAAGCAGGGCCACCGCCGCGAAAACTCCGAGCAACCAGGTGCGAAAGCGCGGCTGGGCCACGGTAGCCGCCATGTTGTCTTCCATCGTCCGAATTTTGACGAGCGGTTGATTGGGGTCGATCTCCCGTAGCGCGCCGGCCAATGCCGAAGCCTGGGCCATCGGATTGATTGCGCTTCGCATAACAACTGAGAGTTGATAAACGGGCAGGACGGCGTCCGCCTGGCGAAAAGGCAAATACATTTCGGCTTGCGGATCAACGCCCATTCCGGGACGGACGTTCCCGACTACCCCCACCACTTCCATCCAAGGCACAGTCTTGTCCGGCAACGCGCCGAGCTGAATGTGTTTTCCCAGCGGGTTTTCATCGTGGAAAAAAGTTTGGGCCATGGTGGCATTCAACACGACAACGGGAGGAGATTTTTCAGTGTCCGAATCACGGATCATTCGGCCTTTGAGCAAGGCAACACCCAGGGTTTCCAAATAATTCGGCGTGATCGTGCGATAGCCCGCTGCGATGTATTCGTGAGCGCTCTTGGGCGGGTGGCCGTAAATGTTAAAGTGAATGATCGAGCCTCCGCCGCTGACGGGCAGGAAAGAGGCCGCTCCAACTGAGGTGACGCCGGGAAGCGCCCGGGCGCGCTCAAGCAGCCGATCGAAAAACTGGAGGCGTTGCTCGGACTTCGAGTATTCCGTCGGCGAAAGCGGGAGGTCAGCCACCAAAAGATGGGCGGGAAGGAAACCGGGATCCACGTCCTGAAGGCGGACAAAGCTCCGCATCAGGAGTCCGGCCCCCACCATCAACATCATGGCGAGCGCGATCTCTGCGACCACCAGTGCGGCGCGCAGACGGTTTTGTCCCATGCCTGATGATGATCCGCGCGATGAAAAATTCAGCCTCTCGCGCAAGTCAACCCTGGACGTGCGCCAGGCGGGGACGAGGCCGAAGAGGACTCCGGTAAGAATTGAAACTCCGGCGGTGAACGCAAGGACGGAGCGGTCCACCGTGATGGCGCCCATATCGGGAACGCTTCCGGAGGAAAGTTTGAGCAAAGGGTCTAGAGACCAACGCGCGAGCAGAAGGCCAGCCGCGCCTCCGGCCACGCCAAGCAGGATGCTCTCCGTGATTAGTTGGCGCAACACCCGAGTGCGAGTGGCGCCAATCGCTGTCCGTATGGCCATCTCTTTTTCCCGGGAAGCGGCGCGCGCCAGCAAAAGGTTTGCCACATTAACGCACGCAATCAGCAGGACAAAACCCACCGCGCTCAGCAGGAGGATCAACGCCGGGCGGACGTTTTGGACCATCACTTCCTGCAAGCCGACCACGCCAGCGCTGGTCCCTGTGTTGTACACGGGATACTGCTGCTCCAGGCGCTTGGCGATGGCTTGCATCTCCATGCTGGCCTGCTCCATGGTGATTCCAGGTTTCAATCGGGCTATGGGAAGGATTCCGGGATGCCAGTTCCGATCGTCGGGAAGTGTTTTTGCCCAGGGATGAAATGGAACAAACACGTCGGCAGGCTGTAGAATCTGAAATCCCTGGGGAAGCACCCCCACCACGGTGTACGGCCGCGTGTCGAGATCAATCGTTTTTCCCAGGGCGCTTTGCGCGCCGCCAAATCGCCGCTGCCAAAATCCGTAGCTGAACATCGCCACACCGGCGCTGCCGGCGCGATCATCGTTAAGCAGAAAGTTTCGGCCCACTGCAACTTGTACCCCCAGCAGCGGGATCAATCCGGCCGTGATCATGCGCGCATTTAAACGCTCGGGCTCCCCGCCGCCTGTCAGGGTCATGTTGGTGGCGCGCGTCGCCTCCATGGCCACAAAGGAGCGACTCTGGTCGCGCCAGTCCAGATAATTTTCATAAGAAGTGGAGATAATCGGAAAACTACTATGCTCCGCCACCAGCACCAGCCTGGCAGGATCATGGAAGGGCAGCGGGCGGAGCAGCACGGCGTTGACCACAGTGAATATCGACGTGTTGGCCCCAATGCCGAGCGCAAGCGTTAACACCGCCACGGCAGTGAAGCCCGGACTCCTGGCCAACATTCGCACGCCGTAACGAAGGTCGTGGAGGAGTGTGGTCATTGGTCAGTTCTCCGAGTTAAGGTCGAAAGGATGAAGTATGAATTATGAAGTATGAAGAAGGCGCAAACTGCGAATGATGATTTGCTTATCTTCATTTTTCCGCAAAACCGGACTGCCACATCAAGTCATTTAGGCAAGCTGGGTGCCATGCTCCGTTCGCTTGTAACTGATTGAAAATAGGGACAGATACATCTTTCCCGCGATGTTTTGCCCTTCATTCAATGTCCGCTTGTGGAATCCAACTTCCCGAAATCGGACACTCCGTAGATGGTGTAGGATTTTCTCATGACCGTTTTGGATTTGTATGTTGAAACTCAGGTGGCGTGAGGCGGGTTTAGCCAGACTGTCTCGAGTTTCGAGTTTCGATTTTCAGACCCGAGTCAATCGGCAATCAACAATCGAAAATCAGAAATTCTCATGCGCCGACGTACTTGGCATAGAGACTTCGCGCCACCGTGGGATCCTGCGTGCCGCGGATGATGGCTCGGCCGTCGGGGAAGATGGTCAATTCGTAGGGGTCGAGCACACATTTCAAAAGGAACTCATTGCCGCGCACGGGGCCGATTTTTTCCAGACGTAATTTTAGTGCGGCAAGATCAAGAGAGCGGAAATCCGACTGACGAATTTGAATCGAATCCCGGCCGCAAAGAATGGTGGGCGTCGAATTCTGGTTTCGCAAATGGACAAAATCCTTTGCCCCACACGTCCGGCAGAGGGGATCGGACTTAGGGCGAAGCTTTTGAAACCGGTTTTCCCAAATGTCATAGGAAAGCAGGGTTCCGTGCAGTTCCGACTCGCGCCCCATCATGATCTTCATGGCCTCCGTCACTTGGATGGCGGCTGCCCAAGCCACGGCAGGGGCGATCACACCCACCGTGTCGCAGGTATCGTGCGCGCCATGGGGCGTGACCGGGAACAGACAGGCCAGGCACGGCGTTCGCCCGGGGAGAATGGTCAGCGTGGTAGCATAGCTGCCCACCACCGCGCCGTAAATCCATGGCTGTCCGAGTTTCACAGCCACATCGTTGAGCAGATACCGGGTCTCAAAATTGTCCGTGCCGTCCAGGATCACGTTAAATCCGCGGACCAGATCCTCAATATTGCGGTTGTCGGCGTCCGCTATCACCGCCTCAACATTCACATCGGAGTTGATTCCTTTAAGTTTGCGCTGCGCGGCCACGGCCTTGGGCAAATTGTCGCGCGCATCGGATTCATCATAAAGAATCTGGCGCTGAAGGTTGCTCTCCTCGACAAAGTCGCGGTCTACAATTCGCAGGGCGCCGACACCCGCGCGCGCGAGCGCGCTGGCCTGCGCGGTGCCAAGAGCGCCACAGCCCACAATCACTGCCTTCGAGCCACGCAGCTTTTCCTGACCGGCAGCACCGATAGGCTGAAACAGAACCTGGCGGGAATATTTGTCATGATTCATTTGCAAAGGCCCGGAGTCATTTGAGGATGAAATTGGAAACTAGAAATTGGAAACTGGTAAGAATCGCTCTCCGTCGATTTTCCATTTTCCAGTTTCAAGTTTCCCTCGAACCGTCGTTCCCCAGTTCCAGAGGCAATCCTCATTATAAAGGAAACCTGCTGGACACTGTGACCGTCGCGAGCGATCATTTAGAAAAGCATGAATGATGCAGTCCCTTACGAATCTGAACGCCGGGCGATGATTGGGAACCAGCTTCGCCGGCGCGGCATCCGCGACGAACGTGTGCTGGAGGCAATGTTCCGGATCCCTCGTCACGAATTTGTGGCGCCGGCCCTGGTGCGCCGGGCTTATGACGATCGCCCGTTGCCCATCGGACAGTCGGAAACAATCTCTCAACCTTACATCGTCGCGGTCATGACGGAAGCAGCGCAAATTCAACCGGGCGATCAAATTTTGGAAGTGGGCGCGGGCAGTGGATACCAGGCCGCCATCTTGTCCTGGTTGGGGGCAAAAGTCCTGGCCTTGGAGCGAAATCCGGATCTTGCCGAATTTGCCCGCCGCCGGCTCGTCCGCCTGGGCTTTGAAGGAATTCAAATCATAACCGGCGATGGGACCGAAGGCTACGCCCCAGCGGCGCCCTATCAGGCGATTGTGGTGACCGCAGCATCACCGCCGCAAATCCCCCAACCGCTGCTCGATCAGCTTGCCGAAGGTGGCAGGTTGGTGATTCCCGTAGGCGCCCTCGACCATCAGGAATTGCGTCAGGTTTCCAGACACGGAAATGAATTCGTCACTCGAACACTCGACCAATGCCAGTTCGTTCCCTTGATCGGCAAATACGGTTGGCCGGAAATGAAGCCGTTGGGGAGCAGCTAGACTCCGGCGATTGACTTGGGCACGTATCAACGAGTTTCTTAATCGAACCGCAGGCCCGAAGTTGCCTGGCTTGGAAAAATATTCTGTGCAATTTCTCCAGAATTTCCTTGACTCGGTCCATAGCGAATTTTAATATCGCCTCAACGCTAGAAAGGAGGTGATCCATGACAATCGGAAGTAACCCTAGCGAGGGTGCTGAGGCTTAGGCGTTCGCTAGCGCTGTTTCTCATTGGGTGCCTTTCTTTCGGAAGAAGGGCGTGGTTTTAAGGCGCATTCCGGCGCCTGGGTCCCGACCGGCGGGACAAGCCAATCCCATCAGCACCCTTAGAGCCCCTGGTTTCACCCGGTGGTGGGACCAGGGGTTTTCATTTTGGGCCTTGCAAAATCGTCGCATGGCGAAACGATCTTTGAAGCCAAAGCTGGTGGTGATGACCATCGGCCATTCGAACCGGCCACTGGAAACATTCCTTAGTCTCCTGAAAGCACACGATGTAAAGCAAGTCATCGATGTGCGCACAATCCCTCGCTCGCGGCACAATCCCCAGTTTAATCGCGACACGCTGCCGGCCGAATTGCGTGCCGCCAAAATCCTTTACCGGCACATGCCGGGACTGGGAGGATTGCGCAAGCCGCTTCGCGACTCGCTCAACGCCGCCTGGAAGAGTTTAGCTTTTAGGGGGTTCGCCGATTACATGCAGACCAAAGAATTCACGATAAGCCTGGCAAAGTTGATGAAGCTGGCCGCGGCGAAGCAGGTGGCCTTGATGTGCGCGGAGGCTGTGCCCTGGCGCTGCCATCGCTCGCTGATCGCGGACGCGCTGGCCATACGCGGCTGTCAAGTGGAACACATTATCACCGGAACATTTCGCCGCACTCACCAACTGACGCCCTTTGCGCGCGTGGAGGGCAAGCATATTAACTACCCGCCCGAATCTCCAGCGCTGGATGAAAGACCGGAAATCTTTTAACAATCAAAAACGTCTAGTTTTTTCCCACGGCGAGAAAGGACGGTGTGCGAGCCGGCGCGGTTTTCTCTGCTTCTCAAAATATCGAAATGCCTCACTGATTACGGCAGAGGCAAGAGGGGTTAGACGATACTGCGAAAGGTCTTTCCGCGGCACCCAGCGCGCGTCCACCACATCCGAAGAGGGGGAAATCCGCCCGCGTTTCCACGCGCAAGCGTAATCGACAATCACGAAGTGGTAGCGAACGCGAGCCGGGCGGCTCGGCGCGCGCATAATCCGGTCGAACACCGCCATAACCTCCAGCGGTTCAACCTCCAGCCCGGTTTCCTCTTTTAGTTCACGGCGAACCGCCCGGTGTAGTTCTTCACCGACCTCCACCAGCCCGCCGGGGATGGACCACTCCCCTTTCAGCGGCTCGTGCTTGCGCCGAATCAGCAAAACACGCTTCCGGTGAATCACCACGCCCCCCACACCGACCAGAGGGGATTTGGGGAATTCTCGTTTCATCTTAAACACAGTGGCAAGTGGCTTGTGACATGTGGTGAGCGAATTCGAGAAACGATGAACGATGAATGATGAATAATGAACTTCCTGTTTTCAATGCCCTCTCGCTGTCGTCTTGATTCATCATTTATCATTCAGCGCGCATCATATCAAAATCCCAGCCGAGGGCCTATCTTGACAGCACGCTTGGGCTTCCGAGACAGTCCATTGAAATTTATCATTCAGAACGCTCAAAGAAATAAAAACCAATTCTAAGATGGTCTACAGGCTCCTCGGGCCATCGCAAATTCCTTGCCTTTGTAATATCAAAAGCATTACATTCGATAACTTGGTTGTAAAACGCGTTCTACCATTGGAGATTCCTTGGCCAAGGCCACTGTCCCACGCATTTTTGTGACCCTCGCGGCTCCCAGCCTCAGTGCCATGGAGGCGCTGGCAGTGCGCGTAAGCGGTTCTCCGGTCGGTTATGAATTGAGGTTGGACCACCTCAAAGACGTCACTGATTTTGAAGTGCAGTTGCACCAAATGTTAATTCGGCTTCATTCCCCGCGGACCATCGCCACCTGCCGCCGGGTCGAAGCGGGCGGTCTTTTCGCAGGGTCGGTCGAACAGCAGGCCGCCATGCTGAGTGCGGCGGTGCGTGCCGGATGCCCGTGGGTTGATATTGAGATCGAATCATTGGGACATCACGGGGCTGCCATGCTCCAACAATTTCACCCCGCCAAAGTGATTGTTTCCTTTCACGATTATCGCAAGACTCCCGCGCCGTCCGCCATTTACCGGCGACTGGCGCGGCTGCCGGCTCAAGTCATCAAAATCGCCGGGCACGCCCGGGAGTTGCGGGACAATCTCAAGATTGCCCGCCTGCTCAAATCACATCACGGGCGCCGACCGAAGCTTGTGGCATTGGCACTGGGCGCTTCAGGCATTCCCTCACGCCTGCTCGCCTTGTCGTGGGGCAGCCATTTCACCTACGCCTCGGCGGGTGACCATTTGAATGTCGCGCCCGGCCAACTCCCAACCGAAATCATGCGCTCCACCTACCGCGTGGAACACGTGGACCATCGAGCGCAAATCTATGGTGTGGTGGGCTCCCGCGCCTCCGTATCTCTTTCCCCCGCCATGCAGAACGCGGCTTTCCAGGCCAAACATGTGAACGCAGTCTATCTTCCCTGCGAGACCGAACGCCTGAGCGATTTCCTGGCCTTTGCGCGCGAATTGGGATTTCTCGGCTTCAGCGTCACCATGCCCTTCAAACGCACTATCATTCGCGACCTCGACTGGCTGGATCCGCTCGCCGCCAGAATTGGCGCCTGCAACACGGTAGCGGTCCAACGCGGAAAGTGGATGGGATGGAATACAGACGCCGCGGCGGTGGTTGAAGTCCTTACCAAACGCTTGCGGCTGGCAGGCAGTCGAATACTGGTGCTGGGCGCGGGGGGCGCGGGTCGCGCTGCCGCTTACGCGTTGCGCGCGGAAGGCGCCGAAGTCCTGCTTTCGGCGCGGCGCGAATCCGCAGCGCGAAAGCTGGCGCGCGCCATCTCCGCCCAAGTGATTTCGTGGGGCAGCGGTGAAGAACTCGATGTGGACGCGCTCGTGAACGCCACCCCCGTGGGGATGGTCCCGCATCTCGATGCCCTGCCCTTTGATCTGTCGCGTCTGCGCGTGCGCGTGGTTTTTGACATGGTGTATCATCCGCTCGAAACACGTTTGCTGGCCGATGCCCGCAGCCGCGGCCTAACCACAATCTCCGGCCTTGAAATGTTAGTGGCGCAGGGCGCTCGCCAATTCGAAATTTGGACGGGGAAATCCGCTCCGCGCGCGCTGATGGAGCAGTCAGTCCGCCAGGCCCTGGGCCATTCGGCGGGGTGAGCTATTGACGATTTTCGATTGACGATTGAAGAAGGACCGAAGAGCGTGCTCCATCCTTCGGTTCGCGAAATTAGAATGATGTCGAGATTTCGGATTTTTTATGACTGCTTGCCTGCCCAACTTCGCGGAATTCAAACGGCTCGCCCAGCACGGCAATGTTGTGCCTGTGTACCGCACCATTGTGGCCGATTTATTGAGCCCGGTATCCGCCTACTTGAAACTCGCTCCGCCGTCGGCGCGTGCCTCCGCCGCCCACCCTTACAGCTTCCTTCTCGAAAGCGTGGAAGGAGGCGAGCACGTGGGGCGTTACACTTTTTTTGGCGTCGATCCTTTCCAAGTGGTTTCCTGCCGCGGCCCTCAAATCACTCTGGAACGCGGCTCCACGTGTACTCACGAAGAAGGAAATATTTTCGATTACCTGCGCCAAGTGGGGGCGCGATACCGCTCCGCGACTGTTCCGGGCCTGCCCCCTTTTACCGCCGGCGCTGTGGGTTACCTCTCCTACGAAACGGTGCGCATGCTGGAGCGCCTTCCCGCGCGCGTTCCGCCCGATGTCGAATTGGATGACGCCGCCTTCATGTATTTTTCCAATCTCGTCGCCTTCGATCACGTTCAGCACCGCCTCTTCCTGATTTCGAACGTGCTCACTGAGGAAGGCCCGGGAAGCCTGAAATCAAAATATGATGCAGCCGTCCGCCATCTGGATCGGCTGGAGCGCCAGCTCCAACAACCTCTCCGCGTGCCCAAATTTAAGCGGCCGCGCGGGGCCTTGCGCGCCCGGCCTAACATGAGCCCGGAAGACTACCAGGCGATGGTTGACCGCGGCAAGGAATACATTCGCGCCGGCGACGTTTTTCAGGTGGTCCTTTCCATGCGGTTGAAAGTGCAGGTGCGCGTGCCGACTTTCGAAATTTATCGCGCTTTGCGCGTGGTCAATCCTTCGCCTTACATGTATTACCTGCGCATGGGCCAATCCACTGTGCTCGGCTCATCGCCGGAAATGCTGGTGAAGGTTTCGGGACGCCAGGTTGAGTACCGGCCCATTGCGGGCACGGCGCCGCGCGGCAAGAACGAAGAGGAAGACACACGGAACGAAGCGGTGCTTCGCGCCGACGAGAAGGAGCGCGCCGAGCACATTATGCTGGTGGATCTCGGGCGCAATGATATTGGCCGCGTGTGCGAATTCTCCTCCGTCCATCCCCGTGAAGTGATGTTTGTGGAACGCTACTCCCACGTGATGCACCTCGTTTCAAGCCTGGAAGGAAAACTCCGGCCCGACGCGGACAGCTACGCCGCGCTTGCCGCCTGCTTCCCTGCCGGCACCTTGAGCGGCGCGCCCAAAGTCCGGGCCATGGAAATCATCGATGAACTCGAGCCCACACGCCGCGGCCTTTACGGAGGCGCCGTGCTCTATCTTGATTTTTCCGGCTACCTCAATTCCTGCATTGTCATCCGCACCGTTTTGGTGAGAGACAAAATCGCCTACCTTCAGGCCGGCGCCGGCATCGTCGCCGACTCAGTTCCCGCTCTCGAATACAAGGAGTCCATGAACAAAGCAAGCGCCATGCTCAAAGCGTTTGAGATGGCGGAGAAGGGTCTGTGATGCGCAGGCTTATGGTGAGGTGCGACGTAACGCCATCAAAGTAATAACCCTCTCTCGCCTAGGCGAGAGAGGGCAGTATTTGGGGATTTGAATGGAAATGGCGATCAATCGCCGCGAGCAAGTTTTTCCGCGAGGCACCCTGTTACCGCCAGCCATTCCGCTTCAGTGATGCTGAAATCCACCGAGTGCCGAATATCGATTCTGGGTCGTTAGTGACTTATGATGAGAGAAAGATCGCGAGCAATTCATCAATGGAGGCTTGGATTGAAAGTGTCGAGCATAAGAGAAGAAGCCCACAGGCTGGTCGAGAAACTGCCTGAAGATTCCACCTGGGACGATTTGATGCACGAGATATATGTTCGGCAAGCCATCGAATCCGGGCTCGCCGATAGCCAGGAGGGACGCACGACCGAGGTAGAGGACGTTTGGTCTAAGTTTGGTCTCTCGAAATGAAAGTGCATTGGACTGATACTGCTGTTGAACATCTTCAAGCCATAGACGCCTACCTTGCTTGGATGAATACCATTTGTAATTATTGCCCAAGGCGTGTCTGAAGCCGGGCCTTTACCACCGGCCATTCCGAATCGATGATGCTGTAATACACGGAATGCCGGATGCGGCCCGTCGAAGTGACCATGTGATTGCGGAAAATACCTTCCTCTTTGGCGCCGATGCGCAGTATGGCGTTGCGCGAGTTTTCATTGAGAGAGTCTGTTTTAAGCTCAACGCGCAGGCAGCCGAGCGCTTCGAAGGCATGACGCAGCATCAGGAATTTCGCTTCCGTATTGGCGGCGGTGCGCTGCCACGCCGGGCCCAGCCAGGTCCAACCGATTTCCACGTGGCGGTTCGCGCGGTCGATATTGCCGTAGCGCGTGCTGCCGATCACTTTGCCCGTGGCGCGTTCGACCGTGGCAAACGGCAGCGCGCTGCCTTCTCCCTGGGAACGTAACGCGGTGGCAATGTACTCGCGCATCTCTTCTGGTGTACGAACCGGCTGCGGAATCCAGCGCCACAGTTCCTCGACCAGCCCTACTGCACTCAGCCCCGCGTGATGGTTAAAGGAAAGCGGCTCAAGGCGAACGTGCTGGCCTTCGAGCGTGACTGGCTGTATGTTCAATTGGGTTGTAATCACTTTTAGATTTCGCAGTTCAGAGTGTTAATTTCAAATTTCTGGAATGGAAAATCCGCGACAAATCTTTTTGGCGAGCAGATTGGTGATCTCGGTGTGCCGCGGAACCGCTTCAACTTGGCCGTCCTTTGGATTGCACCACAAAGAATGGGCTGCGCCTTCCCGTTTGAGATAGCAGCCGTGGCGGCGCAAGTGCCTCAGCGGAGACTCGCGCTTCATGACACCACAACGACTTCTTTGACTGCGTCAGTTGGAATTCCCTTCAGTGCATCCTCCCTGCGATCCTCCAAAATCAGGGCAATGGCGCCGGCGAGGCTTTGACGGCACTCTTCCATTGTGTGGCCCTGACCGTTCGCGCCCGGTATCTCGGGACAATAACCGATGTACCAATCACCGTCCCGTTCAAAGACAGCGGTGAATTCGTTATGCATCCCTCACCTCCATTTGTGACCAATGTACACGATTTCTCCGGAAGTGTCATGCCGCGCAAGACTCGCAAGGGGCAGAAGGCCAAACCCTCCAAGCCGTCTAAAGGTAGAAATAAAAATGGATTTGAGGTTCGAGGGGGTGAGCTTTCGGGCTGCTGCGCTAACGCGAAAATCGAGGCAGAACAATCCCCGACAAGATCAGCAAAATCGCGATTAGCATCATTACATCCATCACCGAGATTTTTGATAGGAATTTCATTTTAGTGTACCCGCGTTTAGTACAAGCAAGAGAGGTGCCAAAGCGGAGTTTCTCAAAGCCACAGAGTGCCAGCTCAACTGATTGATAGTATTAGGCTTAAAACGAAGCAACGGAACTTGCCAAATAATTAGCTTAACCCCAATGGGGCTTATGACAAAAAATGTCACCGACCGCTGACACTCTTCGGTAGGTGATTTTAAACGCTGGATGGTCGAACGAAAAAAGATCGACATAGGTTCCCTCTCAATATGATGATGCGCAACAGGCTTGAACTTTAAAAAATTGTCGCCCGCTGATGAGCGCCGAAATTCCAAGTCGGTCGTATAATGAAAGGGCGCAACAATCAGAGTACGGTAACGGGGATTGTTTAAAAAAGTCGCCTGAATTTTGTAGTGAATGCGTAAGGCTGAAAGCAACTGGGTCAAAATATGGTCCTGGTTATAGACAACTACGACTCCTTTACTTACAACCTGGTCCAATATTTGGGAGAGTTGGGGGCGGAAGTGGAAGTGCGTCGAAACGATCAGACCACGGTGGAGGAAATCGAACGTACCGCTCCGGAGCGCATCGTCATATCTCCCGGCCCCAAGACTCCGACTGAAGCAGGAATCTGTGTGGAGGTCATTCAGAAACTTTCAGGCCGAATACCCATTCTCGGCGTCTGCCTCGGCCACCAGGCGATTGGGCAGGCGTTCGGCGGTAAAGTGATCCGAGCGCCGGAAATCATGCATGGCAAAACCAGTTCGATTTCTCACGACAACAAAACTATATTCGCCGGACTGCCTAATCCATTTCCAGCCACGCGCTACCATTCTTTGATTGTGGAGCGCTCCAGCCTGCCCGGGTGCCTTAAAATTACTGCCACTTCGCCCGACGGGCTCATCATGGGACTGCGCCATCAGGACGCCAAAGTGGAAGGTGTTCAGTTCCATCCCGAATCCATCCTGACCGACGCGGGAAAACAACTGCTCGCCAACTTTCTTAAACTCTAGTTGCCATCTTCACCATCGCAATCATTTACTTCCCTTCCACAAGTTCGCGGTAGCTCTCATAGTGATGGATGGCGAAGCCGCCGAAACTCGCATACGGACTGAGCCACTCTCGCAAAGAGCGAGTTTCTTCTTCAAACACAACCAAGCCGAGCCCGTGAAAAGTGGAGCGAGCGACCATCCTGCTCACGGTGCGAAAACATTCGATGGGGCGCGTGGTCTCCGGATCGATCAACTCAAAAGTCTCAAAGCCTTCCCACTCCGGGTCGTGCGCCAGGGCGGCGCGGGCCTCTTCCATAATATCACTGGCATGAAAGTGATCGGGGTCTGAGGCGGCGCCGAACTCCCTCGCCAGCCGAACCAGCGCCTGCTCGAACGCCTCGCGCGTGGGACCCACGAGCACGGCAGGCGCAACCAGACCCACATGTATATTGACGCCGTCGGTGAACGAGACCAGCCGGTAGCCATCCACAGAGAGCTGCGCCCCCAGACCGCTGACGTCAAGGCGCTTCCGAAATTCATCCCTGGGGAGCCCGCAAATAAAATAGACTGTGCTGTCAGGTTCAGCGGAAGTTTCCAAGCCGACAAGAATTGTTTTTCCCCTGGAGGCGGCATAGCTGAGCGCCGGCAAAGCCGCTGCGATTGAGCCTCCCGCGCCATCCGCTTCATTGTGATAATCCATCAGTGTCACGGTGTCCAGCAGGTCCGTGAGGTGCTCGCCCACGGTCGCCCTCCGGCCATTAAACTCAACCACGAACTGCTGCATTCCCGGTCCGGGGGGAGGATAAAAATAGGCTGGAACGTCGCACGTGAAGCGCATGCCAGGCTGAGCGTGAATGCGCCGCGCGCAAAGGGAGACCATGCGCAAAAAATCCTGTAACAAACCAGCGGCGTGTTTCACATCCACATAGCTCGCGAGGGTATATGGCTCCACATCGAAATGAAGGCCATCAAATCGGGCCTCTTGCGGGGCAGAGTGATTAAAATCCAGAACGGCATCCACGGCAGCCATTGCGTCGGGATGATTCTCATTCGCCGCCCATTGCGGAGTGCCGGCGAGCGCTTCCACCTGCAACCCTCGTTCGTGCGCGCCCTCCAGAAATTTCCGGTACTCGTCCGGTTGCTGAATCAAGAAGCGCGGGGAGGATGGCGTGGAAGCCGTTTTCAATTCGAGCGCCAGAAAAATACGGTTTACTCCCGTCTTGGCGCAGAATTGGAAAAGGCGCTCGCTCCCGCCCCCTTCCCCCAAAAGCTGCTGCACGTTCCAAACCCACATGGCGATGACGGGTAGGCGCGTTACTTCGTTTCGAATCGGGACGGAAGACTTCGGCGGGGGAACTGCCACGGACTCATCGGCTTTGAAAGCCACATCATCAATAAAAAAACGCGAGTCCCCCGCAGCCGTGAGATTCAAAATGAGCCGTGACAATTGGCGCAGATTGGACCCGGAAAATTTATCGAGCGGGATCACCACCTCCAACCACTCGTTCTGCGCTTCGCTCGGAACAAAGACTGTGATTGGCGCGGTGGATTTCTGATCCGGGTGTTGCTGTGCGGCGGCGTCCTCCATCGTCACATCCAGGCTTCCGCCGGCCACGCGCCCTTTGATCCAAAAACTAATAAATCGGTATGGGCTTGCGTCCAAGTATCCGCGGGGAGGTCGCGAGGACGGATGGAATTCCAACCAGACACCGCAAAATCCCTCGGATTCGCGGTGGGCGGTGATTCGTAGCGAGTGGGCTGCTCCGGGCTTGTGGACGCCGGCGTCAAGGTAAGTGCGGACCGACGAAGGTTCCCGTGAATAGCCGTTGTATTCTCCGCCCCAGCGATTGGCGATGCCTTGGTCAAAATGCCAAACCAGCAGAGCAGCGGGAGAGCCTTGAGCGCTCCATCCCGGCAAAAGCGCGGCGGCGGCGATAAAACTAATAATCACCACCCGCCGGCGTGCGCATTTCTCCATGTAGTCCGCCAAAAAATCTTAAATCCAATTCGGCTAGTTTGATTCAGTAGAGAGTGAGAAAGGATGGCAGAATCTATGACTCGCGCCAACTCGGATTGCATGGATGGCGAGGGAAGTTTACATCAAGGGCGAAAAGATGTACCTTGTCCGTCGAACTTGCGCAAGAAGGCAAAACCAATCTTGAGAGCCTGTCGCCAATTCAACTTGCAGGAGGCGTTGGCCAATGCCGCCGGTTGGAAAATCCTGGAGCTGAGATGAGTTCAGAGCCGGTCTACGACGTGATCGTGGTTGGTTCCGGCGCTGCGGGAGGCATCGCAGCTTATGTACTGGCCACCAAGGGATTGAACGTGCTGTGTCTGGAAGCGGGACGCATGATTGATCCAGCCAAGGATTTTTATACCCATAAATTTCCTTTTGAATGGCCCTATCGGGGCGGGGGCAAACCCGGCGAGTATGGCAGGCTGCCGCAAGGGATGGGGTGGAAGATCAAGGAATGGACGGACCATCTTTACACCATCCCCGAGGAAGATCCGTATGCGCTCGCGCCCGGCTCGAAATTCACCTGGACTCGTTTGCGCGCCGTGGGCGGCCGGACCAATCTTTGGGGCCGCGGGTGCGACCGTTTTGGCCCGCTCGATTTCAAGCCGAAGTCCATGCAGGGCGGCTGGGGTGAAGATTGGCCCATCAGTTATGACGACGTGGCGCCATATTACGAGCGGGTGGAGCGCTTGATCGGTGTTTCGGGCGGGTCGGAAGATGTTTACAATACTCCCACCGGAAAGAATCTGTTGCCCCGCTTCAATGCCCGCTGTGGGGAAATGCTCATCAAGAAGGGAGCGGCCAAGCTGGGCATCCCCGTGTTGTCCAAGCCGCTGGCAGTTCTCAGCCAGCCTTATGACGGCCGCCCACCCTGCCACTTTTGCGGCGCTTGCAATTTCGGTTGTGACACGAAATCGCGCTACTGCTCGGCCGAGGTGCTTATCCCCAAACTCAAGGCTCTGCCTAATTTCACCTTGCGCCCCAATGCCGCTGCGCACACGGTGCTAACGGACAGGAACAGAGGGCGAGCGCGCGGCGTCACTTACATTGACACGCAAAACAAATTGGAATACGAAGCGCGGGGGAAGGCGGTGGTGCTGGCAGCCTCGCTGGTGGAATCCATTCGAATACTATTCAACTCAAAGAACCGCGATCATCCTAACGGCCTTGCCAATTCCAGCGGGACGCTGGGGAAGTATTTGAGCGAACACGTGGCGTTCAACGACATTGAAGGCTTTTTTCCTCAACTTGCCGGCCGACCCACGACCAACGATGACGGCCCGGGCGAATCAAGCCTCTACATTCCACGCTATAACTACAAAGAGAAGAGCGCGAAGAAGTATGTGGGCGGATGGCGCTTCGATTTCTACACAGGGTGTGGTATGGGTCCGGGGCCGGGGGCGGGATTGCCCGGCTTCGGCGCTGCCTACAAGAAAAAGATTAAGGAATTGTATCCCGCTGCCGTGTCCATCGGCGGTTACGGTGAAGGCCTTGCCTTTGATTGGAATTTCGTCGAGATCGATCCGAATGGACTCACCGACCGCCTGGGTATTCCCCAGGTGCGCTTCCACACCAATGCTGAGTACGACCACGCCTTTGCCATTCGCGACGAGATGTACGGTCAAATGGAAGAGATTCTTCGGGCGTCAGGCGCTGAGATATTCCCCTACGATAAGAAAAATCCCTACCCACTGGGCAGCGTCACCCACGAAACGGGCGGCTGCCGCATGGGCGCTGATCCGCGCGCGTCCGTGCTGGATGAATGGAATCGGTGTCACGACATTAAGAATCTGCGCGTGGTGGACGCAGCATGCTTCGTCACCCACCCGGAAAAGCAGATCACACACACCATCATGGCGCTCGCTTACCGCGCCAGCGAGCGTCTGGCGGAAGAATTCCGGTTGGGAGAGGTTTAGTGGGCTTGCTTCTCAAACCCATGATGCATGATTTCAAGGCAAGGCAGGATCTCAGAAAATCGTAAAGATACCATTGTGACTGAGCAACTCATTAATCGCCGCAAAACGCTTAAGTATCTTGGACTACTTACAGCCACAGCCGCCGGCCGTGAATTCCTGTCGGAATGGTTTTCCACTAAGTCCCGGACTATAGCCGCTTCGGAACCGGACGCCATGGCCGGAATGCACCACGGTGTTCCCCCCGATCCAGATGAAGGAAAACCCTACGTCCCGCAGTTTTTTAATCCGGCAGAATTTGCCACCGTGGAAATCCTGACGGAAATGATTATTCCCGCCGACGACAAGCCGGGCGCCAAAGATGCGCAGGTGGGCCGGTACATCGACTTCATCGTTTTTTCCGCCGCCGAGTTTGAGCCCGCCTTGCAGCGCCGTTGGACGGATGGGCTGGCTTGGCTCAACGGTGAATGCCATAAGAGGTGGAAAAAGGATTTTCAAGAAATTGCTCCCGCGGACCGGGAGCACCTGATGATGGACATGAGCCTGCCGGAGCGCGAATCCACTCTCAGGCAGGATCATCCTGGATTCAGCTTTTACTCGCTGATTAAGGAAATGACCGTGGAAGGTTTTTACACTTCACGGATTGGATTGGTTCAAGTTTTGGAATATCAGGGGCTGGATTATCTGACCGAGTTTGCAGGCTGCGTCCACCCGGAGCATCAAAAATAAGCGGGCTCCATACCGTCATCTTATTTTTGTGCAAGTGAACATTCGCCGGCATGGGTTTGTGCGCGGAGAGGAATTACTACCAGGAAGAATTTAATAGGAAAGTTTTATTTTGACCCGGCAAAATATAAAACTTATCTGGAACAGCTCCGGATAAAGTATCCCACGGAGACCCACGATGATGAAATTGATTATGCGTATCACAGTTCTTTCCCTGCTAGTTTTGCTGCTGGCGTCAATCTGTCCCGCCCAGAACCATTTTTATTTGAAGGACGGCGACCGCGTCGTCTTTTACGGAGACAGCATTACCGCACAAAGACTCTACACGGTCTTCACTGAGACGTACGTAGTCACGCGTTTTCCAAGCCTCAACGTTTCTTTCGTTCACTCCGGTTGGGGAGGCGACCGCGTAACCGGAGGCGGTGGCGGCGATATTGAGCTGCGCCTTAAGCGGGACGTATTTGCCTACAAGCCCACGGTGATGACGATCATGTTGGGCATGAATGACGGCGGATACAAAGCCTTCGATGCCGATCTGTTTCGCGCCTATTCCACCGGCTACCGTCACATTGTGGACGAAGCCAAAAGCGCACTGCCCGGCGTGCGCATCACGGCCATTGAGCCGTCCCCTTTTGACGATGTAACTCGCCCACCGAACTTCGAGGGCGGTTACAACGCCGTCCTCCTCCGTTATTCGCAATTCATCATGGATCTGGGTAATGAAGACACGCTCACCGTGGCCGACCTGAACGGGCCTGTAGTGGCCGCGCTCGAAAAGGCCAAATCATTGGACGCCGATCTCTCCCAACGAATCCTTCCCGATCGTGTACATCCAGGACCGTCGGGGCACTGGGTGATGGCGGAAGGGTTGCTGAAAGCGTGGCACGCTCCCGCCGTGGTGACTGAGGTTGAAATCGACGCCGCCAGCGGACGTGTATCGCACTCGGAAAACACCAATGTCTCGGATTTGAAAAAGGAAACCGTTTTGTCTTGGACCCAGCTCGACAACGCCCTGCCCTTACCGATCAGTTTCGATAACAAGGAAACGGCGCTTGTGGTCCGCTCGTCCGATTTAATCCAGGCACTCGATCGGGAAGAGCTCCGGGTCAAAGGTCTTGCACCCGGAACCTACGCCTTGAAAATCGACGGCGATGATGTCGGCAAATTTTCGAACGATGAATTTTCAGCCGGAATCAATCTTGCTATCCTGGCAACTCCTATGCTGAAGCAGGCCAGGGCGGTACACGAACTGACGCTCGACCACAATGATCTTCACGCCGCTCGCTGGCACAACTTGCAGGTTCCCTTTCAAACCGATCCCCTGCCCCACCAGGAACTGGGATTGCAGACCATGGACAATCTTGAAGCGGAAATAGTCCAACGCCAGCATGCCGCCGCTCAGTCCAAACCGCACCATTACGAACTGATCCAATCCGCCAAGGAAGATCGGTAGCGGGGGCCAGTGTGCGTAAAATCCAGATCAGGCCGTTAAAAGCATTGCAGGAATTTCACGCCTGCGAGGGCATTCAGCGCCTCGTTTGGGGCAGCGTAGGCGTTTCGGGCGAATTGCTGAGCGTGACGCAGAAATATGGCGGAGCGATTCTCGGTTCCATCGTCAATGGCCGGGTGGTCGGATTCATCTACGCGTTTCTCGCGCGGCGCCACGGAAAATTAATTCACTGGTCCCATTTGATGGCGGTCGAACCCAAATACCGGGACCTGGGTCTCGGTTTCCGCATGAAGCAAACCCATCGCAAGCTGGCGCTGGCTGCGGGCGTCACCTCGATCTGCTGGACCTACGATCCCTTGCAAAGCCGCAACGCGGCGCTGAATATCGGGCGCCTCGGGGCGCGCGCGGAAGACTACCTGCCGAACTGCTACGGCCGTTTTGCGAGTGACATCGAACGCGGACTCGAAAGCGACCGGTTCGTGGTGAACTGGCGCATTCGCACGCGCGCCGTCGATCGCCGCATGCAAGGCTACCGGCCGGCATTGGGAACAATCCTACAGGCGCCGCGAATCAATGAGACCCGCCTTAATGGGTCAGGCTTTCCGGAAAACAGTCATATCTCGCTTGATTTGCGTGAGCCCGCACTGCTGGTGGAAATTCCTGCGCGGACTGATTTAATGCGCGCCCAAGCGCTCAGCCTGGCGCGACGTTGGCGGAGGGAGACAAGGAAGATCTTCCTGAATTATTTTGAGCTGGGCTATCGCGCCCGGGATTTTATTTCTCCCAGCCCGGCCAGCGACGGGCGCAGCTTCTATGTGCTCCGGCGCCGCAAATCCGCGGCTTGAACCAATCTCCATAATGACATTACAATCAATTCGCATGAATAAGCCCGACGCGACGCAGGCGTTTTTCACCAGATCAACTTCAGTGGCCCAAGTCATCGAGCGCCTGATCAAGACAGCCAAGGTTTCCGTGGACGCCGCGCTCTACCGTTTGAGCCATCCGGATCTTGCCCGCGCCTTGCACGACGCGGCGCAGCGCGGCGTTCAGGTGCGAGTAATCCTGGACAGCGGGAAATATGAAGTGACCCCGGCGACCAGAGACCTGCTGACGGAATTCAACTTGCCCTATCGTCTGATGTCCGGCCGCGACGGGCGTTGGGCAAAAATGCATCACAAGTTTGCCGTCCTCGATGGCCGCGTGGCGCTGGCGGGCAGTTACAATTGGACGCTTGAATCCGAAGAGCAGAACTTTGAGGACATTCTGGTGCTTCGCGAGCATCATCAGGTGCATGAATTCGCCGAAGAGTTCGAAGCCCTTTGGGCCTTGGCCGTGAAATAGCGCTGGTTCGGGAAGCGTAAAATTCAGTAATCAAACTTCAAAAAATATTGTCCGGGAGATTGCTCATGTCAGCGGCAGAGGCAGCCCAAGTGGAATCAAATGTCCTGGGAAGATACGAATTCTACATCATGCGTCATGGCCTGGCATCGCCGCGAACGAGCGCCGGAATTACAGACGACGCCAAGCGCCCGTTGACGCCCGAAGGCAAGAAGAAAACGCAGGAGATTGCGCGCGGCCTCCTCAGGCTGGGCCTGGAACTGGATTGGATCGTCACCAGCCCGCTGGTCCGGGCGGTTGAAACCGCAGGAATCGTTTCGGACTCGCTCGATTCCAAAATTCCCATGGATATTTCGGACGCTCTTCGGCCGGGCGGGTCGCCCGAGGCGCTAATCGGATTTCTCACCCAGCACGCTCATCGAAAACGCGTCATGGTGGTCGGCCATGAACCCGGACTGGGTGAGCTGGCAGCGCGGCTGATCGGGGCGGGACGCAACGCCAATCTCTCATTGAAAAAGGGCGGATGCGTTCGCATTGACTTTGACGAATTTCCTCCGCGATCCCCCGGCCAACTCGTCTGGTGGTTGACCCCACGCGTGATGCGCAAACTTGATCAGAAGTAGCGCGCCGGCAAGACTGCTTCTCAAGAGCCTTCCATAGCGGCGGACCCTTTTGTTCCGCCGCGCTTGAGCGCGAGGCCCAGGGCGATCCACAAGAAAAGCGCACCGTACTCATAAATCGTAAAGTGACCGGGAACATTGGGCAAAATTTTCATCAGCACCAGCGTGCCGCCCACTGCTGAGCCGGCAAGGGCGATCGCGCGCTCACGCGGCGCGGGTCCCATGCGGTAATAGGATGCGCACGTGGCCAGCCAGCCCACGGCCGAAGCCAGCGAGCCGACTTCGGTTACGGGAATCAGGATAGCCTCCCCCAGGAAAACGGCGGCGAAAGTTAAGAGGCCAACAGAGATCACCGCGATCGAGGGTGTCCGGTTGGCCGGGTGGATGCGCCCAAATCGTTCGTCCACCAGGCCACGCCGGCCGAGGGCAAAGAGAAGCCGGGTGGCGGCAATAAAATTCCCGTTGAATATTTTCACAAGTGAGAGCAGGGCCGCCAGAAGAATCAGGTCCACGATCCACGGGCTTCGAAAGGCGCGCTCGAAGGCCACGGCGGTGGCAAAACTTTCCTGAACCAAGGATGGCCAGGGAGAAACGTAAGCCACAATCGCAATCACGGAAGTGTAAAACACGATGCCTACAACCAAAGCGAGGATGATGGCGCGAAAGAAACCTTGGGCGCGAAAATCAAGGGTCGATTCCTCAGAACATTTGGTGACCGATTCAAATCCGGTCATGAAGAAGGGGACAATCTGGATCACCAGGATAATCGAGACCAGACCGCCATAGCGGCCCGCGTGGCTGAATGCCGGAACAAAGTTTTGGACGGACCCTCGCGCCAGACCGCATAAGACGAAAATCGCAAACAGGACAAACACGCCGGCCGTCATCCAATTTTGCAGCGTGGCGCTTTCGCGTATGCCGAGGAAATTCAGGTAAGTAATGACGCCGGCGACAAACAAACCCATGACCAGGTGGGGAAGGTAAACGGGTTTTCCCGCCACGCTATAGAGCGGCGTCGAATTGAGCGCGGGAAAAACATAGGAGGCAATTTTACCCACCGCCACCGATTCCCACGGACAAACGGGCAGATAGGCCAGAATCATCGTCCAACCGGTGGCGAAACTAATCCCAGGACTAAAGGCCTTGCGCGTGTAGGCGATCTCGCTCGCCGCGTCCGGCATGGCCATCACCAGCCGGCCATAAACGTATCCGATGGGTAGGAGCACGGCGCCGCCAATGGCAAATCCCAGGATGGCGCCCAGCGGGCCGCCCCGGCTCAGCCAATCGTCCATGACGATCAGCCAGCCCGTGCCCACCATGGTTCCGAACGCCAGCGCGAAGTAGTCAAACGTCTTTAGTTTTCGAGCCAGTGAAATCATGTTGGGTCGCGTGGTGCCGTCGCGGTCTCCGGATTATGCACCAGTTTTTGCAATCGGGTTTCGTAGTGTCCTAATTTCCCTGGGAGCGCGGGCGTCTCGCCCGCAATCCAATGATAAGGGAAAAGCGGGCCGGACGCCCGCGCACCCAGCGGACACAAATCGGGACTCCACCTCGGGTTTGGGCAACTTGTACTTGGATTGGACTAGGCGTACACTAAGGTTTCAAAATCAAAGCTGCTGGTCGAATGCAACCTCTTGGCGAATTCTCCCCGGTTGCCATAGGAAGGACCTTCGGCGGCTATCAGTCACGAAACGTCAATCATGCACCAGGCAAAAGAAAAGTTAATGGCCGGCTCCGCAGTGATGGAAACCTCCGCGCCGCCGGGACGGGAGGCACCGCCGGAGAAGAAGGACCACGCCGGGGCGGTCGAAGGGGAATGGACCAAAGTTCGCAAGCTCGCCGCGCGCCAGCTCGAGCGCTTCATGTCTCTGGAGCCGAAAGTATTGCGCGGCGACGATCCCGGCGCCATCCACGACATGCGCGTAGCCAGCCGGCGTCTTCAGCAGGTCATCGACCTGCTCTACCCTCCTCCGGCGGGGGGTGAAATCCGCAAACTGAGGCGCGTGATACAGCGTTGCCGCCGCTCGCTTTCCGAAGTGAGAAACTGCGACGTGTTGCTGAAGAGCGTAAGCGCAAGACTGGCGCGCAAACGCGTGGCGCGCCGCGAAGAATGGGAGGCCGTCGAGATTTACCTGCACCAGCGCCGGACGAAGAATTTCGAAAAGGCCCTGCGAAAGATCAGCAAGATGAATATGGCGGCGTTCTACGTTCACCTTAAGGGCCACCTTACCCTGAACGGGAATAAACGCCACACCACGCCGCACCATCTTCTGGAGTCCTCAATTCAAGGGCACGCTCCGGCGCAGTTTTATGATCGGTTCGGAGGGATGTTGGCGCAGGTGGCCGAGGCATTTGAAAATCAGATCGAGCAGTCATTCGCCGACCCTCGCGCCACCGTGATTCATGGGGCGCGCATCGCCACCAAGCGGATTCGATATCTCATCGAAGTGGTCCGCGAGATGGGAGTTCCAGGCAGCGACGAATGGCTGGCGTGGCTTCGCCACCTCCAACGTCATCTGGGCGAGTGGCATGACCTGGAAGTGCTGGAACAGGTGATGATTGAGATGGTGGCGCGGCCGGAATTTCTGCGTGACCAACTGCATCTGGCGATGGGCGTGGAGAAACTCATCCTGCGCAATCGGGCCGCCAAGAAAGTACTGGAGGAAAAGTATCTGCTAATGGCGCGGGATTCATCGGAGTTGCGCCGGCTGAAGGATTGGGTGGCTTACCTGGTGGATTCGCCCTCGCCGCCGGTCGCCAAGGCATGAACAGCGGACTTGGCCTCGCTTTCCTCGTCGGCGCTCTTTTCTGCGCTGCCTCGTGATTCCCGCGCGGGTTGAATTTCCGCCGTCTCAGCGACCTTCTTCGAATCCTGCGCGGATTTCGTCCCCGCCGAAGCGAACAAAGGCTCGCGCAATTCACCCCTCAAGACGCGCGAAATTCCCGCGCGCAAGGCTTCAAAAACGGTTTGGATATCCGCGGAAGCGTCAATCACGTCAAAGTCGTACTCTTCCGCCAGATTGTCAAACTGCGCCAAAAGCGCCGTCTGGTACTTGCGAAAACTCTCGTACATATCCTCGCTGGGGTGAAGGTCCATCCCCGACTCCCAATAATCGAATCCGCGCAGGAAGACCACGCGGGGAATCAATTCCTCCACGCCAATGCGCAAATAAAAGACGGCGTCGGGCTTCAAGGCAAAGCTGTATACGTTGCGGATCCAATTGGGATCGATGGCGCGCATCAAAGCGCGGGCCATAAGGGAATAAATGTAGCGGTCCGTCAGCACCACAAATCCGGCGCGAAGGGCGGGAATAATCTGGTGTTCGAGACGGTCGGCAAAGTCGGTGGCATAGAACAAGCTGAGCGTGATCTTGCCGAGGGTGTGCCCTGCCTTGGCCTGCTTGATGCCCTTGCCGGCCAGCTCCGAGCGCGTGATGCCGGTGTCCAGCACGGCGCGCCCCTGTTGTTCCAACCAGGGTTTGATTAAATTAATCTGCGTGGACCGGCCTACACCGTCCGTCCCTTCGATGACGATCAATTTGCCGGTCAAATCCGCCAGGTTCATTCCCGGCAGGAGGACTTCATAGGTTTCTTTCAAGGCGCTACCCTCAATCGTTTGGCTTGTGCCAATTTCGCTTTCACCAGTTGGCGCATCAACGTCTGCTGCTCTTCAATGGGCAGCGTGGCATCAATGGCCGTCACTTCATGTTCGGGAACAATCTTTTCGTATTCCTCGATAATGCGGCTCTGGAATAATCGAAAGCTTTCGTCGGAGTTTTCCGACAATCCCAGATCCATTCCGGCCTCGTAAAATTTGAAGCCATTGCGGCCGTCATGAATCCGCTTGATGGCCACGTCGAGCGGCACCCGGAAATAGAATGCCACCGTCGGCTTGACGGCGAAGCTGTAAAGCTCACGCACCCACTTGGGATCCATCCCGCGCGCCACGTCGCGGGCAAAAGCGGTGTAAATGTACCGATCGCACAAAACCACCGCCCCGGCCTTGAGAAGCGGAATAATGTTGTGCTCCATTCGATCCGCGAAATCGGTGGCGTGAATCAGACTGAAGGTCGAGGGGGTGAGCATGTGTTTCTTCTTGCCGCGCTTGGTGGTGTCGCGAACCAGCGGAGAAGAATTCCACTCGCTGAAGACGGTGCCGTACCCTTCGGCCTGAAGCCATTGGTGCAGCAACATCAATTGTGTCGATTTTCCCGAGCCATCGATTCCCTCAACCACAAACAACTTCCCGGGAAAACGATGCTCACCATAACGCTTCATGGAAAAACTCCAGAAGAGTGCCGAGGCGATTAGCGGAGAAGATCCAGATTAACACAATCCAAAGGGCAATGGAAGCGAAGGCGAGGCGAGATAGCGTCCTGACTTGCATCTCTGGGAGCGCTGGCCGGGGCCCCAGGGAAAATGCGAAACTTCTCCATCCGCAGTGCCATTGCTTGCCTGCGCTTGATTACATTCATCCTTGCAAACATGCCCTGCTTGACTAAGAATGGAGGCCCTTGTGGAGGTATACGGTGCGCAGATTAATTCCTTTATTCGCTTTTCTGATGCTGATGATTCCCGCGGCAATAGTTCGCAGTCAGTCGCCGCCTCGCCTGGTCGATTGCCACGTTCACTACAACGGCGACCCTGAGTTTATTGAGAAATTGGTTTTAAAACTCAATTCGGTGGACGGCATCGCTTTTCTCCTTGTCAAGCCCAAGGATCTTGGTACCGCTGAGGCCGCGATCAAGAAATATCCGAACCGGCTCATCGGGTTTGGCGACATCAGCCCGGATGATCCCCACGCGCTCGAAATATTGGACCAGGTCCATGCGGCCGGATTTCGTGGAGTGGGCGAAATGACCTCTACCTTAAAAAACTACGACGACCGGAGTTACTGGCCTTTTTACGAGCGGGCGGAAAAGTACGGGATGATCCTGCTCTTTCACACCGGCATCGTAAACCGTATGACGCCCGACATTCCCAGTGACATCAGCGTGGACCGATTGCGGCCCACAACCCTGGACGGGATTGCCCGCCGGTTTCCTAAGCTCACCATCATTGGCGCGCACTTGGGTAATCCGGATTACGCCTGGGCGGGAGAAATTGCGCGCTGGAATCCCAACCTCTATTTCGATCTCTCGGGCTCATCGCTCCAGAAGAAAGAAAATGACTACACATTTTTCAAATCCATATTCTGGTGGAGCGGAGCGGGTGGACCGCACACACCCAAATCCGGCGGCAGCGCTTTTGAGAAACTGGTCTTCGGCTCCGACGTCTTCAACGGCGAGTTGGAAGAATTCGACCGCGAACTGGACCGTTACCACAAGATGCTGGACGCCTGCGGCGTGCCCCCCGAATCTCAGTCCAATATATTTGCCGGAACGCTTTGGCGGATTCTGAACCGTAAACCTTAAGCCGCAATATAAATAATTTCAGGCGGAGGGCGCCGGACCTTTTCGCCGGGGCCCTGTTGAGGTCCTTGAAGTGGCGGACATCCTCAGGCGATTCGTCCTGGGAATTATTTAATGGCTGCTTGAAGGGCGGTGACTATTGTCTGAGTGTCGGCGGATTTCATACTTGAAGCGATAAAATTATAGGTTTGGCCCGAATTTAAGAATATGTGAAAAGTTCCGGAACTAACACCGAAGATCACGTTTGCCTCAATCTCTTTGATGTCGATGAAAGGGATGGAAAACACCTCATTGCCCCCTTCTTCGTATTTGAGATTTTTGCCCGAGATCACCAGTGTGCCTTTGGCCTTGCCGGTGCTTTTGAGAATCGCGATGGCGCTCGAAAGGCCGTAAACGCTGAAGCTCTTGTCCGAGGCGGCATTCGTTCCCGAGGTCCCGCCCGTCGTGGTTGTTTTTGCAGTCTTGTCTTCCTTTACAACCGTGACGGTGGGAACCTTTCCCGGCGCCGCTGTGGTTACTTCAAATTGCGCTTCGGCTTCAAGGTCGCCTGGGTCCACCACGAACAGGCTTCCGGTCCCCGTTGTGGCGTCCGCCGCAATTCGAATCAGCACGGTCAGCTCCGTGGCATTGTTGGTCTGCGTTTCAAGGACCTGAATCCCCGGATTCGAGAATGCCACTTTGACTCCCGAAACAAAATTATTCCCCGTAACCTTCACCGTGGCTCCGCCGCCCCGGCCCGCACTGTGAGGGTCAACCTTGGCCACTACGGGCGCGTTGGGGTCGGTCGCCGCTTGGTCCCCAGGGGGCTGCGCAGGAATCAGGTTGCTGGCAGGCGCAACCGGCGGAGCGGGAGGGGCAGGCGCCGCGGCTATCGTAATAGACGTTTGCGCCACAGTGCTGGCAGGATTACTGACGTAAAGGATGGCCGTACCGGGCTGCGCCTTTTGGCTGATCGACAATTTGGTTTCAAGCTGCGTCGCGCTGGTCCGATGGGTTGAGATTACGTGAATCGTGGGATCGGAAAACGAAACGTACGCGCCGGAGGAAAAATTGCGGCCAGTAATCACCACCGTAATCTCGGCACCGGTAGCGGCCTGATTGGGTGCCACGTGTTGAATTTCAGGTGTAGCGTCCGCAGGGATTTCAGATTGGTTCTGAGCAGCATGACCGGCCCGGGTGGCGGGGCCAAGCGTTCCGAAGATCAGAAATAGAGCCAAAAATAAAAATGGTCGATGGGGGAAATTTTTCTTACCAGGCATGGCCATGCTCTGCCTCACTTTGCGGAGGACTGGTTCCTTTCGGGTTTAATGATTCCCTCTCCTTCGCGAATCGTGATGATTTGATTGGCCTCGATCTGGGTGAATTTTTCCACTTTTTGGGTGGTGGGCCATTTCACTTCAATTGAATCGATCCTTTTGGCCTGTCCGACGCCAAAATGTAATCGCAAGTCGCATTGGGACATCACACTGTTCCCGCTGCCCACTTCGTTCATCTGGGCGTGTTTTCCCGTCACCACCCGGACGCGGGCGCCAATGGCGGTGCGATTGCACTTGGTCCCGAGCAGTTTGATCTTGATCCAATTATTCTTGTTCCCACCCACGTTGTGCAAAAGCGACGGAAGGTCATTCATGTTCAGCACCAGAATGTCCACACCGCCATCGTTGTCATAATCGCCGAAAGCGCACCCGCGGCTGGAATATTTCTCGCTGATTCCCGGGCCCATCTTTGCGGAAACGTCCTTGAATTTTCCGTTGCCCAGGTTTTTGTACACAATGCGAGGCAGCTTGAAGCTGGCCCCCAAATTAAGCTTCTCGATCTCCGGGTACACATGGCCATTCACCTGAACGATGTCGGGCCAACCATCGTTGTCATAGTCCACAAAGCCGGCTCCCCAGCCCACATACTGGGTGTTGACGCCCACGCCGGAAATAAATGTGACGTCCGTAAATGTTCCATCGCCATTATTGTGGTAGAGGTCGGAGGTATCGTCGGTGAAATTCGTTTTGAAAATGTCGAGCCAGCCGTCGCAATCGTAGTCCGCCACGCCCACGCCCATGCCCGCCTGTTCCTGGCCGTCCTCGTTGTAAGCGCACCCGGCCATCACGGCGACGTCCGTAAAGGTGCCATCATGATTGTTCTTGAAAAGGATGCTCGGCTCCGAATCCACGGCAACATAAATATCCGGCCACCCGTCATTGTCAAAGTCGTTGGTGACGGCGGTGATGGAATAACGTGGCCCCGGTTTGAGGATTCCCGATTTCTCCGAGACGTTGGTAAACGTTCCGTCGCCGTTGTTACGGTAGAGAATGTTGCTGCCTCCGGGAAGGCCGCGCGGACCGCACATCACCGGAGCGCCCTTCCATTGGCAATTGCTCGTCTCCCCGGGAGCAGGCACTTTTGTTATGTCAAAATCGATGTAATTGCAAATAAAGAGGTCGAGGTATCCGTCGCGATTGTAATCAATCCAAGAGCAGCCTGAGCCCCAGCGGATTCTATCCTCATGGAGCCCGGCTCTCTTGGTAACGTCAGTGAATGTTCCATTACCATTGTTGTGGAAAAGAATGTTGTGACCCCAGTAGGTCAGAAACAAGTCGTCCCAGCCATCGTTGTCATAATCGCCAACACAGGTGCCCACGCCCCAGCCGGCCCGGCCCAAACCCGCCTTCTCTGTAACGTCGATAAAAGTCCCGTCCCGATTGTTCTTGAAGAGGTGGCTGGTGGGTTCTTGTCCCGGAGGCCAGGTGGGGTCAAGCCGGGACCCGTTGGTAAGATAGATATCCAGCCACCCGTCCTGGTCATAATCAAAAAATGCGATTCCACTTCCTTTGGCCTCCACAATGTATTTCTTGCTCTCCACGCCGCCCCAGACGTTAGTGACGTTCAGCCCGGCCTGCGCGGCCACATTGACGTAGGTCACCGGTGACGCATCAACCGGATTCGGGACGCTGGCAGCTTTCACCATTAGCGGCCGCGACCATCTCCATAATGGAGTCGCAAGGGCGTCGAGGATCTGGTTTCCAAGAAGAACTGTAGAGGCGCCAAGAAGATTACGGCGAGAAAGTTTCATGCGGAAATTTAGATGCCTTTTACGATGGGAGCGTTCCCCAGCGCCCCCTCGATAGGTTGTCCCGGCTGATGGCTACCGAAATCGCAATCCGAAGTCCATTATACAAGCACATAGGTCTTCCAGTGAAGCCATTCGAAGCCAAAAACCAATTCCGCGGATCAGATTCCGGCATATAATTTTGAGTGAATGATAGAAGCGATTGGACTTCACGGGAGGTTTGAAAAAATGCGCCGAATGACTTGGGTAGCTTGTTCTTGTTTCTTGCTTGCTTCGGCATTGTGCCATCCATCGTTCGCCAAAACGGAAAACGTCAGCATCAAGAGCGGTGCGGAGACGATTTCAGGCTATCTGGTTTTGCCCGAATCGGCAGGCCCACATCCGGGCCTCGTCGTCATTCACGAATGGTGGGGCCTGAACGATTGGGTGAAGGAACAAGCGCAAAAATTTGCGGATCAAGGATACGTGACGCTGGCGGTGGACCTCTATCGCGGCAAAGTCGCCTCGGACGCCGGCACTGCTCATGAGTTGATGCGCGGGCTGCCGCAGGACCGCGCCATTCGCGACATGAAGGCCGCCTTCGTCTATCTGACATCCCGCCCGGAAGTGAATAAAGACAAAATTGGCTCGGTGGGCTGGTGCATGGGAGGTGGACTTTCGCTCCAGCTCGCGATTCACGAACCCAAGCTGGCCGCGTGCGCCATGAATTATGGATCCATGCCCACTGATGCCGCCGACATTGGGCGGATCAAGGCGCCGATCCTGGGGAATTTTGGCGCCGAGGACCAGGGCATCACGCCCGACGACGTCCACGCTTTTGAAAAAGCCATGCAGGCCGCGCGCAAATCGGTGGATATGAAAATCTACGACGGCGCCGGCCACGCATTCGAGAATCCCAACAACAAAGGCGGCTATCGCCCCGAGGCCGCCGCCGATGCCTGGTCGCGCATGGTGGCGTTTTTCGACAAGACGCTTAAATAGAGAATCTGGATGCTTATGCAGAGCGCAGCCTCTGTGCGTGCAGCCTTGCCTGCACCGGCGCACTCTTAAGTTCGCGAAGTGCGTCGGCGGCAATCCAGCGGGCGCTGCGCGAGTCGATTTTACGGATTTGCTCCCCGGTCTTGATGGCGGCTTGATTCAAGTTCACATTGCGCTTCCCGATCTGACGCAAAGCCCAATTCACAGCCTTCTTGACGAAATTCCGCTCGTCAATAGATTCACGTTGGATGATAGGGAGGAATTTTAACAATTTTTCTTCACTCGCATTTTTGTCATGCACGGCCAGATAAGCCATCAATGAAAACGCGGCGCGCTTTACAAATTCTTCCTTGCGCTTGCTCCAATCCACCGCCTTGCGATGGGCGTGTGGCGTTTTGCAAAAAAGGTACAAGCAGCATCCGTCAACAATGTCCCAGGAGTCGAAGTCCTTCGCCCAGCGCTCCATTTGCTTTTCCGTGACGCGCTCCGGCTCATCGATCATATGCGCGACGTGCCGCGCCTCGCGAATGCCGGATTTCCAAAGTTCATCGGCGAGTTGGTGATTCCTCCCGATCTGGCGTGCCAGTTTTTTCAGAGCAGGGGTGGAGATGCCGCCGAGGGACTTACCCGCGAAAATTCCGAACCGTTCCATATCCTTCTTGGCGCGCGGCTTCGCCAGCGCGCGGAGCGTTCTGATAATGGAAGAGGATGTTTCTTCTTCAGGCATCTGAGGCAAAAAAAGAGCTATGGTTTTGAGCCGAAAATCTGATCCAGGTGATGTTGGGCGTGTTTGACGTAGTCCTCCGCCAGCCATTTGAGCGTGGCCGGCTGATGGTCTCCAACGGTACAAAGATTGTTCTCGCGATCTTGGGGAACTTGCGCGATGACATGCGCAAGGTGAGTGTTATAAGTCGTCCAGAGCGCCACCAGCGTTTTCCACGGTTCCCTTTGGTAACTTTGAGATTCCACCCAGAAGTCTTGGGCGTAGCTCGGAAGTGCGATGCCCGATTCCTGCTGGGCGCGGACAAACCGCTGATGGTTATTGGCGGCCGAATCGATCAGGTGGCCGATGATTTCCTTTTTCGACCACTTCCCGGGCGCAGGACGCACTTCGCTGTCCACGTCGGTGATGTCGAAGAGCCGGTGGGCGGCTCCATCGATTAATGCTTCGAGACTTTTCGCAATCTCTTTCATTTCCGAGTTCACCTTTCAATCGAAATTATTCGTGGAGATCATAGAGAATGCACTGTGGGACAAAAAGCGGGATGGGGTGATTACCCTGCGCCTGCGGCACTCGTCTCTTCGCGAAACGTCCAAGCGGCCTTCAGGAAGTCACGGTTCAGGCGGGCGATATTCTCCAGCTTAATGCTCTTGGGACATGCCGCTTCGCACTCACCCATATTGGTGCAGGCGCCGAAGAATTCCGTTTGCATTTGCGCCACCATGTTACGCACACGTCGTGAGCGCTCCGGCTGTCCTTGGGGCAACAGGGCGAGGTGCGAAACTTTCGCCGCCGTGAAGAGCATGGCGGAAGCGTTGGGGCAAGCCGCTACGCATGCGCCGCATCCGATGCACTGTGCCGCATCCATTGCCAAATCGGCCTTCTGCTTTTCGATGGGCAGAGCATTCCCATCCGGCGCGCTTCCCGTGCCGACGGAAACATAGCCTCCGGCGGCGATGATGCGGTCAAACGCGCTTCGGTCCACCATCAGGTCCTTGAGCACGGGAAACGCCTTCGCGCGCCACGGCTCCAGCCACAACTCCTCGCCGTCTTTAAAATGCCGCATGTGAAGCTGGCAAACGGTGGTGCCGCGTTGCGGGCCGTGGGCCAAGCCGTTAATCATGAACCCGCAGCACCCGCAAATGCCTTCCCGGCAATCGTGTTCAAACGCCACCGGGTCTTGGCCCTTCACCGTGAGCTCTTCGTTCAGAACATCCAGCATCTCCAGGAATGACATGTGCTCACTGACGTTGTTCAACTCGTAGCGCACCATCTTTCCGGGCGCGGCCGAATTTCTCTGCCGCCAGATGTTGAGTATAAGTTTCATTCCGTATTTGCCTTGGATCAGAGGATTAAGGATTCAGAATTAAGGATACAGGCCGCCTACTTCGAGGTGTCACTCCTTCATCCTTCATCCTGAATCCTCACTTGTAATTCCTCTGCGCCAGGTGAACGTATTCGAAATCGAGAGGCTCCGTGTTGCGGATGGGCGGCGCATTCTCACCCGCGTATTCCCACGCGGCCACATGGGCAAACTGGGCGTCATTGCGCAGCGCCTCGCCTTCCGCCGTCTGGTATTCTTCCCGGAAATGGCCGCCGCAGGACTCTTCGCGCTCCAGCGCATCACGGCAGATTAGCTCGCCGAGTTCCAGGAAATCGGCAACGCGCCCCGCTTTTTCGAGCGCCTGATTTACTTCCATCGATTCCCCGGTCACGTTCACGTTCTTCCAGAATTCTTCGCGGATGGAGGGAATTTTTCCGAGCGCCGCCTCCAGGCCCTTCCGGTTCCGTGCCATCCCGCAATCCTCCCACATGACTTTGCCCAACTCCTTGTGGATGCTGTCCACCGTGCGCTTGCCTTTGATGGACATGAAATGTTTGGTGCGGTTCTCCACTTCGCTGCGCGCAAATTGAAATTCGGGATGATCCGCGGTGATGCCGTCCCCGGCTTTTACGCCCGCCAGAAAATTGCTCAGCGTATAGGGAATCACAAAGTAACCGTCGGCCAGGCCTTGCATGAGTGCGCTGGCGCCCAGGCGGTTGGCGCCGTGATCGGAAAAATTGGCTTCGCCGAGCACGAAGAGTCCTGGGATGGTGCTCATCAAGTGGTAATCCACCCACAGCCCGCCCATGGTGTAGTGGACGGCGGGGAAAATTCGCATCGGCTCCTGGTAGGGATTTTCTCCGGTAATGCGCTCGTACATTTTAATCAAATTGCCATAGCGTTCGCCGATGGTTCGTTTGCCCAGGCGGCGGATGGCGTCCGCGAAGTCCAGATAGACCCCGAGTCCACCCGGCCCCACGCCGCGGCCCTCGTCGCAAACGCGTTTGGCGGCGCGCGAGGCGATGTCGCGCGGGCAAAGATTTCCAAAGGCTGGATACATCCGCTCCAGGTAGTAGTCCCGCTCGCCTTCCGGAATCTGGCTGGCGGGCCGCGTGTCTCCCTGTTTCTTGGGAACCCAAATGCGCCCGTCATTGCGCAATGACTCGCTCATCAGCGTCAACTTCGATTGATAATCACCGCTCACCGGAATGCACGTGGGGTGGATCTGGGTGTAGCAAGGATTGGCAAACGCAGCGCCTTTCTTGTAGGCGCGCCAGATGGCCGTGGTGTTGCAACCCTTCGCGTTGGTGGATAGGTAAAAATTATTTCCGTAGCCTCCGGTGGCCAGAATCACGGCGTCGGCCGCGTGGGAGGTGATCTCGCCAGTCTCCATGTTGCGCTCAACGATGCCGCGGGCGCGGCCATCCACCACCACCAATTCGAGCATTTCGTGGTGGGTGAAAACCTTCACTTGCCCGGCGCGAACCTGCCGCTCCATCGCCTGGTACGCGCCCAACAAGAGTTGTTGTCCTGTTTGGCCGCGGGCGTAAAAAGTCCTCGAGACCTGGGCGCCTCCAAAGCTGCGATTGGCCAGCAAGCCGCCGTACTCGCGAGCAAAGGGAACGCCCTGCGCCACGCACTGGTCAATGATGTTGACGCTGATCTGGGCCAGCCGATAGACGTTGGCTTCGCGGGAACGAAAGTCACCGCCCTTCACCGTGTCATAGAAGAGCCGGAAAACAGAATCGCCGTCGTTTTGATAATTTTTGGCGGCGTTGATCCCGCCCTGCGCGGCTATGGAGTGGGCGCGGCGGGGCGAGTCCTGATAGCAGAAGGATTTGACGTTGTAACCCAGTTCACCCAATGTGGCCGCAGCCGACCCGCCCGCCAGCCCTGTCCCCACCACTATCGCGTTGTATTTCCGTTTGTTGGACGGGTTCACCAACTTCATCTCGAATTTGGTCCGCTCCCATTTCTGCTCGATGGGTCCGGCGGGAATGCGCGCGTCTAGTTTCATGTTCAGCTCTTTATAATTTCACCAGGCCGATCAGCACGGCAATCGGCACAGAACAAAAACCCGCCCCGATGAGGATGGCGAATGCGGCGGAAGCTTTCTTCAACATCGGCGTGTATCGGGGATGAGAAACGCCGAGCGTCTGAAACATGCTCCAGATGCCGTGATAGAGATGAAGCGCCAGCAAAACATTGGCCACAACGTAGAACCCGGCCACCACGGGATTCTGAAATCCGATCACGACGTTGTGAAAGACTTTACCGGGCTGAAAGTCCGGATGGACGGCGCCGAAAGTCATGTCAAGCAGGTGGTAGATGATGTAGAAGAAAATGATCGGCCCGCTCCAGATCATGGTTCGGGAGGCGTAATTTGAAGCGATGGAAGCTTGTTTGATATATCGCGATTCGCGCGCTTGAAACTTGTTTAACACCGTGAGTTGCCAGGCGGCGACAATGTGTAAAATCACGGAGACGAGCAACACCACGCGCGCGCCCCACAGTAAAGGAGGAATATCCCGCAGATGTTCCGCGTATTTGTCGAGCGCTGGAATCCCGTCCGCGCCAACAGGCACAAAAACCTGAAGGTTGGCCAGCATGTGCGAAAGGACGAAACCAAAAAGGATGAAGCCGGTAACGGCCATCACCACTTTCTTGCCGATGACGGATTCGTAGAAGGCGGCGACGCGATTGAGCCCGCCGTTCAAGGCCACAGAACTCATGAGGTTTCTCCATCGCGCCGCGGGCGAGGCGACTGGCGTCTGCGGGCGCGATTGCCATGAAAGAGTCCGTCCACCGTCGAGGTCCTTTGCATCGAGGGGCGCGGAAATGCTGCCTGAATAATTTATCCTACCGCAAATGTTGGGAGCGATGCAACTTTTGCTGGGGCACAAAAAACGCGAAGATTATTTGCGTGAAGTCAGGAGGGCAAGCTCCAACCTTTGGCGCCCAAATTATCCGCAGAGAGGACGTAGGATTGAGCGGTGATTCCGCTCGCCTGAAGGGTCTGTCGAATGGCGTCGCTGATGGCAGCGCCGCTTCCGCGCACGAAAGCCAGAATCGATGGGCCGGCTCCGCTCAAGCACACTCCCAGCAAGTCAGCGTGTTTAAGCGCCAGAACGTCTGCAAGCCCCGGCACCAGAGCTGCGCGGTAAGGCTGGTGCCAGCGGTCGTCGAATAATGTCCGGGCCAAATCCGATTTTCCGGAAAAAATTTGGGCGGCCAGCATGGTGGCTCTCTGCAAATTGTGGATGGCGTCAGACCGTGAGTATTGTGCCGGCAATACTTCGCGCGCCTTCTCGGTGGGCAGGACGTAATCGGGAACCACCAGAACAAACTGAAGCGTGTCGGGGACGGGCGCGGAGTAAGCCGTCACGTATCCATCCTGGTTGGCGGCCACGGTGAGTCCGCCATGCCACGCCGCCGACACATTGTCCGGATGGCCCTCGATGCGCGTGGCCCGGCTCACCAGTTCCTGATCAAACAGGGTCATATCCGCGAGCCAGTGGCATGCGGCCAATGAGCCCACAATGGCGGCAGCGCTCGAACCGAGGCCCACGCCCACGGGGATTTGATTATCAATTTCCAAATTGAAGCCGCGCGGTTTGTGCCAGCTTTCCAGTGTTTCGCGCATAGTACGCACGATCAGGTTGGATTCATCGGTGGGAATGCGTTCGGGCGTCACTCCGCGGTAGCCCACCGTAATCTCACGGTCGGCGCGGGGAGTGACATGGATATCCAGATACAGCCGCAAGGCAATGGCCGCACAGTCAAAGGCGCAACCAAGGTTGGCACTGGTAGCCGGGACTCGAACGGAAATTCGCTGCGGCATAATTAAGCACGGGATTATATCAGGAAAGGCTTCGGCGACTAAATGGCGGAGCCACCGGCGATAGCGGGAACAAGGAGAACCTCGTCGCCATCGTGAAAGGCGTATTCGCCCCCACCCAGGAAGCGAATATCTTCGTCATTCACATAAATGTTGACGAATCGATGCGGCTTGCCCTCCGCCGTGCAGAGGTTTTGTTTGATGCCCGGAAACTTCTGCTCCAGCCCGTCAAACAGTTCCAGCAGGTTTCGCGCCGCGGATTCAACCGCTTCGGTTCCGCCGGTAAATTTGCGCAGGGGCGGAGGAATGCGAATGGTAATGGACATAGTTATTTCCCCGAGTAAAAGTGTCAGTTCTCAAGAATTGATTCATTGAGTCATTTGTTCATTGAGCCATTAGAAGACTCTTTCTTTCAATGACTCAATGATCTGATGGTTCAATGGATCAATTCTTCGCTCACACACTGGCCGGAGTCAGGTGGAGGTATTGCTCTTCAAAATCGACCAACTTGGGACGAATCACTGCCGCCTCTTCAAAGCAATTGCTGACCGCGCCGATGGTCTTCAGGCCGTTGCCGGTGATGGCCAGCACGATAGACTCATTCGGATTCAGCCGGCCCTGCCCGATCAGCTTGCGCGCCACCGCCACCGTGACGCCGCCCGCGGTTTCGGTAAAGATTCCTTCCGTCTCCGCCAGCAGCCGGATTCCTTCCACGATCTCGGCGTCCGATACATCTTCGCCGGCGCCACCGCTTCCCAGAATTGTTTTCACGGCGTGAAACCCGTCGGCGGGATTTCCAATGGCCAGCGAGCGCGCAATGGTGGCGGGTTTCTGGGGCACAATTTCCGGTGAGCCGCTTTTTGCCGCCGTAGTGATGGGCGAGCATCCCGTCGCCTGGGCGCCGAAGAATTTCGTCGCCACCGGTTCCACCCAGCCGAGCTTCTGCAATTCGTCAAACGATTTCTTCACCTTGGTGATCAGCGAACCGCCCGCCATCGGAATCACGATGTTCTGCGGCAGGCGCCAGCCAAACTGCTCCGCCACCTCGAAGCCCACAGTCTTCGAGCCTTCCGAGTAGTACGACCGGAGGTTCACGTTGACCATGCCCCAGGGATATTTTTGCGCGATCTCGGAACACAGCCGGTTCACCTGGTCGTAGTTGCCGTTGATTTTCACCAGCGTGGCCCCAAAAATTTTTGTGCCGATTATTTTTTCGGACTCGAGGTCGGCGGGAACAAAGATAAAAGTTTTGAATCCGCCCGCGGCGGCGTGGGCGGCAACGGCGTTGGCCAAATTGCCGGTGGACGAACAGCCCACCGTGTCGAACCCAAATTCGTGAGCCTTGCTCAATGCTACCGCCACCACCCGGTCTTTGAAGGAGAGGGTGGGATAATTCACCGCGTCGTTTTTCACGTAGAGTTCACGAACCCCCAGCGCCCGCGCCAATCGCGGCGCCGCCAGGAAGGGCGTGAAGCCCGTGTGCGAACCCACCCAGGGGTCGGCGGTCAACGGCAGCAATTCCTTGTAGCGCCACATCGTGGGGGGCCGGCTGGCAATTTCGTCGCGCCGAACATCCGACCAAATCCGGCCGTAGTCATAAACGGCTTCCAGCGGCGCCCAACATTCTTCGCAAGCGGCGATGGGCTCGGCGGGGTAAGTGCGCCCGCAATCACGGCATTTTAAATGGACCAGATAACTCACAACTCCTCCTCGATACAATTCTCTCATCCGAGGGGTGCGCTTCTTTATGCTTGAAAGGAGAGGCAGGCTGACTGCGGCCAAAACTAAAAAGCCCCCCGACCACGTCGGGAGGCTGGATGAAGACCTTTTGCGGGCCCATCTCATCTCCCCCTAATACGGGTAGGAGTTGGCACCTGTCCTCCGACTTGCGTCGGAGCGGTTGCCGTGGCGTCATAGGGCCTATCCCTCGACCACTCTTGATGAGATTCAGGGTTTCTGAATCAAATATTCAATTGTCGAAGCCCATCCTACAGGAGCGGCGGCGAGCCTGTCAACTAATAATTTCGACCAAGCATTGGTTCCCAGCCAGGGAATCGAACCCCAATCTCAAGATTCAAAATCTTGCGTCCTACCATTAAACGAGCTGGGAATGGTTCTGGCCCCCACGAAAGTCCACAGTTCATAGTTCACAGTAAAAACCAATTGCATTTGGACTGTTAGCTGTCGACTGTTAACTGTGGACTTGCGTATCTGTTGGTCCCCGGTCCCCGAGTCGAACGGGACTCTATGGCTTTTCAGACCATCGCAACGACCGCGCTTGCTCACCGGGGGAATTACTTTTCAAGCTCGACGTTCCAGTAGATATACGCCTTGTAGTCGGACCATTCAGGCCGAAGCACTTTGATGTGCAACCTGAAGTTGAAACGTGGATCGAACTGGTTCGGCTCCGCCGGCTTTTGCCTTAGCCTCAGGCCAACCTCGTGCGCAAGGCGGTCCGACTTGCGCCGGTTGCAGCGTACGCACGCCAGCACAAGATTAGCCCATACCGATTGTCCGCCACGGCTGCGGGGCACTACGTGGTCGATGCTGTAGTCCGAAGTCTCAAGCAGCACACCGCAGTACTGGCAGGAGCTGTTGTCGCGAATGGCAATGTTCCGCCTCGTCATCGGAACTTTGAATCGAAGTTTCCGGCTGATGTGATTGCGAAGCTTGATGACGCGCGGCAATCCCATCTCAAAGCTGGGCGAGCGCAAGATTCGCTTGGCATCCTCCGCGACCACCACGGCGCGATCCTGCCACTGGAGGTTCACAGCACGCTGCCAGGAGACGAAGGCTATCGGAAAACCCTGAGTGTCCAAGACCAAAGTGTCGCTCATAAATTTCTTTCTCATAATTGGAAGGCGCGAGTGGAGTTGAACCACCATCTTGGGTTTAGAAGACCCAGGCCCTGATCCGTTGGACGACGCGCCCTGGTAGCCTGTGCGGGAGTCGAACCCGCCTCAACTGATCGAAAGTCAGTCATCCTACCGATAGACGAACAGGCCGCTAATTGGCGGAGTGGACGGGGATCGAACCCGCTTCGTTCCGGTAGACAGCCGGATGCATATCCAACCTGCCCCCACTCCTAATCCTGGCACACTCGGCGGTAGTCGAATCCGCATCTTCCGATCGAGAATCAGGTATCCCGTAATATCCTAATTTCCCTGGGAGCGCGGGCGTCTCGCCCGCAATTTAAGGAAAAAGCGGGAGAGACGCCCGCGCTCCCGGCGATGCAAATCCGGACCCCACCAGAAATCCTGGCCGCTCGACGACGAGGGCAAATTTCGGTAGCGGGCATGGGAGTCGAACCCATTATCGAAGAGCTTATGAGGCTCCCGTGGTTTTCCGTTCCACTCGCCCGCAACAAACTGGTCAGGGCACTTGGAGTCGAACCAAGTCCACCACGTTCCAAGCGTGGGAGGCGACCGCTACCCCATACCCTGAAAATGGTCAGGACGGGAGGACTTGAACCTCCAATCTCCTGTATCCGAAACAGGAGGGTTGCCCTTACCCTACGTCCTGAATTTGGGATAGTGTCCGGATTCGTATCGCTGGTAGCGCGGGCGTCTCGCCCGCAATTTAAGGAAAAAGCGGGCGAGACGCCCGCGCTCCCAGGGAATTTAGGACACTACCGAATTTGGAGCGGCATACGGAACTCGAATCCGTTTCTTCAGCTTGGAAGGCTGAGGCACAACCTATATGCCAATGCCGCCAAAAATGGAGCGGTCAGCGGGAATCGAACCCGCGCCCCGACACTGGCAATGTCGGATTCTGCCACTAAACCATGACCGCCAAAATTTGGTGGAGGCGGCGGGGGATGATCCCGCGTTTCCAGTTTGCAGGACTGGAGTCCTCCCAATTAGACGACGCCCCCAAACTTGGTGCCCGGTGCAGATTGCGAGCCTGCGGCCTCGTCTTTGTAAGAGACATGCTCCTGACGCGTCTGAGCTAACCGGGCAAATCGTGGTGGGAGTGGAGGGATTTCAACCCTCACCTCTCCGGTTAAGAGCCGGGTGTGCCGGCAATAACACCTCACTCCCATGGAGCTAGCGCTGAGAATCGAACTCAGGTCGGCCGCTTACCATGCGGCTGCTCTGCCACTGAGCTACGCCAGCGTGGAAGCCCTGGTCGGATTCGAACCGACGACCTCCCCGATCTGATCGGGACGCGCTGTTATTGCGCCATCGGGCCAAAACTTGTGTAGAGGCGGCTCGGGGACCCCATCCTGCGATATAAACTCGCCGCTACAGACTTTAACCACGACACCACCAAATCTTGGGGTGAGTGACGGGAGTCGAACCCGCTCGCACCTGGTTCACAGCCAGGCCCCGCACCGTTTGGGTTCACTCACCGTGGAGCTGCGGCGGAGAATCGAACTCCGGTCTGCTGGTTACGAATCAGCGGCTCTGCCACTGAGCTATCGCAGCTTGGTGGAAGCGGCCGGAGTTGAACCTGCATCGCCCTGCTTAAAAGGCAGGCGCTCTGCCTATTGAGCTACGCTTCCAGAACTGGCTCCGGCCCGGTGTGTTGTAGCGGCGGTCTCTGACCGCCGACCTTGAATTCGCAAGAACCTCCGGCGCTCAGAGAGACGCCACTACAACAGACCGACTCACTATCCGGAATTTGGCTCCGGCACTCCGATTCGAATCCGTCAGCCGACGGATTAACAGCCGAGCGCACGGCCTGTTGTGCTAGACCGGAGTGGTCCCGCGAGAGGAAATCGAATCCACGTCGGGCGATTATCGGTCGCCTGCTCTGCCATTGAGCTATCGCGGGATGAAAGGCGGGGTAGAATTCAAACCCACATATCGCCAGCTTAGGAGGCTGGTGGCCGTTCCGATTGGCCACACGCGCCCGCATCTGGAACCCCCGCGAGGAATTGAACCTCGATCTCCACGTTCGTAGCGTGGTGCCCTTGTCCGTTGGACGACGGAGGCACATTTGGTAGTGGTCCAGAGAATCGAACTCTGCCGTGCACCCTGATCCGGGGCAATTACACGCTTATAAGGCGCGCCCGCACACCAGTGCTGACCACCAATGGAGGCGCGGCCCGGAATCGAACCGAGGTTGTCTGCTTTGCAGGCAGATGCCTTTCCACTTGGCTACCGCGCCATGGCAGGGCCGGGGAGACTCGAACTCCCGTAAGCAGTTTTGGAGGCTGCTGTCCTGGCCGCTGAACGACGGCCCTGTGAATTTTTGGCAGTGGGTCGGGTTAATATAGAGTCGGCTCGGGGACCCCATTTGGCGAGCCCCAGAGCAGGACCTGGGGTCCCCGCAACTCGCCGCTACACGTCAAACTTACCCACTACCGAATTTTTCTTTCAATTGTCAAAGAGCAATAAAAAAGGCCCGCTTTTTGGGGCGGGCCTTTTTAGAATCCGATCTGTTCCTGGATTCTACCCGCCGCCTCCCGTCCCTGGGTTCGTCGCCATGATGTTGGCGCAACCGACCTGCCAGGGCGTAAACACACCTATGCGATGCGGCCTGTCTTGCCGCTTGCTTCGTGCTTCGGGTTTGGCCCATCTCAACATTTTCAACTCTGGAGGTCAGTTTGACGTCGTAGCGGCGGCTCGGGGACCCCATGTGGCGAGGCCCAGAACATGACCTGGGATCCCCGCAACTCGATGCAACAATTTCAAACTGCCCCACCACTAACTCTGGAGCTGACGGCTGGATTTTAACCAGCGATCTTCCCGGTACAAGCGGGACGCCTTGAACACTTGGCTACGCCAGCATGGGAACATTCGTCTTAGTGGGCGCGCCCTTTCAGGGCTCATCGTTATCAATGCCCCCGAATACCCTGGGCGATTCCCAGGGCTGGCTTGGCGCGCCCCTTTGGGGCTGAGCTAAGAGCAAAAAAAAAGCCCGCTTTTTGGGCGGGCTGCTTAGAATCCGAACTTTGCTTTGGATTCTACCCTCCCCCGCCGAGACCTGGTTTTGTGGCCATAATGACGGTGCAACCGACCTGCCAGGGCGTAAACACAAATATGCGATGCGGCCTGTCTTGCCGCTCGCACCGTGCTTCGGGTTTGGGGAATCTCAACATTTTCAACTCTGAAACTGACGGCGATCAGAAGTGCTGTGATTCCCGCGAAGGTGGGAATCCAACGCGCCAACCACAAACCATTATCCGATGGCTCGAATCAAAATGCAAGCAGAAAATATCTGGCCCGGGCGGCTGCACGCGAACCGGCAAAACCGAGAGTTCAAGCGCGGTCCGCAGGTTTTGCGATCCGCGGTTCTTGTCAGGCGTTCAACCTCGTTGTGTCGAATTCCAGCGCCACGTCATGGGTCGGTTGCCCTTTTATTTCGAAACGATGCCGCCCCGGGGATTTTGCGAATTCAATCACGCCAGGCCGTTCCTAATTCATTCCTACCTGTGAGCATGCGCTGGTCGGCGAGACGACCGGCGGGGCGCATGATGCTCATGCAATTCAGTCACGACGACCGGCGCGCGATCTGGAAATTCAGCGATAATACGCACATCACCGCCCATGGCCTTAACCGTTTTTCGCAATGTCGAGAGTAACAGATCGCTGCGTTTTTCAAGCCGCGAGACGCTGTCCTGCGTGACTCCCAAAACCTTGGCCACGCGGGCCTGTGTAAGCCGGCGGGCCTTGCGCAGGTCGCGCAAGCTCATTTCCTCGGCAATCAGCACAGCCGCGCGGTCCAAGACCTTCTTTCGCTGAGTGGAATTCAACTTTCCGATCTTGTCGCGAATGTTCAGAGACACGGTCACTTCCCTTCCTTTTTCAGCCGGGCAAGGTGGAGGCCAAAGCGTTCGTCAGCTTTTCGTATAAGATCACGGTAGAAACGCTTTTCGCTTCCACCCGATTTGTCCCCGGCTACAAGCAAAATCGCCCTGCGCCTGGGATCAAAGGAAAAAGCCACCCGCCATTCACCATCTGCCGCACTGAAGCGTAATTCCTTCATGTTCGCGTGGCGGGAACCGTTGAGGGTATCAGCTCGGGGCCGCCCCAACTGCGGTCCAAACTGCTCCAAGAGCAGCGACAACGCCAGAATTTCGGTCTGCACATCTTCGTGCAGTGCGTCAAATTCCGGCTCAAACTCATCGGCCAACTCGACGGCCCATCTCACAATCGAAATATGGCATAGAATCCATATGATGTCAATGCCATATATTCTGAGTGGCGAGGATTTTAAACGAATCTGATTTGCTACTTCCCTGCGTGTGCGGCGGGTGGAGTGGCGGCCACTCGCATAATCGCCAAGGGGATGCGGGCGAAAGCTACGCGGTCGGCGCCCGGATCGAGCACGTTCACTTGCATCCAGTATCGTCCGGGAGGGAATTTTGCTAGCGGGATTTGGACAAAATACGTGGCACTTCCCCCTTTAGCACTCTCGAGCTTTCCAGCGAACGGCCCCGCCTCGGAGATTTTGTTTCCCCCGCGAAAGAAGACCAGAGCCACCGAGGGAGGCGACGCGGGCGCGCCTGAGGGCAGAGGAGGAACGTTCGCGGCGTCGGAAGAATTCTTGGCGGGCTTGGGGGCGTACGATTCGAGATACACATAGAGATTCTGATTGGTGCGAAAAACGCGCGTCACGCTGGGCAGCACCGACCGGCTCCCCACCTGCATGGGCTTGAAGTTCGCGCCTCCATTCCCTTTGCGCGGCCGCGCTGCACCGGCGGCGGCGTTGTCCTGAAGTTGGTTGGAAAGCACCACCGAGCTGAGCGCCAGATTGGAATCATTTTGATCGGGTAGGACGAGCGGCTCCTCAAACGTTCCCATCTTGCCGCTCTGGTTTTCGCGCGCCACCACTTTCAATTTGTATTTGCCCGGCGGGAGGACGAATCCGCCTTCGTAGAGAAAACTGCCGGCGACCACCTGCTCGTAAGTATCGGGCGCCAGTTTCACCGGCAGAGTGTCGCGCAAGGCGCCAGCGGTGTGTCCGGCGCTGTCCGTGGCTTGCCAGGCAAAATCGAATTCGGTTTGATGATTCATCGATTTCTTCAAAAATGAAACTGAGGAGCCCGGGATTTTCGCGGCCAGAACTACGTAGAATCTTTTGTCCGGCAGGCGAAAGTAAGCGGTCTCAATCGCCAGAGGCAAATCGACAAAAGGCGAATCGAGATTCATGGCTTGCTCGAGTTGCACTTCTTTGTCTTCGCGCGTGAATTGGCGGAAATCCTTGGGCGCAAAGTAGCCCGGGCGGGCTTCAATTTTCACGCCGGGCTGATTGACTTCAACCTTGATGCGGCGGAAGCGCCCGTCCGAACGCGTGTTGGAGGGCGTGTAGCCCAAAAGGTAGTAGGTGGAATTCTCCGATTGCACCTCCCGAAACGCCTCGCCAAAATCGTTCAAGTCGTTAAAGGATTTCCCACCCGTGTCGGTGGCCAGGGTGGCCAGCGTCTCGCGAGTTTCATGCATGGAGTTGATTTGGGAGTGCACAGCGGCTCCGGTATAGACCGCCGTGCCGGCCGGACTCGCCGTACTCGCGTCGCCCCCCGGCGGCAGGGCGGCAAGACCTCTCGCGTCCACCGTGTAGAGCGATACGTTGGCTTGGTTGGCGGCGTCGGTGGCGGCAAGCAATTGGGTATCGTTATCCACGCCGGTTTTCTGGACGCCGCTCGAAAAATGGATCACCGACTTGCGGCCCGGAATGTCCTTCAGCAGTTTGGCCAGCGACTCCACCGCCGCCAGTTTTTGATCCGTGTTGAAGATGTTGTATTCCGTTTCATCGGGGGTGAAGGCCGCGGAAACGTCCTGATTCACCACCTCTTCACCTTGCGCGTTGGTGGTGCCGGCATCGCCGGTAGTTCCGGAATCCGCGAGGGAAGATGACTCGCCAACGCGAAGGGAGCGGAGCGTCTTTTCGAGCACGTCACGGTCATTGGTGAAATCCTGATTGATGTTCAGAGTGGAAGTGTAGGACACCACCGCCACCAGGTCCGCCGGCGTCATGCGCGTGTGGACAAAGTCGGTGGCGCCTTTGAGCGCCCGCATCAAGTCATCCACCTGCATGGACGACATATCGAAAAAGAGCACCAGCAGGCGATGGTCCTGAACGATTTTTGCCGGATTCGCGTCAGGAGGAAGTTTGGCCAGATTGATCACCGGCGGCGGACCGTTCTCATTGCCGGCCGTTGCCAGGTGCTCCACATTTTCAAAACTGAAAGAAGTTATGGATTGGGGCGTCCCGTCTTCCAAAACGCGGAAATTTTCCTTGGTCAGGCCGTTGATCGGCTGCCCGTGTTTGTCCGTAACCCGCACGTCCACCAGCACCACATTCGTTTGGGCGCGTATGATGAGGTTTCCCTGCTGGTTCGTTTGGCCGGGAATTTCAGACCCGAAGACGATCTTCGGCGGTATCGTCTGTCCATTGTTTTGGGCTTGTCCCGCCGCCTCGGCAATCGTGGAGTGTTCGGAAATATTCGCGGTCCAGAGCAAACAAACAGCCAGCGCCCAACCCAGGGCGGCAAACCGATTTCCGGTCGAATTTGAAATTATTCGCATATTAATTTACGGACATGCAGAAACCTGACGGCCCCCCTCACCTGCCCTCGTACCTCGGGCACCCTCGCTCGCCTAGGCGAGCGAGGGCTATGGTCCAATCTTTGATTCTTGCCCTCTCCAAGCGGAGATGGTGTCCCGCAGCGACGGGCCGGGTGAGGGGTCCTTCTCGAAGCATCCCGACGCAAATTTCATTTTCCTGTCCTCAATCAAAACGTCAATCGCATGGTCATGCTGAGCGTGCGCATGCCGCCCACACTGGTCACGCGGCCATAGTTGATGGCATCCACGGTGGTCGCGATTCCGGAATAATTCGGGTGATTGAAAATGTTGTTGGCCTCGATGCGAAAGTTCAGTCGAATTCCTTTTTCCGGCGCTATGGTCACAATCCTCATCAACGACATATTGAAATTGATCAATCCCGGCCCGGTAATAGTATTCCTTCCGGCGTTGCCGAACTCCCCCGCGGGCGGCAGCGTAAAAGCCGAAGTGTTGAAGAAATCGAGAGTAGACCGGTCCGAAGCAGGAAGGCTCACGGGCAGTCCGGTGGCCTCGGCGCGCCCGGAAAAGTAGGCTCCAATGCCGCCGTTCGCGCTCTGGTTGCCGAGTACACGCGCGGTCAGGGGCTTGCCGGACTGGATCGAAGTGTTCCCGATAATTCTCCAATCATCAAGCAGTTTCGCCGCCACGCCCCCGTGATTCAAATAGCGCTTTCGCGAGCCGAAGGGAAATTCATACGTGTCATTGATGTTAAGGCGGTGGCGCATGTCAAAGGTGGAAAGCCCGCGTTCCGCTGCCAGATCAAAAGTGTCTTGCGCCACCGTCCGTCCCGCGCCGCCCACGCTCGAGGCGTCATCGATGGACTTCGAATAAGTGTAGTAGGCGCTAGCGGAAAAACCGTTGTGAAACTGGCGGCGCAGGATCACCTGCAATCCCTGATAGATTGAAGAAGCCCCGCTGGTCTCATAGGTAAACTGCTGCGCGTTCTTCAGGGCCAGGCCGCTTGATCCGGGTGATGAGCCGGCCCGATTGGGGCCCAGGAGCAAGTCCAAGCTCGAACCCTTGGTCCCCGTGTAGCCTACGGAAAGGATCAGGTCCTTCGCGATCTCATTTTCAACGGCCAGATTCCATGATTGGCCGTAAGGCGTGCGGAAGTTGGGATCCACCGCATAAGTATTGGTCAGCACGCTGCTATTCACCACCGGAAATCCGTTTTCAAGAGTCAACACCTGGGCGGGCCCGGTCAACAAAGTGGACGCGGTGGCAAAAGGAGGCTGATCCGCCATGTTGCCCACAAACCGCGAGTAGACCGAACTATCGTAAAAAATTCCGTAGCCGGAGCGCACCACCAATTTGCGTTTGGTCCACGGGCGGTAGGCGATGCCGATTCGGGGCGCGAAATTGTAGGGGTCGCTTCGAACCAGCGAATTCGGCAGGCCATCCGGCGATTGCCCGGTCACCACACCGATACTGGAAAATCCGGGGCCGATGGCCAGGTCCGAAAGGTGGCCGAACTTTTCCGTGAAGGGCTGAAAGTATTCGTATCGTAAACCCCCACTCAAAGTCAGGCGGGCTGTGGCTCGCCAATCGTCTTGAACGAACCCGGCAAGCACCCAGGAGCGAAAGTAATTGCTGGCCACACCAAACCGGCTGGAAGTGGCTTGGGGCAGACCCAGAAGAAAATCGGCGAAATCAAATCCCGTCCCCGCCACTGGCAGGCCCTGCGCCGTAAAGTTACTGGTGGTATATCCGTTAAAGGTGAACGTGCCGCGCGCGTCGGGGTCGGAAAGAGTGTTTTGCTCCACCCGGCGAATTTCGCCGCCCGTTCGTATGTTGTGCTTGCCATGATTCCACAAAACCGAGTCAACCGCGCGAATGGTCTGGGGCCGCGTCAGGGATGGAATCGTGTCGCTGAGTCCGGTGAAATTCGTAAGATTGATGATGGGCAACCCGAAATCAAACGGATTCTGCGACACACCCTGAATGCCCAGTTGCTGCGCTACGTTCTCTAGATTTGCAAATGGATTGAGCAGCAGAGTTCTCGATCGATTGAAATTGAAACTGAGCGAGTTAATCACGTGGGGAGTGAAAGTGTGCGTCTCGCTCACGCTCAGGTTTTGCTGACGGCTTGAAGTGGTAGAGGTTAGTTCGGGAAAGCTGGAGACGCCGTCGGTATGCGAGGAGTTCAGAAAATATCTTGCGTTGGCGTTATCTTTCGCCGAAATGCGGCGGTTTACCATGAACATCAGCCGATCGCTTCGCGAGGGCAACGCTTCCTGCAAATGAAAATTCTGCACCGTGCCCGGCAGGTTGGGCAGCGGGATGTATTTCAAAAGGCCGGCCGCCGCCGCATCGAACATCATTGGAGAGATTTGATTTCCGGGAAAAGGCGTTCGCGGGCCGAGCGGGCCGGACTGCGGTTCATAAATCACCGGCTCCGCGGAAAAATCGCCGTTGCGTTCGGATAGAGTGGGAACGGTCGAATAACTGTCAAACGCGCCTTTGTTGCGTTGAAGCTGGTAGTTGAAAAAGAAACTTGTCTTGTCCTTGCCGTCATAAACTTTGGGAATGTAGAGCGGACCTCCAAAACCAATGGCAAATTGTTCGCGGTAGGAAGAAAGGAGTCGAGTTGTGGGCGTGTTCAATGGATAAGCTCGCGCATCCACAGCAGAGTTCGATAACTCGTCCATCATGTTGCCGCGGATGCGATTGATTTGGGGCCGGCGGCCATTCATTCCACGGCCGCCAAGCGTCATGCCCTGTCCTTCAAATCCGCCGCCTCCAAAGCCACCGCCCCGACCGCCACCCCCAAATCCCCCTCCGCCGGCTCCTCCTCCTCCAAAACCGCCGCCGCCTCCTCCCCCACCTCCAAAACCACCACCGCCCTGCCCTCCCCCATTGGCCTGAAACTCTTCCCTCCGGCTTTGGAAATCGCCGCCCTCGCCTGGCCCGGGCTGGCCGCTCACGCCTCCGGAAAGTAGAAACGAGTTGGCCGCGCTGGCTCCTAAATCCGGGGCGGACGCGTTGGCATCACCGCTCGATGAGCTGCCAGGCGCGGACTCGCCTTGCGCCTGGCTGCCCGCCACGGCGCCCTCGGAGAAACGAACACCGCTCGTGTCGCCACCGCCTGCCTCACCATTGTTCTCCCCGCTCATGGTGTCGCCTTGACCCGCGCCGCCTTGAGCACGGAGATTTCTGAGTCGTTCCAGGGCTTGCGGTGAAATCGATCGGGCATTCGGCGATCCGCCGGGGGGGCGCTCGGTCGCCGCGGCACTTGGGCCGCCCGGACTCCCCATCACCAGCGCGATGTTCACTTTGAGCGGCTTGTCTGCGCTCACCGGCACAGGGTCACGAACGTCATCCTGAAAGCCGACCAAAGAAATTGTGAGCTTATAGGTTCCGGGAGCGATACCTGTGAATGAATAATTTCCATCTTCACCGGTCCAGGTTTCCTTCCGCTCGCCGGATTGTTTGTCCATAAGAATCACGGTGGCGCCGGGAACCGAAACGCCTCCTGGTCCACGCACGTGACCCGTGAGCGTCCCACCCAACGAGGTTTCTTGACTCTTCAAAGAGAGAGGCATCAGAAACGTACAGAGAAGGAGTGTGCGACCCAGGCGCGCTAGATTTCGTGAAGGCATCAACATGGTTCAAGCCGAAGAATCGGCAAGTTGGTTTCTCGATTCAATCGTCGTTAGTTCCAAATTCTCGCGCCCAAGCCCGACACCACAATAGACGTTGTGCAATCGGGTCTGGTTGCTGTTATTTGAAGGCCGCAAGGTAACCTCGCATGGCAGTTGGCCGTCTCAGCAAAGGAGGAGAACTTTATGAACAAGCGTATTTTTCTTTCACTTACATTTTGCCTGACCTTGATCGCTTGCGGCTCACTTATTTTTGCCGCCGCTCAAAACACTCAACAGCCGCCTGAGCAACGCGGGCAGGGCCACGGAGGTTTCGCGCCGGGTGAAATGGTGATGGGCACACTGTCTTCGATTGGAGTGGACCGGGTTGAAGTCAAGAAGCAAGACGGTTCATCCCAAGTGGTGATGGTAAATGACCAAACGAAATATCAACAGGGGCAGCAGGGAATTCAGATGGAAGACCTGAAGCCGGGAGACCGCGTCTTCGTGCGCGGCAAAATGAATGATAACAAGGAATTCGTCGCTGCCAACCTACGTCGCGTGACCGACGAAGAGATGCAGCGATTCCAGTCCGGCGGAGAACGGGCGGGCGGCCAGATCGTGTCTATTGATGGAAACCAGTTGAAGGTCCAGAACCCCCGTCAGGGCGAGCGAGTGGTGATCGTGAACGAGCAGACGACTTTCATGAAAGACGGCCAACCGATTACTCTGAAGGACCTTAAAGTCGGTGACCGAATTTTCGCCCAGGGCAAAGAGACAGATGGAAAATTCGTCGCCACCCGTGTGATGAGTGGCCAGTTCCAGCGCGGTGGAATGGGACGACGCGGGCCAGGCGCCGACCAGGAAAAACAGTAGACTTGCTCGCAGGCGATCCGGAAGACAAAAACCGCATCGCCCCGCGATTCTAAGGACCAGTCCCAGTGGACTGAGGATTGGACAAGCCGTAATTCCGGATATCTCCGAAACTCGCTACGCCAATGTGCACGATGGAAACCCACCGTTCCAGCCGATGATGTTCTGCCCGATGCAACAAATAGGCGACGCCGATGGAGGCCGCAGTGCCGGCCAGCTCGATGGTGGCAAACAGCGGCTTGTTATCCACAATCCCATTGGTGAGCAGAATCTCGTTATGACCACGCTCGCGGAAATGCTGGGTTGAAGCGAAGTCCAGCGCGCGCACTGCTGCCACTCCTGCAAAGAGTCCAATATTTTCACCGTCCCAAAATTTGTGCGACGTCTGCTGACTCGTACGAGGAGAGATTTGTTTTTCTGATTCACTTTCCGGCGGGGCGGAACTTTCTGCCGGGGTCTGCGCTCGCGCTGCGCCCGCGGAAAAGAAAAGGACGAGGCAGAAAACCGCGCCCCATCGACATGTGGACGTGACCATCATTTGATCCATGCCACTAGAGTTTAGCGGCGGTCTTCGAAAAGCACCGGAGAAGATTCATGGATTCGTCGTTCAACCACCACTAGCGACAACTGCAGGCCACGTCCAGTTTTCCAGACCGTTCCATAGAGGCCATGGCCCCAATATCGCGCTCAAGGGTCGCATGGTGGGTCGCCTTAGTAGAATGGACTTCATTATCCCTAGTGCAAGCTACGATTTGCATTTAATTGGGAATCGGCGCGATCCGCCCATATGCGCAACCCGCAATGGGGACATCGCCTTGTAAAGACTGCCCACCTATTAGCGAATGGCCTGGAGCAATTAGGACAGGGCCAAAGTCGTAATCGAAAGCCAAAAAAGAAAAGCGCGAGCGCATACCCTGCCCAAACTACGACCAACGGCACAATGCTGTTTGCTAATCGGTTAAGGATATTCATGAGCACTAAGAATCCAGGAAAATACGACACCAGCAGAACCACACAGATTCGCCGGAGACTTCTGAACTCCCTCCACGCCTGCTCGAATCCATCCTTAGAGACTGGTACCATTGTTTCTCAGAATTACATCTCCTTCGGGAACAAACTTGGCCATTCCAATCACTGAAACAGCCCTGCGCTTCACTTGCCCCAATTGAGCAAACGCTCCAACATACCAACAGCAATTAAAGCTCCACCCGCCCCCAATATCCTCGCCACCAGAATTTCCCTCCGTGTAAATATCGTTCGTCCGCCGCTCAGAAAGTTCAAGACTCCACGCGGTGCAATGGACAGCAATGCCATCACCAAAATCCAAGTGATACAAGCCGCAATCTGCAAATCGTGCCCGTCACTACCCACAGTTGGCTCCGCCCGTGGAGGATCTACTGCCATCGTTCGTCGTTTTCGTATTAGCCGTCATTACGGCCGGCTAAAGTAATCGTACACGTTCCCTGAGCTATGGCGCAGGCGATGAAACTAGGTACTTCCGAAGCCAGTCCACCGTCCTCCCGATCACTTCGCGCTCCCACGCGATTGAAGTGAACGTATGATCGGCGCCGGGGACAATCACTTCCTGTTTGATCTCGCTGCCCGCTGCATTAAAAAAATCTCTCGGGTGCGAGAGAGGGAGGTATGCGTCTTTTTCCGGATGAATGATCAGCGTTGGCTGCTTGAAAAGCGCGATCGATTTCAACGGGTCGATCTTTTCGATGTTGTCGAGGAAGGCAGGAGAAACCGCGTGGGCGCTATATTCCCGGAGGCCATTGCTGCCGGGAATCGGCTGGGTGGCCCGTTCTGCCAGCTTGCGAAGCTGCCCGGGATGGGCGAGCGCGGACCACAGCACCAGCGCCTTGGCTCGGGCAGGCGTTGCCACAGTCGCCGCGATGGCGCCGCCGAGAGATAGACCGATAAGCCCAACCCTTTCCGGGTCAATTCCCTTTTGCTTGCGGAAGAACTTGATGGCGGCGCGGGCATCAGAAATTTCACCCTGCATAGTCACTTGATGGAACTCGCCCTCGGATTCGCCGGAGCCGAAGAAGTCAAATCGGAGAGTGGCGATGCCGGCGAGAGCCAGCGCCCGCGCGCATTTCACAAAGAGCCAGTGGGATTCCATTCGATCCCCGGTGAATCCGTGAAAAAAAATCGCGCCGGGCGCGCGCCGCGATTTTCCGCGCGAGGAGGGCCTGTGAATCATCCCGCGCAGCCACTTTCCCGAGTGATTCTTAAATTCCACAAGCGTTTCCAGTCCCATATTTCAATCCCCTAGCCTGATGGACTTACTCCGAAGAGCCGCCCATTTTTCAAATCGCCGCGCCGCGGCAAGATATTTACCTGATTACCGAGCCTTGCCTTCCATTCTTGGATGTTTCACTTCCTGGTAAGACTGCATGGCGTTCGAGAGATATTGCATGGACGCGGGCGCCGACAGCCGGTAGTGGACTCGCTTCGGACCCTTGACTTCACGCAGAGCGATGGAATCGCACAAAATCACATCGGCCCCTCTCAGTGCTTTTGAACTATCGAGCGGCAAAAGATATGGCGTAAGCGTGTGACGCCGCCCTACGGCAGGGGCCAGCAGTCCTTGTGCGGCCTGAAGCAAGTATTGACTTACCGACACTAACGCAATCACCGAGGGGTCGCGAAGCTTGTGGAGCATTTGGACGTGTTCATCGGCGTCGCAAAAGGCAATGGGAACTGCCGGACGTTCTTTCGGGATCAGTGGTTCGGTATCGCCGATGGCATACTGTGGAGTAACGGGTAGCGCGTCCAGCACCAGGTTCGGATTCCTTGCCAAGTCTCCGCGGGTGCATCCTTTTACCGGCCACTTCATCGCCTCGCGAATCTCATCCTGCAATAACTGGCGCAGGCCGGCTTCTTCCTCAACCACCAGAATATGATCCGGCGGCTGAGCCAGCAAGCGATCCCGCACCCGGTCGCGAAGCGCCGCCAGCGAATATCCCCGCCGCCGGGCCGTTTCAATGGTCACATTGATTAGTTCATCCAAGTCCTGTTGGCTCGCTTTCCCGGTGGGTTCTTCAGGCGCGCGAATCACCAGGTGATGGGTTCCCCGGCGGTTGACTACCCAGTGGCGCGCCTCCAGGTCCTGGTAAGCGTGGCTGATGGTGTTGTGGTGAATCTTCAGGCGGCGCGCCAGCTCGCGCACACTCGGCAAAGCATCTCCCGTTTTCAACTTATCCGTAACAATGAGCGTGATGATTTGTTCCGCTACTTGTTGGCGGAGTGGGACCTCGCTCTCCTTGCTGATGCGGATTTCCATGTCAGTCTATCCCTTCTTTTGTTCCGGCCCAGGGCCCGGGCGTTCCAAGGCTTCCTTGCGACCAATTCTACGCCAACATTGGGCGTTGTGACACTTCAGAAACTGTCACCCGCCTTATAGAAAGTGTCCCGTCCAATCGCTAACCTTGCGCGCAGAGGTGAAGATTATGATTCCTAAATTTCGAGGGTGCTCACGTATAAATCTAGCCGCCCTAATTGTGGCATTGATTGCTCCCCGGCCCTCGATGGCCGTTCCTGGCCATGGAAAGACTGACGAGGACAAATGCTGGACAGTGAAATATATGTCCGGGCCGATTGAGGTTCATGGCCGAGGATGGGGGGAAGGCACGGAATTAGAAGCCGGAAAAAGGATAAGAGTTTTAGTGGGCCCCAAGAACCTTGTTTTCAAGAAAGGAAGCAGGATAGTTCTGGCAGTTCCGGTCGATTCCGTAACGTCTGTCGCGTACTACCGCGAAAACCACCCCCGGACCGAGCAAGTTCTGGGCGTAAGCGAACCCGATCAATTGCTCGCCGGAATCGCCCGTTGCGACCAGGGTATCTTTCTTTGCGCTGCAATCGCGTTACCGGTCTATGCAGTGGCAGCGCCGTTCGAGTACCAAAAGCACTTTGTATCCATTACCTGGCGAGACGAGAGAAATGAGGACCTGGAAAATACGCTTGAGATCCAGGTCGGCAAGGGCGATTACCGTGATTTTCTTGCGGAACTAAGTGGAGTCACGGGGAAACCATGGAGAGTCACTTCACAAGTTGGTGAGGAGACGGAACCCACCAGATTCGATTTATCTGTAGTACAGCTACTGAACTCCCCGGGATTAGGCAAAGATGCCCCCAAATCGCTCAATGAAGAATGCAATTCAAAGCCATCTTCAGAGCGAGTGCTTCAGCCCTCCGACCTGAGGCCCGTGCCGACCTGTTATCCAGCTCCAGTCGAAAGCGCGCGTTGCGGGGTTCTTGCCCTCGATTCGGAGGAATACCAGAAGAGCTGCAAACCGGCCGCAAGACAGGACCCAGCCTCCTCGAATTCTACTTCGCAGCCATTGTGACACTTCAGAAACTGTCACCGGCCTTGTGGCGGGTTTTCAGCACCCTTCATATCTTGTGCAACGAGGTGAAGATTATGTGGAACGAAGCTTTTGGTTGGATCTCAGTGCTGGCAGGCTTGGTGATGGGGTTGTACATGGGAATGAAGTTCCAACGGGAAGACTGGCTGGGTGGGTACAACGCCTTCCCGCGCCGGATGGTTCGCCTTGCGCACGTGGCATTGGTGGCGCTCGGCATGCTGAACATTCTCTATGCCCAAAGCGCGGCGCGCCAGAATTTGAATCCCTCGCTCGCCCGCGTCGCGGCCGGGGCTTTTATGGGTGCGGCCATTCTAATGCCTGCGTGCTGCCTTTGGATTGCCGCGCGGCGCCGGCACTTCGAGTTTTTCGCCGCGCCCATCGCGTGTCTGGCCACAGGATTAATTCTGACTATAGGAGGTCTAATCCGATGAAAGTTGGACTGATCGCAATGAGTGGTATTCGTGCCGAAAACCCGGAGCTGATGAAGCTGGGCTTGAAGCTGCCCGGATTTCTTGAACGCGCGCTAACGCTTTTCGCCATGCCCAGCCTCTCCCTCTTGACGCTGGCCGGGATGGTGCCCGAAGAAGATGAAATCGTTTACCGCGAATATCGGGAGTTCCCGCCTGACTCTCCGCCCGAGTGCGACCTGGCGGCCATCACTTCTTTTACCGCGCAAGTTGAGGACGCCTATCGCTTGGCGGATATTTATCGCGCCCGCGGCACCAAAGTGGTGATGGGCGGATTGCACGCCTCGAAGCTCCCCGAAGAAACTGCTTTGCACGCTGACGCAGTGGCGGTGGGCGAAGGAGAAATATTGTGGCCGCGAATTCTGGAGGATTTCCGCCACTGCCGCCTCGCCTCCCGCTATGCGCATGGGCCGCACGAGCACTATGATTTCGCTCTATCCCCCATGCCGCGCTACGATTTGATCGATCCCGATAAATACAACCGCTTCCCGGTGCAGACCAGCCGCGGTTGTCCGTTCAAGTGCGAGTTCTGCGCCAGCTCGATCATGCTGACCCCGCGCTACATTCACAAACCGGTGGAGCGGGTGATGGCGGAGATTCGCGAGATCAAAAGGTGCTGGCCGCGGCCCTTCATCGAGTTCGCGGATGACAACACGTTTGCCGATGCACGCTACGGCCGCAAACTGGTGGAAGCCCTGGGCAAGGAAAATGTGAAGTGGTTTGCCGAGACAGACATTTCCGTCGCCCAGGACGATACTCTGCTGCAGCTCATCGCCCAGAGCGGCTGCCGGCAAATTCTGGTTGGTCTGGAAACTCCAACTTCCCACGGACTCGATGGAATCGAGTTGCGCTCCAATTGGAAATACCGCAATCGCGATTTCTATCGAACCGCCATTGAGCGGATCCAATCGCACGGGATCACGCTGAATGGATGCTTCGTGCTCGGCCTCGACGGCGACACGGAAGAAGTTTTCGACCTCATACCCCGATTCGTCGAGGAGACGGCTCTCTATGACGTTCAGGTGACGGTGCAAACTCCATTTCCCGGAACGCCTTTGTACAAGCGCTTTCTTGAAGCGGGCAGGCTGATCGAGCCGCGCAATTGGCGCAAGTGTTCGCTTTTTGACGTGAACTTTCACCCGGCGATGATGTCCGTGGATAGGCTGGAGCGGAAGTTCGCCGAGCTGGTCACAGAACTGTACAGCCCGGAAGCCGTGGTCAAGCGGCACCGCCGGTTCATGAAAGTCTACGGACCAAAATTCCGCCAACCCGCGCTCGAACCGTGCCCAGTTTAATTCTTTCGGGGCGAAAACGTAGGGGCGGGGTCGCCCAGGCGACCTCGGCTCAACATAAGCCTCGGGACTTCATAATTTTTACGGCAAAGAACGCTGAAGGGCGGCGCGCGCCAGGGCAATTTGGGGAAGGTTGGCGCGGGAATTTTCGAAGTGGGAAAGGAATTCCTGGTATTCGTTCGCAGCCTGGTCGCGCTTCCCTGTCGCATCATAGACCTGGCCCAGATAGAAGTGCGACAGTGCGGCGACAAGTGGCGAACGGGTGCGCACGGAATTAAAATTTGACAAGCCCCTCTCAAAAGTAATTGCCGTTCGAAGGTCCTGTTCCGCCCGAGTGTAATCTTTGGTCTGCAAATAAGCCCAGCCGAGCGGGAACTTGAGGCCTGGATCGTTGTAGTTGGGAAGATGACCAGCCGCAGCAATCACTCCTTGCGGGTCCTTGCGGGCATAGGCCGCGTATAGGCCAGCGTAATTCCGGACCAGCTCAATGCCCTGCGGCCCAAGCTCCGGGCGAGCCGCCGCGTAGAGCTGAAGGCTCCGGTCGGATGCCGCCGTGTCACCCTGTACGGCCTGCAAGAATGCGATCGGACCATTCTCGTTTCCGGAGAGCTTTTGCTGACGGGCAAAGGCAAGGTCGGAGGCAGTTCCTTGACCTGCCAGGAGCGAAAGGGAGACCAGCGATATCAGTGCGTCTTCAGCGGCCTCCTTTTGCCCGGCATGACCCAGGTCCCGCACGGCGCGCTGCAAGCTGGCGCGCGCGCCCTCCAAGTCTCCCCGGGTTTCCTGGAATTGGCCTTCAAATACCGAAACATAAAATTTCCCCGCGCCCGTGGCCCGTTTGGTGTATTCCTGAAGCGCCGAATCGGCCAGCGCGAATTTCTTCTGGTCGGCATAAACGACGGCCAGTTTGATATAGTCCTGGTAGCCGACGAAATCCGGCTTCATCTCCATCACTTTACGATAGGCTGCAACCGCTTCATCGTCGTGATTCAGGGTATAGAGAATGTCCCCGCGTGTATCCCATGGGTTCGGGTCGTTGGGGCGGATGGCCATGTACTGATCGTTGGCCTGGAGCGCAGCCGCCAGATTTCCTGAAAATGCCTCTCCATAGCCGAGCATATTCAAGAGTGCGTCATTCTTAGCATCAAGCTGAAGTCCATCCTTCAACACAGAGATGGAACGATCCGACTCGCCTTCACCACCTAACGCCCCTGCCAGCCGGATGCGAGCCTGGTCCTCGCGGGGAAACTCTTTGAGAAGAGATTCTAATTTTTGAATTCCTCCCGCTTCGTCTCCCGCCCGAAAAGCTTTGAACGCCTGGAATTGCAGCAGATCTTTGCGCGGCAGTCGCGACTGTAATTGCTCAATCTTCGGCCAAACTTCCTCGCTCTTTTTAAGGTCGCCTTGACCAATGTAGGAGCCAGAAAGTTGCACGAAAGCCAGCGCAAACTGTGGATCCAGCTTAACCGCTTCCTCAAACTCCTTGGCCGCTTCGGCAAGGAGGAAGCGTCGCTGATAATCAAGCCCGAGCTGGTAGTGCCTGTAAGCTTCGAGGTTTGCCGTTGCCGCCTCTTCGATGCTGGGCGCATTGGTGGCAAGGCTGGCCGAAGGGGCAAAGCGCTCCGCAATGCGCCCCGTTATCGCATCCACCATGCTGAAGATGCCTTGCACGTCCTCGGCCTCCACTTTGTCGGAAAATAATATTTGGCCGGATTTGGTGTCTTGAACCTGCACATCCAGCCGAAGTTGTTTGGGGCCTACACGAAGGAGCGTGCCAGTCACAAACGCGTCAGCATCGGTGCCGCGAGCCACTTCCACCGCCGAGGCTGGGTCGAGTTCAGTCGTTTGCTTCTTGCCGATCAGTTGAACCGCGGCAAGTATGCGCTCTGTCGAAAGGACATCCAATCCCTTCACCTGAGCCAGATTCGTGGTGAGCATTTCCGTCAGCCCGCGATTGAGCCAATCGAGCGATGGGTCCTGGGAGAGGTTGGAGAAATAAAGAACCGCCAGGGCCTTTTGGCTTCCAGCCGTCGCCGGTGTTGATGTGCGGTGGCGCATGAACCACCAACCGAAAGCCAAAGCCGCAACCAGCAACAATGCGGCGGCGGGGATTAAAAACTTGGGACGCTTCGGTTCGATTGAAGTTAGGGCTTGCGCCAATACTGCACCCGACGATTGAGATGGAGATGGAGTGACCGCGCTTGGACCGCTGGGCGCAGGACTAGCTGCGCCTGGATCACTGGGCGTTGGTGTGACGGGGCTTGGACCACTGGGCGCGGCAGGCGGTGGCGGCACTTCAGGCTGCACGCTTTGCCGCGGGTCGCTTGTACGTGCGGGCATATATCCGCTTTGCTCGGCCACCTGCATCCGGCTGGCAGAGCGCCCGGAATCCGTATCCCTCTTTAGCCGCTTGAGATCGGTTCGGATGTCGGAAGCGTTCTGGTAGCGCATGTCGGCGTCTTTTTCGAGCGCCTTGAAAACAATTTCTTCGAGCTTGGGCGGCAATTCAGGATTCAGCCGCAGAGGAGTAACGGGGGCGCGGTTAAGAATGGCTTCATGAATCACTCCGGAAGTGTTGCCGCTGAAGGCCGGGACGCCGGTGGCCATCTCATAAAGCACCAGGCCGAAGGAAAAAATGTCCGTGCGCGCGTCGAGATCCTCACCACGCACCTGCTCGGGCGACATGTAGGCTACCGTCCCCATGGTGACCCCGGGACTGGTGAGAAATTCCTCGCGCGCCGGGGCGGTGAGCATGGCGGAGGCGCCGGCGCCCATGGTTTGCTTTTCCAAGGGGGTGAGCTTGGCCAAGCCAAAGTCCAACACCTTGGCCTGATTGCGCTGGGTGACGAAAATATTGGCAGGCTTGATGTCGCGATGCACGATGCCTTTGGCGTGGGCGGCGTCCAGTGCGTCGGCAATCTGAATCGCCAGGTCGAGCACGGTGTCCGTCTTGAGGGGCTTCGACTCGATGCGGTGCTTCAGCGTCTGCCCTTCCAGGAGCTGCATCACGATGAAGGGCTGGCCTTCGTGTTCGGCAATTTCAAAAATGGTGCAGATGTTCGGGTGGTCAAGCGCCGAAGCCGCGCGCGCCTCGCGCTGAAAACGTTCCAGCGCCTGTTGGTCCTTGGCGAGATGTTCGGGAAGAAACTTGAGCGCCACAAAACGGCCAAGCGTGGTGTCCTCGGCTTTATACACCACTCCCATCCCGCCGCCACCCAGCTTTTCCACAATTCGATAGTGAGTTACCGTCTTGCCGATCATGGTTGGAGATTCATGTTACGAAGCAGGGGCGACCATGTCAACAAAAGACGGCTTCATGATTCTCATCTGCAGATCTGGAGCAGGAAGTTCATGGTTCATCGTTCGTCATTCATCGTTCTGCCCTCAATTGTGACACTCGCGAAACTGTCACCAACATTCTGGAAAGGAAAGCGGCGCTCTCCATAGACTCTTCCTTTAAAGCATCGGAGGTGGAGCATGGCTGGTAGCACGCTTGAATTTGATCCGAAAACCAACTATTGTGGCAGCCAGTCTGCCGGTCGAGAATTCCAATCAACTTCTGACGGCTCAGAACGGGCTTTTGCACAAGGGCGCGGCGCCGGCAAATACGGAAAGCGCGTCAGAGTCGAGCGCTTGAAGGAAAGCAACATGGCCTCCCAAGGTTATTCGGGAGTTCTAAAGCGGCCGGGTTACGCGTTCCTCCTCGCCGCGCAAGCGCTCGCTGTATTCGACGACAATACATTCAAGCAGCTTCTCTCTTATTACGCGCTTGCCGTGCTTACGAATCCCGCCGCGCGCGCACAGGTATTCGCTTGGGCCACGGCGCTTTACGTGTTGCCCTACATTCTTTTCTCATCCTACGCCGGCCAGATTGCCGACCGGTTCTCCAAACGTCAGGTCATCATTGGCTTGAAAATAATTGAAGCCATCATCCTCTCGTTTGCCACCTATGCAATGTTCATCGGGCACATCAACGCCATGCTGGCCGCGCTGTTTCTGCTCGGGGTTCACGCCGCCTTCCTCGATCCGGCCAAGGAAGGCATCCTGCCCCAGATTTTCACCGATGAAGACCTTTCGCGCGCCAATGGCCTGATGCAGCTCACGGTTTACAGCATGATTGTAATGGGGCCGGTGGCCGCCGGATTCCTGTTTGATTCCTTCTCGCGCTCTCCCTACGTCCCCGTGGCGATGCTGGTGGGAACGGCCCTGGCGGGATTGCTGCTGGCCCTTGGAATTACGAAAGTTGAACCCATCAGCCAGGGCGAGAAATTCCGATTGAATCTGTTGGCAGAATTCTGGCACGACTTCGCTGAAATCCGCGCTTCACGCGCGCTCTTGCAAACCGTCCTGGCCATTGCCTATTTCTGGTTTTTAGGCGCGGTCTATTTGCAAAACGTTATCGGTTACGGGCACGATCTGCTGGGCCTGAACGCCACGGGCATCAGCTACCTCACCGCCTCGGTGTCGGTGGGAATTGCACTGGGCGCTTTTATCGCGGGAAAACTTTCCGGCGATCAGGTGGAACTCGGCCTGGTGCCCATCGGCTCAGTGGGACTGGGCGTCTTCGGCCTTTATCTTTACTTCATCCACCACTCATTCACGCACGCGCTGGCCGGGCACTTCTTAGTGGGATTGTCAGGCGGAATCTTCATTATCCCGCTCCAATCCTTCTTGCAGGCGCGCGCCGGAGAGCATTCCAAGGGGCGCGTGATCGCCACTTCCAACGTTTTTACTTTTACCGGCGTGGTCCTGGGCGCGGGCCTCTTCAGCCTGCTCTCTGGATATTTGCATCTGCTGCCCAACCAGGTCCTGCTGGTAATGGCGTTGATTTCATTTTCCGCCACGGCTTACATCCTCACCGTGCTCCCCGACTTCATGATCCGTCTGTGTCTCTGGTTGCTGGCCCACACTTTCTATAGCATTAAGGTTCGCGGCGGGGAGAACCTGCCCAAGCGCGGCCCGGCGCTGCTGGTATGCAATCACATTTCCTACGTGGACCCTTTCCTGATCGGCGCGTGCACGCAACGCTTCATACGCTTCCTCATGTACCGCCGCTTTTATGAGACAAGGGGCGTCCACTGGCTGGCCAAACTGATGGGCGCAATCCCCATTGCCGCCGACGATCCGCCGCGCCAGGTAGTGGAGTCCTTGCGCGAGGCGCAGGCCGGACTGAAAGCCGGCGACCTGGTTTGCATCTTTGCCGAAGGCGCCATCAGCCGCACGGGGAACCTGCTCCGCTTCCGCCGCGGCTTTGAGCGGATCACGAAGGGAATGGATGTTCCCATCATTCCCATCCATCTCGACCGGGTTTGGGGCAGCATCTTCAGCTACGATCGAGGAAAATTCTTCTTCAAGTGGCCGCGTCGGATTCCGTATCCCGTTACAGTCAGCATCGGCCCGGGTCTGCCAGGCAACTCCACCCCGTTCCAGGTTCGCCAGGCGGTTATGAAACTGAGTGCGGACGCATTTGCGCGGCGCGACGCAACCCAGCGTCCGCTGCCTGAGCTCTTTCTGGATTCGGCGCGGCGCAATTGGTCGCGCTTTGCCATGGCCGATTCTTTCGGACGCCGATTTAATTTTGGCCGCACCCTGGTGGGCGCCATGCTCTTTCGACGCATGATCCTGGAGCGCTGCGCCGAGGAAAAATTGATTGGAATACTTCTGCCGCCTTCGGTGCCCACGGCCTTGCTGAACCTGGGCATAAGCATGGCGGGACGCGTGCCGGTAAATTTAAATTACACGTCATCTCAGGAATCGATGACGACCGCCATCGCAAAATGCGAAATCAAAACCATATTCACCACGGAAAAACTTTTGGAACGTCTTTCTATTCCCCGCACGCCGAATATGGTGATGATTGAAGATGTGGCAAAAGGCTTTTCATCCGCCGCCAAATTTGTTCACACCGCCTCAGCGCGATTGCTGCCCCGTTTCGTATTGCATGCCTGGCTCCTGCCCCGTGACCGCAATTTGGACGCGCTGGCCACGGTTATTTTTTCGAGTGGCAGCACTGGCATTCCCAAGGGTGTGATGCTGAGCCATCGCAACATCGTTTCCAACGTCGAAGGTGTGCAGCAAGCCGTCACCGTCACCCGCAACGATTGCCTGATGGGCATTCTGCCCTTTTTCCATTCCTTCGGTTTTACCGACGGCCTGTGGCTCCCCATGCTTTCCGGATTTGGCGTGGTATACCATGCCAGTCCACTGGAGGCCAAAAAAATCGGCGAGCTTTGTCGCAAGTATCACGTCACTATTCTGATTTGCACTCCCACTTTTTCCTGGAAATACATACAAGCCTGCAAGCCGGAGGATTTTGCCTCGCTCCGATTGGCCATAGTGGGCGCGGAAAAAATGAAGCCCGAACTTGCCCAGGCCTTCAAGGAAAAATTCGGCGTCGACTTGTTCGAAGGCTACGGCTGTACGGAACTATCGCCCGTGGTCGCAGCCGGGGCGCCGGGCTATTCCGGTCCGGATGAAACACAGCCGGGCCACAAGCCGGGCTCGGTCGGCCACCCCATTCCCGGCGTCACGGTGCGCGTGGTCAATCAGGATACGTTTGCCGAACTCGGTCCGGACGAGCCCGGCATGCTGCTGGTGAGCGGCCCCAACGTGATGATTGGTTATCTGGGCGAGCCGGAAAAAACCAAGCAGGCATTGGTGGAAGGCGGTTGGTACGTCACCGGCGACATCGCGCGCATCGACGAAGACGGATTTATTACCATTACCGACCGCCTCTCGCGCTTCTCCAAAATTGCCGGTGAAATGGTGCCGCACATCCAGGTGGAAGACGCACTCCAGAAAGCCTTGGGCGCCACCGAACCGAAACTGGTGGTGACCTCGGTTCCCGACGAACAGAAAGGCGAGAAGTTAGTGGTGCTGCACACCGATCTAGGCGCGAGTTTGGACGACTTGCTGAAACGCCTGCGCGAAGGTAACCTTCCCAAACTGTGGCTGCCGCGCAAGGAGAATTTCTTCCCCGTCGACGCCCTGCCATTCCTTGGCACCGGCAAACTCGATTTGCACAAGATCAAGGAAATCGCGAAGAAAATGGCCGTTACCCAATCTCCTGCGGCGGATTGAAAGGAGCCTGTTAAGGGGATTTCCTTGCTTCCTTCATTACCGCGGGCGTTGCACCCGGCTATATTCTGTCGCCCTTCCGGGGCGGTCGACTCTTTTCCTGTCAATTGCTGGGGCACCAGGTCGGGGATTACAGCCCCCAAGGGTATGCGTCGCCATTGTCCTGCGCCGAGGCAACGCGATACCATCTTCCAGCCCCGAAGGGGCGCGATACAATAGCCGGGGGCAACGCCCCCGGTTGCAAAACGCCAAGAAACCTTTTCGCCCCTGAAGGGGTCGCATAACACATTGGAACCCCACGATGTCCCAAACGCTGGTAAAACTTCTGGTCCACATCGTCTTTTCAACCAAGGACCGTCGCAATTTGATAACAGCGGAAATCGAACCAGAGTTGTTCGCCTACATGGCGGGAACTCTCAAGCAACTGGATTGCCCGTGTCTGGCCATCAACGGCGCAACGAACCACGTTCACATCCTCATTTCCCTTTCAAAGAATATCGCGCTCAGCAAGATGATGGAAGAATTGAAGAAAAGTTCCTCGAAATGGATTAAGACCAAGGGCGAAAATTTCCGCGACTTCGCTTGGCAGGAAGGCTATGGAGTGTTTTCAATTGGCGAGTCCAATATTGAGGCGCTGAAGAAATATATTGCGAAGCAGAAGGCACATCACAAGGTACAGCAATTCGAAACAGAGTTCCTCGACATATTGAAAAAATATCGTGTTAAGCACGATCCGCGGTATATCTGGCTTTAGCGGGCTTTACGACCCCTTCAGGGTCGGGAATTTACTTGTTCCTCCCTTTACCGGGGGCGTTGCCCCCGGCTATATTCTGTTGCCCCTTCGGGGCGATCGGATTGCTTTGTGCCCGTTACCCGGGCTCTGCCCCGCGCCCGTGGGCGATAATTGCGATCACACCTCAACTCCTAAGGCGCGCAGGTCGCTTTCCAACTGAGGCACATCCTTAAACTGAATAGTATTCATGCCATGCCATCGGGCGCACTCAAGATTCAGGGCGCGGTCGTCTATGAACACACATTCTTCCGGGGGGCGCTGAACCAACTCCAGGGCCAGAACGTAAATCGCCTCGTCGGGTTTTTTGACGCCCAGATAGCACGAGCTGAAGAAGGCGGTGAAATAGTTCCGCAACCCGAATTGATTGATGCGGTACTGATTCAAATCTGTGGACTCATTATTGAGCGTGGTCATCAGGTATTTTTTGGTATGCGCCAGCCGGCCGATGAAGGCCAGCGACTCCGGGAACGGCTGGGACTCCGCAAACATAAACTCCTTCACTGCGTCCCGGCTGAAAGTGCGCGGCTTGTAAAAAACGGTGCGGTCGAGATAGTGCTCCATATCCAGTTCGCCGGTCTCAAATGCCGTCGAGACCAGCTCGTGGCGGTCGCCAAATTCCCCCAAGTCAAGATTGAATTTTTCCACCAGCTTGTGGCGCGAATTCCGGTCCCAACCGTTGGTGAGCAGAACGCCGCCCACGTCTGAAAATACCGTGGTGATTTTGGCCATAAAGTGACTCCGCTATTCGGATTCGGGAAGGGAGACCTCCCCTCGGTTGGGAGATTGTCACGGGAAAAGAAGCAAAGGAAAGACCCCTCACCCGTCCGTCTGCTGACGGACACCCTCTCCCCAAGGGCGAGGGTAAAAAACTATTCCCATACTCCTGTTCTTAGCCGAGCCACTGGGGATTGTGCACGGTGCCGTCAAACGAATTGGTATTCTTAAAGGGCTCGAACTCACCCTTGGCGCCGGGCGCAGCGGTTTTCGCGAGCAGTGCCGAGACTTCGGTCTCACTCAGAGGGCGAAAGGTCCGCGCCGCTTCCAGGGCCTGCTGCACGCGTTCTACGCTGTCGCAACCGTTGATGACGACGGAAGTGGGTAAATTCATGGCATAGTGCAGGCACTCGATGGGTGTCACCGAATTACTCTTAAGAATCTCTCCCGCGCCCATCGGTTTCATGCCCAGCACGCCGATGCCGTGCTTCACCAGCACGGGGACAACTTTTTTCGCAAAGCTCTTGTAATGCGCGTCCATCACGTTCAGTGGCATTTGCACGGAGTCAAAGGTGAATCCGTGCGCGAACGCGGTATTCAACATTTTCAGGTGAATGTCCGGATCTTTGTGTCCGGTAAATCCGATGTATCGGATTTTCCCCGCTTTCTTTGCCGCGAGCGCCGCCTCAAAGGCGCCGCCGGGCCCAAAGATTCGCTCCGGGTCGCCTGGGCGAATCACTTCGTGGAATTGCACCAGGTCTATCATATCGGTCTGAAGTCTCTTGAGCGATTCCTCGAGCTGTTGGGTATACGCATCTTTAACCTGGCCGTCAGTCTTGGTCATCAGAAAAACTTTTTGCCGATAACCATCGCGCAGAGCTTTGCCCATGCGAACTTCGCTCAACCCATCGTGGTAGTCCCAGCAGTTGTCCATGAAGTTGATGCCATTGTCGACGGCGGTTCGCACAATGCGAATACTTTCCTCCTCATCCTGGGGAACGGCCATATGATAACCGCCGAGGCCGATCAGCGAAACTTTCTCGCCCGTTCGCCCCAAGGTTCGGTAAGGCATTTCTCCCGCTGCCGGACCCACAAGAGGCACCGCGTTAGGGAGGGGCCTTAGCTGTTGCGGTGTTTCGGCTCCATGAGTCAGCCCCGCCACTCCGCTGGTGCCGGCAAGTCCGACTGCCATCCGTCCCAGAAATCCTCTTCGATTGGTTTTATCGCCCATGGTAAGACCTCCGCTGATAATCCTCGGATACGCGGTATGATAGCACGAAGCAAATCCATTTAGGACTGGGCGGATTCCTCGCCCAAACCCAAATCAATGCTCGCCCCCACCTGCGCTTTTTCAAGGGCGGGCAGAACTTCACGCAGGCGCTTGTTGAGCGCGCGAGCAATCGACACCGCGGCGGAGTTGTAAGTGGCAAGCAGTTCCTGGAAATCGTCTTTATCAATGCGCAGCAAGTGGCAATCCGTTTGCGCGATGGCGGAGGCGGACCGCACCTCACCGTCGATGATGCTCATCTCACCGAAGAAGTCCCTGGGGCCCAGCGTTTTCAAAGGCGTGTCTCCGCGCTGAATCAGTACATCGCCATCCACGATGATATACATGTGGTCGCCGTGGTCCCCTTGTTGAATGACGCGCTGCCCGCCCGGGAATGTTACTTCACGCGCCATGGAGGCGACATGGGTAAGTTCACTCGTCGCCATGTTCGAGAATAAAGGAACGTAACGGAGAAAAAGCATCTTTTCCACTACGATCATACTGGCTCCTCCTTGGTGCTGGTCCTCGCCGATTCGGCCAGGATCGCTTGAGCCAAACGCTGGACAGCTTCATAAGGGTCGGCCAACAATTGATTACACTGCCGGGAAAGTTCGCCAGGCTCTTCGATTTTTGAAAGGGCGAAGAGCGCGGTTTCCCTCACAACGCCACTGGGATGGGACAAATGCTGTTGAACCAGCGGAAGCACAGCCTGGGAAGGGTTGAGGGCCGAGGCGTAAAGGGCGCCCAGCAGCACTTGCTCGGAGTTTTTCGAACCGATCACCTCACGGAGAAGTTCCGCAGTGCCGGCTTCTCCGGCGGCGGGCGATTTTGCGCTCGTCAACTCCATAACCTCCGCCCGCCATTTTTCGGGGAGGACGTTTTCCAGGACTTCCTGGGCGCGGGAGCGTTGCTCCTCATCTTTGTCTTGCAAACGCAATCGGACCGCTTCCATTTTCACTGATGTGGCCAGCACCCCCAGGAGGGCGAAGACATTGCCCATGTGAACGTCAAATTCCTCGCGCAGTACGCCGAGCAGAAAAGCATTGCCGCTCAGGGAGGAAGTTTGCGCCAGCAGGTTTTTTCTTTTCTTGGCCGCATCAATCTGACAACGCAAAATCGTTTCCCAGTGCTCCGCGTAAGGGTCAAAGGCTGGCTGGCGCTGAATGATGCGGCAATAAGCCTGCACCATGGAAGAGGTGGAATTGGGACCGGCGAAGTCCAAAACTCTTCTGAGCACTTCCAGTGATTTCAAGCTCCCTATTTTGGCCAGGATCGCGGACATGGAGATGGATCGGCCGAAAAGGCCCGCCAATTCAGCGGTGTCGCTGTAGGTAGCCAGATAGTCGGCGGTGAGTGGTCCGAGAGCGATCAAAGCATCCGCGGCCGCGCCACCCGTCCGGGGATTCGCAAGATGCGGAATCACTTTGGGTACCAGTCCGGCTTCCGGAGTATTGGCGCAGGCCCGCAAGGCAGCCAAGCGAACCTCCACCTCCGGGTCATCGAGAAGGCGCATCAGTGACTCAGTTCGCCCGTGGACGCGCAGGCGGCTGACGGGGCTGGCTACGGCGACGCGGTATGATTTGTCGGAAGATTCGAGCATGTTCTTGACCGCCACCACGCCTTGAAGCAACCCGCCAAAATTACCCATGTCGATTAAGGCGGAGGCCGCCTCGGCGCGCACTCCCGGGTCTGAATCATCAAGAGATTCCCGAATCGGTTCCATAACTTTCTCACCACCCATACCCGCCGCTCGCACCGCGGCCCTGCGGACTTCGGCCACCGGGTGGCGCGCCAGGGACACGATCTCATTGAGATCGCCCGCTTTTCCCCAATGGGTGAGGTAATCGAGGGCCGCGATTTTGACCTCGGGCTCAGGCCGCTGGAGCAAGCTTCGAATTTCAACTGACCAATCCGCATCGTCCAGTTGCTGGACCACATTCAGTAAGTATGGAAGTTCTTCCAGTTTGGCGGTGGGCAGTGTTCGCCGCGTGTATTCCTCCACCGATTTATCGTTCAGTTCATGCGGGCCATCGGAAATATCCAGCAGCCTCGCGCTTAAGGATTCGACCAAGCCGGAGAGATAAAACGCGTAATTCCGCCGCGCCATGATGAACCAAAGCCCGCACAAGAGAATGGCGGGAATGGAAAGATAATAAACCGGCATCGCTCCTGAAATCAGCACCAGAACAGCGCCCGTAATTCCGATGGCTGCCGGCCTGCAAATTCCGTCCACCAGCGCCCTCGCCTGGTTTCGGGTCTGTTTCTTAATGCCGAGATAGAGGATTTGGAACGCGCCACTATCGATGGTGAAGAGCGTGGTTTGCGCAACCAGCTTGGTGATGACGACGGCTGCAAAAGCAGCGGTAATGATGGTGGCCGAACCTCCGAGAAGCATCCCCGCAGGCAATATGCATAGCGAGGTTAGGAGTCCTTTGCCCTGAAGGAACAAGTGCAGGGCGAAGAGTTGGATCAGCAGGACGAGAATGTTGGCGACCGCGTAAAACTCTCCAAAAAAGGCGGCCAGATCCCTGCCGTGGAAGTGCGCGTTGGCGAGCGCCTTGAACTCGAAATCAACCAGGATGACAACCATGGTGCCCACCATCGCCTGTAGAGCCAGGGAGCGGATGCTGGCGCCTTTAAGCAGGCCAAAGTAATAGGCGAGGTTGGGATGATGGACAGGGCCTTTGAAGGTTTGGGTGGAATCCTCGTTCGGCGCGCCAAGTTTCAAGGACCAGAAAACCACCGCAAGCGCCATCCCGGCCATCAGGGCGGCCACTATCAGGAGGAGGTTGGGCGTTCCAAACCGCTCCGCGAAGGGCTTGATTAAGAATCCTGCGGCAATGCAGGCGAGAGTCCCTCCCGCTCCCACCCAGCCCAAGAGCTTCTTGGCGCGTTGGAAGGTGAAAACCTGACTGAAGAAACTCCAGAAGAGGAGCATGGCCCCGTTGACGGTGAGGTCTCCCCAAAAGTAAGCGATGATGCGAAAACCGTTCCACGGGGAGAACAGCATGGCGATTCGCAACAAAATGGCGGTCAGTCCCAGGAAGCCGCAGGACACAACCAACATTCGCCTGATCGAAACACTGGAAACATATCGCCCGTAGCAATAGGCGACTGTACCCACGAGCAAACTGGTACCCACATACATTACGGGAAGGAGAGTGGAACCGTATTGGTTGAGGAAAAGAGTGTCAGCCGCCGCGCGTGCGGTGAGAGCTCCGGCTGCGGCACACGCCGAAGCAACGGCAGTACATAGAAATGGAATGCGTTCCTGAGGCTCGAGAGAAGGTATCACCTGTGCCACTTTGCCGGGTTACCAAAGACGGGGGAGCGCACCGCAAGCCCACACTCGGAATTTTCACTGGGTTTCCGCCCCGACCTCTCGGCGAATGCTCAAATTACGATGATGCTGGTATGTCCGCTTACCACCCAGCTTCCCGTAAGCGCCCATTATGGCTGATGATTCTCAGCCTTGTCGAGCATTGAATTGATCTGGCGGGTCTGGCGATTGAATTCCTGCTCAAAAGCCGGGTAGTAATTGAAAACTTCGTAGAAAAGCTTGGCGGTTTGCCTGTCGATGACGTGAAAACCCTTTTCCAACTCTTCCTGACTGGGAAAAATGATCTGCCGGCCAATGTGAAAATCCTTGAGGGTAAGCGGCAAAGTCTCGTTTAATTCAAGAACACGCTTCAGAACCAACACGCCTCGCAGCAGTTCGAAGGGTGTTACAGTGTTGTTGGCCTTCACAAAGACGCCGTTATTACCCTGGTCGAGGAGAACCATCCAGTCTTTGGGGGATCCATCGGGATTCTTATCATTGCCGTTTATTAACCTTTCCATGTAGTTTTGGTGCGTAACAATGGGGAAGCTTACCACCCCTTTAGGCGGCACGAATGGCCGATCCTCGGTTCCTTTGGGCGCCGCCTCGAAACTTATTGCCATGGCGGACCCTTTACTCTTCCCCGCATTCTTCAGCTCATGGGCCGGATAGGTATTCTTGAAGCCGCCCGGCGCGGAGGGAGTGTCTTCAAAGAAGAAAACACTTTCAGGTTTGATGTATTGGGCATACTTCGTCTTGTTGATGATCTCCCAAAGCATTCGGCGCACCATGATGTCCTCGCCCGGGACGCCACCTTCCAGGACTGATGCGACACCCTGATCGGTCGTCAAGTTTGGATTGCTTTGGGCCATGGCGGCCACGCGGGTACGTAAACCCTTGTAGACATTACTGTCATAAACAAAGCTCAAGTCAAAAAGGTCGTTTCCGCGAATTCGGTAAGCATTTCGGAACAGCCCATAATTAAAGCGATCAAACTGCCCGCTGTCCTTGGGGATGATGTAACTGAAATATTTGTCCTCCAGCGGGATGACGTGAGGCGTGATGACAATAATGACCTCTTGCTTGATCTTCGTCGTGGTTGAATTGCGGAACAAAGCCCCGAGCCAGGGGATTTGCGCGAGCAGAGGAATCCCATTGGTTTGGGTTGAGTTATTAGTGGAGATGAGGCCGCCGATAATAAACGGCGTGTTGTCCGCCACCCGAACGATTGATTGCACCTCGCGATTGTCAACCACGGGGGAAAGAAATGCATTGGACCCGAGTGCTTTGGTGGCGGTAGCGTCGATAGCACTCACAATGGTCTCCGTCTGCATGGTGACGTCGTTTCCGTCTCCGCTGATTCGAGGCCTCATGTTCAGGACGATGCCAATGGGAAAATAATCAACAGAGGAAATAATTCCGGCGGTGGTGGAGACCTGCTTGATTACGGGCTGTTGCTGGCCAATTTGGATTCGAGCCTGGCGATCGTCCAGAACCAGCACCGAGGGGTTGGAAAGAATCTCCGCCTCATTGTTTTGGAGCAGAGCATTCAACGAAGCTTTAAAGGTGGCTACCGAAATATTCTGCCCATTAGCCAGCTTATCGAAAGTGAAGGTAAACGGGAGAGCGGCGCCACTCGTGGCGTCTGTGTCCACGGAAAAGAGACTGGTTTTGTTTTGTGTGGTACCGAATGTAATACCCAAATCCCTTGTTTTATTGCTGTTCAGTTCAATCACCAGCGCATCAATCAGGATTTCCCGCGAAGGCACGTCAATCGTTTCCTGCAATAAACTAAGCAACGATTGCAGGGAGTCCGTGTCATTCTTGTCGTAAAGTATCAAGAGCCGCTCCTGTGGCTCACCCGTGGTCATCGAGTGAAGATACGTCCCACCGATCGCCGGGACGCCAGCACTTGTGCCGGCCGTTTGGCCAGCCATTTGCGGTTGTGGTGCCTGGGGCACGCCGACCGCGCCGGACCCGCCTCCTGAAGGAGGGTTGTCCATAATACTGGTCTTCGATGAATCGATGAGTTTTACGATGATTGGAGGCTTGGTACCCAATTTAATGGGATTATATATGTTCTGGTAGTTATTCTCCCCCGCCTGCGTGTTGTACTCCACTGTCGTATAGCCCATGGTCTTTAGCAGGGCGATGGCGTGGTCAGCCACCGTATAACTCAGGTAGTAAATCTGGTAGGCTAAATCCTTTGCTTCGGTCGGTGGGGGCGCCTGGGCGATCTGGGTGACTTGATCATTGACCAATTGTTGGAGGGGAAAGAAATCCGGATTTGGCCCCTGCACATTCTGTTCCGCCTTCTGGCAATAAACCGCAAGCTCGAATCCACCTTGGGGCGCGGGCGAAACAGCTAGTTCTATCGTTTGATAAGACCCGGGAGCAATTGGCTTGATAAATACTCTGCTAGCAGCGACGCCGGGAGCACCTTTAGTCTTCCAGGCTGCCTCATCCGCTGAGCCTTTCCTGTAATTGAGGGACATCACGATTCTCAGGCCGAGAGAGTCCAACACCCTTTCATTTTGGATCAGTGAGTTATAAGGCAGCTTAATAAAGAAAGCGCTGGGTGGCGGCGGTACATTCTGGGGTGGCGGCGCAGGAGCCTGGGCTGGGGTCGCAACAGGTGGTTGTTGGATTGGTATAGCGACGGGTGGCGGCACAGAGATTCGTGTCTTTAACGCAATCAGAATGCCAGTGGGAACTGGGGCAACACTGTAGGATGGATCGCCGGCCAGATCCACGACAATCCGCACCACAGAAGGATTCCCTTTCTGGAATTGACTTACGCGCACGCGAGACAAAAAGGGTGATTTCGCAGCGTATACACTCTGCGGTGTGGCCTTTATCGCGCCTTGCAGATCCACAACCAGCCGGTGGGGACCCTGCAACTCCAACGCCTTGTATGTGATGTTGCTCAAAGTGGCGATGCCAATGTCAGTTTCACCAGGGTTAGGGGACTGGATGGATACACCGGAAACTGAGATCGCACCTTTGACCGTTCCGGTCGTACTTGCCTGCGGAGTTTGGGTCGTACTTGCCTGCGGTGTTTGGGCGGGAGCCGAAAAGCCATTAAAGGCCGCTGGGCTGGAGCGGAAGTCAAGGCTCGGCAAGCTCATGGAAATGAGCACTGCGGCGATAATTCGACCAACCATAAGAGGACGATGAGATGCCAAACTTCGATCTCCTCTAAAAGACCCGTCTAACTATATGGGAACAGAGACCAACTTGTCTCATGAATCCGGGGCATTGTCAAGAGCTTTAATCGGGACGCAGGTTAGGCTATGCCTTGAAAATAAAGAAGTTACTTTTGGCGATTCCTCGGGAATAGTAGGTTTTTACGTTTTTCCTTCTTCTTTCCATCGGTTTAGTCCCTATCCGACCCTGCCGATGCCACGGATTTTGGTGTTATTTCCCATCTTCTTATGCAATTTGAAGGCTGGGAAAGCGCTGATTTTGCTGGTGGCAAAAGCGAGCGGGGGGCACGCGCGAAGTCATCTCCAATTCCGATTTAGCCAATTCGGGAATGCCCGTGGAGACGGTGAACCCCGAGAGCAATTTCACCTCAATAACCGCCAACCGGCCCATTCGTCCAGCTCCAAGCGAGGGGAAAGCCAGGAGCCATGTGGTCCCGGGTTTGTGGAACCTAGTTGCCCTTAAAGCCAATCGCCCAAAAACCAGGGGCCTGCTCTACTAGGAATTGCGTCCAAGGTCCCGGGAAGCCAGCGTACATAGGAAGAGGGCGCCAGCCAAGATCTCTAAGCCGTGCGGCAAGACATCAATTCTCTTTTCCAACGCCGGAATGACCTTCAATAGAACGCCGGCTAGCATCGCCACGACTCCCAGCGCCCAAGATACACGACCCAGAGCATTGTAAAGTTGAGACATTTTAGCCGCCTCCTTTTTGGTCTGGAAATTCCTCCGCGTTCAGGATTGCCAAGTATTCTATCTTGATTTCATCGCGCGAAATCATATTTATTCAAGGCACCTGCTCTGAAGGTCATCCCCGTCGCGATGCTCGGGAACGAGCCGCACCTTGGAAAGTGTAGAATAAGAATTTCAAGTTCTGGTTGCCGGAGGGTGGTGGGATTCGGGTCCGCTTGCTGTGTGTTTTTCACGAGCCACCTGAAAGACTCGGCATCAAAGGCGAGTGACAGGCTACGAACTTCACGGAAACGAGAATCCAAATGGTTAGGGATCGGTTTTCTTGGCGGGCCGCCGCGGGAGCGGCTTTTCTCGAACTTCATCGGCACGCCGGCAGACTTCATCATTAAACCGGTCAACCGCCTCAAGCAGGGGAGCGCCGCCGACTGTCTTGGCTGCGTAGATCAAGGCAGCCATGTCCTTGGGCAGACAACGGCCACGATAACCGCGCTCGCCTGTGACAATCGTATGGGACCTCCCAATGCGCTCGTCGGCCAGCCAAATCTCTCTCAGTTGGTTATAATTCACGCCGAAGGCGTTTGCCAAATCATAAAACTGGTTTACAAACGCGACCTTGGTGGCGAGGAAGGTGTTTTCCATGTACTTGCAAAGCTCGGCCGTTTTCGCGTCAGTGATGAAGTATTGCACCGCCGGGCCAAGGTATCCCTGGTAGACGCGGACCGTCAAATCACATAATGATTTTTCGCCCCCCACAATCAAAAACCCGTGACTCTCTATTCCCTTCCAGGGATGCCACTTCGTCTCTCCGACGTATTCAGGACTGAAACAGATTCTCTTGCCTGTGGAGGTTGTAAGACGATCCACCGTTCCTGGCGGGACGGTGGACTTCAGGCACATGGGTGCTTTTACCCAAGATACAACTTCTTCGATCGTGGAAAGGTCGCAAGCCCCTCCCGCGCCTTCCGGTGTGGGCACAGCCACAAAAACAAGATCGCAAGTTTGGATCGCTGCCTTGTTCTTGGAACTGCTAAATTCTGACAACCCTTTGTCATAGATCCAAATATTCTTGTCTGAGCTTTGATAGCCGAAGACCTTGGCGAGCGCTTTACCCACAACGCCGTAGCCCACGATTCCGATAGTCATAAATCAGTTTCTGTCTTGAGCAGGGATTTCCAAATCTATCTTTCCGCCGGCCCGTGAGTATATGACCCACAACCGATTGATACAAGCACAAATCGGCTTGGCCCCTTGAAGAACGGGCAAATGATCTGCGCCATCGTCCATCCTTACCCGGGGCATGTTATGAAAAATCTACACGTGGGTGTGTAAATTAGATATAGATTCCGTCGCGAGTTTGAATTTCACTGCTTGCCTGTAAAAAGGTTATAGCCTAATATTCTTTGGTCTTTAAAATGCTGGCACTTCAACGATCCTTCAGCTTCTGAAGGAAAACGCATTACAAAGCAATCGAGCAGAGAAAGCAGGGATGAAAGTCCAGCTTCTTGAGGAGTATTTTTTTGAAGCGGGAAGCTTTTGCTTTTTGTTGACAGGGATCTTCTTTTCCTGATTCGTCGAAACTAAATTTAATTCAGACAGGCCCAGAGACGTGTAGCGCTCTGTTGTGTGCTCGTGTAGCCATAGGCCGGAGTTTTCCACCCAACCCGGTCAAGGCTCGATTACCGGCTGTGATCTGCAGAGTTTGAATTTGCCGTCCGGGACTGGATCGAGTGGGCTGCTTGTTCTTAAATCACGCAATACTTCGGCGAATTCCGCAAATTTATTTTCACGGTACGTTCAAGTTAGCTAGTGCTTGCATGGACCCTGGAATTTGCCGAATAGAGCATTCCATTTGCCCAGCGTGCATTGCAATGGATCTTCAGGGCCGCAGCTAAATTTTGTTGAACTGCCGCAATCAAATGCGGACTCCACCACCTCAGGGAAAAAAACAGTGAGGGCACGGACAACAAGAATTCTTTGCGCTTACTCTCTATTGGCTTGTTGTCTGTTGAGCGTTATGTCGTGCGGCGGCTCTGCAAATCAGCAGGTAGCGGCCACACCACAAGCGATTCCCCTGAGAATTTTGACGACTCAGGCAGCGGACGGAATCGTCGGGCAGAAATATAGCTTCCAAGTACTGACATCGGGAGGAGGGGCACCATTTAATTGGTCACTTGCGCTTGGGAACCTCCCACCCGGAGTAGCACTGGATGCGAATTCAGGATTGATGTCAGGGTCGCCGACCCAGGCTGGGAACTACTCATTTACGGTTGAAGTCACGGATTCGACCTTTGCCGGGTCACAAGCAGCTATGCAAAGTCTTAGTATCGCAGTCTCTCCCCCCACCTTGGCTATCCCCACGCCCAGCTTGCCCGGCGGAGCAGCCTCTGTCCCCACTTTGACTCTCGCCACGCCCATCCTGCCGGGAGGCGTGGTGGGCCAAGCCTACGATGTCCACTTGCAAGCGTCAGGCGGGACTCTACCCTACACATGGTCAATTCTAAGCGGGTCCCTCGCCTCCGGTGTCCAACTCAATCCTTTAACGGGTGAGATCGCGGGGACTCCGACGCAGGTGGGTGAATACTCATTTACAGTTGAAGTCACTGATTCAGCCTCAGGCGAACAACAGACGTCTACCCAAAGTCTTGGTATCGCAGTCTCTGCTCCCACGTTGGCTGTCGCCGCCCCCGTCCTGGCTATCGCCACACCCAGCCTTCCGGGCGGGGTCGTGGGCGAATATTACTCTGTCCATCTGCAAGTCACGGGTGGTGTTTCACCTTATACGTGGTCGATTCTCAGCGGGTCCCTCGCCACTGGTCTCGAACTCAACCCCTTAACTGGTGAGATTACGGGGACTCCGACTCTGGAGGGGAACTACTTATTTACGGTTGAAGTCGCGGATTCAACCAATAGCGGGCCGCAAGCACCTATGCAAAGTCTTAGCATCACAATTTCACTCCCCACCTTGACGATCGCCACGCCCAGCCTGCCGGATGGCGTGGTGGGCCAACCCTACTATGTCCACTTGCAAGCTTCAGGCGGAACACTACCTTACACATGGTCTATTCTAAGCGGGTCCCTCGCCTCCGGTGTCCAACTCAATCCCTTAACGGGTGAGATTACCGGGACTCCGACGCAGGCAGGTACGTCTTTCGTCACCATCCTGGTGACAGATTCGTCTTCCCCTCAGAATATCGCAAGATTAATTTTAGGCGGGCCAATGCCAATCCCACCCGAGAGTTCATCCAACTAGAAGTTGATTTGCCCAGAATGATCCGATTCAACGTTTGTGACCCAACCCCGCCAACCGGAGCGCCCGGCATTCGTTTCTGTTGAGCGAGGCTCTACACCGTCCGGGCCACTCTCTCTGGTCAACACGACCGGCTATGACGCACCGCCCGATTCTAATTAAGGATTTGATTCTGAATTTAAGTCGCGCTTGAGGTTGCTGATGCGTTTTTGATTGTGTGCGGGATTCGTAAATCCTCAGCCGCTGTTGCCGCACTCCCGCCGTTTGCCCAATTCGACTCAATCGACGGAACATCCCGCGTCATTTTCATGTAGGATGGTCTCCGAAATTACTCGATTTGTGGTTCTTTTATTATGACGCAGCCCTCTCTCAGCATTGTCATCCCCGCATACAATGAGGCTGCCCGGATTGGGAATACGCTCGAAAAAGTTCTGCAATACTGCGAGTCCGGAAGCCGCCCTACCGAGCTCGTCATCGTAGACGATGGTTCAACTGATTCGACCCCGGAACTTTTGAAGGATTTTCAGAAGCGCTGGCCCGCAACTCGGATTCTGCGCAATGAGCCCAATCGCGGAAAGGGTTTCAGTGTGCGGCGTGGAGTTCTTGAAGCTCAAGGTGAGTTCGTACTGTTCTCTGACGCAGACCTTTCCGCTCCCATTGAAGAGACAGATAGGCTTCTTGCCGCCATGGATTCTCTCCAGGCGGATGCTGTGGTGGGTTCGCGAGCCATCAATCGGCAACTGATTGGAATCCACCAACCCATATTTCGAGAGCTCTCGGGGCGATTTTTTAATCTGTGTGTGCGACTGTCAACTGGACTCAAGATCCACGATACTCAATGCGGCCTGAAACTCTTTCGTCGCGCTTCCACCCGCCGTGCCTTTGAGCTGCAAAGGGTGGATGGCTTCGGGTTTGATCCCGAACTGTTGTTCCTGATCGAGCGCCGGGGTGGGAAAATTGTAGAAGTTCCTGTTCGATGGGATAACAACCCTGCCACCAAAGTTCGTTTCCTGCATGACGCAACCAAGATGTTCTTCGATCTGGTTGCACTCCGTTGGCGGGCCGCCACAGGGAAGTACGAAGATTCAAGACCGTAGTCTTTCTCCTGTTCAAGCAAGTCTTATCAGCATCTTGTAGTGGTGTCATTTGCCCGCCGCTGGAGCTCCCGCGCACCCTCATTCCCGTCCCGCACCTGCGGGAGGAATCTAGTGCCGCCAGGGCGACCGCGTTTCCAATGATTCAGGAAAATGGATTCCCGTTTTCGCGGGAATGACTGCCTATCGGAGCCTCCGCGTTTGGCAAAGGACACCAATACCCTGCAATTCCCAGAGTCGGTTGAAGCTGGCCTCAAATTCTTCTTCACGCAGTCCTCGTCTCTTAAAAATAATCGAGCGGCATTTGACTGCTCGACGAGTACAATCTCTACCTGCACGGGTCATCTTTGCGAAAGATTTGTTAAGAGCAATTTTATCCGATGACGGCTGAGGTAGAGTGCATCGAGCTTCGTACGCCATTTCCGAATTAGAGACGAAGGGTGTTTTGCAAGACGATTGCCCACCGGCGTGGATCGCCTCGCAAACCACCCTGACTTGTGGCCGAGGCGCCCTCGAAGCCGTAACGGGAAGGTGACCAGTTTCGCACTTGAAGTGGAGAAGTCGTGATCGACTTTCGGTTGTGGCGCGTCCGGCTTACACGTTGGGGGACTCGGGTTCTTGCAGCCCTGGGTCTTCTCTACTTTGTCGTGTCTTTTACTCCAGTGAATTTTTGGTGGGCAGCAATCCTCGAGGGGCCGGACTACACTGAGACCGGGGACGTCCTGATCGTCCTAAGCGGTTCAATGATGGGAGACGGGTCAATGGGCTGGAGTTCCTATCTTCGGACAACTTATGCAGGGCGGGCATTTCATGAGGGAGGGTTCAAAGAGGTGCTGGTAACAGGAGGGTCTGCCGGCCAATCAAAAGTCCCGGTGGCGATCGCCATGGGCGAATTCCTAAAGTTCCAGGGTGTTCCATCAGAAGCAATTCACCTTGAAACCCGCTCGCGAAGCACACGCGAGAACGCACTCTACTCCAGCCCATTACTGAGCATGCTGCCGGGGAGTAAGGTACTTTTGACGAGCGACTATCACATGTTCCGCGCCCGACGCGCCTTTGCTCGAGCTGGCATTCAAGTTTTTCCCCAGCCCGTCCCCGATGTCATCAAGAGATCGGGCGAGTGGTGGATGCGATGGCCCGCATTTCTCGACCTGCTCGGGGAAACTGTCAAGATCGGATACTATTGGGCGCACGGGTGGATATGAAACAGATAGCGCCCGTCGGGGGAAGAACTTGACGAATCGCGGGATCATACTTTAGCATTTTCGAAAGGTGAATGGCGACATGGACATCTCACCTTGAAGGAACCAGTGAAGGAATTTCATTTCACGAAATTGCAGTCGCGCCGCATTGGAACCGTGGAGATTTTGCAGGTCCTGCCGATTTGGCAAATAATCATCAGCATCGTCCGGAATTCAACGGATCATCGCACGAATAAGGATTAAGATCCCGCGATCAGCTTAATGACGCTCCGGCATGCCTTTAACCTGCTGGTGATCGTGATGTAGGTGAGGGGCACATGAAGATACTGCACGTCCTGCAATCCTCGTTTCCCCGCCTGTATGGATACTGTGTGCGCGGCGACTCCATCCTAAGGGCGCAGCAGGCCCACGGCCTTGAAGTGGTCGCGATGACCGGCGGAGTGGAAGACTTGGGCCAGGGAGACGAGGAATTAATCAATGGAGTCCGCTATTACCGGACTCCTTGCATATACAACCGGTCGCGCCGCGGCCTTCGCGAATGGAGACTTCACCGCCAGTTGGTGAAGCGGCTCACCGAGGTGGCCGAACGCGAGCGCCCCGACGTCATTCACGTGCATTCGCCCGCCTATAACGGCCTGGCAGCTCTAAAGGTGGCGCGCCGGCGCAAAATTCCTTGTGTGTATGAGATGCGGGCCGTGTGGGAAGACGCCGCCGCCGACCGGAATGAAATCGGCGCCACTTCTCTCCTCTATCGAATGGCGCATTCCTTGGAAACATACGTGTTCCGGCACGCCGACGCGGTGGTCACCATCTGCGAGGGGTTGCGCGCAGAAGTTCTATCGCGGGGCATCCCCGCTGAGAAAGTCTTGGTCGTTCCCAATGGCGTGGATGTGGAATATTTTCAACCCCGTCTTCGTGACACCCAGGTGGCGGCCACCCTGGGGCTGACGGGAGAAGGGCCGGTATTCGGATTCATCGGAACCATGTTCGCCTTTGAAGGTGTGGAGGAACTTGTGGCTGCCATTCCGCAAGTAGTGGCTCGCTTCCCAAAAGTCCAGTTTCTGATCGTGGGAGGCGGGCAACGCGAACGCCAGGTGAAAGAATCAGTGGGCTCCCTGAACTGCGGGAATTCAATCAATTTGGTTTCGCGAGTCCCCCACGACCAGGTGCGGGCGCTCTATACGGTAGTGGATTGCATGGTTTATCCACGGCGGAGCATCAGGCTGACCGAACTGGTTACACCCCTCAAGCCTCTGGAAGCGATGGCCATGCAGAAAACTGTGCTGGCAAGCAACATTGGCGGGCATCGGGAGATGGTGGAGCATGACCACACAGGAATGCTGTTTCAAGCAGGCGACGCCGGGGCGTTAGTGGGTTCGTTGTGCCGCGCCGCAGCGGAGCCGGCCCTGTTGGTGAAGCTCGCCCAGGCTGGACGCCAATATGTGGTTGAACATAGGAATTGGAAAAGCGTGACGGCAAATTATCTGCCCATGTACGATTCTGTGGTCGCATCGAAGAGGGCCGCGGGTCATTAGGTGAATAGGAGAAATGGTTCCGGGCATTCGTTCAAGGAATAAATGATGACCCGGCTTATATGTCGTGGAGAGTCTCGCGCGCTGGAGGAATTTCATTCCGTAAGAATTGATTTGCAGCTACAGCCCGGCAATGATCCCGGCAATCCTCTCGCTGGCCTTGCCATCCCACAACGGGGGTATCGATCCTTTTTTCGCCTTACCCGACATGATGCGTTCCACCTCTTCGCGCAGTCGGTTCATGTCGTTCCCCACGATGACGTTCGTCCCGATGGTTACCGTAACGGGCCGTTCAGTGTTTTCGCGCAGCGTCAAACAGGGAACACCTAGGAAAGAACATTCCTCTTGAATGCCTCCCGAATCGGTAATCACCATGGCAGCCTGATATTGCGCGCCGAGAAACTCCTGATAGCCGAGAGGGTCCAGCAATTGCAGTTTTCCGTCATCGGGAAGCTTCAGATTGGCATCCTTGAGGCGCTGGCGGGTGCGTGGATGGATGGGAAAAAGGACGGTCAGGCCTCTGGAAATTCCAGCTAACTCCTCGGCTATCCGCTTGAGTCTCTCCGGGTCATCGACGTTAGATGGCCGGTGCAACGTGACCAAGGCGTAAGGTTTAAACCTTTGGAATGGGGCCGCCACCTTTGCGGCTGGGAGCAGCCGAATCAGCGTGTCGATCATCACGTTGCCGACAAGATGGATTTTCACCGCGGGAATGCCCTCGCGTTTAAGGTTTTCGTCCGCTTCGGCTGAAGGAGTAAACAAAAGATCGGCGAGCTGGTCCGTCACGAGCCGATTAATTTCTTCGGGCATGTGACGATCAAACGATCGTAAACCCGCCTCCACGTGAGCCATGGGAATATTTGATTTGGCACACACCAGAGACGCCGCCAGGGTCGAATTTACATCTCCATAGACCATCACCCAGTTTGGTTTCCGTTCACCGAGCACCGGTTCGATTTTTGTCATGATGTTCGCTGTCTGTTGCGCGTGCGATCCCGGCCCCACCTCAAGATTCACATCCGGCTTGGGAATCCCAAGTTGGGTGAAAAAAACTTCCGACATATTGGCGTCGTAGTGCTGCCCGGTGTGGACGAGGACTTGCCTTACCCCTTCGTGGCGCTTAATCGCCGCCATGACGGGTGCAACTTTCATAAAATTCGGCCGTGCCCCGACTACGTGTAAGATGACCATGTGTTATTTAGTAAACTCCGATCATCGCGCTTCCCGGAATAGGCTTAGCGCCTTATTGAATTTCGTGGGGGAGTCCCATCTAACCGCCGGGGGGCGCCAACCACCACCCCAGCCGCCTCTCAATGTGAGCGCCTCAGTGCCATATCGGAGCCCATCTCCGCCAAAGTCGCCGGGCAAACCGCTCAAATCGCTTCGGCAAGTAGCTTCGTGGCCTCGACGTCTAAGGGCCGAACGATCCAAACCAGACTAACACAAAGCGGAATCTGTAGGGTAATTGTGTACCTAACAGGCCAAAACATTTTCACTTTCTGGGCCTTCCAAACATCAAGTCTCATACCTCGCGCACTCTTAATTAACCAACATAATGAAAATAAAGAGGTTACTCTTTATGATTCTCTATCAAGGCAATTGGGTGGATTTGGCACCCTGAGTGCATTGTAAAGCCCATATTGGTGGATTGAAATGAATTTACAAGAAGTTCAGTGACCGACATCAAATACCGGGGAAATCCCGGAAGAGTTATCCATCAGGTTTAGAGGATGGCGCCGAAGGCGCGCGGTCATTGCTTGAAATGCGCAGGACCTATGGTATAATTTGGCCCATCAAGACCACAAGTTTTTTCCTTGGAGGAGCTATGTCAAAGTTTAAACTAGCCATTCTGTCAGTATTACCATTAATTTTCGTCCTGCCGGTCGTTGCGACCGCGCAAAAGGGCGTACCGGTGGTCAGTTCTATCTCACCCACCAGCACGACGGCGGGGACTGTGGTAGTACTTACGATTAACGGTTCCAACTTCGCGAGCGGTGCGACGGTGCTATGGAATGGCACAGCCCAGACCACCACGGTTGTGAGCTCCACACAATTGAAGATCACAGTGACGAGCACGATGGATGCCACTGTTGGAACTGCCAAAGTATCTGTTTTCACGCCGGGCAGGAATGGCGGCACATCGATGGTCTCATTATTTACGATTAATCCGGCTCCGACCACGACTACGACAACAACCACGACCAACACCACTCCAGGACCGCTCGCGATAACGACGAGTTCACTTCCGATGGGAACCACGGGAACGGCTTACAGTGCCACTATAGCGGCGACAGGGGGCACTCCGCCTTATACTTTTGTGGTGTATAGTGGAGCTCTTCCTGCAGGGCTGGCCATGACTTCTGGCGGTGCCATCAGCGGGACGCCCACCGCCAGCGGTAGCTATGGATTTTCAGTGGGGGTAAAGGACGCAGCTAGCGGCACGGCCAACTATACCTATTCCACTGCTATCGCCCAGGGATCCGGCACTACGACTACTACTACAACGACAACTACTCCTTTGTCGGTTAGTACGGCTTCGATTCCCGGCGGTACGGCGGGCACGGCGTATCCCAGCACCACCTTGGCGGCCACCGGTGGAACTTCGCCCTATACCTGGAGTGTGGCCACTGGATCCACCCTGCCCGCGGGTCTGACGCTTTCCTCCGCAGGCGCGCTCACCGGAACGCCGACGTCGGCTGCAACTTTTGCCTTTACTGCTCAGGTCAAGGATGCCGCCAGCAATACGGCCACCAAGGCTTACAGCATGACTGTCGCCGCGCCTGCGACAACTACAACCTCATCCACGGCGGCCGTGGCAACGCTCCCGCAATTTACGGTCAATACCAATTTCCCGAGCACCGCCGGCTACGTCACCAAAACAGTTTGCGCGTCGGGTTGTAATTACTCGACGGTCCAATCCGCCATCAACGCTGTGCATACGGATGGCGGAGACGTCAGCGGCGAACTCATTGAGTTGGCTTCGGGCGCCACGTTCACAGAAAACGTTACCCTTCCGGCTTATGCTGTAGCGGCCGGTAAGTGGATCATGGTGACCACAAACACTGCCGGAACAAATCTGCCTCCACCGGGAGCGCGGATCAATCCCACCTATTCCCCCGTACTCGCGAAGATTATCACCAACTCGGTGGCGAACGTCCCGGCGGTGCAAACCACAACCCAAACGAATGGCTACTGGTTCATGGGGCTGGAAATTGCCACCGACCCCTCGGTCAGCATGTTTGCCAACGCTGTGTTCAAGATCGGGCAGGCGGAGACCAGCGTTTCCGCTCTTCCATTCAACATTGTGATTGACCGATGCTATATCCACGGGAACCCGACGGGAAGCCTCAGGAGAGGCGTCGAGGCTGATGGCATTTCGGTGGCCGTGATTAACTCCTGGATTTCAGATTTCCACGACCCCAGCGCCGATACGCAGGCAATCTGGGCTTATAACACGCCGGGCCCCCTGGTGATTCAAAACAATGAACTCCAGGCTGCCGGCGAGAATATTATGTTTGGCGCGGCGGACCCCGCTATCGCCAACCTGGTTCCCTCCGACATCACGGTAACCAACAACCATTTCTTTAAGCCGCTGAGCTGGTTTTCCGGGAGCTCCAGCTACGCGGGCCTCGCGTGGAGCGTTAAGAATCTCTTTGAAATCAAAAACGCCCAGAGAGTCCTCTTGCAGGGCAACGTCTTCGAAAACAACTGGCTGTCGGCCCAGCAAGGGTTTGCTTTTGCCCTCTCTCCCCGCAATGCCAGCGGGGGCTGCACCTGGTGTACAAATGCCGATGTGACGATTGCCTACAACATCATTCGCCACACTGGAAGCGCCTTCAATATTTCCGGCGCGGACTCGGCAAACCCGCAGGGAGGAATGGGGCCCAGCCAACCTTCGCAGCGCATCAACATCCATGACAATCTGCTCTACGACATCAACGGAGCGAATTATGGTGGGGCGTCCGGCTACTTCGTTCAGGTCGTCAACAGCGCCGCGCCCACCGCTCACGATATTATCGTGAACCATAACACCGTCATCCAATCAGGAAGCATGGTTAATACGGGAAACCCCGGCTACACGGTGGCCAATTTCGTATTTACGAACAACATTCTGCCCCACAACGCCTACGGGATTGTTGGAACCAGCTCCTGCTGTGGATCTCCGACACTCACCACCTACTTCCCGGGGGCCTTGGTGACGAACAATGCCATAGAAAACATATCCGCGAGCGGATTGGGTGCTTCCAACTACCCCACGGGGAACCTCTTCCCCGCCGCCTGGACCAATGTTGCCTTCGTTGATAGCACGAACTGCCCGGCCGGAAATGTAAGTACTAGCACCATCGGCATCTGCGCTTTGTCCTCTTCCAGCCCGTACCTTGGGGGAGGAAGTGATGGCAGACCGATAGGCGCCGACATCAACGGTCTTAGTTCAACCACGGCAGGGGTTGCACCTTAAGAAAGAAGGCCGTACATCAGGCAAAGGTAAGCGAGGCTTGGGCCTATTTATAGGAAACTATTTATAGGCCTAGGTCTTCCAGGTTCTTTCGGACAGTAAATACTTTGCATGGATTGGATCATAACAGAGCAGCGGGTTAAAATCCTCCTGCGTCTTTTTCTCCTTTTCGCTCTGTGCCCCCCTCTTCGGGCCCAGACGAACGTCCTCACCTACCACAATGACAATGCGCGAACAGGACAAAATCTCAACGAAACCATATTAACCCCAGCCAACGTCAACACGAGCCAATTTGGAAAGTTGTATTCCGTGGCTGTCGATGGTTACGTCTACGCTCAACCCCTTCTTCTAACCAATGTCACCCTCCCTGGCCAGGGCATCCATGACGTAGTGTATGTCGCAACCGAACACGACAGTCTTTACGCCATTGACGCAAAGAACGGAACGGTGCTGTGGCACGTCAGCTTAATTAACCCCTCCTCCGGAATCACGACGGTTTCCAGCAATGATGTGAATTGTCTGGATCTCCAGCCAGAGATCGGAATCACCAGCACCCCGGTTATCGATCCCGCGACCTCGACGATCTATCTGGTTGCAAGGACGAAGGAAAACGGGACTTTTGTCCAGAGGCTGCACGCCCTCGATGCCGCGACTCATGCTGAGAAATTTGGTGGCCCGGTTGTGATCCAGGCATCTGTAACCGGAACTGGTGTAGGCGGCACAGGCAGCACTATCAGCTTTGATCCGCTGAGGAATAACCAGCGAGCCGGATTGCTGCTCCAGAACAGCCACGTTATGATCGGCTGGTCCTCACACTGCGACAATGGCCCATACCACGGCTGGATCATGTCTTACAACTCAGGAACATTGGCGCAAGAGGCGGCGTTTAGCGACAGCCCCAACGGGAGTGATGGCGGAGTGTGGATGAGTGGAGCCGGGTTGGCGGGTGACGCCAACTTCGATACCTACATTTCTACCGGAAACGGGACTTCTGATGGCAATACGGAGTTTGGGGATAGCGTCGTAAAACTAAACCAGCCAAGTTCCGGATCCCTTCCGGTCTTGGACTGGTTTACACCTTACGATCAGGCCACCCTGAGCTCCAACGACCTCGACGTGAGTTCAGGTGGCGTCCTGCTCCTCCCCGATCTGCCCGCTGGGTCGCCCCACCAGCATCTCTTGGTGGTGGAAGGCAAACAGGGGATCCTTTATCTTGTGAATCGCGATAATATGGGGCACTTATGTTCCACTTGCACTAATTCTGACACCCAGATCGTGCAGGAGATACAAGGCTTTAATGTCGGACTATGGGCCATGCCCGCCTATTGGAACGGCAACCTATATTTTGGCGGAGCGAACGAAGGCGGGGCTGGAGACAATCTGAAGGCGTACTCCTTCAATGCAAATAATAGCGGCCTGGTTTCGACCTCGCCCACATCAACGTCTTCACAGTTTTACGAATTCCCGGGCCCAACTCCATCGATCTCAGCTAACGGCACGACCAATGGAATTCTCTGGGCCCTGGAAAATGAATCATATCTTACCTGTTGTCAGGTTTTGCGCGCATATGACGCAACCAATCTGGCGAACGAGTTCTATAACAGTGACCAGGCTACCGGCGGCGTCGATGTGCCCGGAGCAGCGGTTAAATTCAGCGTGCCCACCGTGGCCAATGGAAGGGTGTATGTTGGTTCACAAGCCAGCCTAAGTATTTACGGACTCTTCGCATCAAGGAACGCCACCCCAACCTTCAGCCCAATACCGGAAACATATTCCTCAGGGCCTACCGTCACTATCACGGACTCCTCACCCGGAACGACCATTTACTACACTACGGATGGAAGCACGCCGACGACTTCCTCAACCGTCTACACCGCGCCGATTGCCGTCAGCACCACCACTACAATTAAGGCAATAGCTGCTGGCGGAACACTCTCCCTAAGCGCAGTGGGCGGCGGCGCTTATACCATCCAATCGCAGGCCACCACTCCGACGTTCAGTCCGGCGCCAGGGACATACCAAGCGACCACGGCAGTCACCATTTTGGACAACTCCGCAGGCGTAACGATCTACTACACAGCGGATGGAAGTACGCCGACAACTTCTTCATCCGTGTACTCGTCGCCGATTCAGGTGAGCTCCAACACAACCATCAAAGCGATGGCGGCCGGAGGAGGATTTACTCCCAGTGGGGTGGCCGGCGGGCAGTACGTTATTGCGATCCCCAACATCAACTTCAGCAGCGGTTTTAGTGGGACCGGAATGGCTCTGAATGGCTCCTCCACATACAATGGGACGCGCCTGCGACTGACGGATGGCGGCCAGAACGAGGCCGCAAGCGCCTTCTTTACGACTCCGGTGAATGTGCAGAGTTTTACCACCGATTTCAGCTTCCAATTGACCAATCCCAACTCCGATGGGATGACATTTACAATCCAGGGAAGCGGATTGACGGCGCTGGGCTATTTGGGAGGTTCATTGGGCTACGGTCCGAATCCGAACGTGACCGGGAGCACAGGGATTCTCAATAGTGTGGCCATAAAGTTTGATCTTTATAACAACGCAGGTGAGGGGATTAATTCCACCGGCCTTTACACCAACGGGGCGGCTCCAACCGTTCCGGCCATTGACTTGACGAGTTCGGGGGTTAACCTGCACAGCGGGGATGTCTTTAACGTCCACATGACCTATGACGGGACTACCCTGACCATGACCATCACGGACGCCAGCGATACCACCAAGACGTTTACCTACAGTTGGGCCATCAACATTCCGGCCACCGTAGGAGGAAATACCGCGTATCTGGGATTCACGGGGGGGACCGGAGGCTACACCGCGACACAAGATATTGTGACCTGGACATTCACCTCCACGGCCTCCGGCCCGGCGGCAGCGGCAACACCGACGTTTAGCCCTGCGCCGGGCGCTTACGCCTCGACCCAGACGGTTACCCTGGCGGATGCTTCCTCTGGAGTGACGATCTATTACACCACCAACGGCAGCACCCCAACCACTTCTTCCACCGTCTACTCGGCTCCCATCACGGTGAGCACCACCACCACTATCAACGCGATTGCCTCGGGAGGTGGATTCTCAGCCAGCCCCGTGGCCAGCGGCGCCTACACCATCCAGGTGCCAGCGGCGACTCCGACGTTTAGCCCCGCGCCGGGCGCTTACGCCTCGACCCAGACGGTTACCCTGGCGGATGCTTCCTCTGGAGTGACGATCTATTACACCACCAACGGCAGCACCCCAACCACTTCTTCCACCGTCTACTCGGCTCCCATCACGGTGAGCACAACCACCACCATCAAGGCGATTGCCTCGGGAGGTGGATTCTCAGCCAGCCCCGTGGCCAGCGGCACCTACACCATCCAGGTGCCAGCGGCGACACCGACGTTTACCCCCGCGCCGGGCGCTTACGCCTCGACCCAGACGGTTACCCTGGCGGACGCTTCCTCTGGAGTAACGATCTATTACACCACCAACGGCAGCACCCCAACCACTTCTTCCACCGTCTACTCCACTCCCATCACGGTGAGCACCACCACCACCATCAAGGCGATTGCTTCGGGAGGTGGATTCTCAGCCAGCCCCGTGGCCAGCGGCACCTACACCATCCAGGTGCCAGCGGCGACTCCGACGTTTAGCCCCGCGCCGGGCGCTTACGCCTCGACCCAGACGGTTACCCTGGCGGACGCTTCCTCTGGAGTGACGATCTATTACACCACCAACGGCAGCACCCCAACCACTTCTTCCACCGTCTACTCCACTCCCATCACGGTGAGCACCACCACCACCATCAAGGCGATTGCCTCGGGAGGCGGATTCTCAGCCAGCCCCGTGGCCAGCGGCACCTACACCATAGGTACGGCGACGATCAACTTCAGCAGCGGTTTTAGCGGGACGGGGATGGCTCTGAATGGCTCCTCCACATACAATGGGACGCGCCTGCGACTGACGGATGGTGGCCAGAACGAGGCCGCAAGCGCCTTCTTTACGACTCCGGTGAATGTGCAGAGTTTTACCACCGATTTCAGCTTCCAATTGACCAATCCCAACTCCGATGGGATGACATTTACAATCCAGGGAAGCGGATTGACGGCGCTGGGCTATTTGGGAGGTTCATTGGGCTACGGTCCGAATCCGAACGTGACCGGGAGCACAGGGATTCTCAATAGTGTGGCCATAAAGTTTGATCTTTATAACAACGCAGGTGAGGGGATTAATTCCACCGGCCTTTACACCAACGGGGCGGCTCCAACCGTTCCGGCCATTGACTTGACGAGTTCGGGGGTTAACCTGCACAGCGGGGATGTCTTTAACGTCCACATGACCTATGACGGGACTACCCTGACCATGACCATCACGGACGCCAGCGATACCACCAAGACGTTTACCTACAGTTGGGCCATCAACATTCCGGCCACCGTAGGAGGAAATACCGCGTATCTGGGATTCACGGGGGGGACCGGAGGCTACACCGCGACACAAGATATTGTGACCTGGACATTCACCTCCACGGCCTCCGGCCCGGCGGCAGCGGCAACACCGACGTTTAGCCCTGCGCCGGGCGCTTACGCCTCGACCCAGACGGTTACCCTGGCGGATGCTTCCTCTGGAGTGACGATCTATTACACCACCAACGGCAGCACCCCAACCACTTCTTCCACCGTCTACTCGGCTCCCATCA
>Ga0209579_10000087_pt1 | contig 175335 bp, 179 predicted proteins | sample Coa_R1_2_FD_187152 | JGI IMG/M metagenome (GOLD analysis project Ga0209579, IMG submission 187152) | Surface soil microbial communities from Centralia Pennsylvania, which are recovering from an underground coalmine fire - Coalmine... | ecosystem: Environmental > Terrestrial > Soil >... | reverse complement strand
CGGTGCCGCGGCTCGAGCAGTATCGTGATTTCTACTTCGCCAATTTCGATCGCGACGCGGTCGACCTTGCGACCTATCTCGGCCACGCCAAGGACTATATAGACATCGTCATCGACCAGTCACCGTCCGGAAAGATGCAGATCATCTCCGGCACGCAGGAATACGACATCCGCGCCAACTGGAAGCTTCTGGTCGAGAATAGCGTCGACGACTATCACCTGATTTCGACGCACTCGACCTGGCTCAATTACATGCGCAATTCCGGCGTCAACGTCACGCCGCCGAAGGGCGAACTCCTCCCGACGCGCGGCTTTGGCCGCGATCTCGGCAACGGCCATCTCACCACGGACAATCCGAACTATCGCGGCCGGCCGGTGGCGAAATGGATTTCGGTCTATGGCGAGGATGCCAAAGCAGACATCGATGCGCTGCGCAATGAACTGGTGGCTCGGCTTGGCCCGGCCCGCGCCGCTCGTGTCGCCGACACCAACCGCAATCTCGCGATCTTCCCGAATCTCGTCATCAACGACGGGTCCTCGGTCACGGTGCGCCATTTTTATCCGGTGGCGCCGGATTGCATGCATGTCACGGCGTGGGCGCTCGGGCCGGTCGAGGAGACCGAAGCGCAGCGCGCGCGCCGTCTGCATGCCTTCCTGACGTTCTACGGGCCCGGCGGCTTCGCCACGCCCGACGATGTCGCGGCGCTCGAGGCGGCGCAACTCGGGTTTGCCGCCTGGCGGGAAGTGCCGTGGTCCGATCTGTCGCGCGGCATGGGCAAAGCGAGCGACGAGCAGCTTGCTACCGACGAGGGCCACCTGCGCGTGTTCTGGCGCAAATGGAACGAGTTAATGGAGGCGTGCGCATGAACGAGATGCTCGCGTCCACCGTCTCGCGCGCCGAAGTCGAAGATTTGTTTTTCCACGAGGCCGATCTGCTCGATAGCTGGAAGCTTGACGAGTGGCTCGAATTGTTGACCGACGACGCCACGTATTATGTGCCGCCCAACGACAAGCCGGACGCCGATGCGCGCTATACGCTTTTCACCATCGCCGACGACATTGTGCGGCTACGCGAGCGCGTGATCCGGCTCAAGGATCCGAACTGCCATGCCGAGTTCCCGCTGTCGCGCACCCGCCGCCTGATCGGCAATGTGCGCATTACCGGGGTCGAGGGCGACCTGATCTCGGCGTCGGCAAATTTCATCGTACACCGCTATCGCCACAACGATTTGCAGCGCGTTTTCGTCGGGCAATACCGCTACAAGCTTAAGCGGCAGGGCGGCCGGCTGAAGATCGCCGAGCGCCGCGCCATTCTCGATGCGCAGGAGCTTGGGCTTCTTGGTTCGGTGAGTTTCATCTTGTGATGTTCGCTCGCCACTCAAGTGTCATTGCCCGCGCAGGCGGGAAATCCAGTAACTACTGCGATCTCAGGAACAGAAATGCCGAGCCCACGAATGCATAACGGCGATGACTGGATGCTCCGCCTTCGCGGAGCATGACAGGAATTGGAGAATGTCCGAGCTCGACCGCGTCTACAACGAACTCTCCGGCAAGCGTGCGCAGCAGGATTTCGAGCGGCGCGAGCGCCAGAAGCTTGCCGCCGAATTTCTCACCGAATTCTACGAGCATGACGTCAAGCCGTCGCAGACGCTGAAAAGCCGCGGCATCGAGGCTCACTTTGCCGACAACAAGCTGATCTTGCACCGGCCGCAATCGGGCCATTTCGAGGAGCCGCTTCACATCGTCGTCGGCGAGCAGGGCGAGATCGATATCGCCGGCCGCTCGCTCGGCCGCTATCAGGCGGCGGAAAAGCTCGCCAAGAAGCGGGAGCTGATCGGCGAGATTCTCTCGTTCTTCGATCTTTAGTTATGGTGCAATCGAACTCAATTTTCGTCATTCCGGGGCGCCGCGATGCGTATGCGGATAGGGATTCCGGGCTCCTCGCTGCGCTCGGCCCCGGGATGACGGGCTGGTGTGGGCGCAATGACTGACAACGTCGCGATCGTCGGCGGCGGCATCGGCGGGCTGACCGCGGCCCTGGCGCTGGCCCGACGCGGCATCGATGTGGATGTGTATGAGCAAGCGCCCGAGTTGCGCGAACTCGGCGCCGGCGTGCAGATCAGCGCTAACGGCACGCGCGTCCTTCATGCGCTCGGCCTCAAGGAGGCGCTGGAAAAGGTCCAGGTGATGCCGGCCGGCAAGGCGATCCGGCTATGGAACACCGGGCAAAGCTGGAAGTTGTTCGACCTCGGCCTAGAATCGGTCGAGCGTTATGGTTTTCCCTATATCACCATCCATCGTGGCGACCTGCATGGCGTGATTGTGCAGGCGCTGATGCAGACCAGGCCTGGCGCCATTCATCTTAGCCGGAAATGCATCGGGCTGACGCAAGAGGCGGATCATGTCGAATTGCGCTTCGAGGAAGGCGAGCCGGTTCGCGCCAGGATCGTGATCGGCGCCGACGGCGTGCATTCGGTGGTGCGCGACAATCTGTTCGGTGCGGCAAAGCCGGAGTTCTGCGGCATCATCGCGTGGCGCGGCGTCATTCCGATCGAGCGCGTGCCGGCATCGATCTCACGCACCATCGGCACCAATTGGGTCGGTCCCGGCGGCCATGTCGTGCATTATCCGCTGCGTGCAGGAAAGCTTCTCAACTTCGTCGGCATGGGTGAGCGCGATTGGAACGTCGAGGGCTGGAATGTGCGCGGCACCACCGAGGAAGCGTTGAACGACTTTCGCGGCTGGCACGAGGACGTGCACGCCATGATCCGCAACATCGACGTGCCGTACAAATGGGGCCTCGCCTTGCGTCCGCCGATGCAGGAGTGGAGCAGGGGCCGCTGCACGCTCCTTGGCGACGCCTGCCATCCGATGGTGCCGCTGCTGGCGCAGGGCGCCAACATGGCGCTCGAAGACGGACTTGTGCTGGCGCGCGCCATCGAAAGCTGTCCGGACGACGCCGAAACGGCGCTGGCGCGATACGAGAGCGCGCGCCGCGAGCGCGCCAACAAGGTCGTCGCCGGTTCCGCGGCGATGATCCCGCGCTTCCACAATCGGGCGATGGTCGATGCCGCGGCAGCGCAAGCCCATGTCGAGCACGAATGGCAGGAGGACCGCATCCGCGAGCGCTACGACTGGCTGTTCACCTATGACGCAACCTCGGTTGCGGTGTAACGGTCGGCACGCACTGTTTCGCCCGGAGACGAATTCCAATATAAGCCCTGAAGACAAAGCCTTTTGGACCAGAGGAAATGCCCATGTATTCAGGCCCCGGTGTGAAGACCGATCCGAATCTTCCTGTTCCGGACACCATGAGGGCCTGGGTGCTGGGCAACCCCGGCGAGCTCAAGCTCACGCAAAAACCGGTGCCGGTGCCCAAGCGCGCCGAAGTGCTTGTGCGCATCGACGCGGTGGCGATCTGCGCCACCGATCTCGAGATCATCGCTCACGGACCGCCGGCGTCGATCCAGGGCGGTATGCCGTTCAACAAGAATTTCACGCCCGGCCACGAATATATGGGCACAGTGGTGGCGCTCGGCCCCGGCGTCGATGAGTACAGGATCGGCCAGCGCATCACCGTCGAGATCCACGCCGGCTGCGGCCAGTGCAAACGCTGCCGCGAAGGCATGTACACCTCGTGCCATAACTACGGCCTCAATTATGGCGACGTCGACAAAGGCCATCGCGCCAACGGCTTCACCACCGACGGCGGTTTTTGCGAATACCAGGTCAACAACATCAACACGCTGGTCGCCATCCCCGACGCGATGTCGGACGAGGAAGCGACGCTGGTGGTGACGGCGGGCACAGCGATGTATGGGCTCACCGAACTCGGCGGCCTCGTCGCTGGCGAGAGCGTCGTGGTCACCGGGCCGGGACCGATCGGCTTGCTCGGCGTTGCCGTCGCCAAGGCGATGGGCGCTTCTCCGGTCATCCTCACCGGCACCCGCGATAACCGGCTCAAGATCGGCAAGGAACTCGGCGCTGATCACGTCATCAATGTGCGCAACGAGAATGTGGTCGAGGCGGTGCGCCGTCTCAACGGCGGCAAGGGCGTCGATTACGTCGTGGAATGCTCGGGCGCGCCGAACGCGGTGAACGACGCCATCCGCATGGTCAATCGCGGCGGCAAGGTGTGTCTTGCGGCCTTTCCGCATCAGGAGACGCCGGTCGACGTTGCCCATATCGTGCGCAACAACATTTATCTGTTCGGCATCCGCGGCGAGGGCAAGAGCGCGACGCATCGGGCCGAAGCGTTCATGACGCAGAAGCGCTTCGACGCCACCAAGATCCACACCCACACTTTTCCGCTCGACGATCTGCCGACCGCGATCCGATACGCCAAGGACCGGGTCGACGACGCGATCAAGGTCGTGGTGAAAGCCAAAGGCGCCGCCGCGCACCGCGTCGCCGCCGAATGAGCGGTTGTAATCTGTCCCGGCGTGCCGCCATTGCCGGGGCGCTGTGATCGCGCTGGCGCAGATCGGCAGCGAGCGGTTACCGGACTTTCCGAACGTACCGGCGGTCAAGGGAGTGATTGCGCGGGGACAAGTTTCGCGGGAATGACCGGAAGCCCGGTCAAGTTTTGCGGATCCGGAAGGTCAGCACCCGCTTTTCCTTGCGCGTGTCTTCGAGCGTATCGCCGGTCTGGTTAAGCAGGTTCGGGATGTCCACGGCGGTGAGGGGGTCGGTACATTCGACCACCAGAATATCGCCTGACGCGATCCCGCCCAGCGCCTTCCTGGTGCGCAGCGCCGGCAGCGGGCACTTCAAGCCGCGCAGATTGAGGGTCTTTTCGGTCATTGTTTGAGGGTCGTCGAAACCGCCAATCGTCCTTATCATAGTGGTGATGGTTGAAGATTCCAGCATCCAGCGCATAACACGCCTGACGCCGCGTGGCGCAATCCTGTCGCTTATTGAGATGCGCGTTAGCGCCGCGGAGCCGCGACAATGCGTGCTGGCGGAGGCGATGGGACTCACGCTTGCGGCGGATGTCGCGGTGTCCGAACAGCCGTCGCGTCCGATCGCGCTGCGCGATGGCTTTGCGGTGGCGGCCTCGGCGATTGACGGTGCCGGCCCCTATGCACCGCTACCGTTTGAGTCACCGCCCCGTCGCGTTGACGCCGGTGAGCCGTTGCCCGCCGGGACGGACAGCGTGATCCCCCTCGATGCCGTGACGATCCGAGGGGAGCGGGTGGAAGCGATCGCTGCGGCGTCGCCGGGGGAGGGCATGTTGCCTGCCGGCGGGGACGCTGCGCCGCGGACGGTGTTGCGCCGTGCCGGCGAGCGATTGCGTGCTCTCGATATCGCAGTTTTGGCGGCGGCTGGCGTTACGAAGGTCACAATCCGATCGCCGCAGGTGCGGGTTGCCTGCGCCAGCATGTCAGCCGAGCCGCCGATCGATGCAGCGTTTGCCATGCTGACGCATTTGGTCGCGAAAGCCGGCAGTGCCGTGCTGGGCAAGGCAGGCTCGCTTGAAGAGGCATTGGCCGACGACCTAGCCGATGCTGTCATCGCAATCGGCGGCACCGGCAGCGGGCGAAACGATACCAGTGTACGAACCCTGGCGCGGCTTGGCAGAGTCGAGGCGCACGGCATTGCTGTTTCACCGGGTGAAACCGCAGCGTTCGGATTTGTGCGCGAACGGCCGGTCCTGCTCATCCCGGGCCGCATCGACGCGGTTTTGGCGGTGTGGCTTCTCGTCGGGCGCCAACTGATCGCCCAACTCGCCGCCGGCAACGTCGACGAGACGCTGGCGATAATGGCGCTGAAGCGTAAAGTGACGTCCACCATCGGCACGACCGAGCTTATTCCGGTGCGTTTCGCTGACGGCATGGCGGAAGCGCTCGCTTCCGGCTATCTGTCGTTCACCGCGTTGACTCGCAGTGACGGTTTTATCGTCGTCCCTTCGGACAGTGAAGGATTTGGCGCGGACACGATTGTTGCCGTTTACCCATGGCCATAAACCCGCAACGCGACAAATCTGCTTCGGCGATTCTTGACGCGGTGCGCCGCGCCTCGCGTCAGGAGCAGTTTCTCGAAGTGGTCTCCGCGCGGGAAGCACGCCGCCGTTTCGAGGCGTGCATCGATCGCTCGCCGCTGCCCGGCGAGGCCGTGCCGCTCGCTGCGGCGCTGTCGCGTGTGCTGGCGAGCGACGTTGTGGCGCCGGTCGACGCGCCGCCGTTCGATCGCTCCAATGTCGACGGCTTTGCCGTGCGCGCTGCCGATACCAACGGGGCGAGCGACGGCATGCCGAAGCGGCTTGTGCTTAATGCCGAGGTCATCGCCTGCGGCGTGCAGCCCGCCATCGAAGTGGCGTCCGGCACGGCGACGGCGATCGCGACCGGCGGCGTCATTCCGCGCGGCGCCGACGCCGTGGTGATGATCGAGCATACCGAGCTGATCGAAGATGACGAAGCTCCGGCGATCGAGCTGCGCCGCGCCGTGGCGAGCGGCAATTTTGTCTCCTATGCCGGGTCCGACATCGCCCGCGGCGAAACGCTGTTGCGCCGGCATGCGCGCCTCGGGTCGCGCGAGATCGGGATGCTGGCGGCGTGCGGGCTGTCGTCGATCGACGTTGTGCGCCGTCCCCGCGTCGCCGTGCTCTCGACCGGCGACGAACTGGTCGAGCCGGGCAAGCCGTTGCCGCCGGCCGGCGTTTACGACAGCAACGGTGCGATCCTCGCCGCGGCCATCGTCGAAGCCGGCGGCGAGCCGGTTTCCTTCGGAGCATTTCCGGATGAGGAGGTCACGCTCGAACTTGCCATGCGCTCGGCGCTCGAGGCGTGCGACATGGTCGTTCTGTCGGGCGGCACGTCAAAAGGCGCCGGCGATCTGTCGCATCGCATCGTGTCGAAACTCGGCAAGCCCGGCATTCTGGTGCACGGTGTCGCGCTCAAGCCGGGCAAGCCGCTTTGTCTTGCGGTCATCGGCGACAAGCCGCTGGTCGTGCTGCCGGGATTTCCGACCTCGGCGATCTTCACCTTCCACGCCTTCGTCGCGCCGGTGATCCGCGCCTGTGCCGGACTGCCGCCGGAGGCGGCCAGGACTGTTGCCGCGCGCGTACCGGTGCGCATCGCCTCCGAGCTCGGCCGCGAGGAATTCGTGCTGGTCTCGCTCGTTGCCGGGGAGGATGGTCCGATCGCTTTCCCAAGCGGCAAAGGCTCCGGCGCCGTCACCGCGTTCTCCCAGGCCGACGGATTTTTGACCGTCGATCCGCTGGCGAGCGCGCTCGATGCCGGCAGCGAGGCGGAGGTCACGCTGATCGGTGAGGAAGCGCGCGCGCCGGATCTGGTCATCATGGGCAGTCACGATATCGCACTCGATGTCGTGGTCGGCGCGCTCGCCGAGCGCGGCTTCCGCGCCCGCACCATCGCGATCGGCAGTCTCGGCGGCGTCGCGGCAGCGAGCCGCGGCGAGTGTGACATTGCGCCCGTCCATCTCGTCGATCCCGCGACCGGAATCTACAACAGGCATTTGCTCGCGCCCGGTCTGGCGCTGGTGCCCGGCTGGCGGCGGATGCAGGGCTTTGTCTTCCGCCCCGGCGACGCGCGGTTTGAGCGCGGTTCGGCGACCGATGCGCTCAAGGCGGCGCTGGCCGATCTGGCCGCGCTCATGGTCAACCGCAATGCCGGCTCGGGCACGCGCGTTCTAATCGACAGCCTCCTTCTCGGGGCGCGGCCGGCCGGTTACGCCAATCAGCCGCGGTCGCACAACGCGGTCGCCGCTGCCGTCGCCCAAAGCCGCGCCGATTGGGGCGTCTGCATCGAGCCCGTGGCGCGCATGTACGGCCTTTCGTTCCTGCCAATCGCGCCGGAGGAATACGACTTTCTGCTGCGGGAAGCGCGCCGCGACCGGCCCGCGGTACAGGCCTTCCTCGCCGCGCTGCGAGATGAAGCGACGCGTAAGGGCATCCGTTCGCTCGGCATGGAACCGGCGGGTGAATAAGTCCATATAAGACGTGATGCGCATCATCGGTCTCGCGGGCTGGAGCGGCTCCGGCAAGACGACGCTGGTCACGGCAGTGATCCCGGTGCTAGTCAGACGCGGCCTGAAGGTTGCAACCGTCAAGCACGCACACCATGAATTCGATACCGACCAGCCGGGCAAAGATTCCTGGCTGCACCGCCAGGCCGGCGCCTGCGAGGTCGCGATCGTGTCGAGCCGGCGCTGGGCCATCGTCCATGAGCTGGGCGCAGAGCCCGAGCCGCTGCTCGCCGATGTGCTGGCGAAGCTGAGCCCGGTCGATCTGGTGATCGTCGAAGGCTTCAAGCGCCATTCGCATCCGAAGCTCGAAGTTTACCGCGCTGCTGTCGGCAAGCCGCTGCTGCATCCCGCCGACGATTGCATCGTCGCGGTGGCGACCGACGCGCCGCTGGCGGAGGCCCAGGTGCCGGTGCTGATGCTCGACGACATCGACGGCGTCGGCAATGTGCTGCAGGCCGAAGCGCTGCCGCTCGACCGCATCGGGCCGCCGCGGGGCGAGGCGTGATGGCGCAGTTGAGCGACGATTGCTTTGCCTTCAACGGCCCTTTGCTTCCGGTCGCGGACGCCGAGCGCTTGATCGCCGATCGTGTCGCGCCGATCGCCGGTTCTGAAACCGTTTCGCTGCGCGAAGCAGGCGGACGCGTGCTGGCGGAGAATGTTATAGCGCCGGTCAATGTACCGCCGTTCGATAATTCGGCGGTCGACGGTTACGCGGTTCGCGCCTGCGACCTGAAAGCCCGCGGCGAACTACGGTTGAAGATCGTCGATCGGGTCGTCGCCGGCCACGACGCGACGCAGGCGCTGCATAGCGACGGGGCGATCCGTATCTTTACCGGCGCGCCGATGCCGGCGGGCGCCGACACGGTGTTCATGCAGGAAGATTGCCGGGTCGAAGGCGACGCGGTCATCGTGCCGCCTGGCTTGAAGATCGGCGCCAATCGGCGATTGGCCGGCGAAGACATGCGAGTCGGCGCGGTTGCGCTGCCGGCCGGGCGGCGGCTCGCGGCGCAGCACGTCGCGCTCGCGGCAGCGCTCGGTCTCACTGAACTGACCGTGCGCAAACGCGTGCGCGTCGCGCTGTTCTCGACCGGCGACGAAATTGTCGAGCCGGGATCGACGTTGCCGCGCGCCGCGCTCTACGATTCCAACCGCTATCTGCTCGCAGGCCTCATGGCGCGTTTCGGCGCCGAGGTTACCGATCTCGGCATCCTCGGCGACGAGCCGGCGGCGCTTGCGCAGGCGATCAAGAAAGCGGCGCAAGACCACGATCTGGTGCTGACGTCCGGCGGCGTTTCTACCGGAGAGGCCGACTACGTGCGGAGCGCCGTTGAAAGCATCGGTCGCATCGTGTTCTGGCGGGTGGCGATAAAACCCGGGCGGCCAGTGGCGATGGGCGTCATTCCTGGCTCGGAGCATGGCGACGGCGCGGCGTTTGTCGGGTTGCCGGGAAATCCGGTCGCGGTCTTTGTCACCTTCGTGCGCGTGGTACGGCCGTTATTGTTGCGACTGTCCGGTGCACTGCCGGAGCCATTGACCGCGATGCCGGCACGCGCGGCGTTCGCCTACAAGAAGCGCAAAGGGCGGCGCGAATATGTGCGCGTCGCGTTGCGCACGGCAGCCGACGGTGCAATCGAGGCATTCAAGCACCCGCGGGACGGCGCCGGCGTCCTGACTTCACTCACGGAAACCGACGGGCTGGCGGAGCTGACCGAAGACGTGACCGATATCGAGCCGGGGTCGACGATCGGATTCCTCTCCTACGCGTCGCTGGTCGGCTGAAGCGCCGCGATTGTCTCGGCTCGCGCCGCGTCCTCGGGCGTATTGACGTTGAAGAACGGATCGACCGGCGTATCCAGCCAATCGGCGATGGCGACGCCGTGCCGCGCGGTCCACAGTTCGATCTTGTGCAGACCTTCGCCTGTCAGTGCGCTCCTGAGATCGTCGCGCAACTTCAGCGGCCATAGTCCGATGACCGGGTGCCGCCACTCGCCGGAGCGCGCGCAGGCCAGGGGCGCGTTCGCCGCAACGCGCGCGTCGTGCAGACGCGTCACGAGGTTGTTAGGCAGGAACGGGCAATCGCCCGGTACGCTTGCAAGCCATGCGGTATCCGTTGCATTCGCCGCCAGCCAATCGAGGCCGGCGAGAATGCCGGCGAGCGGGCCGGCGAAACCCGGCACGCTGTCGGGAACGATCGGCAAGCCCGTATCGGCGAAACGCGACAGATCGCCGTTGGCGTTGATGATGACGCGCCTGCACTGCGGCTCAAGGCAATCGAGCACGCGTCGCAGTATCGTTCTGCCGCCAATCTCGATGCGCGCCTTGTCGCCGCCGCCCATGCGGCGCGCCAGGCCGCCGGCAAGCACGAGACCGAGAGTAGGGGGCATTGTCACGCGCGCTCAGTCGTCATGCACCGCGGCTTTGCGCCGGTGCCTGGCGCTCTCGTCCTCGACGTATGCGAGATCCTGATCGAACACGATGCGGCTTTCGCCGGCGAGCGCGATGAAACGCTTGCCGCGCGCGCGGCCGATCAGCGTCAGGTTCGCCTTGCGCGCCAATTCGACGCCCCAGGCGGTGAAGCCGGAGCGTGAAATCAGGATCGGTATGCCCATCCGCACCGTCTTGATCACCATCTCGGAGGTAAGCCGGCCGGTGGTGTAGAAAATCTTGTCCGCCGCGCCGACCTTGTTCTTGAACATCCAGCCGGCGATCTTGTCGACCGCGTTGTGGCGGCCGACATCTTCCATATAGACCAGCGGGCGATCCTCGACCGCCAGCACGCAGCCGTGGATGGCGCCGGCTTCGAGATAAAGCGACGGTGTGGTGTTGATCTTGTGCGTGAGCGTATAGAGCCAGGAGGTGCGCAACACGGCCTTGGGCAAGGTGACGGCCTCCAGCGCCTCCATCAGGTCGCCGAACGCGGTGCCTTGCGCGCAGCCGGACGTCTGCACTTTCTTCTTCAGCTTTTTCTCGTAATTCGTTTTGCGTCTGGTGCGCACAACGACGATGGATAACTCCTCGTCGTAATCGACGCCGGTAACGACGTCGTCGACCAGCAGCATGTTCTGGTTGAGCAGATATCCAAGCGCGAGATATTCCGGATGGTCGTTGATGGTCATCGCGGTGACGATTTCCTGTGAATTGAGGAAGATCGTCAGCGCCCGCTCGACCGTCACGGCCGTTTCGATCGGCGCACCGGTCTGATCAACGCCTTTGACGCGCTCGGTGAGTCGCGGATCGTACGGATCGGGCTGGACCAGGTAGTCGTCGTCGGGCGATGCCATACTTGTAATGTAAGGTATGACGCGCGGCTCCGGAAGCGACAAACAGGGAAGCCCGGCCTAAGCCGGGCTTCCCTTTACCGCTCCATTTACAAGATCCTGTTTGGCAAAATCAGCCGTGCAGGCCGCCAAACAGCCAGATCAGAAGAATGATCGGCAGTGGAATACCGAGGAGCCACAACAATAAACCGCGTCCCATGACATCCTCCTGCATCGCTCGTTATGAACGGCATGACAACGGCAGCCCGTAAAATTAGTTCCATGGGGTGATGGGCAGAGGGCGCGGGTTGTCTTGGGGCCGACCGCCGCTATATTGCGTCGCTTCGCGGGTCCGGAGAGGTGGCCGAGTGGCTGAAGGCGCTCGCTTGGAAAGCGTGTATACGGGAAACCGTATCGTGGGTTCGAATCCCACCCTCTCCGCCACCGCCGCGTTCGCATGTGGTCGCTGACGTCCGTTAACGCCCTTCGTCTTCAAGAGTTTTTGGCACTGTACTGAGTCACCGTCGTTCATTGCGGTTCGGACAGCTGTCCACAAGCTGCTCAAAACCAGGCGAAAGCCGCCGGCGGCCTATAAAGGTTACCTAAGTCCGCGGGTCATGTTTGGCGTTCTCAGGGCGGTGCGCACGTGAAGCCAGCACTCGTCGGCCTGTCCCCCCTTGACCTTCAACATCTCGGCTCAAATCCAGAATGGGCGGATATGCGCGAACTTTCGCGCACCAACCTCCGCCGGATCCAGCAGCGGCTCGATTTCGCTCTGTTCGCGACCGGATACAATGCCGGCGGCAAAGGCTCGTGCGCGACTATTTCTGCGAGGCGTCCCTGTCACAAGCATAGGCGCCAGTTTCTGATGAACCTTGATGTCGTTCAACGCGCCCAGACAGTCCTGCAAGTTCCCCAGACAATCCTTAAAGCGCGATAGACGCTTCTTGGCGTTGGCCTTTCGGCCAACGAACAGGTGTTCAAAAAAATCGGTTGCATAGCGCAGCTTCTTGATTGCGATCCGCAGCTTATGGCGTTGTTGCGTATCAAGCTGTCGTAACCTCTTCGCTTTCCTCATTGCTTTCCTGGTGCGCCGCGTCAAAATATCCGCGGCGAACCTCTCGATGGGCCGAACGCCATCATGGCGCGGACGTCTGGCCCAATCTCCAATCTCGAGCCATTGCAGCGTATCGAGCAGAAGAGAACGATAACGAGGCGAGTCGACGGCGACCTTCGCTCTGCCGAACGCCGCGGCACGTCGCGATGCGAGTGCGTCTTCCAATTCCTCCATTCCAGCGTCGGTCGGCGCATCACGGCGCAACGGCTCGACCTTGTCTCTCTCGTAGACATCGAGGTCTCGGGCGGGCGCGAGTTCGTCTGTCAGCCACTTAAGTTCAGACTTGATCCGCTCGGTTTCCTCGTCGCCAAACAGTTTTGAGAACACGGATATCGCCGCGCGCAGGCGGCGGAGGCCAACGCGCATTTGGTGCACGCCCTCGGGGTCCATCCGATCCACGGCGGACTCGTTGGCAGCGATCTGCCGCAAAACCGACCGCCCGATGATGCGAAAGCCGTCCGCTGTACTTGTGCCACGTCGCAGCTTGATCTTTTCGGCGCGGACGGCCTGGGCCGGCGCGTCGTCGATGAGCTCATAACCTCGTTCAGCCTTGCTCTTGAGCGACAGTTTGGCGGGCACAAGCCTCGTCAGTTTCCGCGCCACATCGAACACGTCGCCGGCCTTGCCGCGCTTGAGCTCCAGCTCGAGCTCGCCGATCGGAATCGCCCGGCGTCCGGAACGTATTTGTCCACGGTCGAGCGCTACCTCGACGCGGCTTCGATTCTTTCGAATACGAATTCTGGTGCGATGAACGCGAGTTTCAAAAATCGGCTTCAGTTTACGCTCGAGCTTCTTGCTCAGCAGCGGCGCCAGCGGCGTGTTGTGGGCTTTCCGGAGGTCAGGGGCATCGGCCTTGATCTCATGCTGCCACTCGCCTCGTCTAAAGGAACTGCCAGCCTCTTCGGCTTTGATGGTCTGGAGACGCTTCGTTCCGTTGTGCCGCACGCGCAGCGAAACATTGTTCTTGGCGAGCTTGTGCTTTGGCGTGTCGAAGTAAAATGAAACCAGATCTTCCTCTTTCGGCGTTCCTTTATGGAGGGCCCGCGCCGCCTTCAATTTCCGGAGGTCGAGTGGTGCGACCTCGAACTTCAATTCGGTTTCATCGCCCATCGGGATTTTCGCAACCGGAACCATGCGGAATGTCGCGCTGCACATGGAATAACACCGAAGGAGTGTCAGGGTTCGATAAGCCTGGGCCTTCAAGTTCAGCGCTGAACGAGGCGCTTATTGCACGCTGTATGCAGCAACGAACGCCGCGTGGAAATCCGCGAAAGCTGGTAGTTTTGAGTTCCCGTCGATAAGCAATGAGGGTGATTATAATGATGAGCATGCTCACCCATTTTGATCCGTATCAACGACGACCACAGATTAATCCGCATAATGTCATAATAAATTCGGCAGGGAGACACAGATGGCGTCGATGCGCGCCGCAATCGGCTTGTTTATTCTAAGTACGGTGACGTTTGCCGCCGCGTTTGTCACACGACATCTGTTTTTATCGGACGTGAGGCCGGTTTCGTGGGACTACGAACCGCCGCAGAACGGCACTCTGGAGCTTGCATATCTTCTGCTCTCAATCGAGAACATGGCTGCAATAGTCGGCTTGATCGCGCTGGTGCTGGGATCTGTTCTATGGTTCCGGCGCCGACGGCAAGCAGTCCGCCATTTGTCGCTGCCGGGCCTCGGCCCCGCGGCTGGCCCAAAGATCTGATGCCTGAGATTTCCGCCGGGAACTGAAGGCGGCTCTCGACCCTTGGGACAAACGGTGTGAGATGATTGCCCATCCCTCGGCGGGGCCAATCGCCTGACGATCTGCGTATAGCGTAAGAGTCCACAGGCGATAGCTTGCAGTCGCCGGCTTGGGGCAGAATGGGTCCTCAGTCGCTGGGGGCGTCTGCCAGTGGCACTTTTGGATATTTCGCTGTCGCGTCACAGAACGACGTAGTCCCGAGGCTTGAGGGACATTGCGACGGCGATTACTCACACAGCCTGCCGGTGCCGATGAATATCCTTCACGTCGGAGAAGGTAATCTCCTTGTTGTGCTCGCCGGTATATTCGAGGTCGAAAGCGGTGCGGGCCAGGAAGACAAGATCGCCATCGAAGTCTTCGGCGATGGCCGACGCATAGGTCGCGGCGAAACGATCGATAATCTTGCAGTCCGGCGCGGCGATCCATCGGGCGAACTGAAATTCCGGCGTGCTCCAATCGATCTCCAGTCCGTATTCGGCGGCAAGCCGGGCCTTGAGCACGTCGAGTTGCAATGGGCCGACGACGCCGACCAGGAGCGCGGCGCCGTCGGTCGGCCGGAACACCTGCGCCACGCCTTCCTCCGACAGTTCTTCCAGCGCTTGCTTGAGTTTCTTGGCTTTCATCGCGTCGGCGAGGCGCACGCGGCGCAGAATCTCCGGTGCGAAGTTCGGCACGCCGACGAAGTTGAGATTTTCGCCTTCGGTCAGGGTGTCGCCGATGCGCAGCGTTCCGTGGTTGGGTATCCCGACCACGTCGCCGGCATAGGCTTCCTCGGCAAGCGCGCGGTCCTGAGCAAAGAAGAACTGTGGTGAGCGAAGGCTCATGGCCTTCGCGGTCCTTGTCTGCGTGACCTTCATGCCGCGGGTGAGCTTGCCGGAGCAGAGCCGCACGAAGGCGATGCGATCGCGGTGGTTCGGATCCATGTTGGCCTGGATCTTGAAAACAAACGCCGACATGCCCGGCTCGGTTGCCGATACGGTCCGTTTGTCGGCCGCCTGCATCCGCGGCGGCGGCGCCAGTGCGGCGAGCGCATTGAGCAGATCGCCGACGCCGAAATTCTTCAACGCGCTGCCGAAGAAAATCGGCGTGAGGTGGCCCTCGCCGAAGGCGCGCGGGTCGAACCGCTTGCAGGCCGCACGCACCAGATCGATCTCGTCGTGGAGCGTTGCCGCGTCGAGGTTCGGCTTCAGGGCGGCGATGTCGGCCACCGACATGTCGCGCAAGCCGCCGGCGATGCCGGCATCGCCATCGAGGAGACGCACCCCGCCGGATTCGACATCGATGGTGCCGACGAAATCGCGCCCGCGTCCGATCGGCCAGGTGGCGGGCGCGGCGTCGAGCGCCAGCGTTTTCTCGATCTCGTCGATCAGGTCGAACGGATCGCGGCTCTCGCGGTCCATTTTGTTGATGAATGTAATGATCGGAATATCGCGGAGCCGGCATACCTCGAACAGCTTGCGCGTTCGCGGTTCGATGCCTTTGGCGCCGTCGATCACCATGACCGCCGAATCGACCGCCGTTAGCGTGCGATAGGTGTCCTCCGAAAAATCTTCGTGGCCCGGTGTATCGAGCAGGTTGAATACGCGACCGTCATATTCGAACGTCATGACCGATGTCACGACGGATATGCCGCGTTCACGTTCGATCGCCATCCAGTCCGAGCGGGTCGAGCGCCGATCGCGCTTGGCCTTGACCTGTCCGGCAAGCTGAATGGCCCCGCCGAACAAGAGGAGCTTCTCGGTCAGTGTGGTCTTGCCGGCATCCGGATGGGAAATGATCGCAAAGGTACGGCGGCGCTCGACCTCGGTTGCGATGGGCGAGGGGATTTCGGCGCCCAATGATGTCCGCACTGGCATGTTCATGGTGGGGTGGATGTGGCAGTTCCTGCCGTCTCGATCAAGACCGGGCGGCCTCCGCAGCGCCGGCCAGCTCTTCGCGCAAGATTTCAAGCTGGAGCCATTGCTCCTCCGCTGCGGCGATGTCCTGCTGAAGTTTGGCCAGTGCAGCGGTGGTTCTTTCGAAAGCGATGCGGTCCCGCGCGTAACATTTGGGATCGTCGAGCTGAATTCTCAGTGTGTCCGCCTCGGCCTGGAGGGCAGCGATGGTTTTGGGCAGGGTATCGAGTGCGTGCTTGTCCTTGAAACTCATCCGCCGCCTAGTGGGCAGCGGCTCTGGCATGACCGAATCGCGTTCTCTTGCCGCGTCATGCGATTGCGGTTTGGGCACATCGCGCGAAGGCTCCGCGCGGCGCTGCGCCAGCATGTCGCTATAGCCGCCGGCGTATTCGATCCACAGGCCGTTTCCTTCCGGCACGATTACACCGTTCACCAGGCGATCGAGAAAGTCGCGATCATGGCTGACGAGAATCACAGTGCCGGGATATTCGCCGAGCACGTCCTCGAGCACATCCAGCGTCTCCATGTCGAGATCGTTGGTCGGTTCATCGAGGATCAGCACGTTGGACGGCTTGGCAAGCACCCGGGCCAGCATCAGCCTGCCGCGCTCGCCACCCGACAGCTTGTCGAGCGGCGTGCGAGCCTGTTCGCTCGCGAACAGAAAATCCTTCATGTAACTCACGACATGTCTGGCATGTCCGTTGACCGTCACGGTGTCGCCATGACCGCCGGTCAGCGCCGCGGCAACCGTGACATCGGGATCAAGGCTGTCGCGGTGCTGATCGAGCGTCGCTACGGCAAGATTCGAGCCGAGCCGTACCGTCCCCGCGTCAGGCGATAATACGCCGGTCAGCAGGTTGACCAGCGTTGTCTTGCCGCTGCCGTTCGATCCGACGATGCCGATACGGTCGCCGCGCTGGATACGGATCGAGAAATCTCTGACGATCGGGCGGCCGTCGTAGCGCTTGCCGATTCCGGTGGCCTCGATGACCAGCGCGCCGGAGCGTGAGGCCGACCCCGCGGTGATCGTGGCGCTACCCGTCGCGGCGCGGTAGGTGCGGCGTTGCTCCCGCAAGGCCTGCAAGTTCCCGACACGGAGCATGTTGCGCTTGCGCCTGCCGGTGACGCCGTAGCGCATCCAGTGCTCCTCGGCGACGATCTTGCGGTCGAGCTTGTGTTGCTCGCGCTCCTCCTCGGCCAAGAGGGTGTCGCGCCATTCCTCAAAATGAGCGAAGCCCTTGTCGATGCGCCGCGTGCATCCGCGATCGAGCCAGACCGTCGAAAGCGAAAGATTGGACAGCAAACGCCTGTCGTGGCTGATAAGCACCAGGGCAGTGCGTCGCGAATTCAGGTCTCGCTCCAGCCATTCGATCGCAGTCAGGTCGAGATGATTGGTCGGCTCGTCGAGGAGCAGGATATCGGGCGATGGTGCCAGCACGCGCGCCAGCGAGACCCGGCGCGCCTCGCCGCCGGACAGTTGCGCCGGGTCTTCCGTCCCAGTGAGTCCGAATTGCTCCAAGGCATGGCGCGCCATGTGAGTGTCGTCGCTCGGCCCGAGGCCGGCTTCGACATAGGCGAGCGTAGAGGCGAAGCTGGAAAACTGAGGCTCCTGCGGCAGATACCGGACAATTGCCCCCGGCTGGGCGAAAACAGAGCCGCGGTCGGGAGCGACCAGTCCCGCCGCGATTTTGAGCAGAGTCGACTTGCCCGATCCGTTGCGTCCAACGAGCGCAACCCGCTCACCGCTCGAAACCGACAGCTCGGCGCCGGACAACAGCGGAGTGCCGCCGAAGGTCAGTGCGATGTCCTTGAGTTGAAGGAGGGGCGGGGCCATGTCGCGGGGTCGACGTTGCACGTGCGGCCTTGCAGCGGGTCAATTCCGCCGACCCCGTACCGCCGAAAGCGTTCGCCGTCAAAGACCCGCACCGGCCCGCGCGACGGCCTGTCGACGTTCCGGCGAATCGTTGCCGCCGTTCCAGTGCCTATTGCGTAATCCGCACGATCGGCGTGATCGAAAGATCGTTAGCGGAGGTCTGGATGGCGATGAGTTGCGCCAGCAGGCCGAAGATCCGCTTCGTGGTCGTTGCCTGTTCGGGCACGCAATAATCGCCATCCTCGAACCAGGTATGCACGAAGCATTCGCCGCCAAGCGCTTGCACAACCGTTATGAGATTTGGATCGTCATGCACGGTCTCCAGCACCGGAACCTCCGTCGCGTATTCCCTGGTCGGCGGGATATAGGCGAATCGCGACGGCGTCATGTGCCGTTTCTGCATTTTCATCAGCGTACCCAGGAACTCGAATACGCCGTACGCGGAACGTGGAATTATTCTGATCTTGAACGGGCCGGCCTGGATTGGGAGGATATCCGGCTGTGGCGTGTCATCCTCAGCCGCCGTTGTCCAGTCGCCGCCGCAGGTCAGTGGCGAATCGTAAAGCGCAGTCGGTTGGACATCGAGGTCCCTGGTGGCCGCTTGTAATTGCTCCGGCAATACATCGGCTCCGGCTTGTTGCGCCAGCACCGGGTTAAAACAGAAGCGCGCATAGGAATAGGATTTTGGCGCCGAGGAGCCGCCGCCCGAGTTGGCGCCGCCTTTGGACGAGCTGGAAGCCACCTGTACGGTCTTCTCTTCGACCGTCAGGCCGGTGAACGCGGCGTTGTGGACCCAGTCCACGAAGCATCGATGCTTCGGGTCGGCGCGCGAACAGCCATAATCGTCCGGCGGATTGAAATGGTAGCCGAGAGTCTGCTTGACGCCTGGCAGTGTCAGTTCAAATGAATCGGTGAAAAGCCAGAACAGCAGTTCGCGCGAATAGCCTTGGCGAATGAAGTAATTCAAGGTCTGCAAGTCGATCGGCTTGAGGAAGCCCTGATAGAACGCGCTTGTCTCCTGCGTCGAGACGTTGAAGTTGGTGCTGACGGCGGTGGTGTTGCCCGCGGTGGAATTGCTGAAAACGACGTCACGGTACTGGGAAGTCGGCAATGAAGTGCCGTGGAAAGTCGGCCCGACCAGGAAATTCGGCAGCGCGAGGCTGGTTGTATTCGTCATTCCCGGCGTGACATTGGCGATGGTGACGAAGCTCAGGGGATAGTCGTGGCTGGCGCGGACGAGATTGAGGAAAATGGATTCGTTACGCGATTTCGCCAGGCTGCGGCTCACGGTGTCGTATCGGTTATCGACCGGATCGACGACGGCGCACGCGGCCAGCGTAACGGCGAGACCCGCGCCTATAAGCAATCTACGCAACCACATTGACAATCTCCCAAAACGCCCGGTTTCCCTCCGACGCCCCGACTAAAACCTCAAGTACAAGCCAAAACGTGCGGTCGCGAAGTAGATCGGCGAGAAAGTAGCGATGAAGGAGGCGGGATTCGCCACCCCCGTCGCTGAAACCGTCGCTTGATTACTCGGGAGCCACACGTACAGAACCTCGGTTCTGAAGATGAGGTTGCTCGTGACGGCGTAATCCAGTCCGGCCCCGGCGGTCCAACCCATAAGGGTCCTGGATGACGAGCCGCTGAAACACTGCGTACTGCCGGCAGCGCAGGAATACGAAAAGCCACTCGAAGACAACGTACCTGTGGCGCCCGATGGCACGGTGAGATTTTCGTTTACTTGGCCGTAAGCAAAACCGCCGGTGCCGTAGAGAACTAGCGGACTGAGCAGCACGACGCCAATTCGCGCGCGGACGGTCCCGAAGGACTCGACTTTTTGCGACACCGTCATGTGGGTGTTGCCCATATTGCCGAGACTGAATGGTGCGATCGCCGATCCGCTAAAATCTGCCCACTGATAATCCGCTTCTCCGCCGATCAGCCATTGCGAATTAAATTGCCAAGTGTATCCGAACTCGCCGCCGGCAAATGGACCGTCGCGCCGGAAGTCCTCTGACGGAATGCACTGTCCCTTCGGTGAGCCGCTGGCTCCGCAAGTGCCGGATGCCGACGCCGGATCGTTAGGCGCAAACGTGACAGAAGAATTTCCCCAAGCGTAGCTGCCATTGATCCCGGCGTAAAATCCCGTCCAGGGCAGGTAGGGGAGTGTCCTTGAAATGAATCGCGATGGCGGGATCGCCATTTCCTCCGCACTCGCGTCGGCGGTGCCAAGCGCGAGGAGTGCCGCCAAGCAAAGGATACTCTTGTTCACAAAGCCCCGCCGATACAACGTTGAACTCATGTATCGGTTACGCGAAACCAGACGATCGGGTTCCCGCAGCCCAAATCAAGCGTATCATGGAGCGCAGGCGTGAGAAGTAGTTAGCCCCCAGAATCCGAATTTCTGTTGTATCTTTGTCACGCTGATCAACTGATCGATTTTCTGCCGTGTTCGGACTTGCCGCAGCGGGAGTGCGGTGGCCTGTGCGGCGAGCCGTAGCACCTTGGCGCGGCGGCTGCGGTCGCGCCGTCAGTCGAACAGGTGCTCTGCTTTGACCTGCTTTTCAGCGGCCAGGCCGCCGATCTCGTAGAGCCGGTCGACCAGGGTAGGGTCATCCATGCCGCGCAGCCGCTCTATAAGATCATCGCCGGCCTGGAACTTGAGTTCGCGAGCCAGCCATTCCTTCTCGAGCCTCACGTCGTAGCGCAGGAAACGAAACAGCTTGCCGCCCGGCGGTTGGACGTCGGCAAGCGTTCCAATTTCGGAATTGATCTGCCACGGCGCCGGACATTCACCCATCCATTGCATGAGCAGCAGCACCAGCATCTCGGCATCGGTCATCAGCGACAGCAGCGCGTGGATGGCGAGTTTGGCGTAGCGGGCGAACCCAAGGGACTCGAACGATAGCCGCGGCCGGTAGGTGCCGGTGCCGATCGAGAAAACCGTCAGATTCTTCGGTCCCGTTTGCCAATTGATTCCAAACGGGGGCAGCGTGGCGAGGTGAAACAGCGCCAGCGACGGATTGTTGTGTGGCGTCACGCCGCCGTCGACGAAAAGTCCGTGAGTGCTCGAATCAAGTTTGACCTTCTTGCGCAGCCCGAATTTTTGCATCAGCGTGTAAACTGCCCGCCCTGGCGCGGTCGCCAAAGCCTCCGGCAGCGCCTCGGTATGAAGGATCGGCAGCAGCTCAGGATCGAAAAAGTGCGGCGCCGCGGTGCTAGCGCGAACCAGATTCACGAGCGGATAGTTTTTGTTGCCGATATAGCCTTTGCCGTCTTCCCAATACGGCGCGTGCGGATTATTCGCGATGATCCATGGACTGCCGGTATCCATCCTCTTGGTGATGAGACAGAAGCCGGTGATGAGATCGGGGCTCGAGAGCACGCGGTCGCCAACCACCTCTTCGATCTGCTGCCGCAATCCGCGCGCATCGAACTTCGCTTGGAGCACGGGAATGTGCCAGCGCGCACGCCGGAACGCGAAGGGCGCGAGTTTGAGATAGAAGTCCTTCACTTGGGCAGTCTTGAAGCCAAGCGCCAGCGCGCCTGCGATGACCGCGCCGGTCGACGTGCCGCCAACCAAGTCGAAATAATCGCCCAGTCGAATGGTGTCGCCGTAACGTTCCTTGAGCAGGGTCTCAATGCGCTCGAGGAAGGCAACGGTGAGCGCGCCACGCACGCCGCCGCCGTCGAGCGCAAGCAGCCGTTTCGGGCCGGGGCCGAACAGGTGTCTGTCGCGGTCAGTCTGGCCAGACGGGGCGGTGGCTTCAGTCATCGTTGTCTCGCGCCTGTCGCATCGGCTTACCGCGCCTGCCGGGAGATTATTTTTTTGACCACTTGTGCCACGGATGCAGCATCCGCCGGGTGAAACCTTGTTTTCGGCCGTGCGTCGGCATTGACCGGCGCCGAGATCTTGATCGCATGAGGATGGACCGGCTCTATCCAGATCACGACCCGGCCGTCGGCAATCGCACGATTGACGATCTCCTCGGTCCCCCCGATGCCCGCCGCCGGCTGGCCATCCCAGATAGCAATAAGCAAATCGACATTCGCCAGCATGAACAGGCCGGCGGCTTCGTAAGCGCGCGGCCGTTGGTCGGAAGCGCCATCAAGCTCGAACACGTCCGAGGCGCGTGCGAGCAACCGCTCGAATTCACGGCGCGAGGCGTCGGTCGCGAAATCGCGGGCATATTCCGATTGTTTGAACGGCAGCACGGCTTCAAGCCTGAAGCCCGCGGCAAGTCCCGCTTCGGAAACGATTCGATCGGACCCTTCTGCGAGCGAGGAGACGATAATGTAATCACGGTCCGCCTCGTCCAGGACGGCGATAAACGCGGCAAACAGGCGATCGATCCGATCGCGCAACGGGGCTTCGGATGTCTCCGGCAATTTAGGCGGCACCCGGTGGCCGGTGACGCCGATGCGCAGGCGAGGAGTGGCCGTCATTACTGACCGTCCGGTGTGCGCAATCCGAACCAGGAGTCCCGTACCTGATGGTAATGCACCGCGGGATCGTAGATCGAGACCGGCAGCGCCAGCACCTGTGCCGACAATCGGCCGACGGCTGACAATAAAGTATAGGAAGCGACAACGCGGTCGTGCTGCGCGGTGATCAGGCTGACCCGCGCGTTGACAAGCGCCTGCTGTGCATTGAGGACATCGAGCGTGGTGCGTTGGCCGGCCATTGCCTCGTTGCGCACGCCGGTCAAGGCGCGCTCCGACGCTTCGCCCTGGCGCTCGGCCGCGGCAACCTGCGCTTTCGACGCCTGCAACTGCCCCCATGCCTGGACCACATTGGCCTGGGTCTGATCGCGGACTTGATCGACGTTCAACCGTTCCTGCCCCGCGATCTCCTTGTTCAGCCGGATCGCGGAATATTCGGCGCCCCCCTGATAGAGCGGCACCGACAAGTTCACCGCCACCTCGTTGGTGAACAGCTTTGGCGTCGTGACGGTGGAATCGAATTGCCGCTGCACGCTGCCTTGTAGCGTGAGCGTCGGCCATAGCGCCCCTTCGGAGATCTTGACCTGAAGCTGCGCGACGTCGACCCCATACATCGCAGCGGTGACCGACGGATTTTGCGCAATGCCCATTGCGACTGCGGCCGACATCGTCGATGGCGCAAGCCTTTCCACCGCAGACGCTGGAGCGAGATTTCCCGGGTCGCTGCCGATGATGCGGCGATAATTGGCCCGGGTTGTCATCAGCGTGGATTCGGCGGCATGCAGGGTCGCTTCGCCGGCAGCCAGTTGCGCCTCGGCCTGCGCGACGTCGGTCGAGGTGATTTGGCCGGCGGAAAAACGCTGATTGGTATCCTGGAGCATATGCTGCAAGACGCGAAAGTTGCTTTGTTGGACTTCGAGATTTGCCGCATCGCGCGACACGTCCATATAGACACTTGCCGCCGCGAGCAGCACCGATTGCTCCATGACGCGCAGCGTCTCGCGCGCGGCGGAAACCTGGCTCTCGGCTTCGCGGACCTTGTTTGCTGTCTGCAAGCCATTGAACAACGTCTGCGAGCCGGTCACGCCATAAGAACGCGGCGTCGACAGGCCCGTGGCCGTAAACGCAGCGCCTGAAGGTAATAAAGGCGGCGTCGGCGGAATGATCTGCTTGGTATTGGTATATTCCCGGCCGATGCTGGCAGTGGCGGAAATCGTCGGCCGGTAGCCGGAAAGCGCTTGAGCTACGCCCTCGTCAGACTGGCGGACGATGGCGCGCTGGGCGTTGAGTTGCGGGTTGTTTTCGTAAGCCTTGGCGAGCGCGGCTTCGATTGTCTCTGCGTAAGCGTCGCGCGGCACTGCTGTAAGGAGCGCAAGACAGGCCAATATGAATGCTGCGGTCTGGCGCCAGTACAGTCCTTTGAGGACGTTTTGCCGCGCCTTTGGAGGCATTACGCCACTCGCCACCTTCAGCCCCAATCCACTTCGCCAAACCTTAACTTGCGCGGCTGTGCCTTACAAGGTTTCGGCCCCCGGCGAGATGCGACGGAGCAGGATGCATATCGCGAGCCGAGCTTGCAGCTACGGTCGCTGCGAGGTTGTCCTCGGCTGCGCCACCAATCCGAGTTCCCGCAGCATCAGCGCCAACATCGCGAATAACAGCGGGACTGCGAAATAAAGCACGCGGAATGTCAGCAGCGAAGCGAGGAGGTCTTCTTTCTCGAATTGCGGCAGGCCCAGCAGCATGGCCGCTTCGATGATGCCGAGATTGCCCGGGACGTGGCTGACAGTTCCGATAAGCGTTGCGCTGAGAAAGACGATCAGGAGCATGACGAAGCCGACTGCTGGGCTTTCGGGCAACAGAACGTATAAAGCCATCGTCACCAGGCAAAGATCCGCAGCGCCGATGCCTGTTTGCACGAGTGTCAGACGCGCAGTAGGCAGCAAAATGCGCCAGTTGGATACGCCGACGACGCGTCGCCGCGGCAGGAGCCAGACCAGATAGGCCAGGAGAGCGAATAGGGCTGCAAAGCCGATGCCACGATTGACCCACTGCGGCAGATGGTCGATGGCGCCTGCGGCCTGTGGCGCGTAGGTCAGGGCGCCGCCAAGCACCAGCGCATTGCCGAGGCAGAACGTCATTCCGGTCACGAACGCGATCCTGGCGACATCGATGATGCTCAGGCCCCACACCGAATAGATTCGGAACCTGACCAATCCGCCGGTCAGCGTGGCGGCGCCGAGGGCATGGCCGATCGTGTAGCTCGCGAAGCTGGCAATCGCGGCGATCCGGAACGGAACCGCGCCGTGACCGATCGTGCGCAACGCAAAGACGTCGTAGAAGGTAAGCGTCACGTAGCCAGCCACGACAAAAACGCCGGATATGGAGATCGCGCGCCACGACTGCGAGCGGAGCGCGGCGATTACCTTGTCGGTGTCGATGTCGTGCAACGCGTAATAGATCGCAAAAGCAATAACGACAAAGATAAAAAGACTGATAGCGGCGCTCAACCTGTTCCGGCCAAGCGTACGGATGATCGTGTTGGTGCTCGTCACGATGGCTGCAACTTGCGGTGATGAGCCCTGCCAGACGATTCGAACGGCAACTTTTCATTTGTTTGTAACAGCAATGTTACGAAGACGGCAGGCGCTGTTCAAAGAAACATCGCGGCCGTCACATTGCTGAGACATGGATTGGTAATTGTTGCCACACACGATTCGACAACGCGCTGGCCGCGCCTTCGCGGCCGGAGGGTGTCCGATGAAGGTTCTCGTCGCGACGGATGCTTGGCCGCCGCAGGTCAACGGTGTCGTACGAACGCTCAAGTCGTTGCAGCGCGCCGCGGCCAAGTTCAGCGTCACCATCGATTTCCTGTCGCCAGAAGGCTTCCCATCGTTCCCGGTGCCGACCTATCCCGGCCTGCGGCTCGCGCTGCCGAGCTGTCGGCGGATCGCCGAACGCATCGAGGAATCGAAACCGGACGCCGTCCATATCGCGACCGAAGGCCCGATCGGCTTTGCGGTGCGCAGATACTGCCGACGGGTCGGCAGGCCTTTTACGACAAGTTATACGACGCGATTTCCCGAATATATTTCTGCCCGTTCGCCGATCCCGCAGAGCTGGATTTACGGGGTGCTGCGCTGGTTCCATTCGGCGGCCAGCGTAACCATGGTGGCGACACCGTCGCTGACCAGCGAGCTGACAGAACGCGGATTTACTAATCTCGGCATGTGGACCCGCGGCGTGGATGTCGACCTGTTCCGGCCGGATCGCGCTGCGGCTCTCGATTTACCGCGGCCGATTTTCGTGACGCTGGGCCGCGTTGCCGTCGAAAAGAATATCGATGCGTTCCTGGCGCTCGACCTGCCCGGCACTAAGGTCGTCATCGGCCAGGGACCGCAGGAGGCCGAACTCAAGCGCCGCTTTCCCGACGCAAAGTTCCTGGGGCACATGGACAACGGTGTGCTGGCGTCGCATCTCGCCGCCGCCGACGTCTTCGTCTTCCCGAGTCGCACCGACACGTTCGGCATCGTGCAACTCGAAGCGCTGGCAAGCGGCCTTCCGATTGCCGCCTACCCGGTTACGGGTCCGAAAGACGTCGTTGCCGACAACCCGATCGGCGTATTGCACGAGGATTTACGTGTCGCCTGCCTCGATGCGCTGACACTGCCGCGCGACGCCTGCCGCGCGTTCGCGCTCAAATATTCCTGGGAAAACAGCGCGCGCCAGTTCATCGGGCACGCGCGTAAAGTAGCGGGCTTCAGCAACAGCGAGTCGCAGGCGGCCACGGTCATCACGAACACCGCCCACGGCTAACGGCATCACAACAGCAAAGGGATCAAGCATGAGCATGCTCTCGGCAACCGACATCGATGCGCAGACCGTCACCAAAGCCTACGCGCGCTGGGCGCCGGTCTACGATCTCGTTTTCGGCGCAGTGTTTGAGCGCGGGCGTCATGCCGCGATCGCCGCTGCCGAAAGGGTGGGTGGACGAATTCTTGAGGTCGGCGTCGGCACGGGGATATCACTGCCGCATTATTCAAAAGCCTGCCAGCTTTGCGGCGTCGATATTTCCGAGCCGATGCTGCGTAAAGCGCAGGAGCGCGTCGAAGAGTCTGGTTTGAATAATGTAGAGGGCCTCTGGGTGATGGACGCCGAACGGCTGTCGTTTCCCGACGCGTCGTTCGATGTGATCGTCGCACAATACGTCATTACCACTGTGCCAAATCCGGAAGCAGCGCTTGACGAGTTTGCCCGCGTCCTCAAGCCCGGTGGCGAGATCGTCCTGGTCAGCCGCGTCGGCGCGGAGGCAGGGCTGCGGCGCTCGCTGGAGCACTGGTTCCAGCCTGCGGCACGCAAGCTCGGCTGGCGCACCGAATTCTCCTTTGAGCGCTATGCGCGGTGGGCCGCGCGCAGTGCGGACATGACCCTCATCGAGCGCCGGGCCATGCCGCCGTTCGGTCATTTCTCGCTGATTCGTTTTGCCAAGAACGGTGGAGTGGGAGACGCATATGCTTCCGATATGGGACTGCGTGCCGCGGGCTGACGCGTTCCACTTACCAAAACGATAACAGCGGATTCATCCGTCTGTCACAAACGAATCTCTGTCACAGGGGATTCATCGAATCGCCATATCCAATTCTCCAGCCGCGCGACGGGGGACCCGATGAAAAATTTTCTCGAAGCACTCCGTACCCAGCGATGGGACGATCACCGCTACTATCATCATAGCCGTATCAATCAATCGCTCCATTTCGTCAGCGCGATAAGTTTTCTGTTTTCCTATCTGATGATCTTCAAAGACCCGGCGGTTTCGGCACTGGCCGGCTGGCTGGTCGCCATGACGACGCGGCAGACCGGACACTTCTTCTTCGAACCCAAGGATTACGATACCGTCAACCAGGCGACGCACGAGCACAAGGAAGAGATCAAGGTCGGTTACAATCTGCGCCGCAAGGTCGTGTTGCTGACGATCTGGGCGCTGTCGCCAGTCACGCTTTATCTCAGCCCGGCGTTTTTCGGCCTGTTCACGCCGGCGACCAACAAGACCGAGTTCGTTCGCCAAGTGGCGACGGTCTGGCTCGGTCTCGGTATCGGCGGGGTATTGTTCCGCACCGTGCATCTATTCGTGATCAAGGACGTGCGGACCGGATTGGTGTGGGCCACAAAGATCGTTACCGACCCGTTCCACGACATCAAGCTCTACCACAAGGCGCCGCTGGCCCTGCTCCGTGGCGAGCTGATCGATCCGGCCATCGGCCTGCATCATTGGGACGAGGAAGACGCCGAAGAATTGCCGCGGCCGAGCTGAAAAAGGCTCGACATTCGGCTTCCGTCCGGTGGGTCTACGAGTTGCGGCGGTTGAACAATCGGCAGGCGATCATCTCCTTGAGGATCGCCCGCTTGATCGATTTGTTGGTTGTTTTTGGATCATGCCAGCACCAGCCGTCCTGTTGCATGGCCACCGCAGCCGCGACGAAGCGTTCCGTAACCTCATTGAAGTCGGCATCGGTGTAGGTGAGGCTGAAGATCAGGCGGGCAGTGCCGACCCAACTCAACGCCAGACCTTGCGCGCGCAGGTAATATTGCAGCATCCAGTTATAACGCGACGGCTGCGTGTAGCAGACGACGAACAGCGAGGACATGTTCGCAACCTGGACCGGCAAGCCTTGATCGGAAAGACGACGGTTCAGCCGGCGCGCCCGCTCGTTCCAGATATCGTCGAGACCGTCGTAGAGCGCTTGGGTCTGCGGCGTCGCAAGCTGCCGCAGAAACTCGTTCATCGCCGCCATGACGTACGGGTGCGAGTTGAACGTGCCGCGGGCAAAGCAGATGTCGGCCGGACGGTCGTCGCGATACCGCTTCATCAAATCCTTGCGCCCGCAGACGACGCCGACGGGCAGCCCGCCGCCGAGCGTCTTGCCGTAGGTGACGAGGTCGGCGCGCACGCCGAAATAGTCCTGCGCGCCGCCGGGAGCCAGCCGGAAGCCGACAAAAATCTCGTCCATGATCAGCACGATGTTTTGCCCGGTGCAGACCTCCCGCAAGCGCCTGAGCCAGGCGGCATAGGCCTCTTTGTCGAAATGCGAGCTGCGCGCGCTGTCGACCAGCGCGGAATCGTTCGGCGCCGGACCGTTCGGATGCAGCGCCTGTTCCGGATTGACCAGCACGCAGGCGATGTCGCGCCGCGTGCGCAGCACGCGCAGCGTTTCTTCGGACATGTCGCGAAGCGTATAGGTTTCGTGCGCCGGGAGCGGATTGCCAATGCCAGGCTGCACGTCACCCCACCAGCCGTGATAGGCGCCGCAGAAGCGCACCAGGTGCGAGCGGCCCGTGTGGTAGCGCGCGAGCCGCACCGCTTGCATCACCGCCTCGGTGCCCGACATGTGAAACGAGACCTCGTCGAGCCCGGAGACGTGTCTCAGCCGTTTGATGTTGTCGGGGACGACGGGATGATACGAGCCGAGCACGGGGCCGAGTTCGCGTACGCGCGCCGCGCCGCGCTCGATGGCGTCCTTGTAGAACTCATAGCCGAGAATATTGACGCCGTAGGAACCGGCGAGGTCGTAGAAGCGGTTGCCGTCGAGATCCGTGACGGTCACACCATCGGACGATTGCAGAAAGGCGCCGACCGGCAAATTCGCGCGCACCCTGCACCGATATTGAAACGGCACCCGGTAAGCGCCGGTGAATTGCAGGTCGGAAATGTATTCGCTGGCCTCCGCCGTGCGCTGGGCCGACTCGGCAAAGCGCGTCTTGTACAACGCCGCGAGCCGTTCGAAACCGGCGCGCCGGCGCACCGTGACGTCATCGGGTGCCCCGTCGGAACAAAAGAACCGTCGCTCATCGTATTCGTAGAATGGAACGAAAGCCGCGAGACGGCGGGCGATGCGCGCATGGCCGGCAATGGATCGGTGCTTGGCCTTCGACAGTTCGAGGCGGCGGCGAACAGTGGCCAACGACGTGACGATCGCCGCCGCGCCGGCACCGTAGAAAGCCAGAGTGATCGTGCCCCAAGTCGTGGCCAGTGCCATCGAATCGGGGTGTACCCGGAACATTTAACACTGCCATGACGATTCGCTCGCAAATCCTGCGCTTGTTAGAAAGCGAGGATCTTAACTTTCTCCTCACCAATCGGATTCCGCGCCGGCTGGCGACGGCGTTCGTCGGCTGGGTCAGCCAGATCGAGCAGCCCATGGTGCGGGACGTCTCGATCGGATTATGGCGGCTTTTTTCGGACGTCGATCTGAACGATGCCAAGAAGACGCAATTCCGCAGCATGCACGATTGCTTCACGCGCGAGCTGAAAGAGGGCGCCCGACCGGTCGATCCCAGAGCGGACATCATGGTCAGCCCCTGCGATGCGATCGTTGGGGCCTGCGGCAGCATTGCCGGCACCACCGTCTTTCAGGCCAAGGGCTTTCCCTACACGCTGCAAGACCTGTTGGGCGATCCCGAGCAGGTCGAAGCCTGCCGCAATGGCCGTTATGTCACGCTGCGGCTGACGGCGGGCATGTATCACCGGTTTCATGCGCCGTACGATTGCCGCGTTGAAAAAGTGATCTATGTCTCCGGCGACACCTGGAACGTCAATCCGATAGCACTGCGCCGCATCGAGCGGCTGTTCTGCAAGAACGAGCGCGCGGTGTTGCGGATGACGTTAGTTCCAAGCGGTGACGGTGTGACATTGGTACTGGTCGCCGCGGTGCTGGTGGCGAGCATCAGGCTTCATTTCCTCGACGTGCTGTTGAATCTCAAGCACCGCGGACCGAATGTTTTCCAGTGCGACACCGCAATCGGCAAAGGTGACGAGCTGGGCTGGTTTCAGCACGGCTCGACGGCGATCGTCTTTGCGCCAGAGCGCTATGCGCTGTGCGACGGCGTGCGGGAAGGAGCGAGGCTTCGTGTCGGTCAGCCGCTGATGCGCTTGCCGTGAAAAGCCGGTTCAGGCATCCGCCCGCGCTGGTCCGGGCGCCAGTTCCGGACTCTCCAGCGGCATCTCATGCTTGCCATTGGCGCGCCGCGGACGCGCTTTGTCGACGATGCGTCCGTTGCTGGCCTTGAATGTCTGCGCTTCGGCGCTCAACCATTTCGTAAACGCTTGGACCGCGTTCGAGCTGGCGCGCGTCTCCGGCAAGATCAGGTGATACGCGGTCCTGAGGTCGGCAAATTGGCGCGCGACAATTTCCAGCCGTTTTGCGTCAATATCCTCCTCGACAAGGTAACGCGGCAGGAGGGCAATACCGAGACCCGCCGTCGCGGCTTGCGCGACCATTGCATAATTCTGATAGGTGTGGCCCCGTAGCGGATCAAATACCTCGACGCCCGCCGCGTTCATCCATTCAGCCCAGCGGAGGCGACTGCCAATGTTGTGCAGCAACGAAAATTTGGCGACATCGTTTGCCGTCTTGATCGTCAGACCGGCACCTAATTTCGGGCTGGCGACCGCCACCATGTCCTCGTCGAAGAGATGATACGAAATCGTGCCGGGCCAATGCGGCGCGCCATGGAATACCGCCGCATCGAACGGTTCCGTGGCATAGTCGATAGGCGACTGCCGCGTTGTGATGTGGATCGTGATTGCAGGATTCTGCTTCTGAAAGCTCGACAACCGCGGAACCAGCCAGCGACCCGCAAATGTCGGCAGCGCCACGAGATTGAGGATCGTGCTGTTGGAGAGCGATGCTGCGCTGCGGGCGGCACTGGCAAGATCGTCCAGCGTCTTCTTGACCTGCGACAGATAGAGACGTCCGGCATCGGTCAATACGATGCGCTGGCGTATGCGCTCGAACAATCGGACGCCGAGACGGGATTCCAGTTCGCGAACCTGCCGGCTGATCGCGCCTTGGCTCAGATTGAGCTGGTCGGCCGCGCGTGTGAAGCTGCCGTGCTCCGCCGCCGCGACAAACGCCGCTAATCCGTCAATCGACGGCAGTTCGCCCCGCTTCAACGCACTCACTCTCCGAAGTTCCGCAACGAATTGCACAAATGCGAATTTGGACCGTAAGCCCGCGGCCTTCTATCAGCTATGTCGAACAGAATTGATACTCAGCCCGCCGATTCTTTCTTAATGCCTGTTATCAATCAGAGCGAATTTTCCCCTCGACGGGAAGCCTATCGGGCTGCGGCCTTTTGTTGCGCTACGACAGCGTCATCAAGCTCTTTTGCGCGAATATATGCCGGCCGACCGGTCAGACGCTGCCAATACCGCTCGAAAGCGGGGCGTTTCTCCATCGTTCCAAACATCATGCCGAAGCCGATCGCCGACCCGACATAGACGTCGGCCGCGGTGAAATTGTCGCCCACCAGGCAATTGCCGCGTCCCACGGCAGCGTCGAGAGCATCCATAACCTTTGCGAAATTGCCATAGCCCATCATCCTCTCCCGTTCCGGCGGTACCACGAAACCGAGCGCTTTGTTGCTGATCGCAGCCTCGACCGGGCCGGCGGCGAAAAACATCCAGCGGTAATAAGGTGCGCGCAAGCGGTCGCCAGGTGGCGGCGCCAGCCTGGCCTGCGGAAACGCATCGGCGAGATATGCGCAGATCGCGGCCGTCTCGGTTATCACGGCGTCGCCGTGTTGGAGCGCTGGCACCTTGCCCATCGGATTGAGGGCGAGATAGGCAGGCCCTTTCATGGTCGAAGCGTAGTCAAGCACCTCGGTCTTGTAGGGCTGGGCGACTTCCTCGAGCATCCAGCGCGCGATGCGGCCGCGCGATTGCGGGTTGGTATAGAGAATGAGTTCATCGGCCATGTCGAATGTCCTTACACAGGAGATGAGCGTTGAATTATGAGACTTGGCAGCAGGCGCGGCAACAGCGCTCGTGCGCTCATTCTGCCGTCAATGTTCGGTAAATCTGCGCAGTGTCGCGCGCGCCCCGAAGTGCTGCCGCGATTGCTGGATCCCTGAGTTTGCGCGCGATGGTGGCGAGTGCGCCGAGCGGCTCAACGCCCGCGGCTTCCGGAAGCAGAAGCAGGACGACAAGGTCGACCGGCTTGCCGTCAACGGCATCGTATTCCATCGGCTTCTTGAGCCGGAGGACCATGCCGAACGGCTTCTTGACCGATTGAAACCGCGCATGCGGTATCGCCACGCCGCCGCCCACGCCTGTCGATCCAAGCGCCTCGCGTTTGCTCAGCTCGGCAAAGATCCGGTCGCTGCCGAGGTCGAGTTTTGATGCGGCGTTGCGCGCGAGTTCCAACAGCAGTTTTTGCTTGTCGGCAGCGGCGACGTCGATCGCCACGTCGGTCGAAGCTACAAAGTCCGAGATTTTCATGGTGTTCCTCAGCGGCCGGCGATAGCGCCGGAAAGGCAGGAGGCTTAATCGGGCGCGCGCAGCCGATAGCCGATTCCTGTCTCGGTGAGAATGTATTGCGGCCGCTCGGGATCGGCTTCGATCTTTTGCCGAAGCTGCCGTACATAGACGCGCAGATACTGCGCGTCGGTGAGATTGTCCCATAGTTCGCCGAGCAGAAATTTATGCGTGAGCACTTTGCCGGCATGCTGAACGAGAACGCGCAAAAGCTCGTATTCCTTCGGCGACAGTTTCACATCTTTGCCGCCCACCTTGACGATGCGGCGGACCAGATCGACGGAAAGTTCGCCGACTCTGAAGATCGGGCGCTCGCCGTGGATTTGAAGCTGGTGGCGAAGCGCGGCGCGGATGCGAGCAAGCAATTCGTCCATACCGAACGGTTTGGTGACATAATCGTCGGCGCCGAAATCGAGCGCCTGTACCTTGCCGGCCTCGTCGCCGCGGCTCGACAGCACGACGATAGGGACGCTTTCGTTGCGGGCTCGGATGGTGCGCAGCAATTCGTGGCCCTGGGTATCGGGCAGACCGAGATCAAGAATGATCAGGTCGGGCGCTTCGCTGAGCATTTCCAGCGCGCTCTTGCCATTGGGCGCTTCGAGCGTGTGATAGCCGTTTGCATTCAGGCCCATGCGCAAAAGCTTGCGAATGGGCGGCTCGTCGTCGACCACGAGGACACGGAGGGGCCCCGCGCTCATGCGGCGGTGTCCAATTGCTGCTGCTTTTCCGGGATCGGAAGCGTGATCGTAAACACCGCGCCCCTGCGATCCGCGCGATTGGCGGCGACAATCGTGCCACGCATCGCCTCGACGAAGCCGCGCGAGATCGCAAGGCCGAGCCCGGTCCCGGCGCGGACCTGGTCGGTTTTTTGCGCGCGGTAGAATTTGGCGAAGATCCGTTCTACGTCGTCTTGCGGAATGCCTTCACCCTCATCGATGACCTGCAAGGAGACGGTGTCGCGATCGCGCCTGCTGCGCATGCTGATTGTCGTGCCGGGCGGCGAATATTTCGCCGCATTGTCGAGAAGATTGAACAAAACCTGCTCGAATAGAACCGCATCGAGATTCAACATCGGCATGTCGCTGGCGAGCTCGAGTTCAACGCGGTGATGGACGAGAATTTTACCTGCGCGGCGCAACGCAGATCCGACGATTTCCGAAACATCGTGCGGCGCAAGATTAGGCGCGATCGCACCGGACTCGAGCTTGGTCATGTCGAGCAAATTGGCGATGAAACGGTTGAGCCGTTCCGATTCGTCGATGACCGTCGCAAGCAGGTCGGCTTTCTCGGCGTTGGTCAGCTTGTCGGCGACGTCCCGCAACGCACTCGCGGAGCCGAGCACGGCGGCAAGCGGCGTTTTCAGATCATGCGAGATCGAGGTGAGCAGCGCCGAACGCAGCCGTTCGGTCTCGGCCGTGCGCTCGATGCGATCCATGTCCTCGACCAGCCGCACCCGCTCGATCGCCAGCGCGCCCTGGTCCATCAGCGCGTCGAGGAGCCGCCGCTGATCGGGCGTCAGCAACGGCCCGGGCTTGTCGCTGTCGAGGCCGACGACGCCGATGGGACCCCGCCCGGTGTGCATCGGCAGGAACAGACGCTTTGCGCCGGGCAGCGTGTCCGAGCCGCGGCCGGCGGCACGATCGTTTTCCCAGGTCCATTTTGCCGCGGCGATATCGGAATCGTCGAGCGTGTCTTCCGGCGGGTAACCCGCCCTTACCGCAATCGAGCCGTTGGCCGGCAGCAGCAGTACGACGCGCACGTGCAGCATCAGGGCGGTCTGGTAGGCGGTGGCCCAAAGCACATCGTCGAGGGTGGCGGTGCCGGCGAGCTTGCGGCTGAAGGCGTAAAGCGACTCGACGGCGCGCACTCTTGCCTGTGCCGCCACGGTCTGCATTCGGCCGCGCCCGGCGACATGGGAGACAGTGACGGCTACGAGCGTGAACAGCGCGAAGGCCGCGATGTTGTGAGGGTCGGCGATTGTGAAGGTATAGAGCGGCGGCAGGAAGAAGAAGTTGTAGCACAGCGCCGACGCCACGCTTGCCAGGAGCGACGGCCACAGCCCAAAACGCACGGCGGCGCCGACGATGGCGGTCAGAAACACGAGGTCGACATTTTCGACGCCGATCCAGTAATTCACCAATTCGCCGCAGCCGAGCGCAATTGCCACGGCGACGAGAGCCAGCACGTAGGGCCGCGGTTCGAACGCGATGACCTCGGCGGTATCGGTGCTCTTCCTGGGGATCGGACTGCCGGGAATCTGATCGCCGGCGATGACATTCACACTGATGTTGCCGGAGCGGCGCACCAGTTCATGCACGACAGAGCCGTGCAGAATCTCGAACCAGCGCGAGCGCGTCGATTTGCCGATGATGATCTGTGTCACGTTGTGAGCGTGCGCGTGACTGATGATGTCGTCGGCGATGTTGCGATCGCCGCCGGGAATGGTGACAGGCTCGCCGCCAAGCGCCTGGACGAGGCGAAGAGTGTCGGCGACCCGGTCGCGATCCTCTTCGGAAAGCTGCACGCTGCGCCGGCCTTCGACATAAAGGCCCAACCAGGGACCGTGCAGACGGTCTGCAAGCCGCTTGGCATAACGCACGAGTCCCGCAGCGCGCGGGTCTTCGCTGATGCAAACCAGGATACGCTCGCCGGCTGCCCATGGGCCCTGGATCGCATGGGCCTGCATTTCCGAGAGCAATTGCTCGTCGACACGCTCGGCGGTACGCCGCAAGGCGAGCTCGCGCAGCGCTGTCAGGTTGGCGGGGGAGAAGAAGTGCTCGAGCGCGCGCTCTGCCTGCTTGGGGACGTATATTTTTCCTTCCTTGAGACGCTGGATCAAATCGTCCGGCGTCAAATCGACGAGCTCGACGGCATCGGCGCGATCGAACACTGCATCCGGCACGGTCTCGCGCACGCGCACATGAGTGATTTGCGCGACGACGTCATTGAGGCTTTCGATGTGCTGGATATTGACCGTCGTATAAACGTCGATGCCATGGCTCATCAGCTCTTCGACGTCGAGATACCGCTTCGGATGCCGGCTGCCTTCGGCGTTGGTATGGGCCAGCTCATCAACCAGAACGATCTGCGGGTGCCGCGCCAGAATGGCGTCGAGATCCATTTCGCCCAGCAACTGGCCTTTGTATTCGATCAGGCGGCGCGGGATGACTTCGAGGCCGCTCAACAGCGCTTCGGTTTCCTTGCGGCCGTGGGTTTCGGCGATACCGATGACGACGTCGTAACCGTCTTTCCTGCGCGCCTGGGCCTGTTGCAGCATCTCGTAGGTTTTGCCGACGCCGGGCGCGGCGCCGACGAATATCCTGAGCTTGCCGACGCGCCGTTCTTCACGGCGCGCCGCTTCAAGCAGCGCTTCCGGTGAGGGCCGATGTTCGAAATCGCGCCGCTGATCCGCCATGCCTAATCAGATAATCCCGAGGCATTTGGTCTGCCAGCTTACCCTTTGGCGAGCCGGTCGAGTGCGAGATTCAACAATAATACATTAACGCGTGGTTCGCCCAATAAACCGAGCAAGCGACCTTGCGTGTTGTCGACGACGAGCTGGCGGACGCGATCCTCGGGCAGATTGCGCGCCTTGGCCACCCTGGGCACCTGGAACAGCGCAGCTTCGGGCGAGATATCGGGGTCAAGGCCGCTGGCTGAGGTCGTTACCAGATCGACAGGGACTGGCGCAGACGGATTTTCCTTTTTGAGCGCGTCCATGTCGCCTTGCACACGGTCGATCAGCGCCTTGTTCGACGGTCCGAGATTCGAGCCGCCCGAGTTGGCGGCGTTATAGGGCGCCGGCACCGTCTTGGTCGCGTCGTTCGGATCGGGCGCTGTGGTGGCCGAAGGCCGGCCATGGAAGTACTTGTCGCTGGTGAACGGTTGGCCGATCAGGGCGGAGCCAACGACGGCACCGTCGCGCTCGATCAGGCTGCCTTGCGCCTGTTTCGGGAAGATGACTTCGGCGATTCCGGTCATCGCCAGTGGATAGGCCAGGCCGGTGATGAGCGTCAGCGCGACCAGGACGACGATCGCGGGGCGGATTTCGCGCAACATGGCTGTTCTCCTCAAGCGAGATGCAATGCGGTGACGATCATGTCGATCGCCTTGATGCCGACAAACGGAATGACCACGCCGCCGACGCCATAGATCCAAAGATTGCGACTGAGCAGCGCACCGGCGCCGATCGGGCGGTAGCGCACGCCTTTCAGCGACAGCGGAATGAGCGCGATGATGATCAACGCATTGAAGATTATCGCCGACAGGATCGCGCTCTCCGGCGTCGCCAGTCTCATGATGTTCAGGGTCTGCAGCTGCGGATAGAAGGCGACGAACATTGCAGGGATGATGGCGAAATACTTCGCCACGTCGTTGGCGATCGAGAACGTGGTGAGCGCACCACGCGTCATCAAAAGCTGCTTGCCGATCTCGACGATCTCGATGAGCTTGGTGGGATTGGAATCGAGATCGACCATGTTGCCGGCCTCGCGCGCGGCCTGCGTGCCGGTATTCATGGCGACGCCGACGTCGGCCTGCGCCAATGCGGGCGCGTCGTTGGTGCCGTCGCCGCACATGGCGACGAGCTTGCCCTTGGCCTGCTCGTCGCGGATGAGGCGGAGCTTTTCCTCGGGTGTGGCTTGGGCCAGGAAATCGTCGACGCCGGCTTCCGCGGCAATCGCCGCCGCCGTCATCGGATTGTCGCCGGTGATCATCACGGTGCGGATGCCCATGCGGCGCAATTCGGCAAAGCGCTCGCGGATGCCGCCCTTGACGATATCCTTGAGCTGGATGACGCCGAGCAATTTGCCGTCTTTCGCTACCGCAAGCGGCGTTGCGCCGGACTTGGCGATGGCATCGGCGATGGCGGTGACTTCGCGCGCAGTGTCGGCGCCGACCGCGGCGCTAGAACTGTTGAGATGGTTCAAGATCGCGTCCACCGCGCCCTTGCGAATCCAGGAGGAACCCACTTCGACGCCGCTCATGCGGCTTTGCGCGCTGAACGGAATGAAATTGGCGCGCAGCTCATGGAGCTCGCGGCCGCGGATGCCGTAGTTTTCCTTGGCCAACACCACGATGGAACGGCCCTCTGGTGTCTCGTCGGCGAGCGAAGCAAGCTGCGCCGCGTCCGCCAGCTCGTGCTCCGTAACGCCGCGCAGCGGCTTGAATTCGGTCGCCTGGCGATTGCCCAGCGTGATCGTGCCGGTCTTGTCGAGGAGCAGCGTATCGACGTCGCCCGCGGCCTCGACGGCGCGGCCCGACATCGCCAGCACGTTGAAGCGAACCAGCCGGTCCATGCCGGCAATGCCGATGGCCGAAAGCAGCGCGCCGATCGTGGTCGGGATCAGCGTGACGAACAGCGCCACCAAAATCACCACCGAGATGGTGCCGCCGGCATAGGCGACGTAGCTTGGAATCGTAGCCGTCGCAAACACGAAGATGATGGTCAGGCCGATCAGCAAAATGTTCAGCGCAATCTCATTCGGCGTCTTTTGCCGTTCGGCGCCTTCCACGAGCCTGATCATGCGGTCGAGAAAGGTCGAACCGGGCGCGGCCGTGATGCGCACGCGAATCCAGTCGGACAGCACTTGCGTGCCGCCGGTGACTGCGGAGCGGTCGCCGCCCGACTCGCGGATTACCGGCGCCGATTCGCCCGTGATCGCCGCCTCGTTGACGGAAGCCATGCCCTCGATCACCTCGCCGTCCGAGGGGATTACGTCGCCGGCTTCGACCAGGACGACGTCGCCAACTTTCAGCCCGGTGCTGGCGACGAGCTTGAAATTCCGCCGGTCCATGCCGCTCAGCAATTTGGCCTGGGTCTCGCTGCGTTGCCGCCGCAGCGTATCGGCCTGCGCCTTGCCGCGGCCTTCGGCGACTGCTTCTGCGAAGTTCGCGAACAGCACGGTGAACCACAGCCACAGGATGATCTGGAATTCGAATAGGATGTGGCCACCGCCCGTGACGAGATCGCGGATCAGAATGACCGTGGTCAAGGCGGTGACGACTTCGAGCACGAACATGACCGGATTCTTCATGAGCGTGCGCGGATTGAGCTTGGCGAAGGCGGAGCCGATGGCCGGCCCGACGATCTTCGGATCGAAGAGCGCCGATACGGGCATGCTTTTGCGCAAGGTTGAGGTTTCCATCGAAGTAACTCCGAGCCTGGATGCCTAATTGGACGAGAACAGTGCGCCGGCATTGATCGCGAGCTGCTCGACGATCGGGCCGAGCGCGAGCGCCGGGAAGAAGGTCAGGCCGCCGACGATCACGATCACGCCGACCACGAGACCCACGAACAATCCGCCCGTGGTCGGGAACGTGCCCGCCGATGCCGGCACCAATTTCTTGCCGGCGAGCGAGCCGGCAATGATCATCGTCGGGATGATCATCCAGAAACGGCCGACGCCCATCGCGATGGCGCCGGTGATGTTGTAAAATAGTGTGTTGCCGTTGAGCCCGGCGAACGCCGATCCGTTGTTGCCGGTCTGCGAGGTATACGCGTAAAGAACTTCGGTGAAGCCGTGCGGCCCGGGGTTGTTCATCGACGCGACCGCGGACGGCACCAGCATCGCCACCGCGGTCCAGCCGAGATACATCAGCGGCAGGACGAGAATAGCCAGCATCGCCATCTTCACTTCCTTGGCCTCGATCTTCTTGCCGACGTATTCGGGTGTTCGGCCCACCATCAGGCCGGCAACGAAGATCGAGATGATGACAAACAGCAGCATGCCGTACATTCCGGAGCCGACGCCGCCGACGATGATCTCACCGAGCTGGATATTGATCAGCGGTATCATGCCGCCGAGCGCGGTGAAGCTGTCGTGCATGGCGTTGACGGCGCCGCATGAGGCGTCGGTGGTGATCACCGCGAATAGCGAGGAAGCGGCAATTCCGAAGCGGACTTCCTTGCCCTCCATATTGCCGCCGGTGAGGCCCAGCGCGTTGAGCGCGTCGTTGCCGTGCGCTTCGGCCCAGTAGCAGAAGATGACGCCGGCAATGAACAGAACGCCCATCACGGCAAGCACCGCCCAGCCCTGGCGCTGGTTGCCGACCATGCGGCCAAACACGTTGGTCAGTGCCGCGCCGAGCGCGAAGATCGAGATGATCTGCACGTAGTTCGACAGTGCCGTCGGATTCTCGAACGGATGGGCGGCGTTGGCGTTGAAGAAGCCACCGCCATTGGTGCCGAGCATCTTGATGGCGATTTGCGAGGCGACCGGTCCCACCGCGATGGTCTGCTTGGCGCCTTCCAGCGTCGTTGCATCGACATAGGCGCCGAGCGTCTGCGGGATGCCCTGCCAGACCAGGAACAGCGCGTAGGGCACGCAGATCGGCAGAAGGATGTAAAGCGTACAGCGCGTGATATCGACCCAGAAACTGCCGACGGTGCGGACCGAGTGCCGCGCGAAACCACGGATGAGCGCAATGGCGAGCACAATACCGGTCGCCGCCGACAAGAAATTCTGATGCGTCAAGCCAAGCATCTGCACGAGATAAGATAGCGTGCTCTCGCCGCCGTAATTCTGCCAGTTGGTGTTGGTGATGAAGCTGACTGCCGTGTTGAACGACAGATCCTCGGAGACCGCAGATTGCTCGGCTGGGTTGAATGGCAGGAGCGCCTGTAGGCGCATCAGCGCGTAAATGATGAACAGGCCGCCGAGGTGAAACAGCAGCATGCCCACAGTGTATGTCACGGCGTGTTGCTCTTGCCCCTCGTTGACGCCGGCGATCTTGTAGATCGCGAGTTCGACCGGTCGCAGGATGGCCGAGAGGAACGTGCGTTCGCCGTTGAACACGCGCGTCATATAAGCGCCGAGCACCGGCGTGATCGCAACGATGAGCGCGCAATAGAGCAGAATCTGGACCCAGCCGATGACGGTCATGGTCGTTGTTCCTTCAGAACAGTTCGGGCTTGAGCAGAGCGAAGATCAGATAGAATAGAAGCCCCGCGGTCACGAGGCCGGCGAGCGAATAATCGAAGATCATGGTTGGCCTCCTCAAAGCCTTTCGCAGGCGTAGACGTAAGCGATCGACACCGCGAAGAAGGCCAATGCCATCGCCACCATTACGACGTCCACCATGGGAATGCTCCGGGCAATAAATGCGGCAACAATTCAGTAGATTCCTGAGGGCGTCGCGCCTTCTTGATCTGGATCAATAACGCGCGGGATATCTCGCCCGGTCACGCGCGCTTACGTGTCACCAGTCGCATAGGAATTCGAGAGGGCAGGATGAATGACGTTATAGGAATTCCATAAAGACCGATGAGGGAAGGGAATACCTGAAGTCTCGTAACGGCCTGAGCAGCCTGCGGCGCTTATGGGACGGTGACGGCTCATTGGCGGTTGCCTACACCGGCAGAGCGGCTGTTCGTCATAGCGGATACTAATGAGCTAGGTGCAAAAGCGGGATTGCCGCGCCGAGCTTGGCGACCATCACGACCGCTAAGATCGCCAAGACCTCCATCAACGCGAGGAGTCCAGAGCGTTTCTCGCCAGCTCGCAAATGAACCTTCGTCACACGACCCTTCAGAGGGGCCACACTCGCTCAGCCCGGTTCGTGTTTCTTCTGCGAGAGATGTGATCGGTGGGACATAGGAATTCCAGACGAGGCGTTCGCCGCGGGCATAAAGGCGAAATAAATGTGATCGGCCATTCGAAATGGCGGTGTGAAGCGTCACCCGGCGCTTTTGATAAAAAGTCCAAGCTCTCTTATTTTTTTATACCGTCCATACATCATTGAAGGACATTCCCTCTGGCTTCTTTATGGCCTTCCACGCCATTTTCACGAAATGAAGACCGATGAGTCTCCGCTTCGCGAGATTTCGTCATGGCTTTTGCTGCTGACTACGCTGTCCTTTTCGATCGGATCGGCGAGGAGGTGCGGTCTGCGCCGGAGCCCGCGCCGGATCTCTTTGCAAAAATCATCGCTGGCGTTTGTACCCGTATTCCGGTTCTGAGCAGGTCGGGAAAGGCCGGCATGATTGACCGGCTGATTGAGTGCCAGGCCTGGACTGATGCTGCACTGGCTTTGATCGAATTGGAGTTGCCGGCCTGGAGGGTCCGGCGCCTCGTTTACGAGGACGGGGAGTGGCTCTGCTCGCTGTCGCGCCAGCCGAATTTGCCGCTGGAGATCGACGACACCGTGGACGGCAGTCACCAGGTGGTGCCGCTGGCAATCCTGAGCGCCTTTGTCGAGGCGCGCCGCAGAGCATCAATCTCACGCGAAACAGTAGCGGCGGCTACGCGTCAATCCTCGGCGCCGGCCGGCATCGTCTGCTGCGATAATTTTGCGTGAAGGCAATGCTTTTGGAACTCCGTTTACCTCATTATGCCGCCTTTATGAGAAGGCCTTCCGCTCCGTCTCGAATTCATATGCCTTCAAGAGCACATTGCGTCTGGTTGAAATTACAATGAGATCAGGCCTCAATGAGTGTCATTTCCATCGACGCCGAGCAGGCGAAATCGATACCGAGACAGTGGCAAGGCGATGCCAGAGAAATCAGCCGCACGCTCGAATTGTCGGAATCGCGAACCTACGACGCGGCTCTCGATTCGCTTTCCGCATACAAATTGACCGGTAATTTCTACGCGGAACTTGAAATCGTGCTCAAAGACCTTCGGGTCCTCGACAGGATCACATTCGAAATCAAGCCAAAGTCCCTGCTGTCAGACCGCCGGTCCGTCGAATTCCGACCGAAGCAGAACGTACGCAAAGACCGTTTTGACGAGATCATCCGTTCCATTAGCGATCGGATCGGCTGTGAAGCGAACGTACCTTTTTGGTCGAGATTTTTTGGGCGGGTCGGCCAATGATCATCCAGCACAGTCACTTCGGCGCTTCATGCCAAAAAATCCCGATGGGCATGGAGATTGCCGGAGGCGGGCGCGAATTCCAATCATCTACTGCGGCTTGTGCCGAGGGATATAAATTTCCGCCGCGGCCTGATACCAGCGCGATCAATGCAGCAATTCCTTTGTTCTATATCGGGCGCAACCGACACGGCGCTTGGGTCGTACGCGAGGCCGAGGGGCGAAGTGGCGGCATATTTCTGTTTAAGCAATGGGCAGTCCGCTTTGCCCGCAGGCAGTGCGAACCGGCGGGTTGCGCCATCATGTTCCTCGCGGGGCCGATAGAGCTGGATATCGATGTCCACGGCCGATGCGCCTGGTCGCCTTCCACAATCGAAAAAACCGCGCGCCAGACGATCCCCCTTCCCCGCTTCACCAGACGCGCTGTTGCGGCATGGCGGAAAATTATCGCTGTCGTATCGCATAGTCGCGCGGCTTTAAAACGCAACCGCACGGCGGCTGAACAAGAACTGTTCGGTGGACGATATAAGCTAACATCGAAGAATGATGACGACCTGCCGGTCGTCCGCTAAGCGGATGTCGACAGCCTTTGCACACCGGGATCAGTCGGACTGAGCCGCGCCTGGGTTGGCGATGGGCTCTGTTTTGCCGGTGCCGACGTCAAGCCTTTTTTCGAGCGGTGGTTCAACTCTGTTCCACCAGCCGCTGCCAAGCGCTTGAAACAACGCGGCGGTATCGGTGAGGCGCGCAGCCCGCGCCTGAATCACCTGTAACGACGCCTGCAGGTAGGACTGCTGCGCGTTGAGCAGAAGCAGGACATTGACATTGCCGGCGTCGAACTGCCGGCGCGCCTGATCGAAGCTGATCCTGGCGGCGCGCTCGAAGTCGTGCGCGGCGTGCAACGCATCCGCATCGTTCTGCACGGCGCGAAGCGAATCGGCGACGTTCTGGACCGCGCCGATCACCGTACCTTGATAAGTCCATGCCGCAGCTTGATAGGTGTCCTTGGCACCTTGCAGCTGATGCAGCAGCGCGCCGCCGTCGAATACAGTTTGGGTCACATTGCCGGCCAAATCCCAGAACAGATTTTGCGGCGCGAGCAGATGAGCGAGCGCCGTATTCGTGAAACCGGCATCGGCGGTAATGGTGAACGCCGGAAGCAGGTTTGCGGTCGCGACGCCGATTTGCGCGCTCGCAGAGTGCAGCTGCTCTTCCGCCGCGCGGATATCGGGACGTTGCTCGATGAGCCGCGAGGGCAGGCTCACGGGCAAACCGGCCGGCAGATGGAAGTCGGCGAACTTGAAGGTCTCGTGTGGTCCTTCGCTTGGATATAGGCCTGCCAGCGCCGCCAGCAGGTCATGGTTCTGCTGCAACGCCTTGCGCAACGGCGGCAATGTCGCTTTCGCCTGGGCGAGGGCGGCCTCCTGCACGGCGAGATCGCCGCGCGTCACCGCGCCCTTGTCGAATTGACGCCGCAGCGTATCGACCATCTTGCCGTTGATCGAGATCAGCTCATTGGTGGCGTCGATCTGTTCCCGCAACGAGGCTTCGGTGATGGCCGCGACCGCCACGTTTGCGGCCAGCGCGAGATAGGCCGCCTCCACCTGGAATCGCTGCACGTCGGCGAGCGCCTGAAGCGATTCGACTTCACGCCGGTTGAGGCCCCAAATGTCGAATGTGTAGGCGACCTGGAGCTGCGCGGTGACAAGGTTGAAAGCACTGGCTCCGCTCGCCGGCACCGGCGACAGCGCGGAGGAAGTCTGCTGCCGCGTCGGGTTGAAATTGGCCTGCGCCAGCGGAAAGAACTTGGCTTCCTGTGCATAAACCGCCTGCTGGTTGGCACGAAGCGTCGCCAGCGCCGATTGCAGGTTCGGATTGCTTTCGAGCGATCGCTTGATGAGCGCATCGAGCTTTGGCGACTTGAAGATGTCCCACCACTCCTGCGGGATGTCGCGGCCGGCAATGAATCGCTGCCGCTGGCCGTCCGCGGCATCGGTTCCGGACGTCTGTGGCGGGAGCGGCTCTCTCGTGTAGCGCGTGATTTCCGGCGGGACGGGATGCACGAAGTCAGGCCCGACGGCGCAGCCGCTCAACAGCAGCATGACCGCCAATGCGGCCGCACTCGCAGGCAAATCCCTGGCCGCAACATGGCGCATAAGCAACGTGAGACGGCTGAACGGAAAACGCGACGACCCCAGCCGCGCATTATTTCCGAATTATCAGGGGCTGGCTATGTTCGATCGGCCACACTGTGATTTATTCGGGGCACAATCCGAACCGTCGATCGTTCGACCTGATCCGGCAAAGCCAGTTGCGCAATTCATTCGTGATAAACTGTCATGAGTCGGACACCGAAATAACGATAAGCCTGTTCGCTGTGATTAATGACAGTAGACCGCGGCGACGAGCCCGTGGCCTTGTCCCGGCAATTCCGAGCACACTGGATGTGGTTTATCGATGGACTCCCGCCTAGCAATAAGTCCGGCGAGAGCGGCGTTCGTCGGGGCGCTCATCGCAGCTGTCGTTGTGGCCTATTGGGCTTTTCATCCCGGCGATACGGCCAGGCCCGCGGCGGGCGCTCACATTGATCAACCTGACGCGCAGAACAGCGTCGACCTGCAGGATTCCCAACTCGCCTTGGTCAAGGTTGAGCCGGCGGAAGAACGTGATTTTCCGGCCGAGAAACAGGCTGTCGGCAGCATCGACTTCAACGAAGACATGTCGGTGCAGGTCTTCACCCCCTATCAGGGGCGCATCATCGCGCTGTTCGCCGAAGTCGGTAACGACGTCAAGAAAGGCCAGACCCTGTTTACGATCGATAGTGCCGATTTGCTGCAAGCCGAATCGAGCCTGATCGCCGCCGCAGGGGTTCTGGATCTCGACAATAAGAATCTGGCGCGCCTCCAGGATCTCTATACGACGCGGGCTGTGTCGCAGCACGACCTGGAACAGGCAGCCTCGGATCAGCAGACCGCCCAGGGCAACATGACGGCGGCGCGGAACGCGGTGGCCATCTTCGGCAAGAGCGATGCAGACATCGATCACATTATTGCTACGCGCACAGCCGACCCGACGCTTGTCGTGCCGAGTCCCATCGACGGCCGGATTACGGCTCGCAGCGCCGCGCCGGGGCTGTTTGTGGAGCCGGGCAATACGCCCGCGCCTTTCACCGTCACCGATATCGGCACCATGTGGATGCTGGCGCATGTCGCCGAGAGCGACAGTCCGGCGTTCCGCGTCGGGCAGTTCGTCAAGGTCAGCCTCGACGCGTTTCCGGGCCGCGCCTTCGACGGCACGATAACAACGGTCGGCGCGGCAGTGGACCCGAATACCCGTCGCGTGCCGGTGCGGTCGGAAATCAAGGATCCGCAGCACGAGCTGCGTTCCGGCATGTTCGCGAATTTCACTATCACAGTGGGTGCGCCGGTCCGGTCGCCCGCGATCCCGCTCGACGGCGTGGTGCGCGAGGGGGACGGCACGATGACGGCGTGGGTCACCGCCGATCGCCGCCGCTTTACGCAGCGCATCGTCAGGATCGGAGAAGAGCGCGATGGCTATCGGCAGATTCTCGGCGGCGTGCAGGTCGGTGAACTGGTCGCCACCGAAGGCGCGATATTCCTGAGCAATGCGCTTGCCATCGCCTCGCACTGAACGGGTCTGCTCGGCCGACTCATGACCGCGTATTGAGGAAACAAAGTGCTCCGAAGCGTTCTGCAATTCGGACTGACGCGCCGGCCGCTTGTGCTGGCCGGCCTGTTCATCTTTGTTGCGGCGGGAATGTTTGCCTTTTCCAGGCTCAACATCGAGGCGTATCCCAATCCGGCGCCTGTCATTCTCGAAATCACCGCTCAATCTCCCGGTCAATCGGCCGAGGAGATGGAACGCTATTTTACGATTCCGATCGAAGTCGGACTCGCAGCAACGCCCGGCGTCGATGTCATTCGCTCGACTTCGTTCTATGGCCTGTCGTTCGTGCGCGTCGCGTTCCAGTATGGCGTCGACTATTATTTTGCATTGACGCAGACCGCGATCAATCTGCAGCAGAACGTCACTCTGCCGAACAACGTCACGCCGCAGATTCAGGCCACGAGCCTGGTCGGTGAAATCTATCGTTATCAGCTCGTCGGACCGCCGCACTTCGGACTGACAAATCTTCGCACTGTTCAGGATTGGATCGTGCAGCGACGCCTTCTGACCGTCCCTGGCGTCGTCCAGGTGAATACGTGGGGCGGCACTACGAAGGAATACGACGTCGACGTCGATCTGCATAAGCTCGACGCCTACAATGTCACGTTGCCGCAAGTGATCACGGCGCTTGGCAACGCCAACGTCAATGTCGGCGGCCGCACCATCAATTTCGGGCAACAGTCCGTGAATATCCGCGGCATCGGCCTGATGGATTCCGGCGGGGCGGCCGATGTGACCCAAGGCTATAAAGTCCAGGACATCGACAACGTGGTGCTGTCGCAGTCGAACGGCGTGCCGGTCTTTGTCAAGGACGTCGCCAAAGTATCTGTCGGTTACGTGCCGCGGCTCGGCAAGGCGGGGCGGGACAAGGAAGACGATATCATCGAGGCTATCGTCATCATGAATCGTACCCTGCACACCAATGACATCGTGGCGCGGGTGCGCTCTGAAATCCAGAAGATCGACACCGATGGCAGCTTGCCGCCCGGCGTGAAGCTCGTGCCGTTCTATGACCGTACCGAGCTTGTGGCGGTTACCACCAGCACCGTCGTCCACAACCTGGTCTTCGGCTGCCTGCTGATTTTTTTCATTCAATGGATATTTCTCGGCGACTTGCGCAGTGCCATCATCGTCGGCGCCAACATTCCGTTCGCGCTTTTTTTCAGCATCATCATTCTCGTGCTGCGCGGCGAGGAAGCAAATCTGCTCTCGGTGGGCGCGATCGACTTCGGCATCATCGTCGACTCGGCGGTGATCGTGGTCGAAAATATCTACCGGACTTTCCAGGCCACTCCGGAGGAGAGGCGTTCGCTGGTCCGGCAACTGGCGGACGGCAAATGGGGTGCCGATCCGACCCGCGGCAGCGACCTGTATTCACTACCGGGATGGACCGATCGGCTGCGGCTCATTCTGGTCAGTGCGCTGCAGGTCGACAGGGCGGTGTTTTTTTCGACCGCGATCATTGTTGCGGCATTCATCCCGCTGTTTACGATGCAAGGCGTGGAAGGCCAGATTTTCGGCCCGATGGCGCGCACCTACGCCTATGCCCTGGTGGGCGCGTTGATTGCCACTTTTACCGTCACGCCATGCCTGGCGTCGTTGCTCGTGCCGGAGCGGATCGAGGAAGTCGAAACGCTCGTCGTGCGCAGGCTGCGCTCGGTCTACACGCCGGTGCTGCATTGGTCGCTGGCCAATATAAGGACCACGGCCGCAATCGGCCTTGCCTTTCTCGTCATCAGCGGGTTTTTCGGGACGCGGCTCGGCAGCGAATTCCTGCCGACTCTCGAGGAAGGCAATCTCTGGATCCGCGCGACGATGCCCCCGACTATTTCGCTGGAAGCCGGCATGCCCGTCGTCGACAAAATCAGGGCAATTCTGCTGCGCCATCCGGAAGTGATCACGGTGGTTTCCCAGCACGGCCGGCCGGACGACGGCAGCGACGCGGCGGGTTTCTTCAATGCGGAATTCTTCGTGCCGCTGAAGCCGTTCGACCAGTGGCCCGCCGGCCTGACCAAGGAGAAGCTGATCGATGAGTTACAGACCGAGTTCTCCAAAGAATTCGTCGGGATCGATTTCAATTTTTCGCAGTATATTCAGGATAACGTCGAGGAAGGCCTCTCCGGCGTAAAGGGCGCCAATTCGGCCAAGATCATCGGTCCCGATCTCGCCGTCCTGGAAAAGATTGCCCGCGCCGCCATCGCCGAGATGGCCAAAGTGCCTGGCATCACGGATCTCGGCGCGTTTTGGGTGCTTGGCCAGCCTAATCTCAACATCCGCGTCGACCGCGCCAAGGCGGCGCGCTATGGCCTCAACGTCAGCGATGTCAACAGCGTCGTGCAGGCCGCTCTTGGCGGCACCACGGCAACCACGCTCCTGGAGTCGGATCGGCAGTTTGATGTGGTCGTGCGGCTCGCCCCGGAGTTCCGCAAGAATTTTGACGATGTGCGCAACCTCAAGGTCGCGGTCCCGACCTCTGCCGGCAATGCCTACATTCCGCTGAGCGAGCTTGCCTCGATATCGCTCGACACCGGCGCGTCATACATCTTTCGCGAACGCAACCAGCGTTTCGTGCCGATCAAGTTCAGCGTTCGGGGTCGCGATCTGGCCGGCGCCGTAGAGGAGGCGCAGCAGCGTATCGCCACAAACGTCAAGCTGCCGGTCGGCTACCGTATCGAGTGGTCGGGTGAATTCGAATGGTTGCAGCAGGCCAAGGAACGGCTTGCCATTATCCTGCCTATCACGCTCGTGCTCATCATGATTTTGCTGTACACGCTGTTCAATTCTCTGCGCGACATGTTCTTGTCGCTGCTCGGGCTGCCGTTTGCGATCTCCGGCGGTATTCTCGCCCTCTACGTCACCGGCCTCGATTTCAGCGTTTCCGCCGCGATCGGATTCATTTCGCTGATGGGCGTATCGGTGATGAGCGGCATTCTCATTATTAATGGCTATTACCGTGTCGCCGCCGGTCAGCCCCCTGCCGAAGCCATGTTCCAGGCCGTGCAGCAGCAGATGCGGCCGATCCTGATGATGACACTGTCGGCCTGCATCGGCCTGTTGCCGGCAGCGATCTCGACCGGCATCGGCAGCCAGGTCCAGCGGCCGCTTGCCACCGTTATCGTCGGCGGCATGCTGATCGGCCCGCTCATGCTGCTGGTGGTCGTGCCGGCGCTGCAAACTTATCTGCTCGGCTGGCGGCGCGAGGCTCCATCGGGGGCTGGGGCCGAACCTGTTTAGAACTGCACTAAGATGTATATATGGAAGCGGAGTTCTTGTATATTTGTCGCGCCGGACGTGGCGCAAATAGGCGAGTCTCCCCGTGAGCCTCCCCGATACACGGTTGCCGACCTCTGAGGTCCCCGCGTGGCAGCGCTTTGCCGGACTGACGCTCCGTTCGGTTTTTATCATCGCCCTTGTCGTTTTGACCTATCGCGTCAGCCTGCCGCAGAACGAGACGATCGCGACGGCTTACGACACGCCGAATGATCTCATTCGACTGCTTCTGGGTTTGGCCATCTGCATCTGGCTCATCGCGCAGCTTTTCAGAGTTCCTCGCGACCCGGCCGGCTACCGCACGTGGCTCTATCTCGGCATTGCAGCGGTGCCGTTTGCGATGATTTGCCTCGCCTATATCTGGTGAACCTCGTCCGGCCCTAAGGCTCGATCAGGCCTCCGGTCGCCGCCTTGAGCACGGCTTCCGTGCGCGTCGCCGCGCCGAGTTTTTCCCGTGCATTGTCGATATGGAAATCGATCGTCCGCTTGGTCAGGCCGAGAATCTTGCCGATCTCGGCCGAGGTCTTGCCGCGCGCCGACCACGTCAGAACCTCGACTTCGCGTTCGTTCAGTGCGACGGTCTTCGGCCACAGCCCGGTGCGCGCGACGCCGGCGAGTCGGGCGCCGATGATGGCGCCGAGCATCTCGAAATCGATTGGCTTGGTCACGTAATCGTCGGCGCCGAGCTGCCGGCCTTTCAACTCGTTGTCCCGGTCGGTCAACGCGGTGAGAAAGACGAACGGCATCTTGGAGAAACGCGGCGCCAGAGCGACCAGGCTGTCAAGCAGTTCGAAGCCCGACATTTCCGGCATGCTGATGTCCGAAAGCACCAGGTCGGGCATGATTTTGAGGATCGCGGCCAGGCCTTCGCGGCCATCGTGCGCGATCGTGACGTCGTAGCCGAGATCGACCAGTTCCTCGGCGATCAGCGCCGCTGTTTCGCGGTCGTCCTCGATGCAAAGGATTTTCGTCTGCGCTTGCGCCATGGGCCCATCCGGACACCGGCAATGTGGCGCAATTCGCGCCGAAATCGAAGGCGTAATCCGGTAAACCGTAAACGCCACGGGAGGCAATGGCGACCCGATTCCGGTTTTACGCCAGCGCTCCTCTCATTATACTCCAAGCATTCCGCGGAGATGATCTCTTGCAACACAACCGCCCTCGGCGCTGGTCCGGCCTCATGTGGCGGCCGCATTCGATCCGGTATCACCTTGCCGGGGTGTTCCTCGGCTTCTTTCTGCTGGTCTGTGTGCTCGGCTCCTTCAGCATCTGGCGCCTGAGCAATTTCAATCTGCTGTCGGCAAACGTCGCCGAAGTCTGGCTGCCGACCACCCGCGCGCTCGGCGATCTCAACAACTACACATCGGACTTCCGCGCGTTCGAGGGCGGCGACCTTCTGTCCTCGGACCCGGCTGAGGCCGCCGCGACCGAAAAGCAAATGGAGGGCCTGGATCGCTCCATCGCCGCCGCGGAGCGCGAATTCGAGATCATCCCGCACGATGCGGCGGCGGACGATCTGTACATCCAATTCAAGGCGCACTGGACCGAGTACCGGGCCATCGTCAATCAGATGCTCGGGCTATCGCGCAGCAATCGCAAGGCGGAGGCGCTGGCGGTCTACGGCGGCGCGTCGCGCGTTGCCTATAACGCGGCCAGCGACACGCTCGGCCAGCTCACCGACCAGGCCGTCGCCAGCGCGCAGGTCGCCAGCGACCGGCTCGGTGTCGCTTATGCTCATGCCGTCTGGCTGATTCTACTCGGCATGGTGATCGCCGGCATGATGGTGGTCGCCGCGCTGCTGCATATCAGCGGTTACATCTCGGCGCCGCTCTTGGCGCTCGCCGATCACATGCGTCGCCTTGCCGCCAACGATACCGACATCGATATTCCGGAAACTCAACGCCGCGACGAGATTGGCGAGATGGCGCAGGCGACCGTGGTGTTTCGCAACAATGCCATCGAACTGGTGCGCAGCCAGCGCATGCTGGCCGGCCAGGCAGCGCTGCTCGAGGAACAGTTGGCGCAGGAGCAGCGACTGGCGCTGGCGCAGCGCAATTTCGTTTCCATGGCCTCGCACGAGTTCCGCACGCCAATGACCGCCATCGACGGCCACGCGCGGCGGATCGTCAAGATGAAGGACGTCATGCCGCCGGCCGAGACTGCCGAACGCGCCGGCAAGATCCGCAACGCCGTGCTGCGCATGACTCATTTGATCGACAATCTGCTCAATTCGTCGCGGCTGATCGACGGCGGCCCCGCGCATTATTTCCATCCTGCCGAGATCGACGTGGCGCCGCTGCTGCAGGAGGTCTGTCAGTTGCACCGCGAGATGGCGCCGACCGCGCAGATTGCCGAGCGGATCGCGATCGCGCCGCTGCGTACGGTGGGCGATACAAAGCTGCTGTTTCAGGTTTTCAGCAATCTGCTTTCGAACGCCGTCAAATACTCCCCGGGCGGCGGCGCGATCGATGTCGAGGCCACTGTTGTCGCCGGCGAGGTCGTCGTCGCCATTGCCGATCGCGGCATCGGCATTCCGCAAGCCGATCTCGCCCGGCTGTTCGAGCGCTATCACCGCGGCAGCAACGTGTCGGGCATTGTTGGAACCGGCGTCGGCCTCTACCTTGTCAAAATGGCGGTCGAGATGCACGGCGGCTCTGTCGGCGTCGAGAGTAATGAAGGTGAGGGTTCACGCTTTACCGTGCGGTTGCCCGTCGCGCCGGCAACGGCAAAGGAGCCGCCGCCATTTGTCGTGAATCCGGCCGCGCTGGAGGATGTGCCGCAATGATGATGGCCAAAGTTATTGTGCTCGCTCTTTGTGCCAGTATCGCATGGACTTCAAGCGGCGCGGCAGCAGGTTTTGCCACGATGCCGGAGCGCGCGCCTTTGCTGCGGGTAGATTGGCAGGTCCCCGAGCAACTGCCGCCGCAGTTTCGCAATCACTGTACCGCGGAAAATTTCACGGGCCGACCTTATTGTTCCAACCATTGTGGCATTGATCATCAGTTCTTTTACTGTTCACAGGGGTCGTTCGGCTGCTGCCGTCTCGGTCATGGTTATTGCGACTGGGACGGCCATTTGCGCTGCGCACCATAAGGCGTTGACTGCGGCAGCATCTCGCTCCGCCGATGTCCGCGCCGCCGGCAGTTCGCCGGCAATATTTTTCCGACTTTCCAGTGAGACCGCGAGGCCGGCCGCGATGCTTTCAGAAGTGTTGAGGGTTTGCGGCGTTTATCGGAAATCTGGCGGCTTTGATGCAGGGATTTTTCCCTACGTAGTTTCACCTGTTCTTCAGAGTTCGAATTCATCGTCAGGCAGGCCGTGCGTGCGAGGGCGCGCCCGGTCACGGCAGTCTTTCGTGGCTGTCCGCAACGTCTCGATCGACCGGATAACAGTCGGGGCTTCGCCAATGACAGATCTTATTTCCATCTTGCGCAGTGCGATCCATCGGGCACGGCATTTCCGCCGTGACGAAGGCGGCGCCATGGCACTGTTCGCCGGGTTGGCAACGGTGCCGATGATTTTTGCCGTGGGCGCCGGCGTCGATTACAGCTCCGCCAACATGGTCAAGAGCAAGCTCGACGCCGCCGCCGATGCCGCCGCGCTTTCAGCGGTCGATCATTCCGCCATAACGGGCACCTCAACCGCCGCGCAAACGACCGCGACGACGGTCTTCAACTCGGAAACCGGCTCGCTGAAGAATGTCACGATCGGCAATTTGAACGTGACCGTGACTGACAGTGCGACGGGCCGCACCGCATCCGTTTCATATTCCGCCACCAAGACCAACGCCTTCATGGGGCTGTTCGGCAACCACGATTACAGGGCAGGCGCAGTCAGCCGCCGGCCTGTCGGTCAATATCAACTTCTATCTGCTGCTTGACAATTCGCCGTCGATGAACATCGCGGCGACTACGGCAGGCATCCAAACGATGGTCAACAATACGTCGGCCCAGGGCGGCTGCGCGTTTGCGTGCCACGAATCCAATCCGTCCGCGGATAATCTGGGCAATCCGAATGGCGAGGACAATTATACCCTTGCGAAGAAGCTGGGTGTCGTTACGCGGATGCAGAACCTGGCGAGCGCGACGCAATCGCTGATGAGTACGGCGGCATCCACCGAAGGCTCGAACACTTCGCAATATCAGATGGCGATCTACACGTTTGCCAATTCCGGCATCAGCACGATCCAATCGCTGACGTCGAATATGACGACCGCAGAGGCATCCGCCGCCAACATCAACGTGCTCGAGGTATACGACAACAACTGGCTCACCAAAACCAACAACAACAGCGACACCGACACAAATTTCGAATCCGCGATGTCGAGCATCAACGCCATCATGCCCAACCCGGGCCTCGGTACGCCGAACAGCACGCCGCAAGAGGTGCTGTTTATCGTTTCGGACGGCGTCGACGATGAAGTCTCCTCGAGCTGTTCGCAGTCGCTCGACGGCAATCGCTGCCAGCAACCGTTCAACACGGCCTGGTGCACGACGGTCAAGAACCGCGGCATCCAGATCGCGGTCCTGTACACCGAATATCTGCCGCTGACGACCAACGCCTGGTACAACCAGTGGATCGCGCCGTTCCAGAATCGGATCAGCCCGAACATGCAAAGCTGCGCATCGACCGGAATGTTTTTCTCGGTGACCACCGACGGCGATATCACCTCCGCGATGCAGACGCTGTTCGCGCAGGCCATTGCGACCGCGCGGCTGACGAAATGAACGACAGCCGGCGCGCGGCGACCCGCGTTGCGACCAGCGGCAGGTCGAGCACGGCCGGGAGCGGATCGTCCCACGCCAGCACTGCCGCCGCCGGTGCGTGACGCAACGAGCGCAGGCAGTCGGCCGGGGAGACCGTACCGGCAAACATCTCCAGCGCCGCGACGGCTAGATCGCGCGACAGATAGCGCCACGTCACCCCGCTGCGTCCGCGAGTCCGAGCCACACTCCGGCCGAGCGCCAATTGCCATTGCATGAAGCCGAAATCGACGCCCGCCGCAGCGCCGAGCGCGATCCAGGTCCAGGTGCGGGTGTTGACGTCCAGAATCTTGTAGGAGCCATAGCGCGCGTCGTACTTGAACTCGATCTCGACGAGCCCGCTGTAATCGATCGATTGCAGGAAGCGGCTGGCGGCTTGCTCGATTTCCGGCAGTTCACAGGTTTCGACGAAGGTGCTGGTGAAGCCGAAGTCGACCGGATATTGGCGCAGGCGCCGTGCCGTTAGCGAGCCGATCGACGCTCCGCGATCCCACACCGCTGCGTAGGAGAGTTGCGTGTGTCCGTCACCCGGTATCAGCTCCTGCACCATGATGCGGTCGGCGCCAACCAAAGCCGCGGCCTTGTCGTAGCGCGCGGCAAGGGCGTGCGGATTGTCGACGCGCCACGCCTTGGCATCGACGAACGCATTGCGGCCTTCCGACATGGTCGGTTTGACGATCATCGGGAAGCGAATGCCGAGACTGGCCAGATCGTCGCGCGACGAAGGATAGCGGCTGAGCGGCTGCGCCAGCCCAAGCTCGGCGGCACGGACATTCATATTCTTCTTGTCGATCGCCCAGCGCACGGTGTCCCACGATGGCGTGGTCAAGGTGAATGCCGCGGCAAGCGCCGCGTGATTTTGGGCAATGAAGCGCACTTCGGCATCGCCGCCGGCAAATAGAACCCAGCCGCGCAGATCATGGCGTCGCGCGAGGTCCACAAGATAGGAAACGGCGCCGTCGCGATCCGGCCCCGGCCACGAGAATTTGTGTTGGACGTAGCGCGACAACCGCGGCAGCGGATTGTCGCTGGTGACGAACCAAACCGGAATGCCGCGGCGGCCCAGGCTGCGAGCGATCTCGAGGCTGCCGTGGGAGCCGCCGAGGATAAGGGCGCCGGGTTGTGAGACGCGATCGCTCATCGCCGCGGCGACACATTGGGCGCGAGCGCGCCGGAGAAGGCAACGGCCGCGCGCGACGCGCGGCGGCTGAGAGCGGCATTGGCGATCGCGCGGGCTGAATAGGGCGCGCCGGCGACGAACCGCATCAGCGGCCCAAAACTTTTGACGGCATAAGAGCCGGCAAAATGCAGCTTCGGCACGCTCGATTCCAGGCCAGCCCGCAACAGGGGCGAGCCGTCTACGCGCGCGATCTCGCCAAGGAGCGGCGAAAGAAAACCGAGGCGGGAAATATCGACCTGATAACCGGTGCCGAGCACCACGTGATCGAAACTGCGCAAGCCATTGTCGAGATCGAGCGTGATCCTGCCGCCGGCTGCGCGTGCGCCGACGATCGCGCGTCCTTCATGGCGTTTGATCGCGCCGAAGCGCGGCTTCAGCCAGCCGGCGGCGCCGGCCTTCAGGCACCGCCTGCTGAACCAGTCGCGCGCCGGGAACGGTATGTGCCGCACGATTGTGGGCCACTCGGCCAGCCAACTCAGCGGAAACGGACCGACGGCGGAAGGTGCCGCGAGCAACTCGCGTAAATCCAGGGCAGCGCTGCGCATGTGCGCTTCGCCGTCTGTGGCGCCGAGCCAACGGACCTCGCCGCGGCAGATGAGTTCTACCTCGGCGCCGGCTTCGGCAAGCAATGCCGCAGATTCGCAGGCACTTTGGCCGCGGCCGACGACCGCGACGTGCTTGCCGTGGAACGGCTCAAATGCGGCATGTTCGCAAGCGTGGCTGACGAGTGCGGCCGGCAGGCCGCGAAACGCCGGCGGCCGATAATCCTGGTTGGCGAGCCCGGTCGCGACGACCACACGATCCGCCCAGACGCTCTCGCCGTCGGCCAGCGTCAGTTGAAAGCGCTGTTCTTTCGCTTCAACGCACCGCACGGTCCGCCGGTCCACGTCAGGTACGGCGCTTTGCTGGAACCAGGCGCCGTAGGCGACGAAGTCCTCGAGCGGAATCTGCTCGACCTGTCCGGCATCATGTTCGGATGCGAACACATCGAGCGACAGCGCGCCGGCAGGATCGGAAATGTGCGATGCGCGCCACGGCGAGCGAAGCCGCATGCCCTTCGGCATGTGCTCGCGCCAAAACGACATCGGTTCGCCGAATACGCGTACCGGCACGCCCGCCTGCCGAAGATGGGCGGCGACGGACAGCCCGTAAGGGCCAGCCCCGATGATTGCCACTTCGCAGGCGTTCCCTCGCGTCGCCGGAATTGGCGTGATGTGGGGTGCGGTGGCAGTCACGGGCATTGGCACGATGTGATGGATTGCGGACAGCTTTCCGCCGATGGTAGCGCGCGGTCTTTAAGTTTCGCGAAACGCCGTCGTCGCTTCGGTTAACGGCGGGTAAATGCCGGGTCGATGGAACTTCCCCGCCGCCGGCATCGGTGCGCCGCGGCAGGCCGTGGACGCCACGCACCGGCTCGTCTAAAATTTTCAATAGGCTCCAGGAGACTGGGAAATCATGCTGAAAGACCTTCACCATCAGGGCGATATCGCGTGGCCGAACGGTTCGCGGGTCGCGGTCACGCTGACGTTCGATTTCCAGGGCGGCGAGGATGTGCGGCCGCTCGCCGACGGCAGCCGCGACCACGAGGAATACACCCAGGCCGAATACGGTCCGCACACCGGGGTTTGGCGCATCCTGGGCATCCTGGAGGAGGAGGGCGTCAAGGCGACCTTCCTCACCTGCGGCGCGATCGCCGAGCGTTTCCCCGATGCCGTGAAGGCGATCGTCGCCAACGGCCACGAGATCGCCGGCCATGGCTATCATCACGAGGTCGCGCGCAATCTGACCCGCGAGCAGGAGCGCGAGGTCATGAAAAAGACCACCGACATGATTCGCGGCCGCACCGCGCATCGGCCGGTCGGCTGGCGCTCATGCACGCAGAGTCCGAACAGCCTCGAACTCCTCATGGAGCAGGGCTTTCTCTGGAACAGCAATTCGTTCTCGCACGATCTGCCGTTTCTGTGGGAATCCAACGGGCGCGTTCTTGTCGAACTGCCGCGGCAACCGTTCGGCGATGGGCGGACCTATCAGCACCGTCACAATGACGCCGGCAACCCGCACGACACGCTCCTGATCTGGAAAGCGATGTTCGACGAGTTTCACCGCGAATCGAAACGCGCTCCGGCCTACTGCCCGTTTCAATTCCATCCCTATATTTCCGGCCGGGCAGGCCGCGCCAACACCTTGCGCGCCATCATTCAGCACATGAAAAGTGCCGGCGGCGTCTGGTTCGCGAGCGGCAGCGAAGTCGCGCGCTGGTGTCTCGACGAGGTATTCAAGACCGACAGGCCGGCGCCGCGCCGTGCAGCGTCCTGAGCCGAGGTGATACGATGAAGCCCATATTGTACGCAGGAGTTCTCGTTGCGGCGCTGACCAGCGACGCCTTCGCTCAAGGTCCGATCCCGGACCCCTGGGCGCCGAACAACTACGTCGTGGTGCCAGGAGTGGGCGGCGGCGGCATCGGCTTGGGCTACGACTCACACCGATGGAATTACTGGCAGACCGATTCCGACCCGCGGGGTAACTTCTACGGCTACGACGCGCTCGGAAATTATTGGACTTATAATCGGCGCACCAATACCTACCAGTACTACGGCACCGAACCGCGCTGGCAGGCGCGGTGCTATTCGAGCAGCGCCGACCTTTGCTGAAGCCTATCGCGTGCGTGCCGGGCGCGGGTGTAGCTCAATGGTAGAGCAGAAGCCTTCCAAGCTTATGACGAGGGTTCGATTCCCTTCACCCGCTCCAGTTTTTTTAATTCTTCGCACCGGTCGGCTTGAAAGTTGAGACTCTGTCTAGCTTCTGTTTTGAGACGGATGTCCGCTTTGTCGTCGAATGCTGCCGCCGCTCCCGCCGAATCTGCCGGCTCATGGCCGCGAGCAATCCACGCGGCATTTAGAAACGCAAATAGAGTGTGCCGTCGGCCGACGTCCTATGTCGCACATCCAGGACAGCCGTAATTTCATCCATTTCCGTCACTCCTTCCCGCCTCATTTATTGCCGAATTTGGCCACGACTGCATACTTTGCTTGGTGCTCTTTAAATGTGCGTTGGAGGAGCATCCATGAGCGATCGGGCGGAGGCGTTTCTCGCGAATTGGCTCTCTGAACATACCCATCCGCTGCCAGTAACCAGACGACTGGCTGAGGCGGTCAGGCTTGCGACCGCATGCAGGCAAGATGCGACCGCCGTCGGCATTCCTCTACAGGAAATCAGGAATGTCGCAGACGGCGATTTGATCCTGAAAATACTTCAAGCGCTTGATACCGCTGCAAGCCTGGCTAAGGACGTAGGACTCGCGCCTGAGATTGAGGCGATTGCGGAGGACGTCCCGGCGTAAGCTCGATCGCGGGCCTGAGCTTGGCGGGCGCTGCCGCATCGCCGGCATGCGCTGGCGCGACAATGAGCGCGCCGGCGGCACGGAGCAAAATGGTGCGTCGTATGAGCGTCGATCCATGTGTCGGACAGAGCCCGGCTCCCGGTTCAGGGCTTGCCTTGCCGGCCGCCACAATGGCATGTGAACGCCGCCTAGGAGTGTAGCTCAATGGCTAGAGCACCGGTCTCCAAAACCGGGGGTTGGGGGTTCGAGTCCCTCCACTCCTGCCAAGGCCTGAACCAGGTGGCGACGCCGCAAAAGGGCGGGACGAGCTTCTGAAGGGCGGTCTAGTGCCGACCGAGCACTCCGTTCTGGCCCAGGTCGCGCAACCCGCGAAGCCTGGTCCGACCCGTAAGAATGCAGCCGCAGATTACGAACGCCACCGTGGCGGCCAACAGCATCCAGAGCACCGCATCGACTTCCATGTCGTTCTCCCTCGGCGCCCCTTGGCAAATCAACCACGTTTCCCTGCCGGTGTTTCAGTGCCGCAACGTCGCATGGCGGCTGGCGAACTGTCGCAGGGTGTTAACGGGTTGAAGACGCTGCCGGACCTTCGTTTCCCTTGACGCTGCGGACGGCCGGCAGTAGGAAGCTGCCATCGTCAGCGGCCCGGTAACGGATTTCCGCGGCGAGCATCTCCCCCAAAAGGAACCGCTCTAGCCGGTCTCGTCCTTAAAGTCGGGCGGGGAATGCTTATTTGGTTCGAGCAATGGCAAAGATCAGTCCGTTCAAGTTTCTCCAGGAAGTGCGCGCCGAGGGCCAGAAGGTTACTTGGCCGACGCGAAAAGAGACCACCGTGACCACCATCATGGTGTTTGTCATGGTTTTCGTGGCGTCGATCTTTTTTCTGCTGGCGGATCAGGTCATGCGCATTGCCGTGAGTTTCTTGCTCGGTATCAGCAGTTGAGCCCTTATCCACGACCAATATTCATGATGCGGAATTCATGACATGACGAGCCGGTGGTACGCGGTCCACGCCTACTCGAACTTCGAGAACAAGGTCGCGGATTCGATCCGGGAACAGGCCAAGCAGCGAGGCTTGGGTGATCTGTTCGAGGAGATCCTGGTCCCGAAGGAAAAAGTCATCGAGGTCCGGCGCGGTCGCAAGGTCGACGCCGAGCGCAAATTCTTTCCCGGCTACGTGCTGGTGAAGCTGGAGCTCACCGACGAAGTCTATCACCTGATCAAGAACACGCCGAAGGTGACGGGCTTCCTCGGCTCCGACAACAAGCCGATGCCGCTGTCGGAGGCCGAAGCGCAGCGTATCCTGCATCAGGTGCAGGAAGGCATCGAACGGCCGAAACCGTCGGTGTCGTTCGAAGTCGGCGAGCAGGTTCGCGTGTCCGACGGGCCGTTCGCCTCGTTCAACGGCACGGTGGAGGAGGTGGACGAAGGCCGCTCGCGGCTCAAGGTCGCGGTGTCGATCTTCGGCCGCGCCACGCCGGTCGAGCTTGAGTTCGGGCAGGTGGAGAAACTGTAGAGTGTGAACCGTGGGAGGTGAGGCGGTCGCCAACCGTCGAGATCCGCACCACTAACAGGAGCAGAGAATGGCGAAGAAAATCACCGGTTACGTCAAATTGCAGGTGCCGGCGGGGGCGGCCAATCCGTCGCCGCCGATCGGGCCTGCGCTCGGCCAGCGCGGCCTCAACATCGTGGAGTTCTGCAAGGCGTTCAACGCGCAGACCCAGAAGCTGGAGAAGGGCGCGCCGATTCCCGTCACCATCACGGTCTATGCCGACCGCTCGTTCACCTTCGAGCTGCGCACCCCTCCGGTGTCGCACTTCCTCAAGAAGGCCGCGAAGCTGGAGAGCGGCTCGAAGACGCCAGGCCGCGATATAGCCGGCTCGGTGACCAAAGCGCAGGTGCGCGAGATCGCCGAGCAGAAGATGAAAGACCTGAACTGCGACACGATCGAGTCGGCGATGCGCATGATCGAAGGTTCGGCACGCTCGATGGGGCTGGAGGTGGTGTCATGACGCTCGGCAAACGCACGGTCAAAGCGCGCGAAGGCGTCGACCGCGAGAAACTTTATCCGCTGCAGGAGGCGGTGAAGATGGTCAAGGAGCGCGCCAAGGCCAAATTCGACGAGACTATCGAAGTCGCGATGAATCTCGGCGTCGATCCGCGGCATGCCGACCAGCAGGTGCGCGGCGTCGTCAATCTGCCGAACGGCTCCGGCCGCTCGGTGCGCGTCGCGGTCTTCGCGCGCGGCGCCAAAGCCGACGAGGCCAAGGCGGCCGGCGCCGATGTTGTCGGTGCAGAAGATCTCGTGGAGAAGGTGCAGGGCGGCACGATCGATTTCGATCGCGTTGTCGCTACGCCCGATCTGATGCCGCTGGTCGGCCGTCTCGGCAAGGTGTTGGGTCCGCGCGGGCTCATGCCCAACCCGAAGGTCGGCACGGTGACCATGGACGTGACCAACGCGGTCAAGGGCGCCAAGGGCGGCTCGGTCGAGTTCCGCGTTGAGAAGGCCGGCATCGTGCAGGCCGGCGTCGGCAAGGCTTCCTTCACGGAAGAGAAGATCGTCGAAAATATCCGTGCCTTCGCCGATGCGGTGCAGAAATCGCGGCCGCAAGGCGCCAAGGGTCACTACATCAATCGCGTGGCGATCTCTTCGACCATGGGTCCGGGCGTGAAAGTCGAACCGGCGAGCCTGTTCCCGGAGTCACAGCAGGCGCACTAGCTCGTCGGCGCGTCACTTGTCAAAAAGCATCATGGCCGGGCTTGTCCCGGCCATCTCGCTTATGGTGCAGCGGCGGTCGGGATGCCCGGCCCAAGGCCGGGCATGACAACAAAGTCACGCCGCCGCGCGTGTCCCCCACAGAGCCTGGGTCGCGATCTTCGCGCCTTCGACCAGCGATTTCAGCTTCGCCCACATGATGGTCGGATGAACGCGCCGCTCGAATGGGCTCTGCGCGAAGCCGCAGTCGGTGCCGGCTATCACGTTTTCGCGTCCGACGATTTTTGCCAACCGCACGATACGCTCGGCGACGAGTTCCGGATGCTCGACAATGTTGGTGGCGTGACTGATGACGCCCGGGATCAGCACCTTGCCCGGCGGCAGTTTGACGGTTTCCCATAGCCGCCATTCGTGGGCATGGCGCGGATTGGCGGCTTCGAAGGAGTAGTGACCGACGCGGACCTGGAGCACGAGGTCGATGATGTCCTTGAGCGGCACGTCGAAGGCGTGCGGTCCGTTCCAGCTACCCCAGCAGATGTGATAACGCGAGCGCTCCTCCGGGATGCCCTTGAGCGCGTGGTTGAGTGCGTCGACCCGCATCTGCGCCCAGCGCCGGTAATCCGCGTTCGACATCGGCGGCACCATGCGTTCGTGCATGTAGGGCAGGAAGGCGTCATCAATCTGCACATAGAGGCCTGAATCGACGACAACCTGGTATTCCTGATGCAGCGCGTCGGCGAGCGCGAACAGATAGGTCTCTTCATCCTTGTAGTGCTCGATCTTGGCGCTGGGCAGTGCGCTTGCCGGCGCCACCACAGGAAGGAATCCGGCGAGCGAGGGATGCTTGTCCTTCGCCTTGGCGACACCTGCTTTCAGGTTGGCGATGTCGCGCTTCACCTGCGTGTCGGAATAGGTGATCGGTCCGTTGACGACGACGCGATTGCCGAGCCGCTTGGCCAAGCCGTTGGCGACGTCATATTCGTTGTAGAATTCAGAAAATGCCTTGCGGTCCTGTCCTCCCGACATCGAGGCCAGCGGATCGTTGAGCTCTTCCGGCGTTGCCGGCCGGATCGCAATCCCGGTGATCCGCCTGAAGATATAGAAGGCCCAGTTGCGGCCTTTGCTGAATTCGCCGTCGCTGACGATGTCGATGCCGATGTCCGCCTGCTGCGCCACGATATCGGCGACAGACTCGGTGAGGCATGCCTCGAAGCCCGCTTCGTCGTAGGGCTTGCCATCCTCGATCGCACGCCAGAACGCGATTAGCTGCGGCGGCCGGATAAGACTGCCGACGTGGGTGGTCAGGATACGGTCGGTGTTGTGCAGCATGGTCAACCTCCCTCATTTTTAGCGTAATGGTACGTCGTTTAGGACGTTCGGCAAAGCATGGAGGACTGTGCAATGCAGGGGAACCAATCGGGTGAAATGGCAGCTGCGTGCCACTGCGGCACGGTACGCTTCCGCGTCAGATTGACAGACGGATTCAAGACGGTGCGCCGTTGCACCTGTTCCTATTGCCGGATGCGCGGCGCGGTCACGCTATCCGCCAATGCTGGGGAGATCTTGTTCGACGCCGGCGAAGAGGCGCTGACCCTGTATCGGTTCAACACCGGCATGGCCGAGCACTATTTCTGCTCGAAGTGCGGCATCTACACGCATCACAGGCGCCGCTCGAATCCGAACCAATTCGGCGTCAACGCCGCCTGCCTTGCAGGCGTGAGCCCATTCGACTTCGCGGACGTGCCGGTGATCGACGGGATCAACCACCCGACGGACAAAGGCGCCGGGCCCGGCACCGGCTATGAGATCGTCGGCCACCTGCATTACGTGCCGATAGCCCAGATCGGGGCTTAGATGGGGCTTGGCAAATCCGCCGCGGGCCGCTAGAAAAACGCCATGGGCGTGCCGGCCCGGTTTGTCGGCGCGCTTTTGTGCGTTTCTCGAAAACCAGAAAAGCGAGATCGGCTCTTAGAACCCATCCTTGGTGGATCTCCTAAGAGACTGAAAAGCTTAGCGGTATTCGATTGGCGCGGTCCTGTCCGAGACTGCCGGCGCCCGCAAGGGCTTAATCCGAAAGGGCCAGCATAGATGGGTGAAGACCGAAACGGCAGCAGAGTGCCCTTCGGTTCGAACCTCGATGGCCCGGCCGAGCGCGAGCTTGTCCGGGGGGCAGGGTTGAAGTTGTAGCCCAACCCGGCGGTGCCAATCACGGACCCGCGAACCGGAGAGAGCTGGTGGAACGCGCGGTAAAAAGCGAGCAGATCGCGAGCCTTGGCGAGGTCTTCAAAACCACCAAGGTCGTCGTCGTTGCGCATTATTCCGGACTTACGGTCGCCCAGATGCAAACTCTGCGCAAGCAGATGAGGCAGGCTGGCGCGAGCGTGAGGGTCGCGAAGAATCGCCTCGCCAAAATCGCTCTTGAAGGCAGTGACGTCGCCTCGATCGCGCCCTTGATGAAGGGGCCGACCCTGATCGCCTTCTCCGGCGATCCGATAGCGGCGCCCAAGGTCGCCGTCGATTTCGCCAAGACCCACGAGCGTTTCGTGATCCTTGGCGGAGCGATGGGCAAGACTTCGCTCGACCAGAATGGGGTCAAGGCGCTTGCCGCACTGCCCTCGCTGGACGAGCTGCGGGCAAAGATCGTCGGCCTCATCGTGGCGCCGGCGACCAAGATCGCGCAGGTGGTGAACGCCCCCGCCGCGAAGCTTGCCCGCGTGGTCCAGGCCTATGCCTCAAAGAGCGGGGAAGACGCTGCCGCCGCCTGAACTCTCCGCAACCTCAGATTCGAACCGAAGGACAATAGTCATGGCTGATCTGCAGAAAATCGTCGACGACCTCTCCGGCCTCACCGTGCTCGAAGCCGCCGAGCTCGCCAAGCTTCTCGAAGAGAAGTGGGGCGTCTCGGCTGCCGCTGCGGTTGCGGTTGCGGCCGGACCCGCGGCTGCGGCCGCGCCCGCCGCCGAGGAAAAGACCGAATTTACGGTCGTTCTTGCCGCCACTGGCGAGAAGAAGATCGAAGTTATTAAGGAAGTTCGCGCCATCACCGGCCTTGGGCTGAAGGAAGCCAAAGACCTGGTCGAGGGCGCGCCGAAGAATGTCAAGGAAGGCGTCAACAAGGACGAGGCCGCCAAGATCAAGGCGACCCTCGAAAAAGTTGGTGCCAAGGTTGAGCTTAAGTAAGGAATGCTTACTTAAGGGAGGCTCCGGACGCGCAGCGAAGTCCGGACCTCAAAAAATACGTGTGATTTCAGCGGCCGGGCCCTGGAATCCACACAGTCGCCGTGTATCGGCGAATGCGGCAGGGTGATTCGGAGAACTGGCCGAATCACTGGAGAATTAGGGCGTGTGACGCCTGTCCGGACGGTCGCGATGGATTGCGGCCATTCGGAGAGTCGCCTTGATCGCCCCGGTACCTCGATCTCGCGGGCCTTTCGCCAATTACGGGCTGAGGGCTGCGGTGGGTCGAGCGTGTGGGTTTTGAACCGGGTTGAAGCCACCGGTTCGAGCCCGATGGATCGATTGAGCGAGAGGACATGATGGCGCAGGCGCAGACGTTTATCGGTCGGAAGCGCGTTCGGAAGTTTTTCGGAAAAATCGAGGAAGTCGCGGAGATGCCGAACCTCATTGAGGTTCAGAAGGCGTCCTACGACCAATTTCTGCTGGTGGCAGAGCCGCAAGGCGGCCGGCCGAATGAGGGCTTGCAGGCGGTTTTCAAATCGGTGTTCCCGATTTCGGATTTCTCCTCCACCTCGATGCTCGAATTCGTCAAATACGAATTCGAGCCGCCGAAATACGACGTCGACGAATGCCGCCAGCGTGGCATGACCTACGCTGCGCCGCTCAAGGTCACGCTGCGTCTGATCGTATTCGATATCGACGAAGAGACCGGCGCCAAGTCGGTCAAAGACATCAAAGAGCAGGATGTCTACATGGGCGACATTCCGCTCATGACCAATAACGGCACGTTCATCGTCAACGGTACCGAGCGCGTCATCGTTTCGCAGATGCATCGCTCGCCGGGCGTGTTCTTCGATCACGACAAGGGCAAGACGCATTCGTCGGGCAAGCTGCTGTTCGCCGCCCGCATCATTCCCTATCGCGGCTCCTGGCTCGATATCGAGTTCGACGCCAAGGATATCGTCTACGCGCGCATCGACCGGCGGCGGAAAATACCGGTCACTTCGCTGCTTTACGCGCTCGGCATGAGCGGCGAAGAAATCCTCAACACCTTCTACAAGCAGGTGCCCTACAAGCGCACCAAGGACGGCTGGCGCGTTCCGTTCGATGCCAACCGGTTGCGCGGCTACAAGGCGGTCAACGATCTGGTCGACGCCGATACCGGCAAGGTGGTGCTCGAAGCCGGCAAGAAGCTCACGGTGCGTCAGGCGCGTCAGCTTGCCGAGAAGGGCCTCAAAGCGCTCCGTCTCAGCGACGAAGAGTTGATCGGCCATTACATCGCCGAAGACCTGGTCAATCCCAAGACCGGCGAAATCTATGCGGAAGCCGGCGAGGAACTCACCGAGAAGAATCTGAAGCTTCTGAACGAGCAGGGCTACAAGGAATTGCCGCTTCTCAACATCGACCACGTCAATGTCGGGGCCTACATTCGCAACACCCTCGCCGTCGACAAGAATATGACGCGCGAAGACGCTTTGTTCGATATCTACCGCGTCATGCGTCCGGGCGAGCCGCCGACCATCGACACGGCGCAAACCATGTTCAATTCGCTGTTCTTCGATTCGGAGCGCTACGACCTCTCCGCGGTCGGGCGCGTGAAGATGAACATGCGGCTCGACCTCGATGCGCCGGACACCATGCGTATCCTGCGCAAGGAGGACATCCTTTCGGTGATCAGGACGCTGGTCGATCTGCGCGACGGCAAAGGCGAAATCGACGACATCGATCATCTCGGCAACCGCCGTGTGCGCTCGGTCGGCGAACTGATGGAAAATCAGTATCGCATCGGGCTGTTGCGCATGGAGCGCGCCATCAAAGAGCGCATGTCGTCGGTCGATATCGACACCGTGATGCCGCAGGACCTGATCAACGCCAAGCCGGCGGCCGCCGCCGTGCGCGAGTTCTTCGGTTCCTCGCAGCTCTCGCAGTTCATGGATCAGACCAATCCGCTGTCGGAGATCACCCACAAGCGCCGCCTGTCGGCGCTCGGCCCGGGCGGTTTGACCCGCGAGCGAGCGGGCTTCGAGGTGCGCGACGTGCACCCGACCCATTACGGCCGCATCTGCCCGATCGAGACGCCGGAAGGGCCGAATATCGGCCTGATCAATTCGCTCGCGACCTACGCGCGGGTGAACAAGTACGGCTTCGTCGAGACGCCGTATCGCAAGGTGAAGGACGGCCGCGTTACCGACGAGGTGATCTACCTCTCGGCGATGGAGGAAGGCCGCTACACGGTCGCACAGGCTAACTCGGCGATCGACCCGAAAGGCCGCTTCACCGACGATCTCGTGGTGGTGCGCCATTCCGGCGACGTCCAGCTCATTCCGCCGGACAAGGTGGACTTCATGGACGTGTCGCCGAAACAGCTCGTTTCGGTTGCCGCGGCGCTGATCCCGTTCCTTGAGAACGACGACGCCAACCGTGCGCTGATGGGCTCCAACATGCAGCGCCAGGCGGTGCCGCTGGTCCGTGCCGAGGCGCCGTTCGTCGGCACCGGCATGGAAGGCGTGGTGGCCCGCGATTCCGGCGCCGCTATCGCGGCGCGGCGCACCGGCATGGTCGATCAGGTCGACGCCACCCGTATCGTCATTCGCGCCACCGACGAGCAGGATCCGACCAAGCCAGGCGTCGACATCTACCGGCTGATGAAGTTCCAGCGCTCGAACCAGAACACCTGCATCAACCAGCGTCCGCTGGTGAAGGTGGGCGATCAGGTCAAGAGGGGCGACATCATCGCCGACGGTCCGTCGACCGATCTGGGCGAGCTTGCGCTCGGCCGGAACGTGCTGGTCGCGTTCATGCCGTGGAACGGCTACAACTTCGAGGACTCGATCCTGCTGTCCGAGCGGATCGTCAAAGACGACGTGTTCACCTCCATCCACATCGAGGAATTCGAGGTGATGGCGCGCGACACCAAGCTTGGCCCCGAGGAAATCACCCGCGACATCCCGAACGTTTCGGAAGAGACGCTTAAAAACCTCGACGAAGCGGGCATCGTCTATATCGGCGCGGAAGTGCGCGCCGGCGATATCCTGGTCGGCAAGATCACGCCGAAGGGCGAGAGCCCGATGACGCCTGAGGAAAAGCTCCTGCGCGCTATCTTCGGCGAGAAGGCCTCGGACGTGCGCGACACGTCGTTGCGCGTGCCGCCGGGCGTGCAGGGCACCATCGTCGAAGTGCGGGTGTTCAACCGTCACGGCGTCGAGAAGGACGAGCGCGCGCTTGCCATCGAGCGTGAAGAGATCGAGCGGCTCGCCAAGGACCGCGACGACGAGCAGGCGATCCTCGATCGCAACGTCTACGGCCGTCTTGCCGAATTGCTCGAAGGCCGGCAGGGCATCGCCGGTCCGAAGGGCTTCAAGAAGGACACCAAGATCACCCGCGCGGTTCTCGATGAGTATCCGCGCGCGCAGTGGTGGATGTTCGCTTCGCCGAACGACAAGATCATGGCGGAGATCGAAGCCATCCGTAAGCAGTACGACGAATCGAAGAAGCGGCTTGAACAGCGTTTCCTCGACAAGGTCGAGAAGCTGCAGCGCGGCGATGAACTGCCGCCCGGCGTCATGAAAATGGTCAAGGTCTTCGTCGCTGTGAAGCGCAAGATCCAGCCTGGCGACAAGATGGCCGGCCGGCACGGTAACAAGGGCGTGGTGTCGAAGATCGTGCCGATCGAGGACATGCCATTCCTCGCCGACGGCACCCAGGTCGACATCGTGCTCAATCCGCTCGGCGTGCCGAGCCGCATGAATGTCGGCCAGATCCTGGAGACCCATCTGGGCTGGGCCTGCGCCGGCCTCGGCTTGAAGATCGGCAGCGCCGTCGATCTGTACAACTCCAAGAAGGACTCCAAGCCTCTCAAGGAGCTGTTGAAGAAAGTCTACGGCGAGGACGAGACGATCAAATCGCTCGACGACAAGGGCCTGATGGAGCTCGGCACCAATCTGCGTCATGGCGTGCCGATCTCCACGCCGGTGTTTGACGGCGCGAAGGAGGCGGATATCGAGCACATGCTCGATCTCGCCGGTCTCGATCATTCCGGCCAGGTGACGCTCTACGACGGGCGCACCGGCGACACGTTCGATCGCAAGGTCACCGTCGGCCACATCTACATGCTCAAGCTGCATCACCTGGTGGACGACAAGATCCATGCCCGTTCGATCGGCCCCTACAGCCTGGTCACCCAGCAACCGCTGGGCGGCAAGGCGCAGTTCGGCGGCCAGCGTTTCGGCGAAATGGAGGTCTGGGCGCTCGAAGCCTACGGCGCCGCCTACACCTTGCAGGAAATGCTGACGGTGAAGTCGGACGACGTTGCCGGCCGCACCAAGGTGTACGAGGCGATCGTGCGCGGCGACGATACGTTCGAGGCCGGTATCCCCGAAAGCTTCAACGTGCTGGTCAAGGAAATGCGCTCGCTCGGCCTCAACGTCGACCTGCACAATTCCAAGCAGCAGCGCGGTGACGGCGTCGCCGAGGCGGCAGAGTAACGAGTGGGGAGCGGCTAACGCCGCTCCCGCAACTGTCATCGCCCGCGAAGGCGGGCGATCCGGTAGCCCGCAGCCGCGGTGATTGCCGGGTGCCTCGCCGGCGCGAGGCATGACGAAGCAAAGAGATTACGACAGCGGCCGACATGGTCGGCAAGCGGAGAAGACGATGAACCAAGAACTTATGAATCTTTTCAGCCCGCAGGTGCCGGCTCAGGTCTTCGACCAGATCCGGATTTCGATCGCGAGTCCCGAGAAGATTCTGTCCTGGTCGTACGGCGAGATCAAAAAGCCTGAAACCATCAACTACCGCACCTTCAAGCCCGAGCGCGACGGCCTGTTCTGCGCGCGCATCTTCGGACCGATCAAGGACTACGAGTGCTTGTGCGGCAAGTACAAGCGTATGAAATACAAGGGCATCATCTGCGAGAAGTGCTCGGTCGAAGTGACGCTGTCGCGCGTGCGGCGCGAGCGCATGGGCCATATCGAGCTCGCCGCGCCCGTGGCGCACATCTGGTTCCTCAAGTCGCTGCCGTCGCGCATCGGGCTCCTGCTCGACATGACGCTCAAGGATCTCGAGCGCATCCTGTATTTCGAATACTACGTCGTGCTCGAGCCGGGGCTCACCCCGCTCAAGGACCGTCAGCTTCTGTCCGAGGACGAGTACGTCAAGGCGCAGGACCAGTTCGGCGCCGACAGCTTCACCGCCATGATCGGCGCGGAAGCGATCCGGGAGATGCTCAAGGCTCTCGATCTGGAAAAGATGGCGGCCGATCTGCGCCAGGAGATCATCGAGTCCACTTCCGAGCTCAAGCCGAAGAAGCTCGCCAAGCGGCTCAAGCTGATCGAGGCGTTCGTCCAGTCGAGCAACAAGCCGGAATGGATGATCCTCACGCATGTGCCGGTGATTCCGCCGGACCTGCGTCCGCTGGTGCCGCTCGACGGCGGGCGTTTCGCGACGTCCGACCTCAACGACCTCTATCGCCGCGTCATCAACCGCAATAACCGCCTAAAGCGGCTCATCGAGCTGCGCGCTCCCGACATCATCATCCGCAACGAGAAGCGGATGCTGCAGGAGGCGGTCGACGCCCTGTTCGACAACGGCCGCCGCGGCCGAGTCATCACCGGTGCCAACAAGCGGCCGTTGAAGTCGCTCGCCGACATGCTCAAGGGAAAGCAGGGCCGTTTCCGGCAGAACCTGCTCGGCAAGCGCGTCGATTATTCCGGCCGCTCCGTGATCGTGGTCGGTCCCGAGCTCAAGCTGCATCAGTGCGGACTGCCGAAGAAGATGGCGCTCGAACTGTTCAAGCCGTTCATCTATTCGCGGCTCGACGCCAAGGGTCTGTCGACTACGGTGAAGCAGGCCAAGAAGCTCGTCGAGAAGGAAAAGCCCGAGGTTTGGGATATCCTCGACGAGGTGATCCGCGAGCATCCGGTGCTGCTCAACCGCGCGCCGACCCTGCATCGTCTCGGCATCCAGGCTTTCGAGCCGGTGCTGATCGAAGGCAAGGCGATCCAGCTTCATCCGCTGGTCTGCGCGGCGTTCAATGCCGATTTCGACGGCGACCAGATGGCGGTCCACGTGCCGCTGTCGCTCGAGGCGCAGCTCGAAGCGCGCGTCTTGATGATGTCGACCAACAACATCCTGCATCCCGCGAACGGCTCGCCGATCATCGTGCCGTCGCAGGATATCGTGCTCGGCCTCTACTACCTGTCGATCATGCGCGAAGGCGGCCCGAACGAGAAGCTCAAGCTGTTCGGCAACTTGGCCGAGATCGACCTTGCTTTGCACGAGAAGACCATCAGCCTGCACAGCAAGATCAAATATCGTTGGGACGGCCTCGGCGAGGACGGCAAACCTGTCTCGCGCTGGTACGAGACGACGCCTGGCCGCGTCATCCTCGGCGAAGTACTGCCAAAGCAGGTGAAAACCCCGTTCGACCTCGTCAACAAGCTCATGACGAAGCGCGAAATCTCGGGGATGATCGACACGGTGTATCGCCACTGCGGTCAGAAGGAGACGGTGATCTTCTGCGACCGCGTCATGGCACTCGGCTTCCATCACGCCTTCAAGGCCGGCATCTCGTTCGGCAAGGACGACATGGTGGTGCCGCATTCCAAGCGTGCGACCGTCGAAAAGACCCGCGATCTGGTGAAGGAATTCGAGCAGCAGTACAACGACGGCCTGATCACCCAGGGCGAGAAGTACAACAAGGTCGTCGACGCCTGGTCGAAGTGCACCGAAACCATCGCAGAAGCGATGATGAAGGAAATCTCGGCGACGCGGCCCGCGACGGAGAAAGGCCAGGAGGGTCAGGTCAATTCGATCTTCATGATGGCGCATTCCGGCGCGCGCGGCTCGCCGGCCCAGATGCGTCAGCTCGCCGGCATGCGCGGCCTCATGGCCAAGCCGTCGGGTGAAATCATCGAGAGCCCGATCATCTCGAACTTCAAAGAAGGCCTCTCGGTGCTCGAGTACTTCAACTCGACGCACGGCGCCCGCAAGGGCCTCGCCGACACCGCGCTGAAAACCGCGAACTCCGGCTATCTGACGCGGCGTCTCGTCGATGTGGCGCAGGATTGCATCATCACCGACTTTGACTGCGGCACGACGCGGGGCATCAAGGTTCGGGCGATCATCGACTCCGGCACAGTCGTGGCGTCGCTGGCAAGCCGTATCCTCGGCCGCACCACGGCCGAGGACGTGCGCGATCCGGCCGGTCACGAGGTTCTGGTGCCGAACGCGACGCTGCTCGAGGAGCAGCATGTGGAGAAGCTGGTCAACGCCGGCGTGCAGGAGCTGAAGATCCGTTCGGTTCTTACCTGCGAAACCACGAGCGGCTGTTGCGGCGCCTGCTACGGGCGCGATCTTGCCCGCGGCACGCCCGTCAATATGGGCGAAGCGGTTGGCGTCATCGCCGCGCAATCGATCGGCGAGCCCGGCACTCAGCTCACCATGCGCACGTTCCACATTGGCGGCGCTGCGCAGATTTCGGAGCAGTCGTTCATCGAGTCGAACTTCGACGGCACCGTCAAGATCAAGAACAAAAACGTCGCCAAGAATTCGGACGGCGATCTGATCGCGATGAGCCGCAACCTGATCGTTGCCGTCACCGATCCGGACGGCACCGAACGCGCCGTGCACCGTATCACTTACGGCGCGCGGCTGAAGGTTGATGACGGCGATCACATCAAGCGCGGCCAGCGCATTGCGGAGTGGGATCCGTACACCCGTCCGATCCTGACCGAGGTCGAGGGTACGATCGGCTACGAGGACCTGGTCGAAGGCCAGTCGCTGACCGAAACGCTCGACGAATCGACCGGTATCGCCAAGCGCGTTGTGATCGATTGGCGCTCGGGTTCTGCTCGCGGCCAGCAGGATCTGCGCCCGGCGCTGGTCGTCAAAGGCAAGGATGGCAAGATTCTCAAGCTCAGCCGCGGCGGTGATGCCCGTTCGCTGCTGGCGGTCGATGCCATCATCTCGGTCGATCCCGGCGCCAAAGTGGGTGCGGGCGACGTCATCGCCCGTATCCCGACCGAGAGCGCCAAGACGCGCGACATCACCGGCGGTCTACCGCGTGTCGCCGAGCTGTTCGAGGCCCGCCGTCCCAAGGAATCCGCGGTCATCGCCGAAATTTCCGGAACGGTCCGTTTCGGCCGCGATTACAAGAACAAGCGGCGTATCTCGATCGAGCCTGCCAGCAAGGACGAGGAGGTACGGGAGTATCTCGTCGCCAAGGGCAAACACATCCACTTGCAGGACGGCGATCTCATCGAGAAAGGCGACTACATCGTCGAAGGCAATCCGGCGCCGCACGACATTCTGGCGATCAAGGGCGTCGAGGAGCTCGCGGGCTACCTCGTCAACGAGATCCAGGACGTCTACCGGCTCCAGGGCGTTGCCATCAACGACAAGCACATCGAAGTGATCGTGCGGCAAATGCTGCAAAAGGTGGAGATCGACGACTCGGGCGAGACCGACCTGATCCAGGGCGAGCAGGTCGACAAGACCGAGTTCGATGAGGTCAACGCCCGTTTCGCGGCGGAAGGCAAGAAGCCGGCGGTCGCGCATCCGGTGCTGCTGGGCATCACCAAGGCCTCGCTGCAGACGCGGTCGTTCATCTCCGCGGCGTCGTTCCAGGAAACGACCCGGGTGCTGACGGAGGCCGCGGTTAACGGCAAGGCCGATACGCTCGATGGCCTTAAGGAGAACGTCATCGTTGGCCGCCTCATTCCGGCTGGTACCGGCGCGATGATGAACAAGATCCGCGAGGTCGCGGTCAAACGCGATGCGCTTATTCTCGCCGAGCGCGAGAAGGAAGCGGCGCTCCGGGCCGAAGCCGCGGTGGAACCCGCGGCCCTGCCGGCGGCGGAGTAAATCCGCCACTTGGCGGTTTGACGACGACATCAAGGGCCGCCACGTTGGCGGCCCTTTTCATGAGGAGGATTGCTTGAGCGCCCCAACGATCAAAATCCTCAGCGGCGGCGCGATGAAATCGCTGATGCTCGAAGTCGCGCCGTTGTTCGAGCGGGCAAGCGGCAGCAAGGCCGATTTCCGCTTCGCGCTGACGTCGGTGCTCAAGACGGACATTGAGAACGGCGCGGCATTCGACGTCGCATTATTGCCGCGGCCGGAGCTCGATGCGCTGGTTCAAGCGGGCAAGATTGCCGGCGGCACGCCAACCGACATCACCCGCTCGGCAGTCGGTTTTTGCGTGCGGGCCGGCGCGCCAAAACCCGACATCGGCACTGCGGAATCCCTCAAGCGCACGCTCATCAAGGCGCAGTCGATCGGCTACAGCGACGGCCCGAGCGGCGCCTATATCGCCGAGCTTTTGCAGCGCCTCGGTATTGCGGAGGAGGTCAAGTCGAAGACCAGGCTGACCAGCCGGCTGGTCGCCGAAATCGTCGCCGACGGCGAGGCGGAAGTCGGCATGCAGCAGATCGTGGCGATCCTTCCCGTCAAGGGCGCGGAACTCGTCGGTCCGCTGCCAAGCGAATTGCAGAATGTCATCGTCTATGCCGCCGGCCTGTCGACCGGGGCGGCGCAAAGCGGCGCGGCACGGACCTTTATCGCTTTTCTCGGCATGCCCGAAGTGATGCAGCTCATCCGGGCGAAGGGCATGGAGCCGGGTTGATTTCGAGCGCCCGCAAATAGCGTAGTTGTCCTTGCAGCATCGCGCTTTCGTGACCATATCGGCTTGACTTGAGGCGGTGTCACCGATAGATACCGCGAACTTTACGGCAGGCGGTGAGCTTCGCCCGTCGGAACGGCCTGCCCGGGTCCCCGTTAAGCTATTGAAAGTGCTTGCTTTCTTAGCCCGTCGGACGCGGCGTGACGCCTCGACGAAGGAAGCTCAAACGCTGCTACTGACTGCGCAAAGTCAGACTATTGGAGCATGACCGCGGTCGCCGCACCGCGGTCCTCTGCGTCGGCCAAGCGCCCTTCCGCCCCGGGAAGCGGATGGCGCGATTTGGTTTTGCGCGATGGATTCGTGCGGCATTAGGGGCGCAAGCCCCGTTTTAGTCGCGAACGAGGGGCGCAAGCCTCCTCTTTGAGTAAAGGCGCCGGATGCCGACGATCAATCAGCTCATTCGCAAGCCGCGGGTGACGCAGCACGCAAAGAAAAAGGTGCCGGCCCTCCAGCAGAGCCCGCAAAAGCGAGGCGTCTGCACGCGCGTCTATACGACGACGCCGAAGAAGCCGAACTCGGCGTTGCGCAAGGTCGCCAAAGTGCGATTGACCAACGGCTTCGAAGTCATCGGCTACATCCCTGGTGAAGGTCACAACCTCCAGGAACATTCGGTGGTGATGATCCGCGGCGGTCGCGTGAAAGACCTTCCCGGCGTGCGCTATCATATCCTGCGCGGTGTGCTCGACACGCAAGGCGTAAAAAACCGCAAGCAGCGGCGATCGAAATACGGAGCGAAACGGCCCAAGTAATTGGGTCGTTTTGCGTCTTGAGAACGGAAAGACGAAGGAAGCAGCGAGATGTCCCGTCGCCACAAGGCAGATAAACGCGAGATCCAGCCGGATCCGAAATTCGGGAACGTCGTGGTCACGAAATTCATGAACTCGGTGATGCACGCCGGCAAGAAGTCGGTGGCGGAAACGATTGTCTATGGCGCGCTCGATATCATCGAGGGCAAGACCCGGCAGAGCCCGGTCGCGGTATTCCAGCAGGCGCTGGACAACGTCATGCCGAGTATCGAAGTCCGTTCGCGCCGCGTCGGTGGCGCCACCTACCAGGTGCCGGTTGAAGTGCGCACCTCGCGGCGTCAGGCGCTCGGCATCCGCTGGATCATTTCGGCGGCGCGTGAACGCAACGAAAAAACCATGACCGAGCGGCTGTCGGGCGAACTGCTCGACGCATCGAATAACAGGGGAAACGCCGTAAAGAAGCGCGAAGACACGCACCGGATGGCGGAAGCCAACCGCGCGTTCTCGCACTATCGCTGGTAAGGCCAGCGGCAGCGAAGGAATCCCGGAACAATGCCCCGCACACACCCGATCGAGGACTATCGCAACTTCGGCATCATGGCTCACATCGATGCCGGCAAGACGACGACGACCGAGCGCGTCCTCTATTACACCGGCAAGAGCCACAAAATGGGCGAGGTGCATGATGGCGCCGCGACCATGGACTTTATGGAACAGGAGCAGGAGCGCGGCATCACGATCACGTCCGCCGCCACGACTGCGATCTGGAACGGCAAGCGCCTGAACATCATCGATACGCCCGGCCACGTCGACTTCACGATCGAAGTCGAGCGCTCGCTGCGCGTGCTTGACGGCGCGATTTGCGTGCTCGATTCCAACCAGGGCGTCGAGCCGCAGACCGAGACGGTGTGGCGTCAGGGCGACCGCTACAAGGTTCCGCGCATCGTGTTCTGCAACAAGATGGACAAGACCGGCGCGGACTATTTCCAGTGCCTCAAGGACATCGTCGACCGCCTCGGCGCCAAGCCGGTGGCGCTGCAGCTGCCCATCGGGTCGGAAGCCCAGTTCAAAGGCATCATCGATCTCGTCCGCATGGTCGGCGTGGTATGGGACGAGGAAACGCTCGGCGCCAAATATCACGACATCGAAATCCCGGCCGATCTCGCCGACCAAGCCAGGGAATATCGCGAAAAGCTGGTCGAGGCTGCGGTCGAACTCGATGATGACGCGATGACCGCGTATCTTGAAGGCAAGGAGCCTGACGAGGCGACGCTCAAGCGGCTCGTCCGCAAGGCGACCATCGAAGGTTTCTTCTTTCCGGTGTTTTGCGGCTCGGCGTTCAAGAATAAGGGCGTACAGCCGCTGCTCGACGCCGTCGTCGATTATCTGCCGTCGCCGCTCGATGTCCCGCCCATCAAAGGCATCGATCTCAAGGGCAACGAGGTTGTGCGCAAGCCGCTGGACACCGAGCCGATGGCGTTGCTCGCGTTCAAGATCATGGACGATCCGTTCGTCGGCACCATCACGTTCTGCCGCATCTATTCCGGCAAGCTTGAGAGCGGCACCGGCGTGATGAACTCGACCAAGGAACGCAAGGAGCGCGTCGGCCGCATGCTGCTGATGCATGCCAACAACCGCGAGGACATCAAGGAAGCCTTCGCCGGCGATATCGTCGCGCTGGCCGGCCTGAAAGAGGTCCGCACCGGCGACACGCTGTGCGATCCGCAGAAGCCCGTGATCCTCGAAAAGATGGAATTCCCCGAGCCGGTCATCGAGATCGCCATCGAGCCGAAATCGAAGGCCGATCAGGAGAAGCTCGGCGTCGCGCTTGCGAAACTGGTGGCCGAGGATCCGTCGTTCCGCGTCAACACCGATCCGGAATCCGGCCAGACCATCATCAAGGGCATGGGCGAACTGCACCTCGACATCAAGGTCGACATCCTCAAGCGCACCTATAAGGTCGATGCCAATATCGGCGCGCCGCAGGTGGCCTATCGCGAGAAAATCAGCCGGTCTGCCACGGTCGATTACACGCACAAGAAACAGACCGGCGGTCACGGTCAGTTCGCGCGCATCAAGATCGTCGCCGAGCCGAATACGCCCGGTGCAGGTTTCGCTTTCGAGAACGAGATCGTCGGCGGTTCGGTGCCGAGGGAATTCATTCCGGCGGTCGAGAAGGGCCTCGAGGGCCAGCTCACTTCAGGTGTGATCGCAGGCTTCCCGGTGGTCGACCTGAAAGTCGCGCTGGTCGACGGCGCCTCCCACGACGTCGATTCGTCGGCCATGGCGTTCGAGATCGCGGCGCGCGCCGCGATGCGCGAGGCGCTGCAAAAGGGCGGCTCGGTGCTGCTCGAGCCGATCATGAAGGTCGAGGTAGTGACGCCGGAAGACTATACCGGCTCGGTCATCGGCGATCTCAATTCGCGCCGTGGCCAGATTCTCGGCCAGGACATGCGCGGCAACGCCAACGTCATCAACGCGATGGTGCCGCTCGCCAACATGTTCTCGTACGTCAACAACCTGCGTTCCATGTCACAGGGACGCGCCACGTTCACGATGCAATTCGATCACTACGCTGAAGTGCCGAAAGCTATCGCCGAAGAGGTCCAGGCGAAGTTCGCCGGATAACATCAACCAGAGTTTGAGCAGGAGCCGGAACGGAGAGTCCTATGGCCAAGGAAAAATTCAATCGCACCAAGCCGCATTGCAATATCGGCACGATTGGTCACGTCGATCACGGCAAGACGTCGCTGACGGCGGCCATCACCAAGGTTTTGGCCGAGAAAGGTCAGGCGACCTACACGGCCTATGACCAGATCGACAAGGCGCCGGAAGAGAAGGCGCGCGGCATCACCATCGCCACCGCGCACGTCGAGTATGAGACCGACAAGCGGCACTATGCGCACGTCGACTGCCCCGGGCACGCCGACTACGTGAAGAACATGATTACCGGTGCGGCGCAGATGGACGGCGCCATCCTGGTGGTGAGCGCAGCCGACGGACCGATGCCGCAGACCCGCGAGCACATTCTTCTCGCGCGCCAGGTCGGCGTGCCGGCGCTGGTCGTGTTCCTCAATAAAGTGGACATGGTCGACGATCCCGAGCTGCTCGAGCTCGTCGAGCTCGAAGTCCGCGAACTTCTGTCGAAGTACAATTTTCCCGGCGACAAGATTCCGGTCATCAAGGGCTCGGCGCTGATGGCGCTCGAGGACAAGGATCCCAAGCTCGGCAAGGAAGCCATCTTCGAGCTGATGAAGGCCGTCGATGAGAACATTCCGCAGCCGGAGCGGCCGAAGGATCAGCCGTTCCTGATGCCGGTCGAAGACGTGTTCTCGATCTCGGGCCGCGGCACGGTGTGCACGGGCCGCATCGAGCGCGGCGTCATCAAGGTCGGCGAGGAAGTCGAGATCGTTGGCATCAAGCCCACGACCAAGACCGTTGTGACCGGCGTCGAGATGTTCCGCAAGCTGCTCGATCAGGGCGAGGCCGGCGACAACGTCGGTTGCCTCCTGCGCGGCACCAAGCGCGAGGAAGTCGAGCGCGGCCAGGTGCTGTGCAAGCCGGGTTCGGTAAAGCCGCACACTAAGTTCAAGGCTGAAGCTTACATCCTCACCAAGGAAGAGGGCGGACGTCACACCCCGTTCTTCACCAATTACCGGCCGCAGTTCTACTTCCGCACCACCGACGTGACCGGCGTGGTGACCTTGCCGTCCGGCACCGAGATGGTGATGCCCGGCGACAACATCGCCATGGAAGTCACTTTGATCGTACCGATCGCCATGGAAGAGAAACTGCGCTTCGCCATTCGCGAGGGCGGTCGCACCGTCGGCGCCGGCGTGGTGGCGAGCATCATCGAGTAACGAAGTGCAACGGGCCGCGGTTCGCCGCGGCCCTTGCCTTGGAGCAAGTTGAAATGAACGGCCAGAACATACGAATCCGGCTCAAGGCGTTCGATCACCGCATCCTCGATGCGTCGACGCGCGAGATCGTCAACACGGCGAAGCGCACCGGCGCGCAGGTGCGCGGCCCGATTCCGCTGCCGACCCGGATCGAGAAATTCACCGTCAACCGCTCCCCGCACATCGACAAGAAGAGCCGCGAGCAGTTCGAAATGCGCACGCACAAGCGCCTGCTCGACATCGTCGATCCGACGCCGCAGACGGTCGATGCGCTGATGAAGCTCGACCTCGCCGCCGGCGTCGACGTCGAGATCAAGCTGTAAAGGCGCGAAGGGAATAGACAATGCGTTCCGGAGTGCTGGCGCAAAAGGTCGGAATGACGCGTCTCTTCACCGAGACCGGCGAGCACGTGCCGGTCACGGTGCTGCGTCTCGGCAATTGCCAGGTTGTCGGTCACCGCACCAAGGACAAGAACGGCTACGTCGCGCTCCAGCTCGGCGCCGGCCTGCGCAAGGTGCAGAGCACCAACCGCGCCGACCGCGGCCATTTCGCCGTCGCCAAGGTCGAGCCCAAGCGCAAGCTCGCCGAGTTCCGCGTCGATGACGACGGGTTGATTCCGATCGGCGCCGAGATCACGGCGGATCATTTCGTCGTCGGTCAATTCGTGGATGTTACCGGTACTTCGACCGGCAAGGGCTTTGCCGGTGGCATGAAGCGCTGGAATTTTTCCGGCTTGCGGGCGACCCACGGCGTCTCGATCTCGCACCGCTCGATCGGTTCGACCGGCGGACGGCAGGATCCGGGCAAGACATTCAAGAACAAGAAGATGCCGGGCCATCTCGGTGTCGATCGCGTGACCACGCTCAATCTCAAAGTGGTGCAGACCGACGTCGCGCGCGGCCTGATCATGGTCGAAGGCGCCGTTCCCGGCGTCAAAGGCGGCTGGATCACGGTGCGCGATGCGGTGAAGAAGAAGCTGCCGGACGGCGCTCCGAAACCCGGCAAGTTCAAGCTTGCAGACAATGAGTCGACGGCCGCGGTTTCCATCGGCCAGCAAGCGGAGGGCGCGTGACATGGAATTGAAAGTCACGTCACTCGACGGCAAGAGCTCCGGTTCGGTCACTGTGTCCGACGAGATTTTCGGGCTCGAGCCGCGCACCGACCTCATTCATCGCTGCGTAGTCTGGCAACTTGCCAAGCGGCAGCGTGGCACCCACGAGGTGAAGAACCGCGCCGACATCAATCGTACCGGCAAGAAGATGTACGGGCAGAAGGGCACCGGCCAGGCTCGTCACGGCTCCGCGCGCGTCAATCTGTTCCGTGGCGGCGGCCGCTCGTTCGGCCCGCACACGCGCAGCCACGAGATCGGCCTGCCGAAGAAGGTGCGCGCGCTCGCGCTCAGGCACGCGCTGTCGGCCAAGGCCAAGGATGACGGCATCATCGTCATCGAGGCGTTGACCGTGACGGAGGCCAAGACCAAGACCCTGCGCGGCCATTTCGAGAAGCTCGGCCTTTCCAACGCGCTCCTGGTCGACGGCGCCGAGATCGCCGCCAATGTCCGCAGCGCGGCGCGCAACATCCCGAATATCGACATGCTGCCGGTCGTCGGCATCAACGTTTACGACGTGATGCGCCGGCACAAGCTGGTGCTCACCCGGGCCGCCATCGAGGCGTTGGAGGCGCGCTTCAAATGACCACCACCGATCCGCGCCATTACGACGTGATTATTGCCCCGCTCATCACCGAGAAGGCGACCAATGCGTCGGAACAAAACAAGGTGATGTTCAAGGTCGCCATGACCGCGACCAAGCCGCAGATCAAGGAAGCGGTGGAAAAGCTGTTCGACGTGAAAGTCAAAAGCGTCAACACGCTGCGCCGGCGCGGCAAATGGAAAATCTTCAAGGGCCGCTACGGGCAGCAGTCCGACACCAAGCGCGCGATCGTGACCCTCGAAGAGGGCCAATCGATCGACGTGACGACCGGTTTGTAAGGGGGCGGCGGGATGGCACTCAAGACCTATAATCCTGTCACGCCCGGCCAGCGCCAGCTCGTGCTGGTCGACCGGTCGGCGCTGTATTCCGGCGCGCCGGTCAAGGCGCTCACCGAGGGCAAGAATTCGACCGGCGGCCGCAACAACAACGGCCACATCACGTCACGCTATCGCGGCGGCGGCCACAAGCAGGCCTATCGCACGATCGATTTCAAACGCCGCAAGTTCGACATGCCGGCCAAGGTCGAGCGCATCGAATACGATCCGAACCGCACCGGTTTCATCGCGCTCATCAAATACGAAGACGGCGAACTCGCCTATATCCTGGCGCCGCAGCGGCTGTCGGCGGGCGACACCATCGTCGCCGGCGAGCACGTCGACGTGAAGCCGGGCAATGCCATGCCGGTCGCCAACATTCCGGTCGGCACCATCGTCCACAATATCGAGATCAAGATCGGCAAAGGCGGCCAGATCGCGCGTTCGGCCGGCACCTATGTGCAGATCGTCGGCCGTGACGGCGAGTACGTCATCCTGCGCTTGAATTCGGGCGAACAGCGGCTGGTGCACGGCCGCTGCATGGCGACCGTCGGCGCGGTATCGAATCCCGACAATATGAACATCTCGATTGGCAAAGCCGGGCGCACGCGCTGGATGGGACGGCGCGGTCATGTGCGCGGCGAGGCGATGAACCCGGTCGACCACCCGCTCGGCGGGCGCACGCGCGGCGGCCGGCATCCGGTGACGCCGTGGGGCAAGCCGACCAAAGGCAAGAAGACCCGCAAGAACAAGCGCACCGCCAAATTCATCATGGCAAGCCGCCACGCGCGGAAGAAAACATAGAGCATTAGGAGCGATTATGGCGCGTTCGGTTTGGAAAGGTCCGTTTGTCGACGGCTATCTGCTGAAAAAGGCGGATGCCGCGCGCTCGTCGACCCGCCACGAGATGATCCGCATCTGGTCGCGGCGTTCGACGATCCTGCCGCAATTCGTCGGCCTGACATTCGGCGTCTATAACGGCCAGAAGCACATCCCGGTCGTCGTCACCGAGGAAATGGTCGGCCACAAGTTCGGTGAATTCGCGCCGACGCGTTCGTTCTACGGACATTCTTCGGACCGCAAGGCCAAACGCGCCAGCAGCGGAGCCGGTGCGCCTGCCGCGGGTGGCGGCGAAGGCGCAGCGCCGGCTGCGGCCGCCGCCGCGCCGGCCGCAAAGGCGTGACGGAGGGAGAGGGGTCATGAGCAAGAAAAAACGCGGGCGCGCGCTCTCCGACAACGAGGCAAAAGCTGTCGCGCGCATGCTGCGCGTGAGCCCGCAGAAGCTCAATCTGCTGGCGCAGCTCATTCGCGGCAAGAAGGTCGCAAGTGCGCTCGCCGACCTCGAGTTTTCGCGCAAGCGTATCGCCGCCGATGTCCGCAAGTGCCTGGAATCGGCGATCGCCAATGCGGAAAATAATCACGATCTCGACGTCGACGATCTCGTCGTCGCCGAGGCGCACGTCGGCAAAGCCATTGTGATCAAGCGACACGAATCGCGCGGCCGCGGCCGCGTTGGAGCGATTACCAAGCCGTTCGCCAACCTCACCATCGTCGTGCGTGAGGTTGAGGCGGCGGCGAATTAGGGACGCGGTCAGGAGAAGGTTATGGGTCAAAAGGTCAATCCGGTCGGGCTTCGGCTCGGCATCAACCGCACCTGGGACTCGCGGTGGTATGCCGGCAAGGCGAGCTATGGCTCGCTGCTGCACGAGGACATGGAGATCCGCAAGGTACTTCTGAAGGAACTCAAGCAGGCTGCGGTGTCCAAGATCGTGATCGAGCGGCCACACAAGAAGTGCCGTGTCACCATTCAGTCGGCACGTCCCGGCGTCGTCATCGGCAAGAAGGGCGCCGACATCGAGAAGCTGCGCCGGAAGGTCGCCGAACTCACCGACAGCGATGTCGTCATCAACATCGTGGAAATCCGCAAGCCGGAGCTTGACGCCCAACTTGTCGCCGAATCGATCGCGCAGCAGCTCGAGCGCCGCGTGGCGTTCCGCCGCGCCATGAAGCGCGCCGTGCAGTCGGCCATGCGGCTCGGCGCCGGCGGCATCCGCATCAACTGCTCCGGCCGTCTTGGCGGCGCCGAAATCGCGCGCATGGAGTGGTATCGCGAGGGTCGCGTGCCGCTGCATACGCTGCGCGCCGACGTCGACTACGGCGTCGCCACCGCTTTCACCACCTACGGCACCTGCGGCGTCAAGGTCTGGATCTTCAAGGGCGAGATCATGGAACACGACCCGATGGCGCAGGACAAGAAGATGGCCGAAGGCGATGCCGGCCGCCCGCGCCGGGACGCGGCGTGAGCCGACACGTGCAACGAAAGCCGCGAGAGGCGTAAGTCATGCTGCAACCGATGCGAACCAAATTCCGCAAGGCGCACAAGGGCCGTATCCACGGCGTGGCGTCGAGTGCGGCTACGCTCGCGTTCGGTCAGTTCGGGCTCAAGGCGCTCGAGCCGGAGCGCATTACGGCACGCCAGATCGAAGCCGCCCGCCGCGCGCTCACCCGGCACATGAAGCGTTCGGGGCGCGTGTGGATCCGGCTCTATCCGGACGTGCCGGTGTCGAAGAAGCCGCTCGAAGTTCGGATGGGTTCCGGCAAGGGTACGCCGGAGTTCTGGGTGGCGCGGGTCAAGCCGGGCCGCATCCTGTTCGAGCTTGACGGCGTCACTGTGCAGATCGCCAAGGAGGCGCTGGCGCTGGCCGCGGCCAAGCTTCCGATCAAAACCCGTTTTGTCGAACGGATCAGCGAGTAGGCGTGTCATGAAAGCTGCCGATGTCAGAGCGATGACGATCGACCAGATCGACGATGAAGTGCTCAAGCTCAAGAAGGAGCAGTTCAATCTGCGCTTTCAGCGCGCCACGGGCCAACTGGAAAATACCTCGCGCGTTCGCGAGGTACGGCGCGATATCGCGCGGTTGAAGACTGTCGCCCAGAACAAGCGCCCCGGCGCGCCGAAGAAGTAAGAGGACCGATATGCCGAAGCGTACCCTTCAGGGCGTCGTCGTAAGCGACAAGCAGAGCAAGACCGTGGTGGTACGCGTCGATCGCCGCTTCACTCATCCCTTGTTCAAGAAGACGGTGCGCCGCTCGAAGAAGTATTACGCGCACGACGAGAAAAACGAGTTCAAGGTCGGCGATATGGTTTGGATCGAGGAGCATCGCCCGATTTCCAAGCTCAAGCGCTGGTCCGTGGTACGCGGCGAGAAAAAGAAGGCGTCGTGAACTTGATACGCAACGACCGGAGTAACCCATGATCCAGATGCAATCCAATCTCGACGTCGCCGATAATTCCGGCGCGCGCCGCGTCATGTGCATCAAGGTGCTGGGCGGGTCCAAGCGCAAATACGCCACCATCGGCGATACCATCGTCGTGTCGGTGAAGGAGGCGATCCCGCGCGGCCGCGTCAAGAAGGGCGAGGTGATGAAAGCCGTCATCGTGCGCATCTCCAAGGACATCAAACGCGCCGATGGTTCGATCATCCGCTTCGACCGTAACGCGGCGGTGCTGATGACCGCGCAGAACGAGCCGGTCGGCACGCGCATCTTCGGACCGGTGCCGCGCGAGTTGCGGGCGAAGAATCACATGAAGATCATCTCGCTCGCGCCCGAGGTACTGTAATGGCGGCAAAAATCAAAAAGGGCGACACGGTGATCGTGATCGCGGGCCGCGATAAAGGCCGCAGCGGCGAAGTCATCGAGATGCACCGTGACGACGGCCGCGCGCTGGTTCGCGGCGTCAACATGGTCAAGCGCCACCAGAAGCAGAGCCAGACGCAGGAGGGCGGCATCATCTCCAAGGAGGCGCCGATCCACCTGTCGAATATCGCGCTGGCGGACCCAAAGGACAACAAGCCGACCCGCGTCGGGTTCAAGATCGTCGGCAAGGGCGACGATCGCAAGAAGGTGCGTGTCGCCAGACGTTCGGGAGTCGAGATCGATGGCTGATAAGGACGATAAACAGGCGAAGCCGGAGAAGTCGCCGCGGCCGCTGAACGCCGAACAGGCCGTCAAAGCCGCGAAGGACGACAAGAAGGCGGCCAAGCAAGCGCGGACCGAAAAGGGCGCTGCGGATACTAAAGCGGCCAAGCCGGCAGCACCGCGCGAGCCCGAGCCGAAGGTGCCGGCGCGTCTGAAAGTACAGTACGAGGAAACGATCCGCGGCAAGCTCGCCGAGCAATTCGGCCATAAGAACCGCCACTCGCTGCCGACGATCGACAAGATCGTCATCAATATGGGCATCGGCGAAGGCGTCGCCGACCGCAAGAAGGTGGAAAACGCCGCCGCCGATCTCGGCCTCATCGCCGGGCAGAAGGCTGTGGTGACCAGGGCCCGCAAGTCGATTGCGACCTACAAGCTGCGCGCCGGGCAGGCGATCGGCTGCAAGGTGACGCTGCGCAAGGCGCGCATGTACGAGTTCCTCGACCGCCTCATCAATATCGCGCTGCCGCGGATACGCGACTTCCGCGGGCTCAATCCAAGGAGCTTCGACGGCCGCGGCAACTACACGCTCGGCATCAAGGAGCACATCGTGTTCCCTGAAATCGACTACGACAAAGCCGCCGATATCTGGGGCATGGACGTCACCGTATGCACCACGGCGCGCAACGACGACGAAGCGCGCGCTTTGTTGACGGCATTCAATTTTCCGTTCCGGCAGTGAGGCACTGAAGGCCTCAGACGCGGGACATTAGGAGCACTAGATGGCGAAGAAGAGTTCGATCGAGAAGAACAACCGGCGGCGCCGGATGACCAAGGCGTATTCCGGCCGGCGCGCGCGGCTCAAGGCGATCGCGCGCGACAAGTCGAAGCCGGTGGAGGAGCGTTTCGCCGCCACGTTGAAACTTGCCGAGTTGCCGCGCAATTCGTCGGCCACCCGCATCCGCAACCGTTGCGAGATGACCGGCCGGCCCCGCGGCTTCTATCGCAAGCACAAGCTGTCGCGCATCGCGCTGCGGGACCTCGGCTCGAAAGGGCTGATTCCGGGCCTGTTGAAGTCGAGCTGGTAAGGAGGGTCGCGCAATGGCAATGAACGATCCGCTCGGCGATCTGTTGGCCCGCATCCGCAACGCGCAGATGCGCAACAAAGGCAAAGTCACCTGCCCGAGTTCGAAGCTGCGCGAAAGCGTGCTCGAAGTGCTCAAGACCGAAGGCTATATCCGCGGCTACTCGGTGACCGAACGCGAAGGCCGTTCCGAACTCGACATCGAGCTGAAATATTTCGACGGCGAACCGGTCATCCGGGAGATCGAGCGCATCTCGAAGCCCGGCCGCCGGGTCTACACCTCGGTCAAGAACTTGCCGCGCATCAATAACGGCCTCGGCGTCGCCATCGTCTCGACGCCGAAGGGCGTCATGGCCGACCACGCCGCGCGCGACGCCAATGTCGGCGGCGAAATCCTTTGCACGGTGTTCTGATGTCCCGTATCGGCAAAAAACCAGTCCCGGTGCCTTCGGGCATTACCGCCAATGTCGAAGGCCAGACCGTGAAGGTCAAAGGCCCGAAGGGCGCGTTGTCCGTCGTGGTGCCGGATGACGTCGCGGTGAAGCTTGACGGTGGCCAGATCAAGGTCGATCCGCGCAACGAAACCAAGCGCGCCCGCTCGCAGTGGGGTACATCGCGCACGCTGATCGCCAATCTCATTGCGGGAGTCACCAAGGGTTTTGAGCAGCGGCTCGAGATCAACGGCGTCGGCTACCGGGCCGCCGTGCAAGGCAAGAATCTGCAAATTGCGCTCGGCTACAGCCACGACATCGTCTACGCGATCCCCGAAGGCATCACGATTGCGACGCCACGGCCGGTCGAAATCGTGATCACCGGCGCCGACCGCCAGAAGGTGGGTCAGGTCGCCGCCGAGATCCGCGATTATCGGCCGCCGGAGCCCTACAAGGGCAAGGGCATCAAGTACGCCGCCGAGCGCATCTTCCGCAAGGAAGGCAAGAAGAAGTAACGGAGCCGCGCGATGAGCAAGTTGAGCGACAGGATTATGCGGCGCAAGGGGCGGGTGCGCGGCACTCTGCTGCGCGCCGCGGCGAAGAGCGAGCGCAAGCGGCTATCCGTTTTCCGCTCGTCGAAGCACATCTACGCGCAGGTCATCGACGACGATCAGGGTGTCACGATTGCGTCGGCGTCGACGATGGAGAAGACGGCGCGGGACGGTCTGAAAACCGGCGCCAGTGTCGATGCGGCGAAGGCGGTGGGCAGGCTCATCGCGCAACGCGCCCAGGAAAAAGGCATCAAGGACGTGGTGTTCGACCGCGGCGGCTATCTCTATCACGGCCGCGTCAAGGCGCTCGCTGACGCCGCCCGCGAGGGCGGACTGAATTTCTGAGCTACGGAACAAAGCGAACTGGATCGATAGAAATGGCGCACAGATATGGCACGTGAACCCCGCGACCGGCGAAACGATGATCGCGACAGCGAGTTCGTCGACAAGCTCGTTCACATCAATCGCGTCGCGAAAGTCGTCAAGGGCGGCCGCCGCTTCGGCTTCGCCGCGCTGGTGATCGTCGGTGATCAAAAGGGCCGGGCGGGCTTTGGCCACGGCAAGGCGCGCGAAGTGCCGGAGGCGATCCGCAAGGCGACCGACGCCGCGAAACGCGCGCTGACCCGGGTGCCGCTGCGCGAAGGTCGCACGCTCCATCACGATGTCGCCGGCCGTCACGGCGCCGGCCGGGTCTTTCTGCGTGCCGCGCCTCCCGGCACCGGCATCATCGCCGGCGGCCCGATGCGCGCCGTGTTCGAAACGCTCGGCGTTCAGGATGTGGTGGCGAAGTCGATCGGCACGTCGAATCCCTACAACGTCGTGCGCGCCACATTCGATGCGCTCAAGCGCCAGGATTCGCCGCGCTCCGTCGCCGCACGGCGCAACGTCAAGGTATCGGCCTTGCAGGCGCGTCGCCGTGACGTCGATGCCGATGCGGCGGCAGCAGACTAAAGGTTCGGGAGCCGACAATGAGTGATGCCAAACATTCCGGCAAGACCGTCAAGGTGAAGCAGACCGGCAGCCCGCAGCGCCGGCATCACCGCCAGCGTGAAACGCTAGTCGGCCTCAGGCTCAACAAGATCGGACGCGTTGCCGAATTGGTCGACTCGCCGCAGACTCGCGGCATGATCGCCAAGGTCGCGCATCTCATCGAAGTGGTGGAGAAGTAGGCATCATGAAATTGCACGAACTCTCCGGCCGCCCCGGCGCTCGCCAGACGCGAAAGCGCATCGGCCGCGGCATCGGCTCGGGCAAGGGCAAGACCTCCGGCCGCGGCGGCAAGGGCCAGACCGCGCGCTCTGGCGTGCGCATCAAGGGGTTTGAAGGCGGCCAGATGCCGCTGCACCGCCGGCTGCCTAAACGCGGCTTCAAGAACGTGAAATTTGCCCGCAAGCTCAACGAGGTAAACCTCGGCAAGCTGCAAGCCGCGATCGACGCCGGTAGCCTCGATGCGGCCGGCAAGATCGACGCCGCGGCGCTGGTCAAGGCCGGCATCCTGCGCCGGGCGAAGGACGGCGTTCGGCTCCTCGGCGATGGCGAAATCAAGGCCAAAGTCACGATAGCGGTCTTCGGGGCGTCCAAATCGGCCATTGCCGCGGTGGAGAAGGCGGGCGGCTCGGTGGAGATCCTGGCGCCGAAGCGGGAACCGAGCGAACAGGCGGCCTGATAACCATATAGGGCGGGTTCTCAAGAACCCACGGAGCATCGATGGTCTCGGCAGCAGAACAACTGGCAGCCAATCTCAATTTCTCGGCACTCGCCAAGGCCGAGGAACTGAAGAAGCGGATCTGGTTTACGCTCGGCGCGCTGCTGGTTTATCGGCTCGGCACCTACATTCCACTCCCCGGAATCGATCCTAATGCCTGGGACCAGATCTTTCAGTCCCAGTCCGGCGGTATTTTGGGCATGTTCAACATGTTCGCCGGCGGCGGTATTCACCGCATGGCGATCTTCGCGCTCAACATCATGCCGTACATCTCGGCCTCGATCATCATTCAGTTGATGACGACGGTGTCGCCGACCCTCGAGCAGCTCAAGAAAGAGGGCGAGGCGGGCCGCAAGATGATCAACCAGTACACCCGTTATCTCACGGTGCTGCTGGCGGCGGTCCAGGCCTACGGCATCGCGGTCGGGCTGGAAGGCTCGCAGGCGGTCGTCGCCGCTCCCGGCATGTTCTTTCGCATTTCGACGGTGATCACGCTGACCGGCGGCACCGTGTTCCTGATGTGGCTCGGCGAGCAGATCACCCAGCGCGGCATTGGCAACGGCACCTCGCTCATCATCATGTCCGGCATCGTCGCGCAATTGCCGACTGCCATCGCCGGCACGCTCGAACTCGGCCGCCAGGGCGCGCTATCGACCGGCCTGATCCTGATCGTGCTGGTTGTGGCAGTTGCCGTTGTCGCGTTCATCGTGTTCATGGAGCGCGCGCAACGCCGGCTCCTGATTCAGTATCCCAAGCGCCAGGTCGGCAATCGCATGTTCGAGGGCCAGTCTTCGCACCTGCCGCTCAAGCTCAATACTTCGGGCGTCATTCCGCCGATTTTCGCCTCGTCGCTGCTGCTGCTGCCGACGACGATCGCCAACTTTACCGCGGGCCAGGGCCCTGGCTGGCTCACCACCATCACCACGCAGCTCGCCCATGGCCGGCCGCTCTTTCTGCTGCTCTATGTCGGCCTGATCGTGTTTTTCGCCTTCTTCTACACGGCGATCGTGTTCAATCCGACGGAGACCGCCGACAACCTCAAGAAGCACGGCGGGTTCATCCCGGGCATCCGGCCAGGCGAACGCACGGCGGAATACATCGACTATGTGCTGTCGCGGATCACGGTGATCGGCGCGGGCTATCTTGCGATCGTCTGCCTGTTTCCGGAAATGCTGATCTCTTACGCGGCCGTGCCGTTCTATTTCGGCGGCACGTCGCTGCTCATCGTGGTCAACGTGACCATGGATACGGTGGCGCAGGTGCAGGGTTATCTGCTCGCGCATCAATACGAAGGACTGATCAAGCGGTCGAAACTGAGGGGGCGCCGTCGATGAGATTGATCCTGCTCGGCCCGCCGGGGGCTGGTAAGGGAACGCAGGCTTTGCGTCTCGTCGCCAAATACGGAATCGTTCAACTCTCCACTGGCGAAATGCTGCGCGAAGCGGTGAAGGCGGGTACGCCGATCGGCCGCCAGGCGAAGGACATCATGGAGCGCGGCGGTCTGGTGCCCGACACTATCGTGGTCGGCATCGTCGGCCAGCGCATCGACGCGCCCGACGCGCGCAAGGGATTCATCCTCGACGGGTTCCCGCGCACGGTGCCGCAGGCCCAGGCGCTTGACCGGCTGCTCGCGGACAAGGGGCAGTCGCTCGACGTCGTCATCGAATTGAAGGTCGACGAGGACGCCCTGCTCAAGCGCATCGAAAACCGCATCGCGGAAATGCAGGCGCGCGGCGAGGCGCTGCGCAGCGACGACAATCCAGACGTGCTGCGACAGCGGCTGGAGGCCTATCGGGCGCAGACGGCGCCGCTTGCGGCCTACTATCGAGAGAAAAACTTGCTGCGCACCGTTAACGGCATGGCGCCGATTCCGGAAGTGACCGCTGCCGTCGACAAAGCGCTGCCCCCGGAACCGCCACTGGCCGGCCAGGCGGCTCAAAAAAAAAGCGAGCAGTTAAGCCCGTAAAGCGAAAACGAGACCCGTTTCTAGGAAAGAAATCCGCACCTCTCAAGACAAAGACCGCTAAATCGGCCGCAAAGCACAAATCTGCGGCTAGACGGCGAAAGAGCGCCGGGGCGTCGCGGCGCCGGGTTCAAAGGTGAACTGTTTTGTGCACGAAATCGCGAGCCGAGGTTGACGAAAGCGCAGGGAATCCATTAATAAGCCTCGAATATCCAGTCGGAGATTGAGCAGCGATGCCAAGCCCCAAGGGGCAGGCAGGCGCTGGTTTTTTACGTTCGGTGGCCTCTTTAAGTCACATTGGAACCGACAGACAGCGGCGGCTCGCCAGGCCGGGTGAGATCGCTGACTGTCACAGGGAGTAGCTGACGTGGCTCGTATCGCCGGTGTCAATATACCGACCAACAAGCGCGTTGTGATCGCGCTGCAATATATCCACGGCATTGGCAACGCCAAGGCCAAGGAGATCCTGCAAAAAGTGTCGATGCCCGAATCGCGCCGGGTGTCGCAACTGACCGATCAGGAGGTCCTTCAGCTCCGCGAAGTGATCGACCGCGACTACGTCGTCGAGGGCGATCTGCGGCGCGAAGTCGCGATGAACATCAAGCGGCTGATGGATCTCGGGTGCTACCGCGGTCTGCGCCATCGCCGCAGCTTGCCGGTGCGCGGCCAGCGCACCCATACCAACGCACGCACCCGCAAGGGGCCGGCCAAGGCAATCGCCGGGAAGAAGAAATAACGCGTCAAACACAACAATATGTGACGGCGCCGGAGCGGCCGGCGCCGACCTTCGAAAGGGTTCAGAATGGGTAAGGATGCCACGCGCGTACGCCGACGCGAACGTAAGAACATCGCCTCGGGCGTTGCGCACGTGAATGCCACGTTCAACAACACGATGATCACGATTACCGACGTGCAGGGCAACACCATCGCATGGTCATCGGCGGGGACGATGGGTTTCAAAGGCTCGCGTAAGTCGACTCCCTATGCGGCGCAGGTTGCCGCCGAAGACGCCGCCAAGAAGGCGCAGGAGCACGGCATGCGCACGCTGGAAGTCGAGGTCGCGGGTCCCGGCTCCGGCCGCGAGTCGGCGCTGCGCTCGCTACAAGCCGCCGGCTTCACCATTACGTCGATCCGCGACGTGACGACGATCCCGCACAATGGATGCCGCCCGCGCAAGCGGCGGCGTGTTTAGGACATCCGGTCGATGGAACATGTGGACCATTTGCCGCCGCTCGATCTTGGCCCCACGGAGCGGAGTGGGGCGCGCGAGGCATTCGCGCCGCTCAACGCGATGGGTGATAACGTGACGATCCAGAAGAATTGGCAGGAATTGATCCGACCGAGCAAGTTGCAGGTCAGCCCCGGCTCCGATACGCGGCGCGCGGCCACCGTTATTGCCGAGCCGCTCGAACGCGGCTTTGGCGTGACGCTCGGCAACGCGCTGCGGCGCATCTTGCTGTCGTCGTTGCAAGGCGCGGCGGTGCAATCGGTGCATATCGACGGCGTGCTGCACGAGTTCTCCTCGATCGCCGGCGTCCGCGAGGACGTCACCGACATCGTGCTCAACATCAAGGATATCGCCATCAAGATGCAGGGCGATGGACCCAAGCGCATGGTGGTGAAGAAGCAGGGTCCGGGCACGGTGACCGCAAACGACATTCAGACCGTCGGCGACGTCGTCGTGCTCAATCCCGATCTCGTCCTATGTACGCTGGACGAGGGTGCCGAAATCCGTATGGAATTCACGGTGAACACCGGCAAGGGCTACATTCCCGCCGAGCGCAACCGCCCCGAAGATGCGCCGATCGGGCTCATCCCGGTCGACAGCCTGTATTCGCCGGTGCGCAAGGTTTCCTACAAGGTGGAAAACACGCGCGAGGGCCAGATCCTCGATTACGACAAGCTCACGCTGACGATCGAGACCAATGGCGCCTTGAGCCCGGAAGACGCGCTCGCCTATGCCGCGCGCATTCTGCAGGACCAGCTCAACGTGTTCGTCAATTTCGAGGAGCCCAAGCGCGAAACCAGCAGCGCGCCGATCCCGGACCTGGCGTTCAATCCGGCGTTCCTCAAGAAAGTCGACGAACTCGAATTGTCGGTGCGCTCGGCCAACTGCCTGAAGAACGACAATATCGTCTATATCGGCGATCTCGTGCAGAAGACCGAGGCCGAAATGCTGCGCACGCCGAATTTCGGCCGCAAGTCGCTCAACGAGATCAAGGAAGTGCTGGTGCAGATGGGCCTGCATCTCGGCATGGAGGTTCCCGGCTGGCCGCCGGAAAATATCGAAGAGCTGGCCAAGCGGTTTGAGGATCATTACTGAGCAGGCATCAGGAAACAGCTATCAGGGATCGGGCCGAATTCTGATTGCTGATACCTGATCCCTGTTTCCGGAGGACACACGTGCGTCACGCAAAGACCCATCGCAAATTCAGCCGGCGTTCGGATCATCGCAAGGCGATGCTGGCGAACCTGTGCGCGGCGCTGATCAAGCACGAACAGATCACGACGACGCTGCCGAAGGCGAAGGATATCCGTCCGATCGTCGAGAAGCTGGTCACGCTCGGCAAGCGCGGCGACCTGCACGCGCGCCGGCAGGCGATCGCGCAGATGCGCGACCTTGCCATGGTCAAGAAACTCTTCGAGGTGATCGGCCCGCGCTACAAGGGCCGCAACGGCGGCTATACCCGGGTCATGAAAGCGGGCTTCCGCTACGGCGATTCCGCGCCGGTCGCGGTGATCGAATTTGTCGATCGCGACGTCGAGGCGAAGGGTCTTGATTCCGGGCCGGTCCAGGCGCGGGTCGCCGAGCCAGCCGCGGCGACGGCCTAGTCGTCGGCATTCGCATTTCCAAGGGGCAGCCACGCTGCTCCTTATTCTTTTCACGCCGTGATTCTTTTCAAATCGTGCGAGACTTTTCCACGCACCCCCGAGGTTGTGTTTGGCGAGCGGACTGGCATGCCGTATCGTGGCCGCAGCGCAGGGCAGAGGGACATCATGGTCAGGCTTGCAGCACGCACGTTTGCGGTATTCTCGCTTTCGACAGCGGTTGTCGGCGGCGCGGCGCTTGCGGATTCGCCGGTCGAGCGCGGCAATTATCTCGTCAACACAGTCATGACCTGCGGCAACTGTCATTCCCCGAAGGGGCCGCCGGACGTGGTCGCCGGCAAGGATTTTTCCGGCGGCTTGCGTTTCAACGAGCCGCCGTTCGACGTAACCGCGCCCAACATCACACCGGACAAGGACACCGGAATCGGCAGCTGGAGCGCGGCCGATATCAAGAAGCTGATGCTCGACAACGTATTGCCGAATGGCGTGCAGATCGTCGTCATGCCGACCGGCTTCTACCGCATCCTGCTGCCGAGCGATCTCGACGCAATCGTCGCCTATCTGCAAAGCATCAAGCCGGTCAGCAACAAGGTGCCGGACTCGATCTACAAAATGCCGGTGCCGCACCAGATCTTTCCGGGCGCCGAAAAGCCGATCGACCCGGCCGATCTCAATGACAGAGTCAAGCGCGGCTTCTACCTCGCTACGATCGCGCATTGCATGGAGTGCCACACCGCGAGGGAGAAGGGCGTTCAGGATTTCCAGAATGCGATGGGCGCGGGCGGCCAGGAGTTTCCCGGCCCGTGGGGCGTTTCGGTGTCGCGCAACATCACCTCGAGCAAGACCAAGGGCATCGGCGACTGGACGGACGCCGAAATCAAGCGCGCCATCACCCAGGGCATCGACAAGGACGGCAATCACCTCAAGCCGCCCATGGGCTTCCAGTATTACGCCCGGATGACCGACGCCGACCTCGACGCCGTCATCGCCTGGCTGCGTACTGTGCCGCCGAAGGACTGACGCCGGCGGCGGAAATGCCCTTCTAATGCCGCGGTGGGTTGCCTATATATCCGCGGAGAATCGGGGTTTTCCCATGCCGCGCTTGATACTTTCGCTTGTGCCGGTAACGGTCGCTGCGGCATTGGCCGCCATGCCGCTTGCGGTGCTGCCGGCCGGCGCGCAGCAGCGCCAGGTCCCGGCCTCGGCGGCGCAGCTTTCACTCTCGTTCGCCCCGGTCGTGCAGCGCGTGGCTCCTGCGGTGGTCAACGTCTATGCCCAGCACGTTGTCGCCAACAACAATCCGTTCATGGCCGACCCGTTTTTCCGCCAGTTCTTCGGCGGCGGCATGCCGCGCGAGCAGGTCGAGCGTTCGCTCGGCTCGGGTGTCATCGTCGATCCGGCAGGCCTGGTAGTGACGAACTTCCACGTCATCGCCGATGCCAGCGAAGTCAAAATTGCGCTTGCCGACAAGCGCGAATTCGATGCCGACATCGTCTTGAAGGATCAGCGCAGCGATCTCGCGGTGCTGCGGATCAAAGGGGCGGGCGAGCGCTTTCCCACGCTCGAATTCGCCAACTCCGACGAGTTGCAGGTCGGGGATGTGGTGCTGGCGATCGGCGACCCGTTCGGCGTCGGCCAGACGGTGACACACGGCATCGTCTCGGCACTGGCGCGCAGCCAGGTCGGCACCAGCGACTACCAGTTCTTCATCCAGACCGATGCCGCCATCAATCCCGGAAATTCCGGAGGTCCGCTGGTCGATCTGAACGGCAGGCTCGTCGGTATCAACTCCGCGATCTACTCGCGCTCCGGCGGTTCCATGGGGATCGGCTTTGCCATTCCCGCCAACATGGTGCGGGTGGTCGTTGCGTCGGCGCAGGGCGGTAGCAGCCTGGTCAAGCGGCCGTGGCTTGGAGCCAAGCTCCAGGAAGTAACGCCGGAGATCGCGGAGAGCCTTGGGCTCAAACGTCCGAGCGGCGCACTGGTCGCGAGCGTCGCAGCCGGCGGCCCGGCCGCGCGCTCCGGAATCAAGACCGGCGATCTCATCGTCAGCGTCGACGGTGTTACCATCGAGGACCCCAATGCTTTCGATTATCGCTTCGCTACCAAACCGCTCGGCGGTGAAGCCAAGATCGGGCTGATGCGGCAGGGTAAGGAAACGGTCGCTGTGGTGCCACTCCAGGCGCTGCCCGATACGCCACGCAAGGAAGTGGAGATCCGCGCCCGCTCACCGTTCCTCGGCGCGACGGTGGCGAACCTCTCGCCGGCACTGGCCGACGAGCTGCGGCTCGACCCGCAGACCGAGGGTGTCGTCATCACCAACGTGGCTGATGGTTCCGCGGCGCAATCGGTCGGGTTTCAGAAGGGCGACATCGTGGTTGCGGTCAACGGCGAGGCCATCGCCAAGTCGTCCGATCTGGAGCGAGTTACGAATGCCGGCGGCCGGCAATGGCGCATCACCATCCAGCGCGGCGGCCAGCAGATTTCAGTCATGTTCGGCGGATGAACTCCCGGCCAAAGAAGAACGCGCCGACATTGTTCGCAGCCGGCGGCCTCGACCGCGACGCACCGCGGCCTTTGGCCGACAAGCTTCGCCCCGACAAGCTTGCCGAAGTGGTCGGGCAGGATCATCTGCTCGGAGCCGACGGCGCGCTCACGCGCATGCTGGAAACCCGTTCGCTCGGCTCGCTGATCTTCTGGGGGCCGCCGGGTACCGGCAAAACCACGGTGGCGCGGCTCCTTGCGCGCGAGACCGAGCTTTATTTCGAGCAGATTTCGGCGATTTTCTCCGGCGTCGCCGACCTCAAGAAAGTATTCGATGCAGCGCGGCTGCGCCGTGAAACCGGACAAGGGACACTGCTTTTCGTCGACGAGATTCACCGCTTCAACCGGGCGCAACAGGATTCCTTCCTGCCGGTGGTGGAAGACGGCACCATCGTGCTGGTCGGCGCCACGACGGAAAATCCCTCGTTCGAGCTGATCGCGCCGCTGTTGTCGCGGGCGCGGGTCCTGGTGTTCAAGCCGCTCGACGCGGCGGCGATCGAGAAGCTCCTGGCCCGCGCCGAGGCGATTGAAGGCAAAAAGCTGCCGCTCGATGAAGAGGCGCGCGCGTCGCTCCTGCGCATGGCCGACGGCGATGGCCGCGCCGCGCTCACGCTCGCGGAAGAAATCTGGCGGGCGGCGCGTCACGGCGAAACGTTCGATGCCGCCGCCTTGCAGGGTGTGGTGCAGCGGCGCGCGCCGATCTACGACAAGAAGCAGGACGGCCACTACAACCTGATCAGCGCGCTGCATAAATCGGTGCGTGGCTCCGACGCCGACGCGGCCTTGTATTATCTCTGCCGCATGCTCGATGCCGGCGAGGATCCGCTGTATCTGGCGCGTCGCGTGGTGCGCATGGCGGTGGAAGACATCGGGCTTGCCGATCCGCAGGCGCTGTTCGTCGCCAATGCGGCGAAGGACGCCTACGATTTTCTCGGCAGCCCGGAAGGAGAACTCGCCATCGCCGAAGCCGTGATCTATATCGCCACGGCGCCGAAATCGAACGCCACCTATGTCGCGTTCGGCGCGGCGATGCGCACCGCAAAGGAAGCCGGCTCGCTCCTGCCGCCCAAGCACATTCTCAACGCGCCGACCAAACTGATGAAGACCGAAGGCTACGGCTCGGGCTACGAATATGACCACGACGCCGAGGAAGCGTTCTCCGGTCAGGACTATTTCCCGGAAAGCCTCGGCCGCCGGCAATTCTACGATCCGCCCGAACGCGGGTTCGAGCGCGAAATCCGAAAGCGGCTTGAATACTGGGCCAAGCTGCGTCGAGAACGGGGCAGCAGTTGAGAGGCCGTCGCGGACCACGGCAGCCAGGCGGCGGCAAGCAGATCGCCGGGCCGCAGCACAAGCATAAGCATTTTTCCCGTCACCCTAAGATGCGAGCACAAGCGAGCCTCGAAGGGCGACGGCCCGAGCGCGGCGGCCGTCAGTCCTTCGAGGCGCGCCAAGGGCGCGCACCTCAGGATGACGGTGAACGGAAGCCTGCACCCGCCGCGCTCCCGACAGCGGTCCAGACCGTCGCCGTCTCGCCCGACGAGGCCGGTATGCGCGTCGACCGCTTTTTCGAAGCGCGTTTCCCGGGCCTGAGCTTCTCCCACATCCAACGCGTCATCCGTAAAGGCGAGGTGCGCGTCAACGGCAAGCGCACCCAGCCGAAGAACCGGCTCGAGGCGGGGCAAACCGTGCGTATTCCGCCGCTGCGGCTCGATCAGCCACGGCCGCGCGCGCCGGGCAGCGAGGCCGACGAGAAGACTCGCGAATTCCTCAAGTCGATCACGCTGTACGAGGACGCCGACGTACTGGTGCTCAACAAGCCGATGGGGCTTGCGGTACAAGGCGGCTCCGGAACCACGCGCCACCTCGACGGCATGCTGGAGGTGTTGCGCGATGCGCACGGCCAGCGGCCGCGGCTGGTGCATCGGCTCGACAAGGACACTGCCGGCTGCCTTCTCGTCGCCAAGACACGTTTTGCCGCGTCGGCGCTGGCCAAGACCTTCCGCTCGCGTTCGGCGCGCAAGGTCTACTGGGCGCTGGTCGCGGGCGTGCCGAAGGTGCCGCAGGGGCGCATTTCGACTTTTCTCGCCAAGGAGGAGCGCGAGGACGAATCCTTCATGCGCATCGCCAGCCACGGCGACAAAGGTGCCAGCCACGCGATGACTTATTACGCCGTGGTCGATAACGCCGGCCCGATCCTATCGTGGATATCGCTCAAGCCGGTGACCGGCCGCACCCACCAATTGCGCGCGCACATGGATCATATCGGTCATCCGATCGTCGGCGATCCAAAATACTTCGCGCGTGAAGACTGGGAATTGCCCGGCGGCATGCAGGACCGGCTGCATCTTCTGGCGCGCCGCATTGTCGTGCCGCATCCGCGCGGCGGCATCATCGACATTTCCGCGCCGCTGCCGCCGCATATGCTGCAATCGTGGAATTTGCTCGGCCTTGATGCCAAGCGCTACGACCCGATCGTCGAAGCGCCGGAGGAGTAAGCCGGGAACACCGGCGGCGACGCCGGGTTGAAACGAAGGCTGCGGCGCCGATTTAATAACTTGTCATGACTCTGAGAAGCATTCGCATCGGCTGTTGCGCGCTGGCGCTGCTGGCTGTGGCGTGCGGCCCGGCTGCGGCGCAGGGCTACCAGGGCTATCCTTATTCGATCATGACGCCGGAGCCCGGCATGGCCGGGCACCACCGCGCGGCTTCGACTGCGGCGGCACCTGCGCGCTCGCCTCGCGCGAGCTTGTTGGGCCGCGAAAAGTTTGTTGCCAAGCTCCACCGCGGCCCGAAGGTGTTCGTGAGCCACGGATCCTCCGGCTCGGTCTTGCCGACGCCGTTGCCGCGAACGCAGGCTATTCCGCCCGGGGGCGGCGGCATTGCCGCGGCCCCCGCCTTGCCGCAGGAGCAGGGCCCGACGTTTTTGCCCGGCCGCAACCCCATTCCGAATCTGCCGCACGGCCCGGAGACGTTCCAGGACCGCGCGTCGCGCTGTGCTCATCAGCAGGGCCTCAATAGCGTGCCGGGAACCATCAGCAATCAGTACATGAGCGCCTGCATTCAGTGATTCAGGGCCGGACTTGATGGCTTTTTATTTGGCTTGACAGGCAACCAAATGGTTGCATATTGTCGCCATGGATGCTGTGTTCAAGGCACTGGCCGACGAAAGCCGCCGCGAGCTGCTCGACCGGTTGCATGCCGATAACGGCCGGACGCTCGGCGAGCTTTGTGTCCGGCTCGACATGTCGCGCCAGGCCGTGAGCAAGCATCTGGCGATCCTAGAAGCCGCCAATCTCGTCGCCACCGTGCGGCGCGGGCGGGAGAAGCTGCACTACCTCAATCCGGTGCCGATCCACGAGATCGGCGAGCGCTGGATCGGGAAATTCGAACGGTCGCGCCTTCAGGCGCTGAGCGACATGAAAAGAGGACTGGAGACTGGTGATGAGTAGGCCGAAATTCGTCTATGTGATCTACATCGCATCGACGCCGGACAAGGTGTTCCGCGCGCTGACGTCGACTGAGATGTCAAAGCAGTACTGGAGCGACAACTACGTCGAGTCGGACTGGAAGGTCGGCTCGCCGTTCGCGCTGAAGCTTGCGCGCCACGAAAAGCAGGACATCACCGGCGAGGTGCTGGAGTGCGACCCGCCACGGCGGCTCGCCTACACCTTCCATCCGCATCATGGCGGCATGGAAGCTGAAGGCGCCTCGCGGGTCGTGTTTGAGATCGAGTCACTCGGCGATCAGGTCAAGCTCACCGTTACCCATGACGGCTTCCAGGAAGGCAGCAAGGTGTTCGAGGCGATCAGCCAGGGCTGGCCCCACGTGCTGTCGAGCCTGAAGAGTTATCTGGAGTCCGGCAAGGGCATCACGGCGCCATGGTATCGCGATGATGCCAAACAGGTGGCGGGCCCGGCTCGATGAATGACAAGCCGCAGTTCGTCTACGTCATCTACATTCGGGCCACGGCGGAGAAGCTGTGGCGGGCGCTTATCGATCCCGAGTTCACGCGCCAGTACTGGGCGGGCACCTGGCAGGAGTCCGATTGGAAAGTCGGGGCGCCGTGGCGCATCATGATCCCCGACGGGCGGATCGCGGATGCCGGCGAGATCGTCGAAATCGAACCGCCCCGCCGTCTCGTCCTGACATGGCGCAACGAGTTCAGGCCGGAATTGCGCAAGGAAGGCTATTCGCGTTTGACCTATCAGCTCGAACAGCAAGGCGACATGGTCAAACTCTCGCTGACCCATGAAATCGACCGGCCCGAATCGAACCTCATCGAGGCGGTTGCGCAAGGGTGGCCTGCCATTCTTTCCAGCCTGAAAAGCCTGCTGGAGACGGGTGAATCGCTGGAAGCGACGCGGCGCTGGCCCGAGAACATGAAATAGATGGCCAAGTTCGAGCCGAAGACGGTCTACGTCACCTACATCGCCTCAACACCCGAGAAGGTGTGGCAGGCGCTGACGTCCTCGGAATTCACCCGGAGGTACTTCTGGGATCGCGACATCGAGCTCGAACCGAAGCGCGGCGGCGCCTTTGCGCTGAAGCTTCCCGACGGACGCGTGAATGTTCGCGGCAAGGTGATCGAATGGGACCCGCCGCGGCTGCTCAAAATCACCTGGAAAGTCGAATGGCCCGAGGAATTCTGCAAGCTTCCCGAATGTCTCGTCAGCTACGAGGTTGCGCAGGCCGGCAACGCAGTGCGCCTGACCATGACCGAATCCCACTCATGGAACGTACCCGAAGCAATCCTGTCCGGCGGCCGTGCGGGCTGGCCGGCGATACTCTGCAGCCTGAAAAGCCTGCTTGAGACCGGGAACCCGCTGTCGATCGCGATGGAGCCGCCGCGCGACATGATCGAAGCGATCAAGCGGCTGCAAATCTAGCGCAGGCTGGCGTTGATTTTATCCAGCGCGGCCGAGCCAGGGCACAGCTCTTTTTCATTCATCGCGTTGAGCGAAGTCTCGACCGTGTTGAGATGGCCGTGCAGGTCCTCGGCCTCCTCGGCGACGTAAAGCAGCCCGGTGACGATCTGCCCCTTCGCGGCATGATGCTGCAGGAAGCTCATCGCCGCGAGCCGGTCGTGCACGTCATATTCGGCGTTGAGCTTGCGCAGCGCGAGCGTCGTGCCGTCATGCTGCTCGACCAGCTCCACCGTGCCGGGCGCGTAATCGACGTGGATCGGCGCGCGGCCGGTCATGAAATCGAGAAAATTGACCGCCTCGTTGTGCTCGCGCACATAATCGAAGCTCTTGGTCGAGCCGGCGTGGTTGTTGAAGGCGACGCATGGCGAGATCACGTCGACGAAGGCGGAGCCCTGGTGCTCGATGGCGGCCTTGATCAGCGGCACCAGCTGTTTCTTGTCGCCGGAGAACGAGCGGGCAACAAACGTCGCGCCGAGCTGCAACGCGATACCGACCATGTCGATGGCGCTATCGGTGTTGGTGATGCCGCGCTTCGATTTCGAGCCGCGATCGGCGGTCGCCGAGAACTGGCCCTTGGTCAGGCCGTAGACGCCGTTGTTTTCGACGATATAGACCATGTTGACGCCGCGGCGCATGGCATGGGCGAACTGGCCGAAGCCGATCGAGGCGGAATCGCCGTCGCCGGAGACGCCGAGGTAGATCAGGTCGCGGTTGGCGAGGTTGGCGCCGGTCAGCACCGACGGCATGCGGCCATGCACCGAGTTGAAGCCGTGCGAGGCATTGAGGAAGTAGTCCGGGGTCTTCGACGAGCAGCCGATGCCGGAAATCTTGGCGACGCGGTGCGGCTCGATCGACAGCTCGAAACAGGCCTCGATGATCGAGGCCGTGATCGAGTCGTGACCGCAGCCGGCGCACAGCGTCGAGATCTTGCCCTCGTAGTCGCGATGCGTATAGCCGAGCGAATTCTTGGGCAGCTCGGGATGATGGAACTTCGGTTTGACGACGTAGGTCATGACACAACCTTCCGCAGCGGCGTGACTTTCAGCGCGTCAAGATGATCGCCGACGGCGCGCGCGATGAAGCGTGCGGTGATCGGCGTGCCGTCATAATGTAGCACCGGCACCAGGCGCACGGGATCGATGCCGCACTCGTTGACGATAAGCGAGCGCAACTGCGCGTCGCGGTTCTGCTCGACCACGAAGATGAAATCGTGATCGGCGATAAAGCTCGCTACGCTCGAGTGGAACGGGAAGGCGCGTATCCGCAGCCGGTCGAGATGCTGGCCGTTCGCTTCCAGCATCTGGATCGCTTCGTCCATGGCCGGCGAGGTGGAGCCGAAATAGATGACGCCGTATTTGGTCGGCTTCGCGGCGTTGGCCTGCAACGGCCGCGGCACCAGGTCCTTCGCGGTGTCGAACTTGCGCAGCAGGCGCTGCATGTTGTCGGCGTAAGCGCCGCCCTCCTCGGTGTAGCGGGCGTAGCGGTCGCGCGAGGTGCCGCGGGTGAAGAAAGCGCCTTTGCTCGGATGCGTGCCCGGATAGGTGCGATAGGGAATACCGTCGCCGTCGACGTCGAGATAGCGGCCGAAATCGACGCCGGATTCGAGCGTGGCGGCCGTCATCACCTTGCCGCGATCATATTTGTGCGTGTCGTCCCACGTCAGCGGGCGGCACAGCCGATGGTTCATGCCGATATCGAGGTCGAGCAGCATGAATACCGGCGTCTGCAGCCGGTCTGCCAGATCGAAGGCCTGGGCGCCGAAATCGAAACACTCCGCGGGATCCTCGGGGAACAGCAGCACGTGCTTGGTGTCGCCGTGCGAAGCATAGGCGCAGGACAGGATATCGGTTTGCTGCGTGCGCGTCGGCATGCCGGTGGACGGCCCGGCGCGCTGCACGTCGAATATGACGGCGGGAATTTCGGCGAAATAGGCGAGGCCGAGAAACTCCTGCATCAGGGAAATGCCCGGCCCGGACGTGGCGGTGAAAGCGCGCGATCCGTTCCAGCCGGCGCCGATCACGATGCCGATCGAGGCGAGCTCATCCTCGGCCTGAACGATGGCGAATTTGTTCTTCTTGCTGCTCGGGTCGACGCGCAGCCGGCTGCAATAGCGGGTGAACGCTTCGGCCAGTGACGATGACGGCGTGATCGGATACCAGGCGCAAACCGTGGCGCCGCCGTAAACGGCGCCGAGTGCCGACGCCGCATTGCCTTCGATGAAAATGCGGTCGCCGACGGCATTGGCGCGCTTCAACCGCAAGCCGATCGGATGATCGAGATTCATCATCACCCAGTCGCGGCCGAGATGCAGCGCGTGCTTGTTGGCGTCGAACAGTTTTTCCTTGCCCTTGAACTGTTCGGCGATCAGCTTTTCGATCTCGGGCACTTCCATGTCGAGGAGCGCCGAGAGCGCGCCGACATAAATGATGTTCTTGAACAATTGCCGCTGTCGCGGATCGGTATATTCGCGGTTGCAGATGGCGGTGAGCGGCACGCCGATGACCGTGATGTCGTCGCGGAATTTCGACTGCGGCAATGGTTTGGTCGAATCGTAAAGCAGGTAGCCGCCGGGCTCGATGCCGGCGACATCCTTGTCCCAGGTCTGCGGATTCATCGCGACCATGAGGTCGGTGCCGCCGCGGGCGCCGAGGTGCCCGTCGCCGGAAATGCGTACCTCGTACCAGGTCGGCAGGCCCTGGATGTTGGACGGGAAAATGTTGCGCGGGGCGACCGGGATGCCCATGCGTAGGACCGCTCGTGCGAAAAGCTCGTTGGCGCTCGCTGATCCGGACCCGTTGACGTTGGCGAACCTGACGACGAAGTCGTTTACGCTTTCGATTGGCATGCTTGTTCCGCGAGAGTCATGTCGATGAGATATTTTTGCATGTCCCACGCTCCGGTGGGGCAGCGTTCGGCGCACAAGCCGCAATGCAGGCACACGTCTTCGTCCTTCACCATGACGCGGCCGGTCTTGAGGCTGTTGCCGATATAGAGATCCTGGGTGTGGTTGGGCGCCGGCGCTTGCAGGCGGGTGCGCAGGTCGGCTTCTTCGCCGTTTGCAGTAAAGGTGATGCAGTCCATCGGGCAGATGTCGACGCAGGCGTCGCATTCGATACAGAGCTGTCCGGTGAAGACCGTCTGCACATCGCAGTTGAGGCAACGCTCGGACTCTTTGAGCGCCAGTTCCAGATCGTAGCCGAGCTCGACCTCGGCCTTGATATCGCGCAGCGCCACGACCTTCTCGCGATGCGGCACCCGATAGCGCTTGTCGAGCACGATTTCGTTGTCGTAGCTCCACTCATGGATGCCCATCTTCTGACTGCTGATGGCCATCTGCGGTGGCGGACGGACATTGATGTCCTCGCCGCGGCAGAACTTGTCGATCGAGATCGCGGCGTCATGGCCGTGCGCCACCGCCCAGATGATGTTCTTCGGCCCGAACGCGGCGTCGCCGCCGAAGAAGACTTTCGGGTTAGTAGAAGCCATGGTTTTCGGATCGACCTTGGGCATGTCCCACTTGTCGAATTCGATGCCGCAGTCGCGCTCGATCCAGGGGAAGGCATTTTCCTGGCCGACCGCAACCAGCACATCGTCGCACGGAAAGTGCTGATCCGGTTCGCCGGTCGGAACGAGATCGCGGCGGCCCTTGGCGTCGCGCACCGCTTTCACCTTCTCGAAAGTGACACCCGTGAGCTTGCCGTTGTCGTGGGTGAATTCCTTCGGCACGAGGAAGTTGAAGATCGGGATGTCCTCGTGCATCGCGTCCTCCTTTTCCCAGGGGGACGCCTTCATCTCCTCGAAGCCGGAGCGAACGATCACCTTGACGTCTTCGCCGCCGAGCCGGCGCGAGGAGCGGCAGCAATCCATCGCGGTGTTGCCGCCGCCCAGTACGATGACGCGTTTGCCGATCGAGGTGATGTGCCCGAAGGAGACGCTGGACAGCCAGTCGATGCCGATATGGATGTTCTTCTTTGCTTCCGTGCGACCGGGGACGTCGAGATCGCGGCCGCGCGGCGCGCCGCAGCCGACGAAAATCGCGTCGAAATTCTCGGCAAGCAGCGCCTTCATGCTGTCGATGCGCTTTCCGCCGACGAACTCGATGCCGAGATCGAGGATGTAATTGCACTCCTCGTCGATGACGCTTTCGGGCAGGCGGAATTTCGGAATCTGCGTGCGCATCATGCCGCCGGATTTTGGATCCTGATCGAACACGACGCATTCGTAGCCCATCGGGGCGAGGTCCCGCGCGACCGCAAGCGAGGCGGGGCCTCCGCCCACGAGGCCGATGCGCTTGCCGTTCTTCCTGTCGGGGGATTTCGGCAAGCGGTCGCGGATGTCGTCCTTGAAGTCGGCGGCGACGCGCTTCAAGCGGCAGATTGCAACGGGATCCTTCTCGACGCGGCCGCGCCGGCATGCCGGCTCGCACGGACGGTCGCAAGTGCGGCCCAGGATGCCCGGGAAGACGTTGGATTCCCAATTGATCATGTAGGCGTCGCTGTAACGGCCAGCGGCGATCAATCGGATGTATTCGGGGACCGGCGTGTGCGCCGGACAAGCCCACTGACAATCCACGACCTTGTGGAAATAGTCCGGGGCCGAAATGTCGGTAGGTTTCATTGACTCCTCTTGCACGCAGCAAGCCGCTCTTGTTCGGCGGTAAGCACGCTGCTGCGTGGATCGGGCTTCCTCTGCGGCGACCCCTGTGGCCGAATCCGGCCGGGATACTAGTCGAGGGGGGTGCGGATTTCTACCGCTTCTGCTTGTTATAACAAGGTTTTGTCCGGTGTGGCCTCTGCCAGAAGCGCGACTGCATCGCCGCAGCCGCATGCCGCTCGCCGCCCCCGCCAGGCTTCCGCCAAGCCACCCTTAACTCATTGAAAATAGAGGCTTAATTGTGTCTTGGCTAGTATGGGTCGAGGCAGACGCTGGGCCGCCGGACCAGCCGTTTCGGTCGTCGCGTTAACAGCCCGGGCTTGTTCGAAGCCGCGCGGCCTTTGTGGTCTAATAAACCATGCGAGAATTGTTCGAGATCAATCCGCCGGACGATCCGATCGAGGCGGCGCGCCGCGGTGCGCGGCCGGCCTTGCGCCGACGCTTCTACGAACGTGCCGAAGTGGCTGCGACAGCAGGCGGTTATGCCGTTCAACTCGACGGCAAGCCCGTGAACACCCCCGCGCATCGCGTGCTGGCGGCACCGACGCCAGCGCTGGCGCAAGCGATTGCCGCGGAGTGGAATGCGCAAACCGACGTGATCGACCCGGCGAAGATGCCGCAGACCCGGCTCGCCAATGCCGTCATCGACGGCGTTGCCGATGCGCCGCTGCCGGTCGCCGATGAGATTCGCAAATGTCTGTCGTCGGACTTGTTGTTCTATCGCGCTGCTTCGCCGCAAGGCCTGGTCGAACTCCAGGCACAGCATTGGGATCCCATCCTGTCCTGGGCGTGCGATACGCTCGGCGCGCGCTTCGAGATCGGGGAGGGCGTCGTCTACATCGCGCAGCCGGCAGATGCGTTGACTGCGGCAGGCGCAATCATCCCAAAAGACCCCTGGCCGCTCGGCGCGCTGCATGTCGCTACGACGCTCACCGGATCGGCGCTGCTCGCGCTGGCGGTATCGCATGGCCGCTTATCGGCCGACATGGCGTGGCGGGCGGCGCATGTCGATGAGGATTGGAACACGGCGCAATGGGGCCGTGACGAGATGGCGCTGGCGCGCCGCGCATTCCGCTTCGCAGAGTTTTCGGCGGCTGCGACGGTGCTCAACGCGCTTCGCGAGTGAACGACAACGACTGCCCATCGTCCGGCACGAAGCGGCGGGAGGTCTTAACCGCCGGTCACGCTCATGTGGCGCGCCAATGCCGGCCGCTGGTGACGACGGTCGATGATAAAGTCGTGGCCCTTCGGTTTGCGGCCAATCGCTTCGTCGATGGCGGCATTGAGCAGATCGTTGGTTTCCGAGGCGCGCAGCGGCTTGCGCAGGTCGGCGGCGTCTTCCTGGCCGAGGCACATGTAAAGCGTGCCGGTGCAGGTGACGCGCACGCGATTGCACGACTCGCAGAAATTGTGAGTGAGCGGCGTGATGAAGCCCAGCAGGCCGCCGGTTTCGTTGACCCGGACATAGCGCGCCGGGCCTCCAGTGCGATAATCGATGTCGGCCAGTTCGAAGCGCTGGGCAAGCCGCGCCCGCACGATCGACAGCGGCAGGTATTGGTCGAGACGACCTTCGCCGATTTCACCGAGCGGCATCACTTCGATCAGCGTCAGGTCCATGCCGCGGCCGTGCGCCCAGTCGATCAAGTGCGGAAACTCGTCTTCGTTGACGCCTTTGAGCGCCACCGCATTGATCTTGATCTTCAGCCCGGCCGCTTGCGCGGCGTCGATGCCGGCGAGCACCTGATCCAGCGATCCCCAGCGTGTAATGGCGCGGAATTTCTCTGGATCGAGCGTATCGAGCGATACGTTGATCCGCCGTACGCCCGCGGCTTTAAGCGCGTCGGCATACTTGGCGAGTTGCGAGCCGTTGGTGGTCAAGGTCAATTCGTCGAGATCGCCGCTGCGCAGATGACGCGACAGCGCCGAGACAAGAGTCATGACGTCGCGGCGAACCAGCGGCTCGCCGCCGGTGAGGCGCAGTTTACGGACGCCGCGCGCGACAAAGGCCGAACACAGCCGGTCGAGTTCTTCAAGCGATAACAGATCGGCCTTCGGCAGGAAGGTCATGTTCTCGGACATGCAATAGACGCAGCGAAAATCGCAGCGATCGGTGACCGAGACGCGCAAATAGGTGATGTCGCGACCGAAAGGGTCGACCAGTGGCGGCCGCGCGGCGGCAGCATCAAAATCCCGCGCCAGTAAATCGGGTGTGGTCATGCAATTCGCTTCCACGCTGCTCGCCGGTAGTCGTTGCTGCGAGAGGCTTCTTCAGCCAACAAGGGCGTACGCTGACGAGCTTCAGATAGTCTTTAATTGTGCCGGATAAAGCCCTGATCGTCCACGATATCCCGGCGTTTCAAGCAATAAAAGTGAGGGATGCCTATTGCCGCGGTGGCGGCGGCATTGGCGGCGGCGGCCCGCCCCGCGCGGCGGTACTGGATACCTTGTGTGCTTTCGGCTTCAGCGGTGGCCGGTGCGGCGGGGCAGCCGGTTGCAGCATCACAACCACGGGATTGGGGGTCAATGTCGGGGGCGGGCTCTCAAACAACGAATGTTCCGGCGGCGGCCCTGCGGTGATTTGCACCGATTGCGGCAGGAAGCCGGCCTTCGCAAAAGACACCGCTTGGGTCTCCGGCGGTACGGCCAGCGCGCAGGGGGTTTGGCAAGTCTGGCCCTGCGCGGTGCGCACGTCGGCACCCGGTGGATTGGATTCGAACTGCATGGTCTGCAAGGGTGGCGGTGATTTACTGAAGCTCATCCAGTCAGGCATCGATAGCGACGAACCTGAGCAGCCTGCCAAAGCGGCGGCGATTGCTACGCTAGCGGCGGCGCTGACGATGAGTCGTACGCGGAACATTGACCCCTTCCGTCCTTGGTCGAACCTAAGCCGGACGGTTGCGCTGGTAAAGACCATAGCGGCCAAAGGGTGGGGTGAAGCCGGACTTTGCGTTTTGCTCCGGTCCCCGGGCATAACCGGCGCGAGTCTGGAAAGACGAGTAATCTCATGTGCTTGGGAGGCGAGGATCAAGTGTTATGGGAATCTCAATCGGGCCAAGCCGGCTAAGGTTAATCAACGCCTGGGCTCAGGGTCGCGATCGCGGCCGGCAATTCGGCATAGGAACTGATGATCCGATCCGGCTTCAAGGTTCCGATCGGCACTTCGGTGTAGCCGAAATCGACGGCGACGACTGGAACTCCGGCCGCACGCGCCGCTCGCACGTCCGTCCCGGAATCCCCCACCATGATCGCTTGGCGCCAATCCCCTTCGGCTAGCCGGATTGTGCCGAGGAGGATCTTTGGATCCGGCTTCTGCACCTTGAATGTGTCCTGTCCGCAGATGCAGGCAAAGTGCTGGGCAAGATTAAGTGTCGTGAGAAGCTTCACCGCCAGCCATTCGATCTTATTCGTGCATACCGCCAGTCGGTGGCCTGCCGCAGCCAATTGATTGAGTGTCTCCTCAAGGAGCGGATAGGGACGCGACCGATCCGCGATATGCGCGGAATAATGTTCGATGAAAGCCGCGAACATGCGATCGACGTCCGCCTTCGCCGTCAGACGCCCATCGGCGGCCAGCGCCCGCTCAATCATGCCTCTGGCGCCGCCGCCGATCATCGGCCGGGCGTCGCCGAATGCCACGGCCGGCAGCCCTTCGCGCGCAAGCGTTACATTGAGGGTGTCGATGAGATCGGGCGCGGTGTCTATCAGCGTGCCGTCGAGGTCGAAAACGATTGTGAGCATGTATTCGGCCTAGCGGGCGCCCGCTTGCCGCGCAATGAGGTTGGGCGCTTTTCCCCCTAGGATCGCCGGCATAAGGTGGCTACACACCGGCGCATGGATATCGAAGCCCAAAAACGCGCTGCCGCCGCCCGCGCCATCGAATATGTGCGACCCGGGATGCGGCTCGGGCTCGGAACCGGTTCGACCGCCAGGCATTTCGTCGAATTGCTTGCCGAGCGGGTGCGTGCTGGCCTCAACGTCGTGGCGGTGCCGACCTCCGAGGCGACCCGCGCCTTGGCCGATCGGCTCGGCATTGCACTGACTACGCTGGACGAAACCCCCGAACTGGACCTGACAGTCGATGGCGCCGATGAGATCGCCCCGGACCTGACCCTGATCAAGGGTGGCGGCGGAGCGCTGTTGCGCGAGAAGATCGTGGCTTCGGCGTCTACCCATATGATCGTGATCGCCGATCAGTCGAAATGCGTCGCCACGCTTGGACGCTTCCCGCTGCCGGTCGAGATTGTGCCGTTCGCAGCCGAGGCAACCCGGAGGGCGGTCGAGGCGGCAGCAGCACAAGCGGGTTGTCCCGGACCGGCGGTATTGCGCAAGGACCAAACTGGCCTTGCTTTCGTCACGGATGGCGGCCACTGGGTCCTGGACGCTCAATTGCAGCATATCCAAGACCCGCGGGCTCTCGCGGAGCGGCTTGCTGCGGTGCCAGGCGTCATGGAACACGGCTTGTTCATCGGCCTCGCGCGGACTGCTATTGTGGCCGGTCCGGATGGGGTGCGGCTTATTGAACGCGCCTGATCTCAAGCACGGAAGGAAGTGCGCCTATGATCTCTCGTCCCGCAATGCGTTACGTCATGGCTGCGTTGGTCGCGCTCACAGCGATCGGTATTGCCGTTCCGGCTGTGGCACAAACCCCTTCGCCCGGCGCGATCTTGATCGCCAAGCAAATTGTCCAGCTCAAAGGGGTGAACAACATGATGGACCCGATCGCGCGCGGCGTGGTCGAGAAGGTCAAGAGCGTCGTCATGCAGACCAATTTCATGTTTCAAAAGGACATCAACGAGATCACCGTCGAGCTGCACAAGGAGTTCGACGGACGCTCCGCCGAGCTGGTCGATTTGACGGCTCGTCTCTATGCGTCGAAATTCACCGAGCCCGAGCTGAAGCAAATCCTCATCTTTTATCAGTCGCCCGTCGGTCAAAAGATGATTGTCGAAGAGCCGAAGGTGATCGACGACAGTCTCCAACAGGCCAACGGATGGGCAGACAATCTCTCGGTGGACATCATGGCGAAGATGCGCTCCGAGATGAAAAAGCGCGGGCATGACATCTGATATGTCCGATTTCGACTTTGACCTTTTCGTCATTGGCGGCGGTTCGGGCGGCGTGCGCGCGGCCCGCATTGCCGCGCAGCACGGCGCGCGCGTCGCGCTCGCCGAGGAATACCGCCTCGGCGGCACCTGCGTCATCCGCGGCTGCGTACCGAAAAAGCTTCTGGTCTATGCCTCGCGTTTCCACGATGAATTCGAGGACGCTGCCGGCTTCGGCTGGACGGTACCGCACGCGACCTTCGATTGGGCGACGCTGATCGCCAACAAGGATAAGGAAATCGGGCGGCTTGAGACCGTTTACGGCACGCTTCTGGAGAAGCCCGGCGTAAAGGTCTTCAAGACCAGCGCCATGCTGGCCGATCCGCACACCGTGCAATTGGCGAACGGCGAGCGCATTCGCGCGGCCTATGTCCTGATCTCCACCGGCGGCACGCCGAGCTACGGCGACCCAATTCCGGGACTCGAGCACGCCATCTCGTCCAACGAGGCGTTTCACCTTACCGAATTCCCGCGGCGCATCGTCATTCAGGGCGGCGGCTATATCGCGGTTGAGTTTGCCGGGATTTTTGCCGGTCTGGGTTCGCATGTGACGTTGATTTATCGCGGCGAAAATATCCTGCGCGGCTTCGACGACGAGGTACGCTCGCATTTACGCGCCGCCATGGAAACGCACGGCGTCAGGGTGGTCACCGGCCGCACCATCACGGCGATCGAAAAGACCGGCGGACATTTCTCGGCGAAAATTTCGGACGGCAATCATATTCCGGCCGATCAAGTCATGTTCGCCACCGGCCGCGTGCCGAATGTGAGCAAGCTTGGCCTCAAAGAGATCGGCGTCCACATTGCAAAGAGCGGTGGCATCGCGGTCGACGAGTATTCGCGCACCAGCGTCGCCAATATCTATGCGGTCGGCGACGTGACCAACCGGATCAACCTCACTCCGGTCGCCATCCGCGAAGGCCACGCTTTTGCCGATACCGTGTTCGGCGGCAAGCCGACGATCGTCGATCACACGGACGTGCCGACCGCGGTGTTCTCCGAGCCCGAAATCGGCGTCGTCGGTCTCACCGAGACCCAGGCGAGGGCGCGATTGGCGCAGACCGACATCTACAAAGCCATGTTCAGGCCGCTCAAGGCGACGCTGTCCGGCCGCGACACTACCGTGTTGCTCAAGCTCGTGGTCGACGGCCAGACCGAACGGGTCGTCGGCTGTCATATCGTCGGCGAGGGCGCCGCCGAAATGGTGCAGCTCGCCGCGGTGGCGGTGAAAATGAAGGCCACCAAGGCCGATTTCGACGCCACCATGGCGTTGCACCCGACGGTCGCCGAAGAACTGGTGACGATGCGGACGAGGAGCGCCAGTTACGCCCGGGAAGCGGCCGAATAGGCGGGGTTCGTCGGACTGTCGCGGGCCGTTCCGGGCGTGTATATATCCGCCGTCATTCCGACCGAGCCGCCATGGCGGCCGGAGCCGGAGTCCATAACCACTTGCCGTGACTATGGATTTCGGTCTCGTGGGCCAAGGCCTGCGCTTTGGAACGACGGTACGGAGATTGCGTATGGCCAAACTTTCGAACGTGGCGAGGTGGAGTCCGGATTCCTGGCGTTCCAAGCCGCGGCTTCAGATGCCGGATTATCCGGACTCGAAGGCGCTTGCTGACGTTGAGGCGCAGCTTGCGACCTTTCCGCCGCTGGTCTTTGCCGGCGAGGCGCGCAACCTCAAGAAGGCGCTGGCGCAGGTAGCGGCCGGCGAGATGTTCCTGCTGCAAGGCGGCGATTGCGCCGAGAGCTTCGCCGAGCACGGCGCCAACAACATTCGCGATTTCTTCCGGCTATTCTTGCAAATGGCCGTGGTGCTGACCTATGCGGCGGCCTCGCCGGTGGTGAAGGTCGGCCGCATCGCCGGCCAGTTCGCGAAGCCCCGTACCTCGCCGACGGAAAAGCGCGGCGGCGTCGAGCTGCCGGTCTATCGCGGCGACATCATCAACGGCACCGATTTCACGGCGGAAGCCCGCACCCCCGATCCGCGCCGGCAGCTCGAGGCGTACCGGCAGTCCGCGGCGACGCTCAACCTGTTGCGTGCGTTTGCCGGCGGCGGCTACGCCAACCTGTCGAACGCGCATCAATGGATGCTCAGCTTCGTCAAGGACTCGCCGCAGTCGAAACGTTACCAGGATCTCGCTGACCGCCTTACCGAGGCGCTCGATTTCATGCGCGCCTGCGGCATCGATCCGGAAATTCACCCGGAGATGCGGACGACAGATTTCTTCACCAGCCACGAAGCGCTGCTGCTCGGCTACGAACAGGCCTTCACCCGGGTCGATTCGACGACCGGCGACTGGTATTGCACGTCGGGCCACATGGTGTGGGTCGGCGACCGCACCCGGCAGGCCGATCATGCCCATATCGAATACTGCCGGGGCATCAAGAATCCGCTCGGCCTGAAAACCGGGCCGACGCAAAAGCCTGATGAACTGCTGCGTCTGATCGATATCCTCGACCCGGACAACGAGCCCGGCAGGCTCACGCTGATCTGCCGTGTCGGCGCCGACAAGGCCGCCGATCTCCTGCCGCCGATGGTGCGTGCCATCAAGCGTGAGGGCCGCAATGTGGTGTGGTCGTGCGATCCGATGCACGGCAACACGATCACCTCCGTTACCGGCTACAAGACCCGGCCGTTCGATCAAATCCTCAAGGAAGTGCGAACGTTTTTTCAAGTTCATGCCGCCGAGGGCACTATCGCCGGCGGCGTGCACCTGGAGATGACCGGACAGAACGTCACCGAATGTACCGGCGGCGCACGCGCCATCAGCGACGAGGATTTGAACGACCGCTATCACACGGTCTGCGATCCGCGGCTCAATGCCGAGCAATCGCTCGATCTGGCGTTCCTGTTGGCCGATCTCCTCAAATCGGAACGGCAGGGCAAGGCGAAGCCGCTACCTGCAGTGGCGGGGCTTTAACGGCGCGATATACGGCGCTAGATCATCGCCATGAACGAGCGCCCCGCCGACCGCCTGGCCATTGCCGTAGCGCAGCTCAATCCGGTTGTGGGCGACGTCTCCGGCAATCTCGAACGCGCCCGCAAGGGCCGCGCGCAAGCCGCGCACGACGGCGCCGATATCGTGGCGTATTCCGAGCTGTTCATCGCCGGCTATCCGCCCGAAGATTTGGTGCTCAAGCCCGCCTTTCAGGCGGCATGCCGCGACGCGGTCGAGGCGCTAGCGCACGACACCGCCGATGGCGGCCCGGCCGTGCTGATCGGCACACCATGGGTCGAGGACGGCAAGCTGTACAACGCCTATGCGCTTCTTGCCGGCGGCGGCATCGAAGCGATCCGTTTCAAGGTCAATTTGCCGAACTACGGCGTGTTCGACGAGAAGCGCGTTTTTGCCACCGGCCCGGTGCCCGGGCCGGTCAGTTTCCGCGGCGTGCGGCTCGGCCTGCCGATTTGCGAAGACACTTGGACCGATTGGGGCGACTACGAGAACGTAATTGAGACGCTGGCCGAAACCGGCGCCGAATTGTTCGTCGTGCCGAACGGTTCGCCGTACTGGCGCGACAAGAGCGATGTGCGCCTCAACGTGGTGATCGCGCGCGTCGCCGAGTCTGGCTTGCCGCTGATCTACGTCAATCAGGTCGGCGGTCAGGACGAACTGGTGTTCGACGGCGCGTCCTTCGCGGTCAATGCCGATCACTCGATCGCATTCCAGTTGCCGGCGTTCCAGGAGACCGTGGTGACGACGCATTGGTCGCGGACCGGCAACGCGTGGTGCTGCGTGAACGGGCTGATGGCGCCGTCCGAGGAAGCCGACAAGTCCGATTACGCCGCGTGCATGCTCGGACTACGGGATTATGTCGAGAAGAACCGCTTCAAGAGCGTGGTGCTTGGACTGTCCGGCGGCATCGACTCGGCGCTGTGCGCGGCAATGGCGACCGATGCGCTCGGCGCCGAGCGCGTGCGCTGCGTGATGCTGCCTTATCGCTATACGTCGCGGGAGTCGCTCGACGATGCCGCAGCCATCGCGAGGACGCTCGGCGTCAACTATGCCATCGTGCCGATCGAGGCCGCGGTGAAGGGGCTCGAAGCTGCTCTTGCCGGCGTGTTTGCCGGGGCACCGCGCGATGTAACCGAAGAAAATCTCCAGGCCCGCGCCCGCGGTACCATCCTGATGGCGATCTCCAACAAGTTCGGCGCCATGGTGGTGACGACCGGCAACAAGTCGGAAATGTCGGTCGGCTACGCGACGCTGTACGGCGACATGAACGGCGGCTTCAATCCGATCAAGGATCTCTACAAAACCGAGGTTTATCGCCTGTCCAGACTGCGCAATGGCTGGAAACCGGACGGTGCGCTCGGTCCGGACGGAATGGTCATTCCGGAAAACGTCATCACGCGGGCACCAAGCGCCGAATTGCGCGAGAACCAGACCGACCAGGACTCGCTGCCGCCGTACGATGTGCTGGATCAGATTCTTGCGCGATTGGTGGAACGCGAAGAACCGACCGCAACCATCATCGCCGCCGGGTTCGACCGGGATACCGTGATGAAGGTCGAGCGCATGCTCTATCTTGCCGAGTATAAACGCCGCCAGGCGGCGCCGGGCGTGAAGGTGACCTTGAAGAATTTCGGCCGCGACCGGCGCTATCCGATCGTCAATCGCTTCAACGATCCCGGCAAGCCGCTGCCGGAGCCCGGCCGCAGCGCGGTGAAGGGCGCTGCCATGGCCAAGGCGGCGGACTTTTAATCAGTGCGACGAGACGAAGGGTGGGCCGACGGTCCGCACCGTTTTCTTGGCTGAATTGTCGATGGCGGGGTTGGCTGCGCTCACCGGCTGGACGGCCGGCGCTGCACCGGTGTCCGGGGTCTTTGCCGCCGCCTTGCTGGCCGGGGTTTGCGGCATCTGCGACAAGGCTTTCGCGTTCTTGTCGGTCACGACGATGTCGCCGGTCTCGAGCGTCGTTGAATCGTCGGCATCCTTCAGTGCGTCGGCCCAACTCTGGCCTGGCCGCCGGCAGGAGCAAGCCGAAGTGAATTGCTTGCGGTACTGGAACGCGGTCGGCAGCGCGGTGTAGGGCTGGCCGTTGATCGACATTGCCTGCTCCATGTCCTCGCCCGGATTGCGGAAGGCGTACAGTGTCGCCTCCGCCGCCGGGCACAGCCGCTGGCAGGCGCGCTGATCGTCGGGGAAGTGACTTGGTGTGGTGGAATACGAGATCGGAAAGTAATAACCGTCGCAGGTGCGCACGCAGACAGTATGAAAGGTACCCGAGGGCGCGCCGTCGCCTGCCGGGTTGAGGATCGTGCCGCCACCGAACAGCGCGTCGAAGAACCCGCGCGGTCCGCCCGCGGCATTGGCCGCGGCGGTGTATTGCGCGCCGCAATTATTCTGCGCCAATTGACCCAGCACCGCGCGGCGCTGATCGTCCTGATTGTTGCTGCCGCTTTTGAGTTGCTCGAGATCGCTCATCATGCGGTCGAGATTGCCGCGCATCTGCTGGATCTGCTGGGTGACCGGCCCGCATTGCGGCGAAAGGCTGGAGAACAGCGAGAGAAATCCCGTTCCTTCGCAGCCCTGCTTATGGCCCTGGGCGACGGCGCGGTCGAGATCGGCCTGCTGCTTGGCGACGGCGTCTTCGGCCTGCTTGATCTGAGCGGCGCGCGGATCGGCCGAAGCGCCGCCGTTGATCGAGGCGAGCTGGCCTTCGAGGCGGACGCAAACCGGATTCGACGCCTGCGGCGAGCCCGATGCTTGCGGCGACGGCGCGTTTGCAACGCCCTGCGCCGCGGTCGCCGCGGTGAGCGCCAACAGGGGAAGCATGGAAAGAAAAACGCGCCGGCCGAGACCGCGCGGCAGTCTGATCGTCATGAATCCCGGTCCCCTCCGCCCGCCGGATCAAGCCCCGCAATGGTGACTAAAGTGTGGAGAATCGCGCCGTTATTCGGCATCGGGCTGGTTTTCCGGGCGCGCGCGATCGAAGGCGGCGAGCTTCATGCAGGCGGCATCCACTGCCGTGATTTTCGGGAATTTGTCGAGCGGAACTTTCAGCCGCCGCGCATTGAAAAGCTGCGGCACCAGGCAGACGTCGGCAATGGTGACAGCATTGCCGCAGGTATACGGCCCGGGACCGATCAGCGCTTCGAGCGCCTCGAAGCCATCGAGAATCCAGTGGTGATACCAGGCGTCGATCGCGCTTTGCTCCTGGCCCATGGCGTTCTTGAGGTAACGCAGCGGGCCGACATTGTTGAGCGGGTGGATGTCGCACGCGATCAGGTCGGCGAGCGCGCGAGCCTTGGCGCGGGCGACCGGATCCTTGGGCAACAGCGGCGGCTCGGGATGCGTCTCGTCGAGATATTCGATGATGGCGAGTGACTGGATCAAAGTCTCGCCATCGGAGGTGATCAAAGCCGGCACGCGCATCTGCGGATTGATGGCGCGGAATTCCGGCCGCCTGTTATGGCCGCCGTCCTTGATGAGATGAACCGGCACCATCTCATAGGCGATGCCCTTGAGATTGAGCGCGATGCGCACACGGTAGGCCGCCGAAGAGCGGAAATAGGAATAGAGCTTCACTCGTCCTCCTCCTCCAGCGGTCCGTTCTGCCGCACGGCTTCGTCGACGAGTTCTGCGGAGCGTTCGGTGATTCGTTTGAGCGCGCGGTCGAACGCGTCGCGGTCGCTGGGCGGCAGGATCTCGGTAAGCCTTCGCGTAAACTCGAGCGCGTGCGGCGCCAATTCCTCGTACATCGACCGGCCGGAGGTGGTGAGCGACAGGAAAGATTCGCGCATGTCGGCGCGATTGGCGCGGCGCAGCAGGAGCTTGCGCTTTTCCAGAAGCGCCACCGCCCGCGATACCTTGGTCTTGTGCATGTGGGTGTGTGCGCCGATGGCTTTGCCGGTCATCACGCCGTATTGGCCGAGCGTCACCAGTACCCGCCATTCGGGAACGCCGATGCCGTAGCGCCGCGAATAGACTCGCGACAGCGCCTGGGAGGTCAGGCTCGCCACCACGTTGAGCTGGTAGGGCAGGAACTTTTCGAGCTTGAGCGGCGCGTCATGGCCGGGCCACGCCTCGCCTGCCGGATCGTCGGCGCTGTCATTATTGCCCGGGCGCTGTGCAGCCATGGCGCGAAGATGGCCGAGATTGCCGGCCCACGCAACGGGACGTGGGCAGGGTGGGCAACGGAATATAATTGCTGCGGCTGGTGTTCGTTTCCGTGGTGGTCACGAGACCGGGGCGTGCGAAACTGTCATCGACGAATAGACCTTGAAAAAGGGGCGGCTCTGCAAACAAAACCGCAAACATGAACGGGGGAAACATGACGACAGGCATCATCGACAAAAAGCGGTTGATCTTTCCGGGTCTCGGCGGGCTCTACGAGACGTTCGCGCCCGCGAGCTATTCCTTCATGCGCTTCTCGACCGGCGCGGTGCTGGTACCGCACGGCATCCAGAAGATCATGCTCGGAAGCGCGGTGACTCTTGCGCCTTATATCGACAAGCAGATGGGCGTTCCCTATCCGTTGTTGTGGGCCTATTTTGCAATCTTCGCCGAATCCGTGGCGGCAATCTGCCTCGCGATCGGACTTTTCACTCGCCTGGCGGCTCTGATCATCTGGATCGAGATGGGCGTCATCATCGTCTTCTTCCAATCGCAGTTCGGCTACTTCTGGACCGCCAAGGGTTATGAATACGCTTTGCTGTGGTGGTTGCTCTGCCTTGCGATCTTCTTTCGCGGCGGTGGCCGCTATGCGGTCGATCGGCTGCTCGGCAAGGAACTTTGATCTCACCTTAATCCGACGTCGCGGTTGGCCGGGCTTGACCCGGCCAACCGCGACTTTGATCCGCTGTGCCCTCAAGACATCGATGCCCGGCCAATAGGCCGGGCATGACGAATTGGAAAGTTGCCGCTTTGTCGGTTCAGCGCGTGCACTCGATGGCGACGTAGTTGCACGATGCGCCCTGGCAGGCGTCGGGTCCGGTGCTGGGGATCGCGCCGGTGATATCGTCGCGATCAACCTTCTGGAACGACAGCGCCTGGCTGAATTCGTGCGAATAGCAGTACGCGTTCGCCACCATCTTGCCGCAGGCGGCGCCCGAATTCAGGCAACGGTCGACACCGTAGCCGTCCGGATTATTGGCGACGATGAACATCCGCTTTTCCGCACTCGCGGCGCCGGCGCCTAGCAGTGCGGCGGCGATGGTGCAAGCCGCGATCGCAAAACGCATGAAATCCCCCAAACGGCGCGGAAACGCCCAACTCGGGTCCCGTCGGCGGGAGCATGCGATGGCGGAGTTAAGTCCGCGTTAACTGCGGTGGTTGGCAAGCCGTCCTGGCCGACCTTGACGAAGGGCCGGCCCTCGACCATTGTCCGCGCCATGAACGGCCAGACCACCATCTGCGGCATCTGCCGGGAGATTATGAGCTAGCAACATTGCTGGCACGGCCGTCTTTTTTCTCAAGCATCGAGACCGACAGGCGCCCGGCCAGCAGGCCTTAAGGCGTATAATTCGATTCGGTGCGATGGAATTGAAACTCTACGATACGCTCACGCGCGAGAAGCGCACGTTCAGGCCGATCGACCCGGCCAACGTGCGCATGTACGTGTGCGGACCGACGGTCTACGACTTCGCGCACATCGGCAACGCGCGGCCGGTGATCGTGTTCGACGTGCTGTTCCGCCTGTTGCGCCATCTCTACGGCGCCGAGCACGTGACTTATGTCCGCAACATTACCGACGTCGATGACAAGATCAACGCCCGCGCGGCGGAGGAATATCCGGCGCTGCCGTTGAACGAGGCGATCCGCCAGGTCACGGAAAAGACCGACCGGCAATTCCACGACGACGTCGCGGCGCTCGGCTGCCTGACGCCGACCGTCGAGCCGCGCGCCACCGAACATATCGGTGAGATGCGCGACCTAATCGAGCGTTTGGTAAATTCCCGGAACGCCGATGGCGATTCGTTCGCCTACGTCGCCGAGGACAATGTGCTGTTCTCGGTGCCGTCGATGAAGGATTACGGCAAGCTGTCCAATCGTCAGCTCGACGAGATGATCGCGGGTGCTCGCGTCGAAGTCGCGCCCTACAAAAAAGACCCGCGCGACTTCGTGCTGTGGAAGCCGTCAAAGCCCGGCGAGCCAGCGTGGCCGTCGCCTGCCGGAATCAAGGCGCCGGGCCGGCCGGGCTGGCACATCGAATGTTCTGCGATGTCTAACAAATGGCTATGGACAGAGGCGCGTTCGAAGCTTTCGAAAGAAGGGCTAGCTCACCCTCATGAATTCGATATCCACGGTGGCGGCATCGATCTGGTGTTCCCGCACCATGAGGACGAGATCGCGCAATCGCGCTGCGCCTTCGACACGCCGGGGATGGCGAATTACTGGATGCACAACGGCTTCTTGCAGGTTGAAGGCGAGAAGATGTCGAAGTCGCTCAGCAACTTCGTGACGATACGAGATCTGCTCAAGACCGAGAAGTTTGGCGGCAGAGTATGGCAGGGTGAGGTTTTAAGGCTTGCTATGCTTGGCACACACTATACTCAGCCGATCGACTGGACTGTGACGGCGCTGAAAGAAGCCCAGGTAAGCTGGGATAGCTGGAGAAGGCTTGTCGCGAATGTTGATTTTAAGGACACGATCACTCCCGATGAGGAAGTCATCGAAGCTTTGCAAGATGATTTGAATACCCCGCTTGTTTTGAGCCGGCTGCATCAAATCGCCAAAGACTCCAATCAGAAAGAGTCCCTTAAGAATGTTTTGTACGACTCCTTAGTGTTCTTGGGTTTGTTGCCCGATGAGTTCCGAATTGCGGAGCAAATAACTGAAAAGCTGAAACGGCGCCCCGAGATAAATGTGCCCGCCTCCCGTGTGAGAGTTGAGTTGTTTGCTCCAACAATCGAAGCGGGGACGCTCGAGTCTTTACCCCTAGCGGCAAATGCGGTCGCAGTGATTGAATCTGTTTCAGTGCTGTTGACTGGAAGACCAGTGGAAACGGTCTCCCTGAGGAAATGGACTAAGTACAATCCATATTACATTTCCCCATGGGACTGGCGTTTCGTTGATAACATCATTGGCATCGACAAGCTTAATAGATTGATAGACGAACGGATTAGAGCGCGCCTTAGGAAGGACTTCAAAGCGTCGGATCGAATTAGAGATGGATTGCTCGCCAAAGGAATCCTGTTGAAGGATACGAAGGGGAGACCATCGTGGGAGCTTTCTTCGGATGCGAGGCAAGACCCTGAAGTTTTGAATCCGCTACCTAGCTACGACAATTTGACGCCAACGGGTGTACATCTGTGGAACTTATTGAACAAGTTTAACCGTCCCTTCAGAAGGAGGCGCGCGAGAACATGAGCGCGCATCCCCAACAAAAACTCGCAATGCGCCCCATGCTGGCGGAGGACGCGCCGCTGCTTGCGGAAATATTCCGCGCCGCGATCGAAGAATTGACCACGGAAGATTACAGCGAGGCGCAGCAGGCAGCCTGGGCGGAGACCGCCGACGATCTCGAAGCGTTCGGGGCGCGGCTTGCCGCCGAGCTGACGTTGGTGGCGACGCATTCCGGCTCCGCGATCGGCTTCGCCTCCCTCGCCGACAACAGCCGCATCGACATGCTTTACGTGCATCCCGCGGCCGCGGGGCAGGGCGCCGGCGGCATGCTCTGCGATGCGCTGGAAAAACTGGCGGCCGGGCGCGGGACCAAAGAGTTGAGCGTCGAGGCCAGCGACACCGCGCGCGGCTTCTTTGAAAAGCGCGGTTTTACGGCCAAGACCCGCAACACTGTGTTTCGCGCCGGCGAGTGGCTTGCCAACACGACGATGACAAAACCGCTGACAGCGAAGGATCGTCCGTCATGAGGCGTCCAGACACACCTTTCCCGCGGCACTGGCTTTATTATCTGATCCTGAAATACACGGTGCTCGCGGCTGCGGTCGCGGTCTCATTCTACACGGTTTATCGGCTTTATCGCGGTTGAAGCCGGGGAGCATTGCAATGTTCAGCCAAGGTTCGTCGTTTTTCGGCTTGCGCACCCACCATGTCGTGATCGCGCTCATCGCCATCCTGATCGCAGTCGCATTGGCGTCGAATTATTATCTGTGGTGAGACCGGTCATGTCACGCGAGCGACTTTATCTGTTCGACACCACGCTGCGCGACGGCGCGCAGACCAACGGCGTCGATTTCACGCTGACCGACAAGCTCGCTATCGCCCGCATGCTCGATGACCTCGGCGTCGACTATGTCGAGGCCGGCTATCCCGGCGCCAATCCGATCGATACCGCTTTTTTCGCCGAGCGCCGCCCGATGCGCGCCTGCCTCACGGCTTTCGGCATGACGCGGCGGCCGGGGCGTTCGGCGTCGAACGATCCGGGCCTCGTGGCGCTGCTCGATGCGCAGGCCGATGCGATCTGCTTCGTCGCCAAATCCTGGGATTATCACGTGCGGGTGGCGCTCGAGACCACCGAGGACGAGATGCTGGCCTCGATCCGCGACAGCGTGCGCGCGGCCAAAGCCAGGGGCCGCGAAGTGATGCTCGACTGCGAGCATTTCTTCGACGGTTACAAGGCCAAGCCTGCCTATGCGCTGGCCTGCGCCAAGACCGCCTATGACGAAGGCGCCCGGTGGGTCGTGCTCTGCGACACCAACGGCGGCACGCTGCCGCACGAAGTGGAAACGATCGTCGGCGAGGTCTGCAAGATCGTTCCCGGCGACCATGTCGGCATTCATGCCCACAACGATACCGAGCAGGCGGTGGCGAACAGTTTTGCCGCGGTGCGCGCCGGCGCGCGGCAAATCCAGGGCACGCTCAATGGGCTCGGCGAACGCTGCGGCAACGCCAATCTTGTGTCCATCATCCCGACGCTGAAACTGAAGCCGGAATTCTCGGCCAAATTCGACATCGGCGTGTCCGACAACAAGCTCGGCAGCCTCGCGCACGTCTCGCACGCGCTCGACGAGATGCTCAATCGCGCGCCGGACCGCCACGCGCCCTATGTCGGCGAAAGCGCATTCGCCACCAAGACCGGCATCCATGCCTCCGCGATCCTCAAGGAGCCTGCGACCTACGAGCATGTGGCGCCCGAGCGCGTCGGCAACCGGCGCAAGGTCCTGGTGTCCGACCAGTCGGGCCGCTCCAACGTGCTTGCCGAGCTTGAGCGCATCGGACTTGCCGTCGACAAGGACGACCCGCGCGTCGTGCGGCTTCTCGACGAAGTGAAAGACCGCGAGGCAATCGGCTATGCCTATGAAGCCGCCGATGCGTCGTTCGAGCTGCTGGCGCGCCGCATGCTCGGCAAGGTGCCGCATTATTTCGACGTCGAAAAATTCGAGGTCAATGTCGAACACCGCATCGGACCGAGCGGCGAGCGGGTCACCGTGAGCCAGGCCGTCGTCAAGGTGAAAGTCGGCGACGATCTCCTGATCTCGGTCTCGGAAGGCATCGGTCCGGTCAACGCGCTCGACCTCGCGCTGCGCAAAGATCTCGGCAAATATCAGAGTTACATCAAGGGGCTTGAGCTCACCGATTATCGCGTGCGTATCCTCAATGCCGGCACCGAAGCGGTCACGCGCGTCCTGATCGAAAGCGCCGACGAGAGCGGCGAACACTGGACCACAGTCGGCGTGTCGCCGAACATCATCGACGCCTCATTTCAGGCGCTGATGGATTCCATCATCTACAAGCTGGTGAAGTCAGGCGCGCCGGCATGAGATTCCCCCTTGTGGGGGGAGGGGAGTAAAGGAGCCGCCATGATCGACCACATCTCCATTCCGGTCCGCGACCTCAAGGCTTCGGCACGGTTCTACGAAACGCTGCTGACGCCGCTCGGCATGACGCGCGTGGTTGAGCGGCCAAACACTGTCGGCTTCGGCAAAACCTATCCGGAGTTCTGGCTCAACGAACGCGTGAAGCTCGAGCCGCTGCCCGAGGACTCCGGCGCCCACATTGCGTTGCGCGCGCCCAGCACCGAAGCGGTCGATGCGTTTCATGCCGCGGGATTGTCAGCCGGCGCGCATTCCGACGGCACGCCGGGGATGCGGCTGGAATATTCATCGCACTATTACGCCGCCTTCGTGCGCGACTGGGACGGCAACCGGGTCGAGGCGGTGACGTTTTTACGGGATACGAAATAACGCCGGTTAAAGCCGCTCGGCCGGTACCGCCATCGCCTTGTCCGCTTCGGTGACGCCGCGTGCGGCGTCGCGCATCTTCGGCAGAATGTCATCGACCCGATTGGCAACCAGATAGTCGACGCGCAGTGACGCCGGCACGAACTGTTGCGTGCGCATGTGTGCGATCAGTTCGAGTAAGGGATCCCAATAGCCGTTGATGTTGGCAATCAGAATCGGCTTCTTGTGCCGGCCGAGCTGCGCCCAGGTCAACTGCTCGACGACTTCCTCGAGGGTGCCGATGCCGCCGGGCAGGGCGACAAAGCCGTCGGCGCGCTCGAACATGGTGCGCTTGCGCTCGTGCATGTCGCCGGTAACGATCAGCTCTTGCGTCCGTTGTCCCGGACGCTCCTTCCTGGTCAGAAACTCTGGAATGATGCCCGTCGCCGCTCCGCCGTGATCGAGCACGGCATTGGCGAGCGCGCCCATCAGGCCAACCGAGCCGCCGCCGTAGACCAGCCGGACGTTATTTTCGGCGAGGATTTTGCCGAAGGATTGCGCTGCCGACACGAAGGCCGGATCGGTCCCCGGGCTCGATCCGCAATAAACGCACAGCGCATTGATTTCACTCATGGAGTCCTTCTCGTTGAGTTTAACATGTGGCGTTGATTCGCGCGTGCCGCAAGCACTTTGGGCGGTGTCCCGGTGCGGAGCGCCGGCAAAATCTCTATATGACGCCCAATGACGGCCCGCTGCGGCCGGTCCAGGCCCGGGGTTCGATGAGCGACGTCCATAGACACAGTCATGCGGGAAAGCGCGACGTCAACGTCGACAGCGGCGCCATGCTCAAGATGCTCGCGCGGCTGTGGCCCTATATCTGGCCGGCCGACCGGCCCGACCTGAAGAATCGCGTGATCATCGCGACGCTGCTGCTGTTTGCCGCCAAGCTGGCGACGGTCGCGGTACCGTTCACCTTCAAATGGGCGACCGATGCGCTGGCCGGCCATGGCACCGCGCCGGTGGGCCCCGACGACGTCATCGCCTGGGCGCTGGCGACGCCGGTGATGATGACGCTCGCCTACGGCGGCATGCGTATCCTGATGTCGCTCCTCACCCAGGTGCGCGACGGCATTTTCGCCAAGGTGGCGATGAACGCGGTGCGGCGGCTCGCGATCATGACCTTCGATCACATGCACATGCTGTCGCTTCGGTTTCACCTCGAGCGCAAGACCGGCGGTCTGACGCGCACGCTCGAACGCGGACGCAACGCCATCGAGACCATCGTGCGCATGCTGTTGCTGCAACTGGCGCCAACCATCGTCGAGCTGGTGCTGATCGTCGCGGTGCTGCTGTTCCATTTCGACTGGCGTTACGTGGTCGCAATCGGTCTCACCGTCGTGCTCTACATGTGGTTCACCTTCGCCGCGACCGAATGGCGGATCGGCATCCGCCGCGAGATGAACGCCAGCGACAGCGATGCCAACGCCAAGGCGATCGATTCGCTGCTCAACTACGAAACCGTCAAATACTTCTCCGCCGAAGCGCGCGAGGGCAGGCGCTACGACCGGTCGATGGCGCGATACGAGGAATCGAGCGTCAAGGCCTACGTTTCACTCACCGTGATGAACGCGGGACAGGCCGTCGTCTTCACGCTCGGGCTTTGCGCCACCATGGTGCTGTGCGCCTACGGCATCCAGAAGGGTACCAACACGGTCGGCGATTTCGTGATGATCAACGCCATGATGATCCAGCTTTACCAGCCGCTGAATTTCATGGGTATGGTCTATCGCGAGATCAAGCAGGCGGTGATCGACATCGAAACCATGTTTTCGCTGCTGTCGCGCAAGCCGGAGATCGAGGATCGCCCCGGCGCCCGGCCGCTCCAGGTGCGCGCTGGCGGCAATATCCGCTTCGAGAATGTCACGTTCGCCTACGAGCCGGCGCGGCAGATCCTCAAGGGCCTGAGTTTCGACGTCGCGGCGGGCCACACCGTCGCCATCGTCGGGCCGTCCGGCGCGGGCAAGTCGACGATCTCGCGACTATTGTTCCGGTTCTACGACGTGACCGGCGGCCGCATCCTGATCGACGGTCAGGACATTCGCGACGTGACGCAAACCTCGCTGCGCGCCGCGATCGGCATGGTGCCGCAGGATACCGTGCTGTTCAACGACACGATTCGCTACAACATCCGTTACGGACAATGGGATGCCAGCGACGCCGAGGTCGAGGAGGCGGCGCGTCAGGCGCAGATCGACGATTTCATCCGCCGCGCCCCGAAAGGGTACGATACCGAGGTCGGGGAACGCGGACTGAAACTCTCGGGCGGCGAGAAGCAGCGCGTCGCCATCGCCCGCACCATCCTGAAAGGTCCGCCGATCCTGCTTCTCGACGAGGCGACCTCGGCGCTCGACAGCCACACCGAACGCGATATCCAGGACGAGCTCGACCGCGTCTCGCGCAATCGCACGACGCTCGTCATCGCGCATCGGCTCTCCACCATCGTCGGCGCCGACGAGATCCTGGTGCTCGATCAGGGCGTGATCGTCGAACGTGGCACCCATGCGCAACTGCTCGCTCTTGGCGGGCTTTATGCCAGCATGTGGAATCGCCAGCGCGAAGCGCAGATGGCGCGCGAGATTCTCGCCGAAGTCGGCGAGGAGGGCGGCCCGATCGCGCCCAACCGCAATCCGCCGGAAGTGCCGGACACCGAGAGCGAACTCCTGCCCGCCGCGGATGCGGCTGAGTGATGCCCACTGTCATGTCCTGCGAAGGCGGGATATCTAGTAATCGCCAAGTCTCGTATTCGGCAAGTGTGACGCCAGTCTCCTGCGACCCCGTATACTGGATCATCCGCCTGTGCGGATGATGACATCCGAGAAACAGAAACGCCTGCATGTCCGTCATCAACTCCATCCGCTCGCAGCTTTCGCCGATCCATCCACAGGGCTATCCGTTCGTCGGTGGCTTCGCCCTGGCGAGCCTCATCCTTTTTTTGCTGTGGACGCCGCTCGGTTGGCTCGGCACGGTCGCCACTTTGTGGTGCGCCTATTTCTTTCGCGATCCGTCGCGGGTGACGCCGGTGCGCGACGGCATCGTCGTTGCTCCGGCCGATGGGCGCGTCAGTCAGATTACCGGCGCGGTGCCGCCGCGCGAGCTCGAGCTTGGCGACCGGCCGCTGCCGCGCATTTCGATCTTCATGAGCGTGTTCGATTGTCACGTGAATAGGAGTCCGGTGTCCGGCCGCATCGAGCGCGTCGTCTACCGCGCCGGCAAGTTCCTCAGCGCCGATCTCGACAAGGCGAGCGAGGACAACGAGCGCAACGCCTTCGTCATCGCTACCACCGGCGCACGGATCGGCGTGATTCAGATCGCGGGCCTCGTGGCGCGGCGCATCGTGCCATTCGCGCGCGAAGGCGAACTGGTGGCGGCCGGCCAGCGCATCGGCATGATCCGGTTCGGTTCGCGGGTCGATGTCTACCTGCCCGAAGGCGCGCGGGCGCTGGCCGCCGAAGGCCAGACCGCGATTGCCGGCGAGACCGTGCTTGCCGATTTGCGTGCGGTCGATGCCGGCCGGACATTTCGCGTGACCTGAGAATAGGTTAACCGAATTGTCGCGCCGCGTGGCAGGCAAGGGCCGGAGTGGCTATACTGGGCTTCATGACCACGCCAAAGCCCGGGTTTCGCCGTCCGCGCCTGTCCCGCCTGCACCAGCAGCGCCTGCGCCGCATTCCCGTGCGTACGCTGGTGCCCAACGTCATCACGCTCCTGGCGTTGTGCGCCGGCCTCACCGCGATTCGCATGGCGTTCGAGGATCGCTACGTTCTCGCGCTGGCCGCGATCGTCTTCGCGGCCATTCTCGACGGCATCGACGGCCGCCTGGCGCGGCTCCTCAAGGGAACGTCACGTTTCGGTGCCGAACTCGACAGCCTTTCCGACTTCGTCAATTTTGGCGTGGCGCCGTCGCTGATCCTCTATTTCTGGGGCCTGCACGAACTCAAGTCGGCGGGCTGGATCGCCGCCATGGTGTTTGCGATCTGCGCCGGTTTGCGGCTCGCCCGCTTCAACGTCATGATCGACGATCCTGAGCGGCCGGCCTGGACCGCAAATTTCTTTGTCGGCATGCCGGCCCCCGCGGGCGCCATCACGGTGCTGCTGCCCATCTATGCGGCATTCCTCGGCCTGCCGCGCTCGCCAGTGCTGACCTGGCTGACTCTGGTCTACACGCTCGCCATCGCGTTATTGATGGTATCGCGGTTGCCGGTCTTTTCCGGCAAGCGCGTCGGCACCCGCGTGCCGACGGAACTGGTCGGGCCGGTCATTCTCCTCGTCATTCTGTCGGTCGCGCTGCTGATCGCCTATCCCTGGGTGATCCTGACCGCCGGCACGCTCGCCTATCTGGTGAGTCTGCCGTTCGGCTACTTGTCCTATCAGGGCTACGAACAACGTTCGCGCGAAGCCCGCGCGGAATTGGCGACAGCCGCAGCCGCCGCGCCGCCGGCGCCTGCCGTCGGCATCGTCCAGCCGTCCGAAAAAGAAGATCGTCCGTCGCGCCTCAATTGAGCCGCATCGTTGTTGCTGCTGAACGATCGCGAAGGACACTGTATGCGTGTTGCCCGCCGTACTTTTCTTGCTTCGACTTTTGCGGCAGTCACGGCGCCCGCCATTCTTCGTCTCGCCCGGGCGGACGCGCCGCAATACGCGCTTAAGCTGCATCATGCGTTTTCTTCGGTGTCCAGCGCGCACGACAAGTTCCTGGCGCCGTGGGCGCGTCAGGTCGAGGCGCAATCGGGCGGACGCATACGAATCGATTTGTTTCCATCGATGCAACTCGGCGGCTCGCCGGCGCAGCTGTTCGATCAGGCGCGCGACGGTACCGCCGATATCGTGTTTGCCGCCCCGAGTGCGACACCGGGACGGTTTCCGAGGATCGAGGCGTTCGAACTGCCGTTCGTGCCGTCGCGCCGGGCGCTGGTCAGTTCGCGGGCGATCGACGATTACGGCCGCGCCAACCTGCTGGACGAATTCGGCGATCTGCACGCGATCTGCTTCTCGTGCTCCGACCGCGGCGTGATACACGCCAATCGACCGATCCGCACCATCGAGGATATCAAGGACTTGCGGCTGCACGTGCAGACCCGGTTCGCCGGCGACGCCGTGCGCAGTCTGGGCGCGGTCGCGGTGCCGATGCCGAGCGCGCAGCTTCCGCTCGCAATCACGCAGCATGTGGTCGACGGCTGTGTCGATCCCTGGCACATGGTGCCGACGTTCAAGCTCGGCGACTTGCTCAAAACCCACACCGAATTCGCCGACGTCTCCTTCAGCTCGCGGACATTCGCGCTGGTCATGAACAAGGCGTCGTATGACCGGCTGCCGCGCGACCTGAAGGCTGTGATCGATGCCAATTCAGGCCAGCCGGCCGCCGGCATGGCGGGCACGATGTGGGACCTGCAAGCGAACGCGGTCGCCGACGCCGCGGTGCAGCGCGGCGACGCGATAACCACGCTGTTGCCGGAAGCGGTGGCGCACTGGCGCAAGGCCACCGAACCGGTGGTCGACGCATGGCTCAAGGCGATGAAGGAGCAAAAGACCGACGGCGCAAAACTGCTCGCCGGCGCGCGTGCTCTGCTCGTGAAATACGTCAACGAGCCCGAGCCGCATCCGGCGCCCGAGCGAATGTCGGAACCGGTGCAATCGTCGCAGCCGCAATCGCCGGCGCAAAGCAAAACTCAGGCGAAAGCGGATGCCGGCGCGATACCGAAAGTCGATACACCAAGCGTCGCGACCGTCAAGCCGGCCGCCGCCTCACCGCCCGCCACAGCTTCGCCCCCGACCGCCGTGAATCCGGCACCCGTGACAACGCCCCCGGTCGCGTCCGCCGCGCCGCAAGCTCCGGCACCCGCGCAGTCGACGACCTCGTGGTGGCGTGAGTTCTTTTCTTGGAAAAAGCCGGCTCCGCCGCCGTTGCCCCCCGCGCCCGTGGCGAGCCAGACCCCGGCGGTCGCGTCATCGGCATCTGTGGTGAACCCTGCACCTGCGGCCGCGTCGCCTGCGCCCATCGTGAACGCCGCACCGGCAACGGCAAGCTCGGCGCCGGCCGCGCCTGTTGTGAAGCCGCTGCCGAAGGCGCTGGATATTCCACTGTAACGCCAATTAGAGATTCGGCGGGTAACCCGGCATCAGATCGTAAGGGTGCGCCCAATGGGCCAACGCCTTCATGCGGCCGAGCCACGCGCCGATGTTCTTGTGCTCGGCGGCAATGTCAAAGCCGAATTCGTCGGCCGGATAATACAGATAGGCGCACAGTGAGATGTCGGCGATGGTCGGTTTGTCGCCGAGCACGAACGGCGCCTGGCCCATCCGCTTGTCGAAAATCGCCAGGCTTGCATCGATGCGGCCCTTAAGAAACGCCATCACCGCCGGATCGCCGGCCGGCCGGGCGAAATTCTTCAGGAAGCGAAATGGGCCGAGGAAGCCGTTGAGCTTCTGATTGTCGAAAATGATCCAGCGCAAGGCTTCGAGACGGGCGTCCTCGCCGCTCTCGGGCTTGAATCGGCCGCTGTGCTCCGCGAGATAAGTCAGAATCACGCCGGACTGGCTGAGCTTTCTGCCGCCATGCACCAATACCGGTACTTCGCCCATCTCGTTGACTTCGGCGCGGTACTTCGGCGTGCGCGTCTCGCCGCCTTTGAAGAAATCGACATAGATCGGCTGCCAGTCGGCGCCGATCAGATTGAGCATCAGCGCCGCGCGGTAAGCGTTGCCGGATTGAGCGAAGCAATAGAGCTGATATTCGGCCATTGAGTTTCCGTTGTGTGGGCACGCTAATGCGACAGCGTAATCGTGCCGCCGCCGTTGTCCTTCCCCTCGAAGTGGCCGCCGGTGAACGAAAGCGTCGCCAACGGCTCGCTTTTGTGGTCGCGGATAATCAAGTTGTCGTGTTCGAAAGTCCATTTGCGGCTGGTAAAGAAATTGCCGGGGCAGCCGCCTTCGGGAGCAATGGTTCCTTGGCCGGCGCCGGGCGTCGCGCCGAACGTCATAAAGCAGCCGCCTCCGGCAGCCGCCGTGAAATGCCAGCGTCCCGCAAGATCGGTCGGCGGCGGCGAGGGCGGAGGTGGAGACGGCGGCGGAGCGGAAGCAGCGGGCGCCGGCTCTGGATTCGGCGCTGTGGCGCAAGCGGCAAGCACGATCAGTACGGCAAAACTCGCCGCGGCCGCGCTCCACCACCCTTTGCGTTGCACAGGCACCATTACCGCATCGTCGGGATGACGAACTCGGCGCCTTCTTTAGTGCCTGACGGCCAGCGCGCGGTCACCGTCTTAGTCTTGGTGTAGAAGCGAATCGAGTCGGGCCCGTGCTGATTAAGGTCGCCGAAGCCGGAGCGTTTCCATCCGCCGAACGTGTAATACGACAGCGGCACTGGAATGGCGAAGTTGACGCCGACCATGCCGACCTGCACGCGGCTGGTGAAATCGCGGGCGGTGTCGCCATCGCGGGTAAAGATGGCGACGCCGTTGCCGTAATCGTGCTCCGACGGCAGCCGCACGGCTTCCTCATAGTCCTTCGCCCGCACCACCGACAGCACGGGGCCGAAAATCTCCTCTTTGTAGATCGTCATGTTCGGCTTGACCTCGTCGAACAGGCAGCCGCCGATGAAATTGCCGCTCTCGTAGCCCTGCAGCTTGAAGTTACGGCCGTCGACCACGAGCTCAGCGCCTTCCTTGACGCCGATATCGATGTAATCGCGGACTTTGTTGAGCAGCGCCTTGGTGACCATCGGGCCATAGTCGGCCTGCGTGTCGGTGGAAGGCCCGATCTTGAGGCCTTCGACGCGCGGGATCAGCTTTTCGAGCAAAAGGTCGGCGGTCTTCTTGCCGACCGGCACTGCGACCGACACCGCCATGCAGCGCTCGCCCGCCGAACCGTACCCGGCGCCGATCAGCGCATCGACTGCCTGATCCATGTCGGCGTCCGGCATCACGATCATGTGGTTCTTGGCGCCGCCGAAGCACTGCACGCGCTTGCCGTGCGCGGTTCCGGTTGCGTAAATGTATTCGGCGATCGAGGACGAGCCGACGAAGCCGATCGCCTTGACGCGCGGGTCCGTCAAGAGCGTATCCACCGCCTCCTTGTCGCCGTTGACGACATTGAGCACGCCCTTCGGCAAGCCGGCCTTGATGAACAATTCGGCAATGCGCATCGGCACCGAGGGATCGCGCTCGGACGGCTTGAGGATGAAAGTGTTGCCGCAGGCGATCGCCGGCGCGCATTTCCACAGCGGGATCATCGCCGGAAAATTGAACGGCGTGATGCCGGCAACGACGCCGAGCGGCTGGCGGATCGAAAACAGGTCGATGCCGGGGCCTGCGCCTTCGGAATATTCACCCTTCAACAGATGCGGGATGCCACAGGCGAATTCCGCCACTTCGAGGCCGCGCTGGATGTCGCCTTTGGCGTCGGCGAAGGTCTTGCCGTGCTCGGACGACAGCAGCCGCGCCAGATCGTCATATTCGCCCTGGATCAGTTCCAGGAACTTGAACATGACGCGGGCGCGGCGCTGCGGATTGGTCGCGGCCCAGCCGGGGAAAGCGGCTTCGGCATTCGCAATGGCCTTCTCCGTCTCTGACTTGCTCGCCAGAGCGACCTTGGCCTGCACCTCGCCAGTATTGGGATTGAACACATCGCCGGAACGCCCCGACGTCCCCTTCACCTCGCTGCCGCCGATGAAGTGGCCGATCTCACGCATAGAAACTCTCCCTGGAAGACGGACGGCCTTAACGCCGGATAAGTTGACCCATTGTGAGGCTTTTTTTCACGCCGGTCACGGGGGCGGCAAGTCCTGATTCAGGCGGCTTTTCACAGGCTGCGAACGGCCTAGCGACAAAGTTCCCTCAGGTAACCGTCCCTTAAGCGCGCCAAAGGTACTTTGGCACCCGTTAGGGTACGTGGGTCGCTGGTGGGAGCGGTTGATGGACATTGCAACAAGCCTCGGGCTGCTCTCCGGCACAGCCGTCCTCGTGGCGCTGATGCTGATGGGCGGAGGCCTTGGCATGTTCCTCAGCGATCATGCAATTATCATCATCTTCGGCGGTTCTTTCGCGGCCACTCTGATCCGTTTCCCGCTGACGGCGATATTCCATGGGTTGCCGTTAGGGGCCAAGTTCGCCTTCACCATGCGGCGCACCACGCAACGCGAGCTGGTCGACGAAATTGCCGCTTTGGCGGAGATCGCCCGCAAGCAGGGACCAATGGGGCTCGAAAAGGTCGAGATCGAGGACTCCTTCCTGGCCAAGGGCATCCGCTTCGTCGCCGACGGATATGACGCCGAATTCATCCGTGACAATCTCGAGCGCGACCGCGACAACTTCCTCCAGCATCTCGACGAAGGACAGAAGATCTATCGCGCGATCGGCGACTGCGCGCCGGCCTTCGGTATGATCGGCACGCTGGTCGGCATGGTGCAGATGTTCGCCAACATGACCGATCCATCCAAGCTCGGTCCGTTTATGGCAACGGCATTGCTGGCGACTCTGTATGGCGCGGTGCTCGCGAACATTCTCTGTTTGCCGCTTGCCGACAAGCTGCATCTCAAGTTGGTCGACGAGGAGATCAATCGCACGCTTATCATCGACGGTATTCTGATGATGCGCGGTTCCAAGAGTCCCTCCTTGGTGCGCGAGATGCTGCTGGCTTATCTGCCCGAAAAGCATCGGCATGAGGCCGAGCCGGAAGCGGAGCCGGTCCCGGCCTAACGGACGGCGGAGCGACCTAAACCATGGCGCGGCGCAAGGAAGCACACGGTGGCGGCCACGGCTGGTTCGTCACCTTCGCCGATCTCATGGGCTTGCTCGTGAGCTTCTTCGTCATGCTGGTCGCTTTCTCCAACCAGGACCAGCAGAAGCTGCAAATCGTCGCCGGCTCGATGCGCGACGCCTTCGGCGTGCAAAACAACGTGCGTTATTCTGGTATCATCGAGGTCGACGGCTTGCCGACGCGGCCGAAGCTGAAAAATGCGGCGCATATCCAGCCCGAAGATGCATCTGCAACTCCGACACCGGACGAAAACGACCACAACCGCGAATTCGGCTCGCATTTCAAAAACGACAAGGCGTTCGCGCTGGCGGCGGCCTCGCTGCGCCAGGCCCTGCAAGACATGCCGGAACTGACCGAAGCCTCCAAGCACATCATGGTCGAGGAGACCCAGGAAGGGCTCAATATCGAGATCGTCGACCAGGACGGCCGCTCGATGTTTCCGGACGGCTCCAAGGACCCCTACGAGCGAACCCGCACCGTCATCCAGAAACTTGCCGGTCCGCTGAAGGCGACGCCATACCGGATTTCCATCACCGGCCATACCGCGGCCGGCCGTGAGGCGCCGCAGCCCGGCTACGGACCCTGGAACCTGTCGGCCGACCGCGCCAATTCGGTTCGCCAGATCCTCGAAGAAGAGGGAATGCCATCGGCCAGTTTCTATGAAATAGCCGGCAAAGCCGATACCGATCCGCTGTTTCCGGACGACCCGTTCATGGCGGCCAATCGCCGTGTGACAATTACGCTGATGCGCGAGGCGCCTCCGGTCCCGCCGGGATTGCAGCCCTAGGCGCGATCTTCCGTCGAGCCAACGTCCAAGCTCGCGGTATTGCGGCCGGAGCGGCGATGCTATAAAGGCGCGCCTCCATTGGCCGCATGGCGGCATATCAGAGCGCATGAGTAATCCCATAACCGACCAGGCGCCCGCGCTCGAACCGGCGGTCGACGCCCAACGGGCGAGCGAAGCGTCCGCCGGCTTTCTGACGCTGACGCTGGGCAGCATCGGCGTCGTGTTCGGCGACATCGGAACGAGCCCGCTCTACGCCTTGCGCGAGGCGGTCGTTGCCGCGAGCCCGAGCGGAACAATCAGCCGCGATGCCGTGCTCGGCGTGCTGTCGCTCATTCTTTGGGCGTTGATCATCGTCGTGACCTGCAAATACGTCTTGATCCTGCTCCGCGCCGACAATAACGGCGAAGGCGGCACGCTCTCGCTCACCGCGCTGGCGAGCCGGGCGTTCGGGCGCCGCAGCGCCCCGATCTACATCCTCGGCGTCATCGGCGCATCGATGTTCCTCGGCGACTCGGTCATCACGCCGGCGATCTCGGTGTTGTCGGCGGTCGAAGGCTTGAAGCTTGCGACGCCAGCCTTCGAACACTTCGTCATTGGACTCACCGTCGCCATCCTGGTCGGATTATTCGCTGTCCAAAGCCGCGGTACGGCGAAGGTCGCCGCCTTTTTCGGGCCCGTCATGGTCGTGTGGTTTGCCGCGATCGCGATCGCGGGCCTGGCGAATATCCGCGACGATCCGCATGTGCTTGTGGCGGTCAATCCCTATTACGGCATAAAATTTCTCGCTGCGCACGGCCATATCGGCCTGGTCACGCTTGGCCTTGTCTTTCTGGCGGTAACCGGCGGCGAAGCGCTCTATGCCGATTTGGGCCATTTCGGCCGCAGGCCGATTCAGACGGCGTGGCTGTTTCTGGTTTTCCCGGCCTTGATCCTGAACTATTTCGGCCAGGGCGCCCTGGTGCTGGCCGACGAAACGGCAATCGAAAACCCGTTTTACCGGATGATGCCGGCGTCATTGCTGCTGCCGACGATCGCGCTGGCGACGGTGGCGACGATTATCGCCAGCCAGGCGGTGATCACGGGCGCCTATTCGCTGGTCGCGCAAGCGACACAACTCGGCTTGCTGCCGCGGCTCGCCATCCGTCACACCTCTGCCGAGCATCACGGCCAAATCTATATTCCGCGCGTGACCGTGGCGCTCCTCGGCGGCGTTCTTCTGCTGGTCGGGTTGTTTCGCACCTCGAGTGCGCTGGCGTCGGCCTATGGCATTGCCGTGACCACGACGATGGTGGTGGACGGCATTCTCGGCCTGCTCGTGGTGTGGAAACTATGGCGCAGGAAGCTGTGGCAGGCGGCGGCGCTGGTGGCGCCGCTGGTTTTCGTCGACGGCGTGTTTTTTTCCGCGAACCTCCTCAAGATTTTCGACGGCGCCTGGGCACCGCTTGCCTTCGGCGCGTCCATGGTGCTCCTGATCCTGACCTGGCGCCGCGGCACTGGGCTATTGACGCAGAAGACACGTCGAACCGAGGTGCCGCTCGACACGCTGGTGCGCAGCCTGCAGCGCAAGTCGCCGCACGTGGTGCCGGGCACCGCGGTGTTCCTGACCAGCGATCCTGATTTCGCGCCGACGGCGCTCCTGCATAACCTCAAACACAACAAAGTGCTGCACGAGCATAACGTCATCCTCACGATCGTCACCGCGGACACGCCGCGGGTCCGCGATGAGGACCGCGTTCACATGCTGCAAGTGTCGCCGCTGTTCAGCAAGATTGCGCTGAAATTCGGCTATATGGAATCGCCGAACGTGCCAAAAGCGCTGGTGATCGCCCGCAGGCTCGGCTGGCACTTCGACATCATGTCGACGTCGTTCTTCCTGTCACGCCGCTCGCTCAAGGTGGCGGCGCACTCAGGGATGCCGCAATGGCAGGATCGCCTGTTCATCATGCTTGCGAAGTCGGCAAGCGATGCCTCGGATTTCTTTCAGATTCCGACCGGGCGCGTGGTCGAAGTAGGCACCCAAGTCACCGTCTGAGCGCCGGGCCGGTTGCGGGCAGCAAATTGCCGGCGAATTGGGCCTTGTGCCCATGCATAAACGCATGGCTGCGAGTCCGCCGGTTGGGAATTTTATTCGTGAAACAAGTCATGACTTGATGGCGCATCGGTGCTAAAGCCGCGCCCGGCCGACACGGTACGGTCGACGGCCGAACCCGGCGCCAACTTTCCTTATATAATCGATATGTCTGACAGCATTGCGTTTCCCAATGGAAGCGAGGGGGCCGCCGACGGCAGCCGCGCCGCGCACGCGAGTTTTTGGGCGCTCGCGCTCGGCAGCATCGGTGTCGTTTACGGCGATATCGGCACGAGTCCCCTCTATGCGTTCCGCGAAGCCGTCATCGCGGCGGCCGGTCCGCATCATTATGAGGCGCTGCGCCACGGGCAGGAGACTTTGGCGCGCGATGACGTGCTGGGCGTAGCGTCATTGATCCTGTGGGCGCTCTTCATCATCGTCACATTGAAGTACGTCGTTCTGCTGCTGCGGGCCGATAACAACGGCGAGGGCGGCACGCTCACCTTGATGGCGCTCGCTTCGCGCGCGGTCGGGCGGGCCGGCAGAGCCGCCGGCGTCGTTGCCCTGCTCGGCATCATCAGTGCTGCGCTGTTCTACGGCGATGCCGTCATTACTCCGGCGCTTTCGGTGCTGTCCGCGGTCGAAGGTCTCGACGTGGCGACGCCGAGATTTCACGAGTATGTCGTGCCGCTCACGATGGTGATCCTGGTCGTGCTGTTCGCGTTCCAGTCGCGAGGCACAGCCAAGGTCGCGGCCCTGTTCGGCCCGATCATGGTGGTATGGTTCGTGGCGATTGCGATTCCCGGCTTGATCGCGATTGCCGCCGATCCGGGCGTGCTGTGGGCGATCTTCCCATTTTATGGCGTCAACTTTCTCCTGCATCACGGCATCATCGGTCTGTTTACGCTCGGCGCGGTTTTCCTGGCAGTCACCGGTGCCGAGGCGCTTTATGCCGACTTGGGACATTTCGGCCGCGGTCCGATCCAGATTGCGTGGATCGCGCTCGTGCTGCCGTCGCTTGCGATCAATTATCTGGGGCAAGGCGCGCTCTTGCTCGCCAATTCAAAGGCGATCGAAAACCCGTTCTTTTTGCTGTACCCCGACTGGTTGCTTATTCCGTCGGTCATTCTGGCGACGGCGGCGACCGTGATCGCCAGCCAGGCGGTGATCACCGGCGCTTATTCGCTGACCAGCCAGGCGATCCAGCTCGGCCTCCTGCCGCGGCTGGAAATTCGTCACACCTCGGCGCGGCAGGCGGGCCAGATTTACATGCCGCGGGTCAACGGCCTGCTCCTTGTCGCGGTGCTGTTGCTGGTGGCGTTGTTCCGCTCGTCGAGCGCGCTCGCCTCGGCGTACGGCATCGCGGTGACCGGCACGATGGTCGTGACCTGCATGATGGCTTTCATCGTCATCTGGCGGTTGTGGCACTGGTCGATGTTCGCCGCCGCTGCGCTGATCGTGCCGTTTCTGTTGATCGATCTGACGTTTCTGTCGGCGAATCTGCTCAAGGTCGTCGAGGGCGGCTGGGTGCCGCTGGCACTCGGCGGCGTGGTCATGCTGCTGATGTACACTTGGCGGCGCGGCAGCAGGATCCTGTACGAGAAGACCAGGCGGCTTGAAACACCGCTTGAAGATCTGGTGCGCATGCTGGAGCGCAAGCCGCCGCAGCGTGTCCCCGGCACGGCGGTATTCCTGACCAGCGATCCCGGCAGCGCCCCCACGGCGTTGATGCACAGCCTCAAGCACTACAAGGTGCTGCACGAAAAGAACGTCATCATCAGCGTGGAGACCACGCACACGCCGCGCGTCGCGCAGGAGAAGCGCGTGCAGATCGAGCCGGTCGGCGCGACGTTCCTGCGCGTGAGGCTGCGCTTCGGCTATATGGAGACGCCGAATATTCCGCGAGCGCTGACAATCGTCCGCAAGCTCGGCTGGCATTTCGACATCATGTCGACATCGTTCTTTCTGTCACGACGCGCGCTGCGGCCGGCGCCGCATTCCTTCATGCCGCGCTGGCAGGACCGGCTGTTCATCTGGCTGGCGCGTTCCGCCAACGACGCCACCGACTATTTCCAGATCCCGACCGACCGGGTGGTCGAGGTCGGCACTCAGGTGACGGTCTGAGCCCTTCATTTTTGCGGTGCAACGCCTTAGGCTTGGTGGGGTGCAAGGAGACGAGCGATGGCGGAGTTCAGCGTGCGCGATCTGACGCCGGAAGAAGTGGCGCGCGGCCTTGAAGCCGGCGTCATGGTGCTGGTCGATGTGCGCGAACTGAATGAAACCGAAGTCGAGCGCTATCCCGGCGCCGTCATCGTGCCGCTGTCCGCGTTCGACCCGGCGGACATTCCGGAGCCGCAAGGCCGGGAGGTCGTATTCGCGTGCCGGTCCGGGCGTCGCTCGGTAACCGCCTCGCTCGCGGCGCAGGAGCAGGGCTATCCTTACAGTTCGCACCTCGCCGGCGGCATATTGGCCTGGAAGGCCGCCGGGTTGCCGACCGAAACCTGAAAGCTCGTTGCGGCCGTGCCGTTACGGTCGTGTCGCTCCGCTACCCAAGCGGTGCGGACGCGCTATACTTGTCGCAAGTCGGCCAAGAGCCGACTGGGAGGGTCTCAATGAATAAAATATGGTGCATCGCCGCCGCGGTGCTCGCGGTCGCCATCTGCGTTCCGGCACACGCCGCCGACAGAGTCAAGATCGGGGTCATCTACCCGTTGACCGGCAATGCCGCCAGTGCCGGCCAATCGGCCAAGGATGCTGTCAATCTGGCCGTCGAAATCGTCAACACGGCGCACCCCGAACTGAAGAACCTGCCGCTCGGAGCGACGGCCGGCCTGCCCAATCTCGGCGGCGCCAAGATCGAACTCGACGAAGCCGACCACCAGGGCAACCCGCAGGTCGGACAGCAGCAGACGCTGCGGCTGATCACCCAGGACCATGTCGCGGCCATGCTCGGCTCGTACCATTCATCGGTGACGCTGGTTGCCACCGCGGTCGCCGAGCGGCAGGGCGTGCCCTATCTGGTTGCCGATTCCGTCGCCGCTAACATCACCGGGCGCGGCTTCAAGTGGACATTTCGCACCACCCCCTTCGCGCCGGACTTTGCCAAGGCCTATGCCAAATTCCTGACCGACCTGAAGAGCTCGGGAACCCGGGTCAACAATATCGCCGTGGTCAACGAGAACACCGATTACGGCACTTCGGTCTCCGGCAGCATTCTCGACGCCGCCAAGGCCGCCAACATCCCGGTCGCGGCACAGATCGCGTACAGCGCCAACAGTTCGGACGTCACCGCGCAGGTGCTTCAGCTCAAGTCGACCAATCCGGACGTGGTGATCTTCATCAGCTACACCGCCGACATCATCCTGTACTTCAAGACGATGAAGAACCTCGATTACCTGCCGCCGATCATCATCGGCGACGATGCCGGCTTTTCCGATCCGAGCTTCATCCCCAATGTCGGCGATCTCGCCCAGGGCGCGGTCAATCGCAGCGCCTTCGACATCGGCAAGCCCGGGACTAACAGTTACATCGTCGACCAGATGTTCAAGGCCAAATACGGCCGCGACCTTGACGACACCAGCGCACGCTGGATGCAGGGCTTCTTCGTGCTCGCCGACGCGATCAACCGGGCGGGTTCGACCGAGCCGGACAAGGTCCAGGCGGCGCTGAAGGCGACCGATCTCAAGCCGGATCAGCTCATGATCGGCTATAACGGCGTCAAGTTTGATGACACCGGACAAAATATCCTGGCGTCGACGTTCCTCATCCAGCTCAAAGGCAAGGAATATGTTTCGATCTGGCCGGCGGACCGCGCCACCAGCAAGATCGAGCTGCCGATGAAGGGCTGGCGCTAAGGCACGGAGGCTGCGGCGCTCCCGGACCGGCGGTGGGCGAATTCGTGGCGCATCGCGTTCGGGAACGTCTTTCGAAGCCTACCGCCAGCGCCGGTGCAGCCAGAGCCATTGCTCCGGATGCTCGCGCACCCAACTTTCGATCATCGAGGTGACAGTCTGCATCGTCGGCTGGATGTCGATATTGCCGCCGGCGTCGCGGGTTGGCGTGATTGCTTCGGTGAACTCGCCCCAGAATGTGTTGCCGTCAGGCCGCCGCACTAGGCGGATGCCGTGGATTGGGCACTCCGTGCGCCGTGCCAGCAACGCGGCCAGCGGATTGGCGAGGCAGGTCCGGCCGAAAAAAGTCACTTCGACGCCCCTGACGTAGTGCTGGTCCGCCAGCATGCCGACGTGAATACCGTCTTCCAGCATCCGCGCCAGCTTGACCGGCGCGTCAAACGTAGTCGGAACCAGTTCACCCATCAGCGGCGTGCGCAGCTTGACTATAGCATCGGCGATGGCGTCGTTGTTCGGCCGCCGGAATAGCACGGCCGACTTCAGGCCCGACAGTTTCGCGGCCAGGCCGGGAAGCTCCCAATTGGCGAGATGAGCGGCGAAAATGATCGCGCCCTTCTCGGCTTTGGCAATCCGGTGGTAGCGCGCCAGGCTGTCGGGATCGTAGGTGACGACGTCCCGCGTTGGCGTACCGAAACCCTGGACGCTGAACTCGTCGAGATGCGCGAACTCGACGGTGACACGACCAAGGTTGTCCCAGACGCCGGCGAGAATCGCCTCGATCTCGGCGTTGGATTTCTCCGGAAAAGCCGCGCGCAGGTTTTCGCGGCCCAGCCGATGTTCCTTGATCAAGGGACCGATCTTGCGTGTCAGCGCGCCGGCCACATTGGCCGTGCGCTTGCGATCGAGGCGCCTGAACGCCTGGATCAATCCGACCGCAGCCGAACCGACGACGGCGTCCAGCAACGGCTTGAAGCGCCGAGCGGCCATCAGAAATTGACGATGATCTTGCCGAACACCTGCCGGCTCTCGAGCCGGGCGAGGCCGCGCTCGAAGTCGGCGAGCGCCACCTCGGTATCGATCACCGGGCCGATCCCCGACGCCATTTTGGCGAGGCTCTCGCGGATGTTGCGCATCGAACAGCCGAACGAGCCGAAGATGCGGTATTGCTGCAAATAAAGCTGAAACAGGTTCATGGTGATCGACTGTCCCGACGTCGAGCCGCAGGTCACGAGGCGGCCGCCGCGCTTGAGGCACAGGAGCGAGCCGTTGAAAGTATCGGGGCCGACATGCTCGAAGGCGACATCGACGCCCTTCTTGCCGGTGAGCTTGCGCACCACGCCTTCGAACCGGTCGGTGCGGTAATTGATGACGTGATCGGCGCCGAGCGCCTTGGCTTTTTCCGCCTTGGTATCGTCGCCGACCGTCGTTATCACGGTGGCGCCGATCGCTTTCGCCATCTTGATGGCGGTAGAGCCGATACCCGAGCCGCCGGCTTGCACCAGGACGGTTTCACCCGGCTCGAGCTTGGCGTTGTCGAACAGCATGTGCTGTACGGTGCCGAAGGCGACGGGCGCGCAGGCGGCGTCGCGGAAGCTGACACCGGGCGGGATCGCAACGACGAGCCGCGCCGGCATGTTGATCAGGTCGCGGGCAAAGCCGTCGACATGGAAGCCCATGATGCCGGCGACGTTCTCGCACAGATTATCGCGGCCTTCGCGGCAGGCCTTGCAGGTGCCGCAGGTCAGCGCGCCGTAGGCGACGACGCGGTCTCCGGCCTTCGAGGTCGTGACGCCGTCGCCCGTCGCGACGATTTCGCCGGCCGCCTCAACGCCGACAATGAGCGGCAGTTTGCGCTTGGCAAACGCCATGCCGCGCCAGCCCCAAACGTCGATATGATTGAGCCCGATCGCCTTGATGCGGATTTGCACTTCGCCGGCGGCCGGTGCCGGCGGTGCCGCGACATCGAGCAGCTCGATCTTGCGGTCGGCGACCAGCGTCAGCGCGCGCATCGATTTGCCCGGTGCCACCGTTCCCTGTCCGCCGCCAATCGTTGTTTCGGCGGCGCCGGTCACGCCGGCTCCCGCGCCAGGACGAGACTGACGTTCTGGCCGCCGAAGCCGAACGAGTTCGAGATAGCGCGGCGAAGGCGCGCGTCACGCGCCACGTTGGGGACCACGTCGAGCGCAATCGCCGGATCGGGAAGGTTGTAGTTGATGGTCGGCGGAATCCGCTGATGCTGGAGCGTGAGCAGGCTGATGACCGCTTCGACCGCACCGGCCGCGGTCAGCGTATGCCCGATCATCGACTTGTTGGACGAAATCGGGATGCTGCGGATGCGCTCGCCGAACACCGTGGAAACGCCCAGATGCTCCATCTTGTCGTTCTCCGGCGTCGATGTGCCGTGGGCGTTGATGTAGTCGACGTCCTCGGGCCCGATACCGGCGTCGGCAAGCGCGTTCTTCAGGCAGGCGATGATCGGCTTGCCGTCCGGACTCGACCGGGTGCGATGGAAGGAATCCGACTTCTCGCCGCAGCCCTCGAGGATGCCGAGGATACGGGCGCCGCGGGCCTGGGCGTGATCGAGATTTTCGAGCACGAGCGCGGCTGCGCCTTCGGCAAGTACAAAGCCGTCGCGGTTCTTGGAAAATGGCTTCGAGGCTTGTTCCGGCGGGTCGTTCTGGGTCGACAGCGCCGACAGCAGCGAGAAGCGGACCAGCGATTCCGGCGTCAGCGAGCCGTCCGCACCGAGCGCCAGCGCCGCTTCGCACTCGCCGCGACGGATCGCCTCGACGCCAAGCTGAATGGCGCTCGCGCCCGACGCGCACGCGGTCGTGAGCGAGATCGGCGAGCCCTCGGTGCCGAAATGCGCGGCGAGGTGCTCGCCGGTGATGCCGTATTTCAGCGATTCATGGTACGGCGCGAATTTCGGCTGGCGCGCGACGGCGATGAGGTCGGAGTAATTCGCGTCGTCCTTGAGTTGCGCCTCGTCGGCCATTTCGATGCGGTAGTGCCATTCGATCTCGAGCGGCGGCATGGCGAGGAACAGCGGTCCCGGAAAGTGGCCCTTGCCGCCGATGCCGGCTTCGGCGATTGCTTCCTCGCCGGCCATGAGCGCGATGCGCTCGGTGAGAGCCGCGGGCGGCGTGTAGTCGGTGTAGGCCTCGTTGACCGCGCCGGCGATCGTGGTGCGCAGGCCGTCGACCGGAAAGCGCGTTATGCGCCGGATGCCGGACTGGCCAGCCGACAGTCTCGCCCAGTTGTCGGTCTTGCCGACGCCGAGCGGGGTCACGATTCCCATGCCGGTGACGGCGACGACGGGACGGCCGGCTTTGTCGCGTTTCGGCGCTGGCGACGAGACTGCCATGAGGTCTCTCCTTCAGTTGATCCGTTCGACCAGCGTCAACCCTTCGCCGCGGAAATGGCCGACGCTGGTGACGATGAGCTGGGACAGGCCAGGTGGACTGTCACCCAAGTCACCGGGTCCGGTCGGCGCGAACAGCTTGCCGTGCTCGATGGCCGCGCAGGCGATCCCCAAATTGGCGACAAACTGGTTATCGACCCCATGCCCGATATACGTACCGGTATTGCGGACCGGAAGGCCTATTTCCTCCAGGACATGGTGCTCGGTCGCGGTTGCCGGTTCGAGCCCGGTCGCGCCGGAGATGACGCCGGCGTGCGCGCGGTCAACCCGTCCGGCGAGCGCCTGCCACTGGCGCCGCAGCGCGGCCTCGGATTCGCCCGGCTGGCGCATGTTGCGATCCGAATAGATCTCCGAAATCCGGGCGCGCGGCCTGGCGCCCCGCGCCTTGGCGTGATCCGGGCTTTCCAGAACGATGAACGCGCCCATGGTCGCAAAGGCAATCCCGCCGTCCGGACCGCGATCCCACACCGGCGCGAATTTTTCCCGCAGCAGGACGTGTCCGAGTTCGAAGGCGAGCAGGACGTCCCAGCGCGCGCCGTTATAGGCGCCGCCAACCAACGTCAGCTCGCTCTGGCCGGCCGCAATGCGCGCCTGCGCAACGCGCACGGCGTCGACGCCCGCGGATTCCTCGCCCATGAATGTGCGCGACGATCCGACGACGCCATGAACCAGCGAAATATTGCCGGCAAGCAGGTTGGGAAGCTGGGCCAGAAAAAGAGTAGGGCGCAAATCGCTCATCAGGCGCTCGTTGAGGAATACACCCGGCTGATTGGCCTTGCGCACACCGGCGAGGATCGCATTATCGACGGCGATGTCGCGCTCGCCGCCGCCGGCCGCGACAATCATGTCGGTGCGGTCGAGCAAATCCGGCTTGCCGGTTATACCGGCGTCGTTCAGCGCCAGACCGGCGGCATAGACGCCGACGCGCTGCCAGGTTTCCATCTGTCGCTGATCGGCCTTCTTCGGAATCTGCTTGTCGAAGCTGATCGGCGGCAGCGGATGCACGATGTAGGGAGCAAAAGTCTTGGCGTCGTAGGGCGGCGGATCGCCGCGTTCGAGACGTTCCCAATTCGCATCCATCCCCTCGCCGAGACAAGTGAGGAGACCGACGCCGGTGATCCACACTTCACGGCGTCCGCTCACTTCATGAGCTCCTTGAGCGGGAACTCGAGCCGCGCCGCCCAATCCTGAAGTGTCTTGCGGAATTGCGGATTCGGAAATGGCACGATGCGATAGGTGATGCCGGCATCGCAAACGAGCTTGCCGGCGCGCCGTCCTTTGGTCTCGCCGATGGTGTAACCGGAGCCCTCGTGCACTACCTTGCCTTCGAACTCGAGTTCGTCACCGGGAAACACCGCGGTGCGGATTTTGGCTTCCTTGACGCCTGCGAGCATCGGCAGGCCGGAGAAATTGCAAAGCGCGCTCACAAGCCAGCCGGTAGTCTGCGCCATGCATTCGATCAGCAGCACGCCGGGCATCAGCGGATAGCCGGGAAAGTGGCCCTCGAATACCGGGCTCTTTTGCGGCACCGTGCAGACGGCCCGGATCGCGCGCTCGTCGACATTGACGTCGACGATGCGGTCGATCATCTGGAAATATTCAAGGCGCATGCGCAGCGCCTCAGGCGCTCTTGGCGGCGATCAGCTCGTCGATCCGTTCGCTCAGGTTCTTCAAGACGAAATACTGATCCGTGGTTGCCTTGCCGTCGTTGACTTCCTGGGTCCACTGTTCGAGCGGAAGCTTGATGCCGAAAGCCTTGTCGATGGCGAACGCGATATCGAGGAAATCGAGACTGTCGATCTCGAGATCGTTGATCGCGTGACTTTCCGGCTTAATGTTCTCACGCGGAATGTCGCAAGTTTCCGCAATGATTTCAGCCACTTTATCAAACGTCGTGGACATCAGGCGAGCTCTTTATGTCACGGCATGGATTAGCGCCGAGTGTGAACGGCGCAGCGAACTGCCCGATCGTCTGTCCGGGCCCCTCAGGTCGAACGCCCCGTATAGCGAAGGACGGGGTCAAGTTCAACGGCGGAAGCCCAAAGTCCGACGCGTTGAGGTGCGCTCAATCGGTGCTGGTAAGCTTTTGCGCCGGTTGAATGATTTGCCCTGATCCTGGTCGGCCCGCCGTCTTGTTCACTGCCGCAAAAGACGCCAACATCGGCAAGAACCGCCCGTTCCGCCGGAACGATGGCGGAATGGGAGGAACGCGATGCGCTACTCGCTCCGGCTCGCCGGATTGGCGGGCGTCGTTGCAACCCTGCTGCCGTCGCCGGGCGGCGCGCAAGTCCTGATGCAACGCGATGTGTCGCTCAAAATGGCGCTCGCCATCGCCGAGACGGCGATCGGCGAATGCGAGAAGGCCGGCAATAATGTCTCGGTTGCCGTGGTCGACCGCGCCGGCCGGCTTCGCGTCTTCCTTCAGGGCGACAAGGCCGCGCCGCATAACATCGAGCTTGCGCAGCGCAAGGCCTACACGGCGCGTACATTCGGCCGCCCGTCGGCGGAATGGGCGGACCGGACCGGCGCTGGATCGGAGCTTGCCGGCCAGCGCCAGCTCGAACATGTCATCGCGCTTCGCGGCGGCGTGCCGATCAAGGTCGGCGACGAGACCATCGGCGGCGTCGGTGTTAGCGGCTCGACGTCAGGGGGCGACGAGGCCTGTGCCATCGCCGGCGTCGCCAAGGTGCAGGATCAATTGAAGTAACGCGACCAATCGCGGCAAAAGCCGCTGACGCCGTTACTTCTCCAACGGCAGCTGGATTGGCGCGCAATTCTGCCGGCCCTGCATGACGCAGTCCTGGGCATTCTGCATGTCGGCGATCGTATCGGCGATCCAGACCCCGACGCCGACCAACACTGAAACGATGGCAACCGCGATAAGATTCATCAGCATGCGCTGGCGATAATCGATGGGCGCTTCGTCTTCGTATTGCGCCAGATCGTCGAACGGTTCGGAGTCGCCTTCGGTAGCGGCCTGCCGGGGAGGCTGTGTCGGCTCGCGCTGGCGCAATTGGAATTGCAGGATCTGGCCCGATTTCCGCGCTTCGCTCAGGTCGGTCTGGTGTTGCGGCACGTGGAAGTCACCCTGCGGACGCGGCCAGCATAGCGCTTCTGCGCGGTAATTTCTAAGCTCAGTTTATCCGAGCCCGGCGTTGATCAACGTTGCGTTAACGGCCGAGGCTGATATGCGCTTGGGCAAGCTCCCGGCGCATCGTGTCGCACACGGCCATTCCAACCGGCAGGGAAGTGCCGTAAAATCCGCTCTGATGCGAATCAAAGGCTCTGCACGCGCGGCGGTGGCCCTTGTCGCGGCCTATGCGGTAGCGCTGCAAACAATCTTGCTGGTGTTCGGCGGTTCCGTTACCGGAGCGGCCGGGTTTGCTGGCCTGCCGATCTGCTCGCACTTCGGCGACGGTACAAGCGACCAGGTGCCGTCCGGACATGGGCGCGAGTGTGTTGCCGCCTGTCTTACCGGCTGCAGTTGCGGCGCGGTTGCCGTGCCGACGCGCGCGGCATCGTTATCCTATGCGCCGGAACCGTCGCAGGTTATCGCGGCTTTGGGCGATGCCAATCCGGCAATACGACAAAGCGCGATCTGCGCCCATCACTCGCGCGCCCCGCCGTTCGGCTGAGATTATCTTCACGCGCTGCGACGAAATTCTTTCCGCCCGTCGGGCGGGCATCCGCTACGGAGCAATTCCATGACACGTTTCGTTGACAAGACCACCACGCGCGGCTTTGCGGCTGCGATGATGCTGACCCTGATGCCGGTTGCGGCAGTCCCCGCCTGGGCCGCCGACGTCGATGTCGGCTCGATCCATATCAGCCAACCATGGTCGCGGGCGACGCCGAAAGGCGCCAGCGCCGGCGCCGCCTATATGACGATCACCAATAACGGAAAGACGCCGGACCGGGTGAGTTGCGTATCGGACGACGCCAGCGCCGAGTGCCAGATTCACAGCATGACGATGGACAATGGCGTGATGGTGATGCGCCCCGTCGAAGGCGGGCTTGAAATCAAGCCGGGCGAAACCGTGACGCTCAAGCCCGGCGGCTTTCACGTCATGCTGGTCAACCTCAAGCATCCGCTTGAGCAGGGCAATGCGCTCAAAGCGACGCTGAAATTCGACAACGCGGGCACCGTTGACGTCGAGTTTCCGATCGCAGCGATCGGTGCAGCCGCGCCGGGAATGCCTGCGGGCGGCGGCATGATGATGGGCGGCGACCACGGCGGCATGCAGATGAGCCCAAGCGGTGGCATGCAGATGAACAAGCAATAGCTGCCACCGATCGGGGGGCGCGGCTTCTTGAACTGCAAGCCGCGGCCTGCCTGCGGGCTAGGGTCCGTTTTTCCGGATGGGCGCGCGTCGCGGCGAGGTGCAGCCCTCCCTCATGAAACGAATGGTCCCTCACACGGGGCCGGCATCGGCAATTTCGGCAAAGGCCGCTAGCCGAACACTACCCTTGCGCGTAAAAATAATATAAACACAAATTTACGGCGCTTCGAGCAACGCGCCGCTATACCCGCGTATCCGTGGCTGCGCGCTTATCCGTTTGAAAACAATGATAAAATGAACAGGAAACAGCGGCGGGTGAATGCCAAATTTGCCAGTCAGGCCGCCACTACGTCGGTCGTTGCGCCTTCATTACGGGCCGAAAAAGTCGATTATATTTACGAAAAAGTTATGTGGCATTATCGGCGGAGTGAGTTTGGCCCGGCGGAGATCCTGTGCCGGGCCGCGTTGCTGCGGGACGCTCAACACGTGCCAAGTCTGGTTGTGCTGGGCGACATCGCGCAACAGGCTGGCCGTAACAAATCAGCCGTAAAAGTCCTCGGCCAGGCGCTCGCTCTGGACCCTGGCAATGCAGCCGCGCACGACAATATCGCCATGGCCTACCAGGCGCTCGGCCGCCACGACGAAGCCGTTGAACATTTTTCGCAGGCCATGGCGTCGGGTCTGCGCGAACCCGAGATGCTGGTCAAGCGGAGCGCCGTCATGGCCGGCCTGTTGCGGCGCCTCGGCGCCGCGTGGCCGAGACAGTTGCCGCTTGCCGAATTGCTTGGACCTCAAGGCGCGGCTCCGATTGCAGCGGACGCACTGCTGTTGGCTATGTTGCGGTCTAAAGTCATCTGCGATGTCGAACTCGAGCGATTGCTGACGGCCTTGCGCCGCGGGCTGCTCCAGCATGCGATTGGCGGCGGGTCCGTTATCGTCGACGCGGATTTTCTCGCGTTCTTCGGCGCCCTCGCGCAGCAATGCTTCAACAACGAATACGTGTTCGCATCAGGCGATGCCGAGCGTGCGCAAGTGGGGACAATTTGCGATCGAGTCGCGGATGCACTCCGAACTGCCGCCGAAATCGCGCCGCTCGATCTGATTGCCATTGCATGCTACCGGCCGCTGTACACGCTGCCGATGGCCGCGTCACTTCTCAATCGCTGGTGGGCGGATGCCGCAGCGCGATTATTGACACAGCAGATCCATGAACCTGTCGAGGAAGCGTCGGACAGCATTCCGAGATTGACGCCTATCACCGACGCCATATCGCTCCAGGTTCAGAGCCAATACGAGGAAAATCCCTATCCGCGATGGAATACGCCGGCTCCTGTCAAACCAACCGTCATCGAAGATTTTCTGTGGGAGCGGCTCGGCCTCCCGATCATGTCGTGGCCAAGGGCTGCGCGCGAGCTCGATTTTCTGATTGCGGGGTGCGGCACGGGTCAGCATTCGATCGACACCGCGTCGCGCTTTCCGAAATCGCGGATTTTGGCGATCGATGTCAGCCGCGCCAGCCTGGCATATGCCCGCAGGAAAACGCGTGAAGCCGGCATTACGAATCTGGAATACGGTCAGGCCGATATTCTCGAATTGACCGCGCTTGGCCGGCAATTCGACGTGATCGAGGCCGTGGGAGTGCTGCACCATCTTGCCGATCCGGAAGCCGGCTGGCGTCTGCTGCTGTCGCTGCTGCGCCCGCACGGCCTGATGCTTGTCGGCCTTTACAGCGAGGCGGCGCGGCGATGCCTCACGGCCGTGCGAGAATTCATCGCCGAGCGGGGCTACCGGCCAACCCCCGACGACATCAGGGCCTGCCGGCAGGATCTGCTCCTGCGCGGCAGCGTGCCGCCGTTCACGGATTTCTCGAGCACGAGCGGCTGCCGCGACCTTCTGTTCAATGTCATGGAACATCAGTTCACGCTGCCGCGGATCGGCGCATTCCTCGACGCCAACGGCCTGAGTTTTCTGGGTTTCGAGCAGCGCCCGTTCGGAATCCATGAACAATTTCGGCGGCAGTTCGTCGAAGCCGACGCCGTACGCGATCTGGCGACCTGGGATCGTTTTGAACGGATGCACCCGATGGCCTTTGCCGACATGTATGTCTTTTGGGTGCAAAAAAGTGGGCATGATCGTCCTCGTGTCGCGGATCGATCGGTTGATCGGCCGACGGCCGATAGCCCCTGCTGAGAGCGATTCTTCCTACCTCGCGCGCGGAATGACTTGCGGATTGCCAAGCCGTAGCGGCTCGCCTTTCTCGAACAGAATGATCTGTTCGAAGGCCTCGCGAAAATAAAGCTCGAAATTCGTCCACTCAGCCCATCCCAGGTGTGGGGTGCAGAGCACGTTGGGCATCGACAGGAACGGATGATCGCCATCGACGATCGGCTCCCGGTCGTAGACGTCGACCGCGGCGAAACCGGGTCTGCCCCTGCGCAATGCGTCAAGGAGCGCGCCCGGCGCGATCAGGTCAGCACGCGACGTGTTGACCAGAAGCGCGGTCGGCTTCATACGCGCGAGGTCGCCGGCCGTGACAATGCCTTTTGTTTCGGGACGCAGGCGCAAATGCAGGGACAGCACGTCGGACCGTTCGAACAGTTCGGCCTTGTCGCGTGCGACCCGGTAGCCCGCCGCTTGCGCCTTTGCCGCGGAAGCGCTCTGGCCGAGGACCAGAATCTCCATGCCGAGGCCACGGCCTGCTTCGGCGACGAGTTCGCCGATGGTGCCGAGTCCGTAGATACCCAGCGTCGATCCGCGCAGCCGGTGCGAAAGCGTGCATGGCCACTCGCCCCGCTTCATCCGCTCCGCTTCGAGCGCGACATTGCGTCTCGCCGCGAGCATCAGTGCGACCGTCAATTCGGCCGGTGCGACCGGCGAGTTGCTCTTGCCCGTCGCCACCGGAATGCCGAGCTCCGTGCAAGCCTTGAAGTCGATGGCCTGCGAATTGCGCCCGACGAGCGCGATGAGTCTCAGCTTCGGCAGCCGCTCGAGCAGGGCGCGGGAAAATTCGACGCGTTCCCGGATCGCGATCACGGCGTCGGCGTCGAACAGCCGCTCGACAAGCTGGTCGAGATCGCGGGCAGGCGCGCGATAACGCGTGACGTCGTGATGTTCGATGAGCGTGTAGCAATCGAGACGATCCATCAGGTTCTGATAGTCGTCCGGGACTACGATCTTCATGAAGGCGCTACTTCCTGCCGCCTTCCTTGAACGGTGCCTTGCTGCCCGGCGGCAGCGGCGCCTTGAAGGTATTGAGCGTCATCGACACCATAGCGTAGTAGCCGAGGATGCCGACCAGTTCGACCGTGGCGGCCTCGCCGAGCAGCTTCTTCACTTTATTATAGGCGGCGTTGCCGACGCGCTTGGTCGCATAGAGTTCCTTGACGAAGGCATAGATCGCCCTCTCGTCCTTCGGCGCCTTCTTCGGCGCACGTCCGGCCTGGATGTCGCGGATCGTTTCCGGTTTCACACCCTGCTTTTCCGCCATCGGCGCGTGCATGAACCATTCGTACTGCGCCTTCCAGTGCTGGGCGGTGCACAGAATCGCGAATTCCGACAGCCGCGGCGGCACGCCGGTCTTGAAGCGCAGATGGCCGCCGAGTTTTTGCGCCAGTTCGCCGAACGTCGGCGAATGCAGATAGATCGCGAACGGACCCGACATCCGGAACTGGCCGCGTGGGCCGGCTTTGATGGAGTCCGCCAGCGCGTTCTGCTCAGGGGTCAGATTGTTCTGGTCCAGTTTTTCCAGGCGCGGCGATTGCATGTCGGACATCGGGGTTTCCTCCTTTTTGCAGGGATCGGTGCGACGGCGGGTGAGCGAGATTAAAGCCGTGGACGGCCGGGACAAGCCCGGCTGTGACGGCGGCCTCAGCGTTTTTTGGCCTTGTTTTTCTTCGCGGCTTTTTTCGCGGCCTTGCGCCTGGCCGGCTTCGCCGCGGCGGTGCGAGTTTCGACAGGCATCAGACCCGCTTTTTCGACGTGGCGCACCCAATAATTCCAGGCCCGGTTGGTCGAGGGCGGGCGTACGCTGTGGGCCGACGACAGGGCCATCTCGCCCGGCGACAATGAATCGACGTGACCATGCGCCATCGCCGCGCTTTGCAACGCCGCATTCTCGCAGCCGTACACGGTGCGGAACGTCAGTTCGCGCAGCGTCGTGCCGGCAACTGTGGCGCCGTGGCGGCGCATCAGTACCATCCAGTTCCGCCCGAGCGCGCGGGCGAGCGAGGCGCCTTCCTCCGGCTTGACCACCAGCATGTTGGTGTCGCCGAACTCGTCGCGCTGATCCCAGAACGGCACCTTGCCGATCACCGCCGGCAGGTGGAACACCGGCACCAGCTCCTTGCCCGAGATGCAGAACGGCAGGACCGAGTGCGCGTGGTGATGGCACACCGCATTGACCTCGGGCCGCGCCTTGTAGATTTCGCCGTGGATCACCCGCTCGCTGTACATGCGGAATTCGGTCGGCCGCACCGGCTGCGATTCGAGATCAAGCTCGACGAGGTCGGAGACTTCCGCGAGTTCCGGCGCCTGGTGGCGCGAGATAAAATAATGCTTCGGATTGTCGGGGTGGCGCACGCTGACGTGGCCGAACGCATCCAGCACTTTCTGATTGGCGAGGATGCGCGTCGATACGATCAATTCGTGCAGCGTCTCGGCGAGGGTATCCGCCATAATGGAAAAGCTCCGTTATTTTGTTGCCACAAGATCGATGAGCGCCGACATGCCGACATGCGAATTGCCTTCGCTGATGGCGCTGTCGTGCTCGCGGATATCGAGCGTCGTCATGTCGCCGAACCCGGCTTGCAGGATGTCGCGCGTGTACATCCGCGCCGCAGTGGGCGGGCCGCCGGTGCGGTATTCGAGCTGCTTCGGCCGATAGCCCTGGATCAGCAGAAGGCCGCCGGGCACGAGCGCGTTTTTCAGGTTGGCGAACAAGGCGTCGCGCTCGTGGGGTTCGACAAAAATGAAAATCGCCGCGACCACGTCGAATGCGGCCTTCGGCCAATGCCATGTGGTGACGTCGGCGACCTCGGTACGCAGCTTGACGCCGCGCTCGGCCGCGAGCGCTTTGGCCTTTTCAAGCGCCGCCGACGAAAAATCGATGGTCAGCACATCGAGGCCCCGCTCGGCGAGCCATACGCCATTGCGGCCTTCGCCGTCAGCGACTGACAGCGCGGTCTTGCGGCCGCGCAGCAGCGGCGCTTGGGATTTCAGAAAAGCATTTGGCTCCTTGCCGAAGGCATAGCCGGGCGCGCGAAACCGCGTCTCCCATCGTTCCTGTTCGGACATGACGTTTCTTGGTACTCCCCCGGGCGTTTCCCGCGAGCTTTTCGCCGCGTGTTTTGGCATCATGGCGCCGCCCGCGACAGGAGTATCCCGATGAGCGTTGCAGTGAAAGCCCTGTTCTTCGATGTGTTCGGCACGCTGGTCGACTGGCGCACCTCGATCGCGCGCGAGGCCGAAGCAATGCTCAAGCCGCTCGGCTATTCGCTCGACTGGCTCGCTTTCGCCGACGCCTGGCGCGGCGAATACCAGGGCGCCATGGACGAGGTGCGCACCGGCCGCATCCCGTTCTGCAAGCTCGACGTGCTGCACCGGCGCAACCTCGACATCATCCTGCCGTGCTTCAAGGCCGACAAACTCGGTGAAGAGCAGCGTCGCGAACTCAACCTCGCCTGGCACAAGCTCGACGCCTGGCCCGACGTGCCGCCGGGGCTGGTGCGGCTGAAGCTCCGGCACCGGCTGGCGCCGGTGTCAAACGGCAACATTTCGCTGATGGTCGATCTGGCGCGGCGCAATCATCTGCCGTGGGACGCCATCCTCGGCGCTGAAATTGCCGGCGACTACAAACCGAAACCGCGCGTCTATCTGGCCGCTGCGGAAGCGCTCGACCTCGAGCCCGGCGAATGCATGATGGTGGCGGCGCACACCAAAGACCTGATGGCTGCCGCGCCGCTCGGCCTGCGCACCGGCCACATTGCGCGGCCGAACGAGCACGGGCCCGGCCGCGGCGAAACCGCGCCGGGCGACAAAGTCGATATTGCGGCCAAGAGTCTTGAGGATCTCGCGGGGCAGATGGGTCTGTGAGAGACGCTGTGGCTTAACCGCCGCGCTGGGCGAAGTATGTCTGGTTCGCTCTGATGCGAACGGCAGCGCGGATCATCCGGCGCTCAAAAAAGTCGTTGGTGATCTGGCTGAGCAATTTCAGGGCGGCTGTCATTGTCCGTACTCCCCGTTAACCTTTCATTAACCATACGGACGCCTGCGGTGCAGCGAAGTGACCGAGGTCACAACAATGCGCTTTCAGGATAACATATTGATATATTTGTCATTATAGCTCGGGATAGTCCGTATAACCCTTGGCGCTGCCGCCGTAATAGGTCTTGCGGTCGGGCGGGTTGAAAGACGCGCCGCGGCGCAGCCGCTCCGGCAGGTCCGGGTTGGCGATGAACAGCGTCGCGAACGACACCAGATCGGCGGCGCCACCGCGCAGCACCGCATTGGCGCGAGACAGATCATAAGCCTTGTTGGCGATCAGCGCGCTGCGCCACAGCGGACGGAAGAACGCCGCATCGAGCCGCTGTCCCGTTCCGCCCTCGGCCGGTCCCGGCTCGACCAGATGCAGATAACCGAGACCGAGCCGGTCGAGCGCGCGTACGGCGGTCGAAAACGTCGCCGCCGGGTCGCTGTCGGAAATGTCGTTGAAGGCGAGATTGGTCGGCGACAGGTGCACGCCGGTGCGCTCGCCGCCCCAGACGTCGGCGACCGCTTCCATCACTTCGACGAGCAGGCGCACCCGATTGGCCGCGCTGCCGCCGTAAGCGTCGCCGCGCCGGTTGGTGCCGTCGCGCAAGAACTGATCGAGCAGATAACCGTGCGCGGCGTGGACTTCGACGCCGTCAAAGCCGGCGGCCTTCGCATTCTCCGCGCCGTTTCTGTATTGCGCGACGATGCCGGGAAGCTCCGCGGTGTCGAGCGCGCGCGGCGTCACATAGGGCTTCATGCCGTCGAGGGTCCAGGCCTGGCCCGCCGGCGCAATCGCCGACGGCGCGACCGGCAGCGCGCCTTCCGGCTGCAACGACGGATGGGAAATCCGTCCGACGTGCCAAAGTTGCAGGAAAATCGTTCCGCCGGCGTCGTGCACTGCGTCGGTCACGAGCTTCCAGCCGGCGATCTGCTCGGCGCTGTGGATGCCGGGCGTGCCGGGATAGCCGAGCCCTTGCGGCGACACCTGGCTTGCCTCGGCGACAATCAGTCCGGCGCTGGCGCGTTGCGCATAATAAGCGGCGTTGAGTGCGGTCGGCGCGTTGCCCGGCCCGGCGCGATTGCGCGTCATCGGCGCCATGACGATGCGGTTGCGCAGTTGCAGCGGCCCGAGATGGAATGGCGAAAACAGATCGACTTCTGTCATTGCGATATTTTTGCTTGGAACATGAGCAGATGTGTCAGACATCTGTCGCGAGGCTTGCCGCCGTAACTTCGCCGTCGGTGATGTAGTGGTTGACGTGCTTGCTGGCCAGACGCTGACCAGCCTTATACGAAACGATCTCGTCGATGACCTGGTTTTTCAGCAGCTCATCGATGATGTAGTCGCGCTCGGCGTTCGTATCCGAATCCGTAGCGTGCGTGATCTGGAATGTCAGGCGCGTGAGCGAGAGGCCGGTATCTTTGGTGCCGGCTCCGATCCAGTGAACCCGCGCATCCTCGGGCGGGCGATCGGTATTGAGCCAGAAACTGGCTTTTCCCAGATTGGCCTCGACGTGCTCGAGGCTCAAAGCCCAGAATCGAATGTGATGGCGCTTGCGCGGGCTGTCATCGATCGCCTTCTGGAAACCCACGTCCTGGCCGCGCCCGAAAAGGTAGAGAGTGCTGAACGGCGCCGTGGGGTAGGGCGAGTTCAATACGAAGGCCCGGACCATTCGCCACGAGCTTGTGAGGCCGAGCGGATCGGCCTCCGACCAGCCGGCGCGCTTGAAGGCGGCACGAAGCTGTTGCTGCGTGCCGGTCAGCACGAGGTTGACCGGGTCGCCGGGCATTCCGTCTCCGGTAATCGTGTAGCGGGGCACGCGTCTGCGCAGCAGGATTTTCAGGCCCATGCGAATGATGCGCGGCAGAACGATATAAGCCGCGATCGCGTAAGTGACGGCCAGGGCCAGCACCGTCGGCAGCCTGCGGTCGGTGACCCTGAAGACGTAAACGATCAACCAGACGGTGAGGATGCCTAACCCCACGACCAGTACGCGGCGTAGCTGGCGTTTCAGAAATCTCACGACTTGATACCTTGCAGCGCTCGGTCGGCGTGTCGGGAGCCTGCCCGATGATCCTATCAGGCTGCAAGGCTAGTGGGACGCGCAATGGCGCTCGGCCGTCTCGTCGCCTATATTTTAGGTTTAGTCGAGTAGTACAATTCGGTCGCCGACCTGCACCATTCCCTCGGTCAATACTGCGCAATAAATTCCAGCATGGCCGCCATGTGAGCGGGCGACATTTCTCATGATGGCAGGTGTGGCTACCGCGCTATCGGGGTCAATGGTGATCATCTTGCACCGTTCATCCCGAACGGTTGCAGCTACAACAACCCGCGATCCGATTTGCAGTTTACGGCCGACAAAGGAATCTTCTGCAAAGCCGGCGCCTGTAGCCAGTTCAGCATAGATGTTGGCGCGAAATCGCCGCTTGTCGAGCCCAATAGCTACCTCTTCGCCAAGCTGTTGAATGGTCTGGAGTGAGATCAATGAAACAGGCCGACAATCAGTCATAGCGCGATCTGACCGAACGAGCGTCAAAACGCCCTTTGAAACACGCTGCGCCAGGTGCCCAACCAACGTGGGATCGTCAACGGCCAGTGCCTCTCCAGTCGGCGTTTGTACATCTACAAGAAGTTCGGGGGCGCTTGGATAAAGTGGTGTCAGCCCGGGCCCCAGTTCCTCGGCCTCTGCTTGGTTCGGAGGTTTTGCAGCGATAGCAGCATCCCGAAACCGCGGCCGATACAACAGCATCTCGGGTCGATTCCGTGCTGTCAGGAACGGCGTTCCCGCCGGCGCAGCCGAATTGACGAAGCCATACATGCGGTCGCCATAGATGCCAGCAAAGCTGACGAACGCCTCTTTTATGGCTTCTCCGGCCATGCTCTTGATCGGATATCGCCAAAGGCTTTCCACATTGCCAACGACGGTCATGTCCGGGCCCTCGGGGTTCTGGTCATTGCCCAAAGCTGCGGCGCGCCGGCAAAGGGTCTCGGCTCGCTGGTGATCTCGTAACCGAGCGCCCGATAAAATGGCAGCGTTTGCGGAAATGGCGTTTCCAGATAGCAGGATATGCCGGTCCTGTCTGCGACCCGGAGCACCGGTGCCATAAGCCTTGCTCCGATGCCGTGGCCGCGCTGCCGCGACTCAACCCCAATGAAAAAAAGATACCAATGCGGAAAGTTGGGATGTGTAGCCTCTAACGCCGCAAATCCGCGTAACAGTTTTTGCGCGGCGCGGGGCGATAGCGCCAGCAGCCGATAGCGTGTCAGAACTCCCCGCAAATGGGCCCATAATCCGGTGAAGTGAACGTCCGGCGGACGCCACACTGCGGTGCCAATGAGTCGATCCTGATCGAACGCGGCATAGACGTGCGCAAACTGCATGTGAGCGCGGACGATGTCCGTGAAGAAGATTCCGAGCGCTTTCGCACGCAATTGCGGGTCGGGAAAGTGAAATCGAAATATAGGATCGTCTAGAAAGGCGTCTTTGAGAATGGTTATGGCGCTGCGAACCTCCCCGGCGGGCATCAATCCAATGCTGATCGTGTCCAAAGCCGCCTCCCCAAACGTAAAATAGCGGGGGCAGAGATCACGCACTAGGTCTTACGTGCGTTCGCGCCCGAAACTTGGTCGAGCGGTTTTTCAACAAGATCAAGCAATGTCGGCGGGTCGCGACGCGCTATGGCAAGCTCGCGGCAAACTATCTCGCCTTCATACAACCGGCATTCATCAGGCTATGGTTGCGGGTTAATGGGTCCGCACCCTAGTCAAAATGCAGACCGCTTTTCTTCACCACGGGCTGCCAGCGAGTCGCCTCGCTTTGAATGAAGGCGGCGAATTGCGCCGGCGTGCTTGACGACGGATAAAGCCCGACGGCGTCGGCGCGGGCCTTGATCGCGGGATCGTTGAGGATTTTTGCTGTCTCGGCTTGCAGCTTCTCGACGATCGGCGCCGGCGTGCCATGCGGCGCGACGAGGCCGAGCCAGACCGCAAGATCGCCGAGATGCAGGCCGGCCGCGTCGTCGAGCGTCGGCAGGTCGGGCAGCGCCGGGAACGGCCGGCCGTCGAGCTTCGCCAGCGCGCGCAGATCGCCGGACTGGATCAGCGGCAGTTCCGCCGACGGACCATCGAAGACAAAGTCGACGCTCTTGGTCAGGATGCCGTGCGCGACTTCCGAACTGCCATTGTACGGCACCAGCACGGTGTCGACGCCGGCGGCATCGTTGAACAGATAGCCTTGCAGTTTTGTCGAGATGGTGCCGGCGCCGTAGTTGAGCTTGCCGGGCGCGGCTTTCGCCTTGGCAATCAGATCCTTCACCGTTTTAAGATCGCTTTGCGCATTGACGACCAGTAGCCCGATGGTCTTGGCAACGAGCGAGATCGGCGCGAAATCCTTGATCGGATCGTAGGGCAGGCTCTTGTAGAGATACTGATTCATCACAAGCGTGGAATCGATCGCCATCAGGAGCGTGTAGCCATCCGGCGCCGCCTTGGCCGCAGCCTCCGCGCCAATCACCGTGTTGGCGCCGGGCCGGTTCTCGACCACGACCGGCTGCTGGAAGTCGGCGCTCATCTTATCGCCCACGAGCCGCGCCAGCACGTCTGACGGTCCGCCCGCCGGGAACGGGACGATGATGTGTATCGCGCGATTGGGATAGTTGTCCTGCGCTGCCGCGGGGGCGATGCATAGCGCCGACAGCAACGCGGAGACGGCAAACTCGAACGAGCGCATGATTTCCTCCCGGAGCGGCGGATTTTCAGTTTCGGCGGCACACTCGCATACGGCGGGTGTGCTGAGAACAGCCTTCCACGGTCACTCCACCTTGAGACCCATCGCCCTTATCAGCTGACCCCACTTATCGTAGTCCGTTTCAATAATGCGTCGCATCTCGTCTGGACTGTTAGGGGCCGGCTCAAGGCCGGCGGCGAGCAAGATTTTTTGCGCTTCGGGTATTGCTAAAATCCTGGCGAGTTCGGCGTTGAGTCTCGTGATGCGGTCATCCGGCGTGCCGCGTGGCGCGAACAGTGCAAGCCACGACATGACGCTGAAATTGGGAACGCCGGCCTCCTGGAGCGTCGGGATGTTCGGCATCGATCGCGAGCGGACCGGCTCTGACACGCCCAGGGTAATAACCTGACCGCTGTTGATCATCGGGATGACCGCAGCCGTATCCGACAGTCCAAACGGAACGTCTCCGGCGGCGACCGCGGCCGCGATCAGCGAGCCGCCGCGATAGGGCACCGGCTGCATCGACAGACCGAGATCGCGCTGGAGCAGTTCGCCGGTGAGGTAGGACGTCGAGCCGACACCGGCGGTCCCATAGCTTAAGTGCTTGGCTTTCGCCGCCGCGACGAGATCGGCAATTGAAGCGATTCCCGACTTGGGATTGGCGATCAAGATGATGGGGCTGCTTACGACCTTGCCGATCGGCACTAGGTCGGTGAGCGGATTGTAGTTGAGCCGCGACAGATGCGGGTTGATCGTTACCGGGCTGTCCGAGAGGATGACCAGGGTATGGCCGTCGGGCTCGCTCCGCATCAGGTCTTCGATTCCGATGGCGGCGTTAGCGCCCGATTTGTTCTCTACGATGACGCTCTGTCCGACACTCTCCTGCAGATTCTTGGCGATGACGCGCCCGGCCAGGTCGATGCTGCCACCGGGCGCATAGGGCACGATAATTCGCATCGTCCGGTTCGGGAAATCTTGCGCGTGCGCCGATGGGGCGATGCCGGTCACCGCGAGAAGAACGAACAGGCGCCGAGACATGCGAAGAAAGGCAGTCATGAGAATTCTCGTTCCATGCGAACCCTAGTCGAATTTGATGTTGGCTTCCTTGAGCGCCTTTTCCCAGCGGGCCGCTTCCTTGCGGATGAACGCAGCAAATTCGTCCGGCGTGTCGGTGACGGCGAAATTGCCGGTGTTGTCGAATTTCGCCTTGACGTCGGGCTCCGACAGGATGTGCACGATCTCGCGGTTGAGCTTGTCGACGATCGGCTTCGGCGTCGCCCTGGGCGCGACCATGCCGAGCCAGACCGAAAGATCGTCGAAGTTTTGCAGATCGGCCGCTGCGGCCAGCGTCGGCAGGTCGGGGTAGGGCTCTTTGCGGCTGTCGAGCTTGGCGAGAGCGCGCGCCTTGCCGCTATCGATCAGCGGGCCGATCACGACGTTGCCGGCATAGACCATGTCGGCCGAGCCGGTCAGCAGGCCCTGCACGGTCTGCGCGGTGCCCTGGAACGGCACATAGACCACGTCGATGCCGGCGGCCTTGTTGAACAGCACGCCCATCAACTGCGCCGTGATCGTCCCGGCGCCGAAGTTGAGCTTGCCGGGCGCCGCCTTGGCGCGCGCGATCAGCTCTTTCACGGACTTCGGCCCGCCGTCGGCCTGCACGGCGAGAAGCGACATCGACTTCACCGTCGTCGTGATCGGCGCGAAATCGTCGAGGGGATCGTAGGGCAGGCTTTTGTAGACATACTGGTTCATCACCAGCGTCGAATCGATCGCCATCAAGAGCGTGTAGCCGTCGGGCGCGGCTCTCGCGACGTACTCGGCGCCGATGATGGTGTTGCCGCCGGGGCGATTATCGATGACGACCGGCTGGCCCCAGTCCTCGGTCATTTTCTGGCCGATGATGCGCGCGGCGATGTCGGCGGGACCGCCGGCAGGGAAGGGGATGACGATATGGATCGGCCGGTTCGGATAGCCGTCCTGCGCGACGGCCGGCGCCACGCCGACGGCCGATAGCAGCGCAAATGCAAGCGCGCCAATGCGCATGGATGCTCCCGCGGCGTTTCCTGCGCGGCAGCCTAGCAGCACGCGCCGTTGCGGCCAACAATGGCCCGTTACCGCGTCATAAGCCGACGACAGACGGACGGTACGGCCCTACAACTCGACCTCGGCCGGTGGCGAACAGAATGGGGGATCACGTTGCCTTCAACACCCAGCGAGCTTGTCGAGCGGTTTTATCACGAAGTCTGGAATCGCGCCGACGAACGCGTCGCCCGCGACATCCTCGACGCCGATTTCGTCTTCCGCGCCTCGCTCGGGCCGGAGCTGCACGGGCCGGACGGGTTCATCGTCTATCTGCGGGCGGTGCACGCCGCGATCGGCAATTTCACCTGCACCATCGAAGACCTGATCGCGACCGAGGACCGCGCTGCCGCCAAGATGCTGTTTCATGGCATTCACCGGGCGAAATTCTTCGGCGTCGAAGCCACCGGCCGCGCCATCAAGTGGAGCGGGGCCGCGTTCTTCACCGTGCGCGGTGGCCGCATTGCCCAGCTCTGGGTGCTGGGCGACGTCGACGACGTCAAGCGCCAGGTGCTGCCGGATCATCCGACGCAAGCCTTTTCGGTCTGACCGGCCGCGCTATACTGGCTGCCGGCCGCTCAACCCGGGAGAGCCGCATGCCGGCGCGTATCGGACTGATCATTCCGGCCTCCAACCGCATGGTGGAGCAGGAGATGGTGCGGCACGTGCCGCCGGGCGTCGTCGCGCACGTCATGCGGCTGCGCATGACCGGCGAGCATCGCGGCGCCATCGATGCGCTGCTGCCGCGCGTGACGGACGCAGCCTCGCACCTGCTCGACGCCCGCTGCGACGTCGTTGCCTTTCATTGCACAGCGAATTCGACCTCCGAAGGCCTAGCAGGCGAGGCAAAGCTGCTCGGTGCGCTCGGCAGCGCCGGCGCGGCGCTGGCGACGACGACGGCGACCGCCGTGCGTCACGCCTTCGAAACGCTCGGCGCCCGCCGCATCGTGCTCATCACCCCGTACACGCAGCACACCACCGAGGAGGAAGCGGGCTTTCTGCGCGAAGCCGGCTACGACGTGCCGCTGGCGCGCGGCTTTGGGCTCAACGGCAGCGACGAGTATTGCGCGACGCCGCCGCAGTTCTGGCGCGACCGCGCCATCGAAGCGGCGCGGCCCGAGGCGGACGCGTATTTCCTGAGCTGCGCCAATATCTCGGTGTTTCCGGTCATCGCCGAAATCGAAGCCACGCTCGGCCGCCCGGTGGTGACGAGCAATCAGGCCGTCATCTGGGACGCGCTGCGGCTCCTCGGCATCGGCGAACGCAATTGTCCCGGACGGCTGTTCGACAGCCTCGGCGCCGGTTCAGCCGCGCGCCGCGTGCATGCTTGAGATTTGACGCAAAGTCAGTGTGAGTAAGCCATGACGCTCCAACAGAACACTGATCGCATCCAGACCACCCATATCGGCAGCCTGCCGCGCCCGCATGCGCTGCTCGATGTGATGAAGGCGAAATACGCCGGCCAGCCCTACAACCGCAAGACATATGACGAGATGCTCGCCGCGGCGGTGAAGGAGGCCGTGCGCAAACAGGCCGAATGCGGCATCGACATCGTCACCGACGGCGAGTTCTCCAAGCCCGGCTTCTTCACCTACATCCAGGAACGGCTTGAGGGTTTCGAGCGCCGGCCGGACCAGAAGATGAAGCTGTTCCAGAAAGAGGTTGCGGCCTTTCCGGAATATTACGCGGAGTATTTCAAGCAGGCGATGATGGGCGGCGCCATCGTCGGGCTTGCGCCCGTGGTGTGCGTCGGCCCGGTGAAATACCGCGGCGAGCCGTTCGTGCAGGCCGACATTGCCAACGTCAAGAAAGCCGCGGCGGCGGCGGGCGTGCCCGATCATCACGTGTTCCTGCCGGCAACGGCTGCATCGGGCGTCGGCATCAACGAATATTACAAATCCGACGAGGAGTATTTTCACGCGCTGGCCGGCGAACTGAGCAAGGAGTACCGCGCCATCGTCGATGCCGGCATTCTGGTGCAGATCGACGATCCGTTTCTGCCGGACATCTTCTTCGAACCCGATCTCGACCGCGAGCAGATGAAGCGCCGCGCCGAAATCTATGTCGAGGCGACCAACACCGCGCTGAAGGGGATTCCGGCCGACAAAGTGCGCTTCCACACCTGCTACGGCATCAACGAAGGGCCGCGGCTCTACGAGGCGGCGCTGTCCGACATCATCGAATACGTGCTCAAGATCAACGCCGGCTCGTACAGCTTCGAAGCCGCCAATCCGCGCCACGAGCACGAGTATCATCTGTTCGAGAGCATCAAGATTCCCGAAGGCAAGGTGCTCGCGCCGGGCATGATCACGCATGCCAGCAATATCGTCGAGCATCCCGAGCTGATCGCCGAGCGGATCGTGCGTTTTGCGAAGCTGGTCGGGCGGGAGAATGTCATGGCCGCGGCGGATTGCGGTTTCTCCTCGCAGGCCCTGTACCGGACCGAGGTGCACCCCACCGTGGTCTGGGAGAAATTCAAGGCGCTGCGCCAGGGCGCCGATCTCGCGACGAAGATGCTGTGGCACTAGTGCCGTCATGCAATCGCGTCATTGCGAGCGAAGCGAAGCAATCCAGACGGTTTGCAACGCGTTGAGGCCGCGCTGGATTGCTTCGTCGCTGGCGCTCCTCGCAATGACGGTTGCGCTGGCTGTCGCCCCGGCGCGCGCCGAGGACGTGGCGAGCTTCTACCGCGGCAAGCAGATCCGCTTCATCGTCGGCTCCGCGGCGGGCGGCACCTATGACCTGCTCGCTCGCATCGTGGCGCTTCACATGCCGGCGCACATTCCCGGCAATCCCTCGATCATCGTGCAGAACCAGCCCACCGCGGGCGGCACGATGATGGCCAATCAGCTTTATGCGCTCGGCCCGAAGGACGGCACCGTGGTCGGCGTGCCGCTCAACAGCGCGCCGGCGGCGCCGCTGTTGCAGCCCGCTGCGGCCCGTTATGATTCGTCGAAGCTGATCTGGCTCGGCAGCACCCACAGCGAGCCCTATGTCGCCTATGTCTGGCACACCGCGCCGGTGCAAAGCCTCGCCGACGCCCTGACCAAACAGCTCATCGTCGGCTCGACCTCGCCGGGCACGACCATGAACGACTTTCCGATGCTGACCAACGCGGTGCTCGGCACCAAATTCAAGATCGTCCCCGGCTATGCCTCGACGCCGCAAATGAATCAGGCGCTGGAACGCGGCGAGACCGAAGGCGTCGCCGGCTTCGGCTGGTTTGCGCTCAACGCCCAGGTGCCGCAATGGATCGCCGAAAAGAAAATCAAGATGATCGCGCAATTCGGATTTACGCGCAGCCGCATCTTGCCCGATGTGCCGCTGATGATCGATCTTGCCAAGTCACCGGCCGATCGGCAGGCGCTGGCGCTCTTGTTCGGCCGCACCGAATACGGCCGGCCGTATTTCCTGCCGCCGGACGTGCCGCCCGAGCGGGTCGAGGCGCTGCGGCGCGCCTTCGATGCGACGATGAAGGACCAGAGCTTCACCGCCGACGCCGCCAAGATCGGCTTCGAGGTCGATCCGCTCAGCGGCGAGCAGGTTCAGGCGCGGGTCGCGGCCCTTGCCGATACGCCACCCGGCGTCGTGGCGCGGGTTCGCGCCGCACTCAACGAGCCGTAATTTTTGCCGCATATTTTTTCTTCCCTCCCCCCTTGTGGGGGAGGGTAGGGTGGGGGGTAGAGAGGCGGTGCGCAGGCGTTGACGCAAGTCTGTGACCTTGCGACCCCTACTCCAACCCCTCCCCACAAGGGGAATCGATGAAGGGAGAAATCGTGCACGCTCCGCAAATGTCCGCCCGCGATGCGACCCTGGCCGCGCGCCGCTCGATGTATTCAGGCAACAAGCTGCAAATCGGCCTGTTCGGCCCCAATTGCTCGTCGGGCCGCGCGGTGACGCTGGTGCCCGAGCGCTGGTCGGGAAACTGGCCCGACAACAAGCGGCTCGCCATCATGTCGGACGATGCCGGGATCGACTTCCTGCTGCCGATCGGCCGCTGGAAGGGCTACGGCGGCGACACCGACTATCAGGGCACCACGCTCGAAACCATCACCTGGGCTACCGGGCTTCTCGGCGCCACCAAACGCATCACGGTGTTCGGCACCGTGCACGCGCCGATTTTCAATCCCGTGGTTGCGGCGAAGGAAATGGTCACCGCCGATCATATTTCGGAAGGACGCTTCGGGCTCAATATCGTCGTCGGCTGGAACGAAGGCGAGTTCGACATGTTCGGCGTCGAGCAGCGCGAGCACGAGGACCGCTACGCCTATGCCCAGGAGTGGATCGACGTCATCAAGATGATCTGGTCGGACAAGGAGGATTTCGACTTCGACGGCCAATACCTGCACATGAAAAAGATCCGCGGCAAGCCGAAGCCCTATGGCGGCACGCGGCCGGTGATTATGAATGCCGGCGCCTCCGGAACCGGCCAGGCCTTCGCGATCAGGAATTGCGATGCGTTCTTTTTGCAGGCATCGCGCACGTCGCTGGAAGAGACGCAGCAAAAAGTCCGCACTGCGCAGGACGCCGCGCGCGCGCAAGGCCGCGAGATTGGCTGCTATACGGTCGGCGTCGTCACCTGCCGACCGACGAAAAAGGAAGCCGAAGAATATTTCCGCCATTGCATCGTCGAACAGGCCGACTGGAAGGCGGTCGACCTCATTCTCGGACTGAAGAACATCTCGCCGCAGACGGTGCCGATGCAGGAGTATCTGACCAAGCGCAACCAGTATGCGCAGGGCATGGGCGGCCTGCCGATCGTCGGCGATCCCGATCAGGTCGCGGCGCAGCTCGCCGATCTCAGCAAGGCCGGCCTCACCGGCATCGGCATCTCGCTCGTCAATTACATCGACGAGCTGCCGTATTTCTGCGACGAGGTGATCGGCCGGCTGGAGCGCATGGGAATCCGGGAAAAGCCGCGTGCGTGAACGGTCTCGTCCGCCGGATTGTGATTAACGCTTCCTGACCAGGCGACGTGCAAGTTGCCGCCCGCGTGAAATCGCGGGCTAACCGGCGTTGCCTATACTGCCGCTGTTTGGGGATTTGCGGGGACACTACCTTGGCGCGGCAAATGGGCCTGCTTGCGGCTCCGATCGCCATTTCAATGGTGTTCGGCGACGCCGGCGTTTTCACTACGGCAAGAGTGGGCAGCCTGGCCGGGCGCGAACTGGTCACCGGCGAACTCACCGCAGTGCGCATGCGTCAGACCGCCGAAAGCGCCGGGAAAATGTGGGTTCACTGGAAAATCGCCGCGGCCGTCAAGAAAAGAACCCCGCAGCGCAAGGCCAACGGCCCTCATGCGGTCCCCTCCGGCAGCGCCCGCTCTGGTGTAGCAAGCAAAAATCCTGTCCGTAGAGCCTTGAGTTGGGGTCGCGTTCAAACAGGCCGGTCGGGGTAACGCCGATCAAGCCGCGAGCGCGGCGGCGACGCCCGCTACCGTGAACGCCGACAGCACTATGAACGCGGTCACGTTCGCATCCCATCGCCATGCTGGCGATCCGATCGGCGGTTTGAATGGCAGGTAGCCGTTGTCGTCGTAGAGAGCGCCGCCGAATATGGAGCGCGAAAACACCGTGACAAAGAACGCACCGTAGATGGCGACGCTCAACGCCGCCGCGAGGTAAAGCCGTTCCAGCGGGTTTGGCCCGTTTGTCCAGAGCAGATAAAGCGCGATCAGTCCGACGCCGGCGTAAGACAGGATTTGCCACACCACATGGAAACGCGCATGCGGCGTCCATCTCGGATTGGTGGCGTGGGTGGCGTTGAAGTCGGCTTTGATAGTGACCAATGCGTAGCCGACGACAGTAAGCGTCAGCAGTATCCTGGCTGTGATTATCATCATGTCGTCCCCCTCAATTGCCGCGCGCATGCGTATGTCGAGACCAAGACGCTTTACCGCTTGCTCGGCAGCGGCGTGCCGCGCTTCTTGTTGTAACCGTGGATTTCCACGCGCTCCCATACGCCATTGACATGATACGGATCGCTGCGCGTGAACGCATTGACGGCGGCGCGATCCGCCGCGTCGATGACGAAAATGCTGCCGACCGGCGTCTCGCCGTCGTCGGCAACCAGCGTGCCGGCCGTCACCACGTCGACGCCGTGCGTCTCGGCATTGTCGAGATGGATGCGGTGGTCGCGATAATGTTTCGCCCGGACCGGCAGGATGCCCTCCTTGTCGATTGCGTGAACGACGAAATGCATGTCGGGCTCCGCACCATTTTCCCTCCCCCCTTGTGGGAGGGAGGGGGGTCGGGAGGCAATTCTCTGAGCTAACGTTTGGTGGAGAGCTCTTCCACGGATGCGCGCCGCCTCTCGACCCCCACCCCTAACCCCTCCCCACAAGGGGGAGGGGAATACACTAACCCTCTCGCCGCGGTGGCGCGATCTTAAATCGTCAGCGGTGGACTCAGTTCACTGCCTTGGACGCCAGCTCCGCGCCCTCGACCAGCGCCCGTAATTTGGCCCAGGCGATTTGGGGATGGCTGCGGCCGCCGAAGCCGCAATCGGCGCCGGCCATCACATTGTCCGGCCCGGCCAGCCGGACGAAGCGGCGAATGCGCTGCGCCACGAGTTCCGGATGCTCGATGCCGTCGGTCGCATGCGAGACCATGCCGGGAATGAGAATCTTGCCCTCGGGCAGTTTCACGTGCTCCCAGACGGCGTATTCGTGCTCGTGCCGCGCATTGGCGGCTTCGATCAGATAGGCCTGCGCGCGCACCCGCAGCATCAGGTCGACGATCTTGTCGAGCTCGATGTCGAACGCGTGCGGGCCGTGCCAGCTGCCCCAGCACAGATGATAGCGGATCCGGTCTTCCGGCAGGCCGCGCAGCGCGTGATTGAGCGCGTCGATGCGCACGGCGCAATACTTGCGGAACGCTTCGAGGCCCATGGCGATGCCGATGCGGTCCCACAGCGCCGGCAGCCAGGCGTCGTCGACCTGAAGGATGAAGCCCGCCGCGACGACCGCCTGATATTCGGTTCGCATCGCTTCGGCGATGGCGAAAACGAACTCCTCCTGGGTCTTGTAATATTCGTTGCGCCGGTAGGGCTCGAGACTCGCCGGCGCCGTGGTGGTGATGAACGCCTCGGTTTGCGGCCCGATCGCGGCGCGGAAAATCTCGATCTCGCGGGCAAGATCGGCTTCGCCGCGATAGGCGATCGGCGACGTCGCGACCCAATGGGGCCGCGACTGCTTGATCTGTCCCGCCGGTTCATAGAACAGCGTGCCGCGCTCCGACGCATAGCGATAGAAATCGGCGAACGCCTCGCGGTCCTTGCCCTGGAGGATCACCGGGACTCCGCCTGCCGGCGGCCGCGCCTCGAAGCCCGCGAAGCGGTTATCGACATAGGACAGCCAGTCGCCGCCCTTGGTGTATTCGCCCTCGTTGATGACGTCGATGCCGGTCTCGCGCTGGCGCGCCACCACGTCGGCGACCGACTGGCGCAGCGTTGCGTCATCTTCGCCGCCCGGACGATCGGTGCCGTCGGCGCGCGGCAGCGAGCCGACATGGGTGGTGAGGATTTTGCCGCTGCTGCTGCGCTTCATGCGATCTCCAAGATACCGCCGGCTCCGGGGATCGCGCCAGCGCCCGTTGCGGCGCGGCCGTGGCAGTCGCTCAGGCGCGGCGGCGCGAGATGACGTAGGACTCGTCGAAGAACCACAAACCGCCGCGCTCGCGCAGCACCGCGCCCGTGGCGTCGAGATAGCGGCCGTCGGCAACCACGTCGCCGAGCCGGTCGTCTTCCACTTGCGCCACGTAAATGGCCGCGTTCCACGCCGCGAACAACGTCGAGGTGCCGATGGACGACTCCGATATTTCCGACGGCAGCGTGTGCATCACATATTTGAACAGCGAGCGGTTGTCGGCATAGGCGTTGAAATTGAGATCGCGCCCGGCGCTGCCGAGATCGTGCTTCACCGCTTTGAGAATCTGGTGGCGGTCGTGGATGAAAGGATTGTCGTCCGGCCACACCTTCTGGATGATTTCCATGCCGGGATCCTGACCATGCGAATGGATGGCGATCAGCCGGCCGCCGGGGCCGAGCGCACGCGCAAGCGGTCCGATCACCCGCTTGGCCTTGAAGTCGAGCGAGGCGCGGGCGCGATAGGGCTGCGAGGCGATGACGAGATCGTAATTGGCGAGCGTGCCGCCTGGCCTGGGAATGATCGGATCGAGCAGAAAACGGTGGTCCTCGCGATAGAGGACGAGCACCACCGGCCGCTCATAGACCGGGTTGCCGGTACGGGGGCTGACGCCCGCTTTCCAGTTCTGGCCGAGGAAACCTTCAAGACCGATGATCTGTTCCTCGAAGGCATGCGCCGAATTGCCGATCAGCGGCAGCTCGTGCCAGACCATGCTCGACGCGGCGTTGAGCGATTTGACCTGCAGCCACGGCGCGTCGGCATAGGCGAGATTGGTCAGCACCAGCACCGTTGCCGGATGCTCGAAGAAGCGGTCGGACATTTTCTGCAATGTCAGCCGCACGTCCTCGAGACTGATTTCCTTGCCGACGGTGTAGAACGGCATGTGCGGGAAACGCGCATGCATGGCGCGCATCACCCGCACCAGCACCGAGCCGTCGCCGACGCCGGCGTCGAATGTGCGGATCGCCGGCGGCCGCGGATGCAGGTGAGCGAGCTCTTCGGAAACGCGGTGCGCGACTTCCCATTTCTCGCTGCATGTATTGACGAACAGCAGATATTTTTGCCGGTTGTCGAAGAAGCGGAAATTGCGCTGCGGGTCGCCGGGCTTCGCCGGGGAGGATGGCATCGTCAGCGGGGGCGTCGATGCGGGGGGCCGCGGATCGCGGGGGCGTTCGATGATGGTGGAACGCCGCTCCGCTGCGGGGTTCGCCGCCATGAAGCCGTGGATACGGTCGAGCGTGTCGGTGGTGATGCGGCCGCCGTTGCGCAATCGCGCGGCGAGCTTGCCGTCATTGACGGCGCGGCGGCCGAACGTCGACTCCGCGAGGCCGGTCTGGCGGCAGTAGTCGGAGATTTCCTGAAGGAGTTGCTGGGCGTTCATGGCGCGCCGCTCCCTGTGTTTCCTCGGAGACAAGGGCGCGTTTGCGAGCGCGCTTCTTGGACGTCAGCGAACCAAGCCGGCTAACGCCGGTCAACCACAAATTGGCCCACTTCCCGTGTGGGCAATATGGTGGGAATCGCTTGAATTTCAATATTCGATGGACATGCTGGAGTGATGGTCGCCGATGCCCCAGCGTCTGCGCTCCGAATTTTGGGGCCAAATCCCACTTTTGGTGGGCAGGGCTGCCACAGGAGGCGGAAATCATTTCAGCTATTATCGAAATATACCTTGACCGCGAGCCTATAATTCCATATTCGTTGAAATATGGAAAAGACAGACGCCGTCGCGGCTCTGGCCGCGCTCGCCCAGGACAATCGTCTCGACGTATTCCGCCTGCTGGTGCAGGCCGGACCGGAAGGCATGCCCGCGGGCGAAATCGCCACCGCGCTCAAGCTCGCGCCGAACACGCTCTCCTTCCACTTCGATCGCTTGCGCGGCGCGGGATTGGTCACGGTCCGCCGCGCCGGCCGCTCGATGATTTATGCGGCGCGCTTCGAATCCATGAACGCGCTTCTCGCCTACCTCACCGAAAACTGTTGCCAGGGCGCGCCGGACGCGTGTGCGCCTGCGGTCTGCAAGCCCGCACGCTCGAAGCGTGCAAAGGTTTCCACATCCTGAGAGGAGTCATGCCATGAAACGCATGCATGTTCACGTCGCCGTCGAGGATATTCCAAGCGCGGTCGGATTTTATTCGGCCCTGTTCGCCGCCACACCCGCCGTGGTGAAGCCGGATTACGCCAAATGGATGCTCGACGATCCACGCGTCAATTTCGCCATCTCCACGCGCGGCCGTCAACCGGGGCTCGATCACCTCGGCATTCAGGTCGAGAACCAGAATGAATTGCAGGAGGTCTATGCGCGCCTGCGCAAGGCTGGAGGAAACATCGTCGATCAGGGACAGACCACGTGCTGTTACGCGAAATCGGAAAAATCGTGGATTGACGATCCCGCGGGCATCGCCTGGGAAACTTTCTTCACGACGGGAGAAAGCACGCAATACGGGGACGGCAGCGGCGAGCGCGAGGCCCGCGTGGCGCACGCCAAGGCCTGTTGCGTACCTCAGCAGACCGAGCCCGCGCCGGCGGCAGCCTCTTGCGGCTGTCCGGTTGCGTGATGTGAGCCGTGCCCGAGCGACCTTACGACGTGTTGTTTCTCTGCACCGGCAATTCGGCGCGTTCGATCATGGCGGAAGCGATCTTGAACAAGGTCGGTGCGGGACAGTTCCGAGCCTACAGCGCTGGAAGCCAACCCAAAGGCCGCGTGCATCCCGAGACGGCCCGCTTGCTGCGGGGCCTTGGCTACGACACGTCCGGATTTCGCTCAAAGCCCTGGACCGAATTCGCCGAATCCGGCGCGCCGCTGCTCGATTTCGTCTTTACGGTTTGCGACAACGCGGCGGGCGAGACCTGCCCGGTGTGGCCGGGACAGCCGATGACGGCGCACTGGGGCGTGCCGGATCCCGCGGAAGCGACCGGCAATCAAGCTGAAATCGCCCTCGCGTTCAAGGATGCTTACCGCATGCTCAACCAGCGCATCGGCATATTCACGTCCCTGCCGCTGCGCTCCCTCGATCGGCTGAGCCTGCAAAAGAAGCTCGGAGAGATTGGCCGCGTGACTGGCGCGGCGGTGAAAGCGGCCGAGCCGACTTGATGCCCTCGCTTGCCCAGCGCGCCGCCGCCGAAGGGCTGGGTACGGCATTCCTGCTGGCGGCCGTCGTCGGCTCCGGCATCATGGCCGCAAAGCTCGCCGGCGGAAACGGCGCGCTGGCGCTTCTGTGCAACACGCTGCCGACGGGCGCCATTCTCACCGTATTGATTCTGACGTTTGGGCCGATCTCCGGCGCACACTTCAATCCGGCGGTATCGATCGCTTTCGCTCTGCGCGGCGAGCTGCCGAAGTCGATACTGGCCGTTTACATCGCTGCGCAGGTACTCGGCGCGATCGCCGGCGTTTGGATTGCGCATCTCATGTTCGAGCTGCCGATCTGGCAATTCTCGGCGACGGCGCGAACGGGGCCGGGGCAGTGGCTCGCCGAAAGCGTCGCGACGTTCGGCCTGCTGCTGACCATCTTCGGCTGCATTTCGCGCACGCCGGCGGCGGTACCCTATGCGGTCGGTCTCTACATTACCTCGGCTTACTGGTTCACAGCCTCCACGTCGTTCGCAAATCCGGCGGTGACAATCGCGCGTTCGCTGTCCGACACCTTCGCGGGCATCGCGCCGGCGGGGGTCGTCGCATTTATCGTGGCGCAGCTCGCCGGCATGCTGGCGGCCGTCATGCTCAGCCGCTGGCTCTGGCGGTCGTGAAGGGGCGATCTGACGCCTTCGCGTCCGTTATTGAAGCCGTAACTGCCGCGCCAGCTCATCGTACTCGGGGCAGTTCTTGATCCGACTGCGACATCAAAGCGCCAATTTTGCTGTGACACACAACACAACCCCTTGCGGGCAATGTGCTAAGGTTTAGTCGCTGGTTCGGGGGGCGGTCCGTGCGAAGACGAGATTTCATCACCTTAATGGGTGGCGCTACCGTCACTTGGTCGCTTGAGGCACGTGCGCAGCAGTCGGCGATGCCGATGATTGGAATCTTATCGCCCTTCTCCGCAGCGGATTCGGCGTTGTGGCATCGGGCCTTCATTCGCGGGCTTGCCGACCTCGGCTGGATCGAGGGCAAGAATATCAGGATCGAATATCGCTACGCCGACGGCGAAAGCGACCGCCTACCTCGCCTTGCTGCCGAGCTTGTCGCGCTAAATGTCGATGTGATCCTTACGGCCGTCACCAGTGATACCTTGGTTGCCAAGACGGCGACCAATAGAATTCCCATTGTCATGGCGTCGCCCGGCGATCCTGTATCGGTAGGCATCGTTGAAAGTCTGTCGCGCCCCGGCGGCAACATCACCGGCTTGTCGCAGATGGCACCCGATCTGACGGGAAAACGGCTGGAGCTGTTGAAAGATATCGCGCCTGCGATTTCTTCCGTCGCCGTGCTCGCGAATTCCGACGATCCGGTCGACGTCCTCGGTTGGAGCGAAGCTCAGGCCTCGGCGCCTAAGCAGCGGGTCGCGGTTCATTTGATCGACGTCCACAGTACCGACGAAATAGAGCGTGCCCTGGCTGCCGTGACGCGGGTCGGCGCAAACGCGATTTTAGTGATGCCTAACCCGATATTTGTGTCCGGGGTGAAACTCCGTCAGGTCGCCGGCTTCGCGCTGCAAAACCGGATGCCATCGATCTTTCATTTATCCGAGTTTCCGCGCGCCGGCGGCCTCATGGCTTATGGCGTCGACCGCGCCGACAATTTTCACCGAGCAGCGGCTTATGTCGACAAAATCCTCAAGGGCGCAAACCCGGCCGACCTGCCCATCCAACAGCCTACCAAGTTCGCTCTAGCGATCAACGTTAAGACTGCTAAAGCTCTGGGTCTCTCCGTACCGCCAAGCTTGCTGATCACCGCCGATGAAGTGATCGAATAGACCACTGCTTTGCTGCAACCGCTCGGTCCGGTTCTGGCCCTTAGCGGCCGCACCGCGACTGGGTTCGAGAGTCCGCTTTCGGCGGTAAAGCTGCCGCTGACGGTTGATGGTTAGCGCGGCAGCTAGTGACCCCTCAACCGACATAAACGGAAATATTTCGCTGCGATGCACAGCGCCCATATCGTCCAATGATGTGGTAGCTTGTTGGCCTCCTCAGAGGCAATTCATGCGACGGCGCGAGTTTATCACCCTGTTCGGCACAACAGCGGCAGCGTGGTCACTCGCCGCGCAAGCGCAGCAGCCGGCGGTGCCGGTGATCGGGTTCCTGGGCTCAGACGCTTCAGCTTGGAGTCCATGGACTGCTGCTTTTGTCGAGCGACTGAATGCGCTCGGCTGGATCAAGGGCCACACCATCGCGATCGAGTATCGCTGGTCGGAGGGACGGCCCGAGCGCGTCGCCGAAATCGCGGCCGAGTTTGTCCGCCTTAAGGTCGACGTCATTGTCACGAACGGAGACGCCGTTCCAACAGTAGAGCGGGCTACGGCGGTCATCCCGATCGTCTTTGTATTGGCGAACGATCCGGTCGGCGGCGGCCTGGTCGCAAGTCTGGCGCGACCGGGCGGCAACGCCACTGGACTGTCGAACCAGCAGTCCGATCTTGCCGGCAAGCGACTCGAACTCTTGCGTGAGGTTGTCCCCCGGCTCCGCCGGCTGGCAATCATGGGAAATGTTGGCTTTGCCCAAGCCGTGCTGGTGCTGGGCGAGGCTCAGGCTGCCGCTCGCACGTTCGGCCTCGAAGTCGCACCACTTGAAATCCGGCGAGCGGAGGATATCGCTCCTGCCTTCGAGACGCTCAAGGTCCAAGTGGACGCACTTTACGTCGTGGGCGATGCACTCACTGCCGCCAACCGCACGCGCATCATCACGCTTGCGCTCGGCGCGCGATTGCCGACAATCTTCAACACCCGCGATTATGTCCCAGCTGGGGGTCTAATGTCCTATGGACCGAACTTCCCCGATCTGTTCCGGCGCGCCGGTGAGTACGTCGACAAGATTCTGCGTGGGGCAAAGCCGGCCGACATCCCGGTAGAGCAGCCCACCAAGTTCGATCTCGTCATCAACCTCACCACCGCAAAAGCACTCGGCCTGACCGTGCCGGATAAGCTGCTCGCGCTCGCCAATGAAGTGATCGAATAGCACCATTTGCTGCACTGCATACGTCTCCTTGTGGCCATCTCGGAGATCACGACGAGCGACTGCCGCGGCGGTTAATGGGGCATAGCGGACACTGCGCGGGCATCGCGCCGGCGGCGGTCGGCGCATTTATCGTGTCGCAGCTCGCCGGCATGCTTGCTGCCGTCTTGCTCAGCTGGCTCTGGCGATCTGAAAAAGCGATCTGACGCCTTCGCGTCTGTTATTGAAGCCGTAACTGCCGTGCAGCTCATCGTAGTCGGGGCAGTTGGCCCATCTCGGACACCACGACGAGCGACTGTCGCGGCGGTTATTGGGGGCATAGCGGACACTGCGTGGGCATCGCAAATCAGTCGGATGCTGACAGACGAAATTTTCGTCGTCACCGGGCTTGACCCGGCGATCTCGATTGCATTGGCACGGTCTCGCTAAGAGGATCGGGATGACCGGGACAAGCTTGGTCATGACCAGCGAATCATTGTCTCTTTTTCATTGACATTGGGTCACTGTTTCGGATAGAAGCGAAATCACTCGCTCATTCGAAGGACGCTCTCGGCCGAGGGTACTCCCGGAAGCGGAGCGAGTGCGGCGCCCGCG